>Ga0310837_100102_pt1 | contig 109822 bp, 102 predicted proteins | sample SM_ome_5_FD_201315 | JGI IMG/M metagenome (GOLD analysis project Ga0310837, IMG submission 201315) | Sorghum-adapted microbial communities enriched on stacked mutant (SM) sorghum from Joint BioEnergy Institute, Emeryville, California... ...
CCAGCAGAGTTCGAGGAGAGGTTCTACGCTACGAAACGGACCGACCAACCCCTGGTCGGAATCCAATAGCCCGAGCCTCCATCAGACCCAGGGCGATTCAAACCGCTACTGGGGCCGCAGCTGGTACATCTGGAACAACACCGGCGACAAGGCGTACCTGCGCTCACCGAACAACCGGCTGCTGGACAGTTGCAGTTGGGGCTCGAGGGGTAGCTACAAATACTGCTGATGCCTGCGATACAGCCACCGGATGTCGCGCCCGAACGACCACGTGAGTAGTGCGAGGGACAGTGCGGCACCCGCGACGGCCGGCCATCCGGGAAGCAGCTGAGAAACGACGGCGGCGAGAGTGACGCCCTGCCACGCGGCCACGACCTTGCGTCCGCGGCTGGGTGGCAGGGCTCCGCGCATCCAGGGTGTTACCCACGACGCCGCCAGGAACGCCAGGCGCATGCTGCCGATCACGACGACCCAGACTCCGACCTCGTCGATCGCAGCCACGCTGAGCGCGAGGATGAGCGCGGCGTCGACCTCCATGTCGAATCGGGCGCCCAGGGCGGACTCAGTTCGGGTATGCCGCGCCACCAGTCCGTCGACCGCGTCCAGGACGAGCGCCACAGCAGCCAACGTGGTCAGCAGAACAGCCGGTGGCCGCGCCGAGACCACCAGCTCGTCGGCGACCAAGCCGATCACGCCTCCGGTCAGTACGGCGCGCGTCAGGGTGATGGTCCCGGCCGGGCCGAGTTGGTCGACGTGCGGCTGCAGGAGCGCGTAGCCGAGGGCCGTCCACAGTCCGATCGCGAGCCACCCGGGCAGCGCCAGGCCGACGGTCGACGCGAGCCCCGCGGCCATGCCCAGCTGCGCCACCACGGCAAACGCCAGCGCAAGCGGCGCCAGTCCGCGAGCGCGGAGTCGATCTATGGTGGACAAGGCGGCCCCCGTTCGGCGGTCGTGCTTCGAGCGTAAGAGCCTGGAGGCTGTTGTGACACCGGCGCGAGCGTTCTGGGTCCGCGAACCGGGCATCGGTGAGATCCGGCAGTGCTTCGTCGAGTACAACGACGCCGACGAGGTTTTGGTTGAAACGACCTACAGCGCCGTCAGCCGTGGAACCGAAACCCTGGTGTTCACCGGCCGGGTTCCACCGAGCCAGTACGACGTGATGCGGGCGCCGTTTCAGGAAGGCGAGTTCGGCGGGCCGGTGAAGTACGGCTATCTCAACGTCGGCGTCGTCCGAGAAGGGCCTGTTCATCTGGTAGGGCGAACCGTCTTCTGCCTGTACCCGCACCAGACGCACTACGTGGTGCCTGCGGACGTCGTGACAGTGGTGCCGGATGACGTTCCGCCAGCTCGTGCAGTACTTGGAGGCACCGTGGAGACCGCCGTCAACGCGCTGTGGGATGCCCGGCCGTTGATCGGCGACCGGGTGGCCGTCGTGGGCGCGGGCATGGTCGGCTGCGCGGTCGCCGGAATCTTGGCCACGTTCCCCGGCCTGCGGCTGCAGCTCGTCGACATCGACCCGGCGCGGCGGCAGGTGGCCGACGCCTTGGGCGTCGAATTCGTGACGCCGGATGGGGCCGCGGACGGCTGCGATCTCGTGGTGCATGCGAGCACCACCGAGGCCGGCCTGCGTAAGGCGTTGGAGTTGCTGCGCGCCGACGGCAGGGTGATCGAGCTGAGCTGGTACGGCGACCAGGACGTGAGCTTGCCGCTGGGGGAGCGGTTCCATTCCGCACGGCTGACCGTGCGATCGAGCCAGGTCGGCACCGTGGCGCGCCCCGACCGCACCCATGCCGAGCGGATGCAGTTGGCGCTGACCCTGCTGCGCGATGCACGATTCGACGCGTTGATCACCGGGGAGAGCCGGTTCGAGGAACTCCCGGACGTCCTGCCCGCCCTGGCGGACGGCTCGCTGCCCGCGTTGTGTCATCGCATTGCGTATTGATCGTCTGCGGCTACCCTGGCGCGGTGCACGACGCCTCGGAGCTGGTCCGCTCGTACTTGTTCCTCCGCCGCGGGGTCGGTCTGCTGGGAACGGCCCTCCCGTTCGTCCTGATCGCAGGCAACCTGCTGATCGAGAAGGAGCTGCTCTACTCGGTCAGCGGCTACTACCACTCGAGCATGCGCGACGTGTATGTGGGCACCATGTGCGCGATCGGGGTCTTTTTGCTGTTCTATCGCGGTTATGCCCGCAGCGACCGGGCCGCCAGCATCGTGGCCGGGGTCGCCGCGATCGGCGTGGCGATCTTCCCGATCCCCGACGGCACCCCGATCACCAGCACCGCGTCCGGCGTCCTCCACCTCGTTTTCGCCGTCGTGCTGTTCGGGACGTTCGCCTACTTCTGCCTTGTCGAGTTCCGCAAGAGCGATGCGCCGCAGCCGACGGCCCGCAAAAGGCGGCGCAACCAGGTGTATCTGGTCACCGGCGTGATCATCGTGGGTTGTCTGGTGCTGGTCCCGATCGTCGAACTGATCGGTGGGCTGGACCACCTGCGCCCGGTGCTGTGGCTGGAGGCCGTCGCCACCGTCGCCTTCGGCGTGGCGTGGTTGACCAAGGGCGAGGCGATCCTCGGTGACCACGCACCCGGCAGCGTACGGTAACCGCATGTTCAGCGTGACGGTGCGCGATCACGTGATGATCGCCCACAGCTTCCGAGGCGAGGTGTTCGGTCCGGCGCAGCGACTGCACGGGGCCACCTATGTGGTGGATGCGACGTTCCGCGGGCCGGAGCTGAACGAGGACGGCATCCTGCTGGACATCGGGCTGGCGTCGCAGGAGCTGTCGGCGGTCACCGCCGAGCTGAACTACCGCAATCTCGACGACGAGCCCGCCTTCGCCGGGAAGAACACGTCGACGGAGTTCCTGGCGAAGGTCATCGCCGACCGGCTGGCCGACCGCATCGCCCGGTTGGGGCTTGCGGGGCTGACTGGCATCACGGTGACTCTGCACGAGTCGCACGTGGCCTGGGCGTCCTACGAACGATCCCTGTGAGCCGCGGCGTCCTGGTCGTCCCGGAGCGTGCCGGTGTCCCCAGTGGCGGCACGCGGTATGACCTGCGGATGGCGGACGTCCTCCGGTTGCGGGTGGTGCCGGTCGCGGGAGGGTGGCCGATGCCGTCGGCGGCGGACTGCGCCGCGCTGGACAAGACGTTGGCGGCTCTGCCCACGGGTGCGGTGGTGCTGGTCGACGGTCTGGTGGCGTGTGCCGTGCCCGAGGTGATCGGCCCCCACAGCAAGCGATTGAGGCTGGGTGTGTTGGTGCACCTGCCGTTGCCGGACGAGACCGGGCTGGATCCGGTCGTGGCGGACACGCTGGCCCGCAAGGAACAGCAGTCCCTGTCGGCGGCGTCTCTGGTGGTGACGACCAGCGCCGCTGCGGCTCGCCTCGTACGAGCCCGCTACGACCTGCCCGAGGTCCGGGTGGCGCCGCCGGGGGTCGATCGGGCGCCGCTGACGCGCGCGGAACCTGAGGGCCGTCGGTTGGTTTGCGTAGCCGCGATGACGCCCCGCAAGGGTCAGGACGTGCTGGTCGAGGCCTTGGGGCAGCTCGAGGACCTGCCTTGGCACCTTCGGATCGCGGGGCCGCCGGTCGACGCGCGGTTCGCCGCCATCGTGCAAGATCGCATTGAACGTTCCGGCCTGGCAGACCGTATACAACTCATGGGAACCGTCACCGGCGGTCGACTCGATGCGTGCTACGAGACCGCGGACCTGCTGGTCCTGCCTTCGCACGCGGAAACCTTCGGCATGGTCGTCACCGAAGCGCTGGCTCGTGGCGTACCGGTCGTGGCCGGCGACGTGGGCGGGGTGCCGGAAGCAGTCGGCGCCGAGCCCGCCGGTGGTGTCCTCGTCCCACCCGGCGACCCGGCGGCTCTGGCTCGTGCCTTACGCCGTTGGCTGACCGATGCCGAGCACCGCGAGGAGCTTCGGCGGGCCGCAGCAACCCGCAGGCGACAACTCGTCACCTGGACCGAGGCCGCAAAACCACTGGAGCGGGCCTTGCGGGATCTGGCCACGGTGGCGCGATGACCGCGGAGTTCACCGCCGACTGGCTCGCGCTGCGGGAGCCGGCCGATGCCGAAGCCCGCAACCGATCCCTGGTCGCCATGCTGCTCGAGCGCGTACGAGCTCCGCTCGTGGTGCACGACCTCGGCAGCGGCACGGGCGCCAACCGACGATGGCTCGACCCGGCGCTCCCGAAACCGCAGCAATGGGTCCTGCACGAGCAAGATCCGGACCTGGTGGCTCGGGCCGAGCACAGTGACGCCGACGTCCGCGTCGGCGACTTCATGATGCTGCGCCCGGAAGATCTGCTCGGCGCATCCTTGGTGACTGCTTCGGCGGTGCTGGACATCCTGACCAAGCCCCAGCTGGAGCGTCTGACGCACACGATCGCGGCCGCAGCGGTGCCCGCCCTGTTCGTCCTCACCGTGAGCGGACGAGTGCAGTTGACCCCGTCGCACCCGTTGGACTCCGCGGTGTCGGAAGCCTTCAATCGACACCAGCATCGCAACGGCCGCTGCGGCCCGGACGCTGTCGCGGTCGTCGCGGCAGCATTCCGCGCGGTCGGCTACCAGGTGCACCTCGCGCCCAGCCCGTGGCGCCTGGGGCCGCACCACCGAGAGCTGACCGAGCAGTGGCTGCGCGGCTGGTGCGCGGCCGCTGCCGACGAGGACCCTCACCTCGAGCTCGACGACTACGTGCGCTCGCGACTCGACGACTGCGTGGCAGGCCGGCTGCGGGTGGTCGTGCATCACAACGACCTGCTGGCGCTGCCGGGGAACCGGCCATGACCGTCCGCGCGCACCTGACCGTCCGGGCGCTGCTGACCGGGGTGATCATCGTCCTGCTCGGCACCCAGATCGGTGGGGAGGCGTTCACCGAGGGACTTCGGCGGATCGGGCCCACACAGATCACTCTCGCCATCGGTGTCGGCCTGCTGACGACGAGCTGTTGTGCCGCCCGCTGGTGTCTGATCGCGCGCGGGACCGGCCTGCACTTGCGCTTCGGCACCGCGGTCGCGGAGTACTACCGTGCGCTCCTGCTCAACGCCGTGCTTCCTGCCGGAGTCCTCGGTGACGCCGACCGCGGTGTGCGGCACGGCCGGGCATCCGGAGATGTCGCCCGCGGTGTACGGGCTGTCGTGTACGAACGTGCCGCCGGGCAAGTAGCCCTGCTCCTGCTCGGTGCGGTGATCCTGCTCAGCCACCCCACGCTGCGGCGGACGTTCGAGGAGCTGGTGATTCGTAACGCGGCTGCGGCGCTTGTCCTGGGACTGGTGTTGATCGCGGTGGTCCTCGTCGTTGCAGGCACGGCGAAGGTGCGTGCGCTCGGCACCGAGATCCGCCTCTTCCTGGCCGGCAGGGGCGCCGTGCCCGCCGCCCTTGCGCTGTCGGTGGTCGCGGTCTCCGGGCACCTGCTGGTGTTCGTCGTCGCCGCCCGCACGGTGAACGACGCCGCGCCACTGGCCGACCTGATCGCGATCGCCGTGCTGGCGCTGGTGGCGATGTCGTTGCCGCTCAACGTCGGTGGCTGGGGTCCACGGGAAGCGGCCAGTGCCGGCGGGTTCGCTGCCGCCGGCCTGGGCGCAAGTCACGGTGTCGCGGCGGCCGTGGTCTTCGGTGTGCTGGTGCTGCTGGCGAGTGCGCCCGGGCTCGTGGTGTTAGCTGCGCACGCGATCGGCGAACGCCCTGGTTTGCGGCCAGCGATACCACGCGACGAACGCGAACAGCAACAGCAGGACGGCGGGCACGATCGCGCCACTGGGCGAGCGCACGGAGAACTCGGTGATGATCGCGCCGATCATCACGCCGACCAGGCCCATCGCCGCCAGCCCGCACAGGATCGGGATGAGCAACCCGACGGCTCCCGCGAGCTCGATGATGCCGGTCGTGTGCCGGAACCAGTCGCCGAAACCGATGCGGTCGAACGTCTCGGTGATGTATGCGTCACCACGCAACATCGGTAGGGCGGAGAACACCGCAAGGTAGATCGCCAACGCGAGCTGGAGCGCCCATACCGCGGCGTTGGCAGGCATGCTGTTGCGCATCGTCTCCGAGACGCGCCGCTCGTCGGATGCCACGGGCCCTCCTTCCGCAGGCGGTGTGCCGGGTCGCTCCAGGATGTCACCGGCGGTCCCGGCTGTGCGCGGCGAACAAACACATGTCGTGGCCACGGGATCGCGGCGTTACCTGCAGCGCTCAGATGTTGCGGCTGTCCTCGACGGTTCGCAGCACACGCAGCACGTCGGCGTTGATCTCGCGGACCTGCGGCGCCAGCTCGGGTACCTCGATGACGGTACGTCCGGCGGCCCGAAGACGCTCAGCGCCCTCGCACACCACGATCAGCTCGGGCTCGCGCCACGCGAACACCACGCGCGGGATTCCCGAGGCGAGGATCAGATCGGTGCATGACCGCGACCGGGACAACCGCACGCTGCACGGCTCGAGCGAGGTGTAGATCGTCGCGTGTGCCAGCCGCGGGTCGTCCGGGTCCACCTTGCCGAGCGCGACCTCCTCGGCATGGTCCGCCGGACCGGTCTCCCGGGTGTAGCCGGTGGCCAGCACGTGGTGGTCGGCATCGGCGATCACCGCGCCAACCGCGTACGTGTGCCCCGCGGGGCACTTGCGCGACAGGTCGACGGCTTCGTGCAGCAACTGCAGATCGGTGTGCGTCAGCTCAGGCATCGGCCTCTCCTGACAAGTAGCGCAGCAGCGCGCAGTCACCGATCTGGCGAACTTCCGCCAGGGTCATCCGCGCGGTCACCGGGAAGGCGCCGGGATTGACGAACCGCGGCGCACGTTCGTCCGCCACGAACAGCGGGGCGACCACGACGTGCAGTTCGTCGACGAAACCGGCGGCGAGGAACAGGGTGTGGATGGCTCCGCCGCCCTCGACCATCAGACGCCGCACGCCGCGGGAGGCCAGATCCTCCAGCATCTTCGGCACGTCCAGCGGGTCGCCGGCGTCGACCACGTCGGCCAGTGTGCCGAGCCGGGCCGCCACCGTCGAGACGGTCGAACTGAGCGCGTAGACGATCTTCGGGCTCTCGCCCAGCTGGAAGAAGTTGGCCCGCGGGTCGAGGTCGCCGCTGCCGGTGATGGTGACCTTGATCGGGTCCGGATGGTCCCCGCGAGCCCGGCGTTGTTCGCGCAGCCGGGGCTCGCGCAGCACCAACCTGGGGTTGTCGCTGCGCACGGTGTTGGCACCGACGAGGATCGCGTCGACGCCCGCGCGCACCTCGTCGACTCTGGCCAGGTCCTCGGCGTTCGACAGCAGGAGGCGCTCGGCGCTCGCATCGTCGATGTAGCCGTCGAGCGACATCGCGACCGACAGCAACACGTACGGGCGGGAGCTCACGGGCCCACGGTAGCTGCCGTCAGGCGGTCGAGCGGTGGTCGGCCTGCTCGACCGGCAGGTCAGCGCCGAACGTCGTGACGAACATCTCGCTCGAAGGCGTGGTCGCGCCGGTTTGCACGGCGTGCCGCAGGACGTCGGTGAGTGCGCGCGCAGGCTCCATCTCGATGATGTCGATGTACCCGGTGTCGACGGCGACCAGTGCCACCAGCCAGCGGCCCAGGGTGGCCAGCGGGACGTGGCGCAACCTCAGCCGCCATCCGATGTGCAGGTCGTTGCCGAACGGCGCGACGGTGATCGTGGCGTGGTACGAACCCATCCGGATGCGCAGGACGTTGCGCAGTCCCGGCACCGGTTTGCCGACGCTGACCCGCCGCGGGTGCACCGTCGCGGGCACGGCGTGCTGCTCACCCAGGGAGCGGAAGATCGCCGCGAACACGTCGTCGGCTGCCGCGGCCCGGCCGACCAGCAGCTCACTGCCGTCGGCGACCGGAACCGTGCGGGGAGTGAGCACCTCGGCGACCAGCCACCCCGCGGGCAGCACGATGCCCAGGATCACCAGCGCGGCCGGTCGTCCGCCGAGTTGGTCGGTCACGAGGGCGCCGAGGAAGAGCGCCAGGGCCAACGTCGCGGTGCGCAACAGGGCCCACCCGAGCGTCCGGCGCAGCAGCCGTCCGATCGTCTCGTCGGCAAAGGTTCGCGAGGACGTCACGCGTGCAGCTTCTCGCATCGACGAGCCGATCGCCAAGGCGAAATGTCCGAAGTGTCCGCCCGATTTGCCGCTCGATGACCGATGTGCTCGCGGCGGCGTAACGAACGTTCGACCTGCGGCGACTGGAGGGGACAGAAGCGAATGGGGTGGTCAATGACGGCGCAAGAGTCGTACGTGCTCGAAGCGATGGGCTGGCACATCACGGCGGGGCACGCCGATTGGCTCGAGTCCGGGGAGACACTGGCCGACCGTGCTGACATTCGCTCGGCGTACGAGGCCCTGGACAGCAGGCTCCGGCCGGATGCGCTCTACCGGATCATCGGCTTGATGCACCACGACAGCAGCCACACCGAGTACACGCCGGTCCAGGGTGGGCGTGGCGTCCGGCTGCTGGTGTCCGGCGACGGCCTGAAGGTCGAAGAGTTCGAAGTGTGCGTGGCGGAAGAGGTCCAGTTCGGACTGGTCGAGGGGTGCGACTGCGCACGATGCATGGTGGGCCCCGGCGGACCGAAGCGGTAGCTTCGGCGGCGTGACCGAATCGCTGACTGAACTACTGCACAAAGCCGCCACCACCGCCGCCGAGTTCCGGGCGGGCCTGCCGGAGAGGCGGGTCGCTGCCGCCGCGGACCTGGACGCGCTGCGATCCGCGTTCACCGCGCCGCTGCCGGATTCCCCGACACCGCCGTCGGAGGTCGTCGACGAGCTGGTCCGGGCCGCGGAGCCGGGGATCACGGCCAACGCGGGCCCACGGTTCTTCGGGTTCGTCATCGGTGGTGGGCTGCCCGCCGCGACGGCAGCCGACATGCTGGCGATCGGCTGGGATCAGTGCGCGTTCAACGGGGTCCTCGCGCCCGCTGCCATTGCCGCGGAGGAGACCGCGGCTGCATGGATCAAGCAATTGCTGGGGATTCCGGCGACCGCGTCGGCGGGCTTCGTCACCGGCGCCCAGGAGGCCAACACCGTCGGCCTCGGCGCGGCACGGCACCACGTACTGGCCACGGCAGGCTGGGACGTCGAGCGGGACGGCCTGATCGGTGCACCGCGGGTGCGCGTTGTGGCGGGAGAGGAGCGGCACGCCACCATCGACCGCGCGCTGCGGGTGCTGGGCTTCGGCGACTCCGTGCTGGAACTCGTGCCTGCCGACGGTAACGGCGCCATGGACGTCGCGCAGCTGGAGCGCGTGCTTGCCGACGGCGAGCCGGGACCGCTGATCGTCTGCCTGCAGGCCGGCAACGTCAACACCGGCGCGTGCGACCCGATCGGCGAAGCGTCAGACATCGTTCACCGGCACGGTGGCTGGGTCCACGTCGACGGTGCGTTCGGGCTGTGGGCTGCGGCAAACCCACGCACCGCGCACATGGTGGAGGGCATCGAGAAGGCGGATTCGTGGGGCTGCGATGCGCACAAGTGGCTCAACGTGCCGTACGACTCGGGCTTCGCGTTCGTGTCCCGGCCGGAGGTGCACGCTGCCTCGATGAGTCATTCGGCCGCCTACCTCACCGGGTCGACCGAGCAAGTCACCGGGTCCAGCTTCGTGCTGGGCTCGTCGCGGCGCGGTCGCGGTTTCGCGGTCTGGGCTGCGCTGCGGGAACTCGGCCGAGAAGGTGTGGCCGACCTGGTCGACCGTTGCTGTCGCCACGCGCGTCACTTCGCGGAGGTCCTCACCGCCGGTGGCGCCCGCATCGTGAACGACGTGGTGCTCAACCAGGTGCTGGTCGACGTGAACGCTGACGCCGACGCCGTCGCGGCCGCTGTACGCGAGGAAGGGACCTGCTGGCTGGGGGCCACGACGTGGCGCGGCCAGCGCTTGCTGCGGATCTCGGTGTCGAACTACGCGACGACGACCGCGGACATCGAGCGTTCGGCGGAGGCCATCCTGCGGGTCGCCGAGCGGGTGCGGGCCGAGACGGCCGGCTAGCGGCCGCCGGGCTGGGTGTCGAGCGGCACGGCCGGCTCACCAGCGGTGTCTGGGGAACGGGGCGTCGAGTCGCCCGTTCAGCCGGGTACTGGCGCTCGGTTCTTCACCGCCTGTCGGCCGTGGCGGTGCTGGGCTCGGACCCCGGCGCGGCCCGATCACGGCGCCCCGCTCTGTCCCACGCGCCCCTCCGCCCAAACGGGACGGAGGGGTTGCGCGGGTCAGCAATCGACGTCGACGTCCTCGCCGGAGAACGACACGTGAACGTGGTCCATATGGTTCGCGGTGGGGGAGCCGCGGTCCTCCATCATCGACCAGCCGCTGCCGTCGTTGTAGCGCTGCTGCCAGATGACGTAGGTGACGCCGAAGTCCTCCTGGTTGTCCAGGACGTACTCGGCCACCTGGTCACCGGTCGACGGGTCGACCATGAAGTCCAGCGCGAGGCCGTTGGGGTGGTCGCTGGCGCCCGCTCGGGAAGCGCGGCCACCGACCTCGTCGATGTCGAACTTCTCCTTGACGTGATTGCCGACCTGGGCGACTGGGGCCAGGGTGCCGGCCAGGTCGGTGCTGCACGGCTTTGTCGGCGGCGCGGTCTTCTTCGGAGCGCGCACCGTGGCGGTCGCCGAGCTCTTGGTCGCGGTCGTGGTCCGGGAAGGCTTGCTCTGGCTCGTACGGTTGCTCGCCGCCTTGGCCCGCTCAGCGGTCGGCTTCGCGGATTTCTTCGACGAGGAACCGGGCTGCTCGCCGGCGGGGGACGGGTTCGCCGCGGCGTTGGCTTCACCGGTTGCCTGCTCGGAACCTGGCGCGGCGACCGAGATTGCGGCGGCCAGGCCCATCGCGGCAACCGTGCCGGCGACGGCGCCGGGGACTTTCAGCGAGCGGTGTGGACGGGGGGCACGATGTCGGCCAGCCATCACTCAACCAATCAGTACAAACGTCGGGGGTTTGGCGGAATCGAGTCATTTCACTCGATTACCGCAAGGCCTCGGCAAGGTTACGAATAGAAAACGGCGATGTCAGCGCGTTGTGATCGCCATCACCGGCCCGTTCCGCCGCAGGCGACAAATCCGCAGGTCAGAGCAATGATGGAAGTACCGTGCCGAGTGGTCCGCGCAACACTTCTGCGGCGATCCGGTCGTACGGCGTGGGCTCGGCGTTGCACACGATGACGGTCGCTCCCGCGTCCGCAGCGAGGCCCACCAGACCCGCGGCGGGGTGGACGGACAGCGACGTGCCGGCCGCCAGCATCAGGTCGCAGGACTCCGCGGCGGCTTGAGCTCGGGCGAGCACGGAGGCGTCCAAGGCTTGCCCGAACGAGATGGTGGCGGACTTCAAGATGCCCCCACACAGCCGACAAGGTGGGTCCGCTTCGCCTGCCTCGACTCGGTCCAGTGTCTCGCGCATCGGCCGCCGATCGGAGCACTGCAGGCAGACCGTTTGGTGGATGGTGCCGTGCAGCTCGAGCACGATGTCCGGGGACGAGCCTGCCTGCTGGTGGAGTTCGTCGATGTTCTGCGTGATCAGCGCGGCGAGCTTTCCGCGGCGCTCGAGGTCGACCAGCGCGCGGTGTGCCGCGTTCGGGCGGGCGCTCCAGGCCGGATGGTTCAGGCGCTCCTGCCAAGCCTGTTGTCGCACTTCGGCACTGGCCACATAGGACTGGATGGTCACCAGCGCTTGCGCGGCGGGGTTGCGCGTCCAGACGCCTTGCGGGCCGCGGAAGTCCGGGATGCCCGACTCGGTGGAAATTCCGGCGCCGGTCAGCGCGACGATGCGTTCCGAATCGGCAACCAGTTCGCGGGCGCGTTCCAGCGCTGCGGTCTCGTCCACGTCCGTCATCTCGCCACCCATCTTGCCGCATCGGGTGAGCGGACACCGCTGGCTGATGATTCTGCCGCCGACCGAGACGCAGACCGGAGTCAGGCGCTAACGCTTCTTGGCACGGCTGGGAGCCACCCGCGGTGGCTCATTGGGCATCTTCGGGTAGACCGGCGGCCACGGGGCGTCCATCATGCCGCCGGCCAGGTCCTTCTGGTACTGCTGCAGCAGCGGCTCGATCGACTGCGGCCGGCGCGCGGCATCCGCCCACGGATCGCCGCGCTGCTCCACCAGCGCCGGCACCGTGGCGATGGTCAGCTCGTCCGGTTCCAGGTCGTCGAGCTCGTCCCACTCCAAGGGAGTCGACACTTGCGCGCCGACCCGTGGCCGCACACACCACGCGCCGAAGACCGTCTTGTGCGGCGCGTTCTGGTTGTAGTCCACGAAGACGCGTGCTCCGCGCTCTTCCTTCCACCACTGCGCAGTGATCAGATCGGGGTGTCGCTTCTCCAGCATGCGCGCGAGCGCAACGGCGGCCGAACGAACCTGGTAGGAGTCCCACCGCGGCAGCAGCGGGATGTAGATGTGGAGGCCCCGGGATCCGGAGGTTTTCACGTTCGCGCGGATCCCCAGCTCGCCGAGCAGGTCCCGAGCAAGCCGAGCGGCTTGCTTCACTTCCCGGTACCCGGTGCCGGGGGAGGGGTCGAGGTCCACGCGCAGTTCGTCGGCGTACTCCGGGTGGTCGGCGTGGAACGGCCACACGTGGAAGCCGAGGCAGCCCAGGTTGACCGCCCAGACGATGTGAGCCATGTCCTGGACCACCAGCGCATCCGACTTCGTGCCGTTGGGTGTGCTCACTTCCGTGGTGCGCACCCACTCCGGCGTGTTGGCAGGCACGCGTTTCTGCCACCACGACTTGCCACCGGCGCCGTTGGGGTAGCGCTCCATCATCACCGGACGTCCCCGGATCCACTCCAGGAACGGTCCGGACACCGCGCGGTAGTACTCGATCAGGTCGAGCTTGGTCTCGCCGCGCTGGGGAAAGAACACCTTGCCGGGGTTCGACACAGTCACGTCGATCCCGTCGACCTGCACCGTGATCGACTCGGATCTAGCCATCGGTCGCCTCGCCTCGACGCGTGCCCGCGGACGCCTTCCGGCCTGCCTTCGCCTTGGTGGAGGCGGCGGCCGCTTCGGTGAACAGTGTGGCCAGTTCGGCGGGTGGCACCTCCTCCAGCTGCCCGTACGTGCACGACTCCGGCGTGCGATCCGGCCGGAACCGAACCAGCCGGCCGCCGTGGCGCAGACGGCCCGCCATCACGTGTTCGTAGCGGATCTCGGCGACCAGCTCGCAGCGCAGCGGCTCCCACGACATGTCCTTGTTGGCGTTCCAGCGGTTCAATCCGCCGGGCATCCGCCCGCCCTGGGCCTGGGCTTGGGTCTGGGCCTCCACCCACTTGGCCCACGGGTGGTTCTCGGCGGCGTTCTCGCGCAACGGTGCCAGCTCGTCGACCAGTTCCGCGCGGCGCTTGGCGGTGAAGCTGCTGGCCACACCGATGTGATGCAGTTGCCCTTCGTCGTCGTAGAGACCGAGCAGGAGCGAACCCACGCCCTTGCCGTCTTTGTGCCAGCGAAAGCCCGCGACCACACAGTCGGCCGTGCGCTCGTGCTTGACCTTCCACATCACCCGCTTGTCCTGCTGATAGGGGGCATCGACGGGCTTGGCCATCACACCGTCGAAACCGGCGCCTTCGAAGTGGGTGAACCAGTCCTCGGCCACATCCGGATCACGAGTCAACGGCGTCAGGTGCACTCGAGCCAGAGAGTCGTCCAGGATGCCTTCCAGCTTGGCGCGCCGCTCGCTGAACGGGGCCGAGGTCAGGTCGTCGTCGCCCAGCGCGAGGAGATCGAACGCCACGAAGCTCGCCGGCGTTGCCTCGGCCAGCATCTTCACCCGGGACGCGGCCGGATGCAGCCGGTTCTGCAGTGCGTCGAAGTTCAGGCCGGTGTCGGTCACCACCACGATCTCGCCGTCCACCACGCAGCGCGGCGGCAATGCCTCCAGCAGCAGGTCGACGAGCTCGGGAAAGTACCTGGTGAGCGGCCGGTCGTTGCGGGACCCCAACTCGATCGAGTCGCCGTCGCGGAACACGACGCACCGGAAGCCGTCCCACTTCGGCTCGTACGCCAGGTCGGCCGCACGCGGGACCTCGTGCACGGCCTTGGCCAACATCGGCCGCACGGGCGGCATCACGGGCAATTTCATAGATCGATCCTAGGAGCGCGCCGGACAAACTGCAGCTATCCGGCAGGAGGCCTCGTGCGGTGCTCGAAAAGCGGAGTCCGGCCCGCCGTCGGGCACTGGCGGCTGGCGGACCGGCGGGCAAACGGGCTGAGTATGGGCGGAACACCTGTAAACGCCTCTGCGAGAAGCGCGGACAGGCGACGAGTGCCGGGCGAGGCTCGGTCGTCCGCTCAGCGCAGGTCGAGGTGGCTCCGAACGCAGGGGCAGGGGACTGAACACCGGCGCCGGGATGGCTGACGAGCCCGAATACGCGATCGCGGCTCGCTGGATGGTCAGGAACCCCGGGTGCCGGTGGGCTGGTGTTCGCCGGCCCATGCGGACAACGAAGCCGGTGTGGTGAAGCTCCGTTCCTCGTTGGTGATCGGGTCGGTGAACGCCAGCGTGCGTGCCAACAGCTGTAGCGGCCTGCTGAAGTCTTCCCATGCCGACTCGCGGACCTGCGGGTAGATCGGATCGCCCACGATCGGGATGCCCAGCGAGTCGAGGTGCACCCGCAACTGATGCGTGCGACCGGTGCGCGGGATCAACCGATACCGCCCGAGCTCGCCCCGGCTTTCGATCAGCTCGACATACGTCTCGGCGTTCGGCTCGCCGGGGACTTCCTTGGCCTGGATGACGCCACGACGTTTCAGAATGCGGCTGCGCACCACGGTCGGCAGGGACAGGTCCGGTCGCACGGGCGCGACGGCCTCGTACTCCTTGTGCACCAGCCGCTGGGAGAACAGCCGTTGATAGGCGCCGCGCACCTCGGGACGCACCACGAACAGCAGAACGCCGGCGGTTGCCCGGTCCAGCCGGTGTGCCGGGATCAACTCCGGCAGATCCAACTGCTGACGGACCCGCACCAGCGCCGTCTGCACGACGTGCTGACCACGTGGAGTGGTCGCCAGGAAGTGCGGCTTGTGTACCACCACGATGTTCTCGTCGCGGTGCAAGATCTGCACGTCGAACGGGACCGGTCTCTCGTCGGGCAATTCCCGGTGAAACCACACGGACGCGCCAGGCCGATACGGAGTCTCCCGCTGCACCGGGCCTTCTTCGGTGACGAAGCGGCCGTCGCGCACCATCTCGTCGACCCGCTCGGGCTCCAGCCGCGACAGCCGCAGGACCAGGTACTCGCGTACGGTACGCCACGGCCCCTCGCGCGGCAGCACGATCCGCACCGCGTCCAGGCCATGCCGCTGCGGCAGCGGAGACCTCACCTTCTTGCGCATCGCCGCCAGTGTCCCCCATCGCCCCAGCTCCGCCCTCAGCGCACGCCCCGCGGACGGAACTGGATGCTGATGCGCGGCCCCACCGGCTTGGCCGTCTTGAGCACCGCGTGCTCCCAGGTCCGCTGGCACGAGCCGCCCATGACGATCAGGTCGCCGTGTCCCAGCGGGAAGCTGAGCTGCTTTCCTCCGCCGTTCGGCCGCAGCGCCAACTCGCGCGGAGCGCCCACGGACAGGATCGCGACCATGGTGTCGGCCAGCCGTCCTCGGCCGATGCGGTCACCGTGCCACGCGACGCTGTCCCGGCCGTCGCGGTAGTAGCACAGCCCGGCGGTGCGGAACGGCTCACCGAGTTCGGGAAGGTAATGCGCGCTGAGCGCCTCCCGCGCCTCGGCCAGGATCGGGTGGGGTAGCTGCTCGTCCTCGTCGTAGAAGCACAGCAGCCGGGGAACGTCCACCACCCGGTCGTACATCTGTCTGCGCTCGGCGCGCCACGGCACTTCGGCCGCCAGGCGCTCGAACAGCGAGTCCGCGCCGGTGAGCCATCCGGGCAGCACATCGACCCACGCGCCCCGGCTGAGCGGGATGCGCTCGGCTTTGCTCAGCGGCGCCAGACCCGGGTCGTCGACCAGGTCGAGCAACGATCCTTGCAGCTCCATGCCACGAGCGTAACACAGAATTCGAACGTATGTTCTACTCTCGAAACATCTCTCGAGTTGCGTCGACAGGGATCCGACGGTTGGCTGAGCCGATCTCGGTCGCAGCCGGCGCCGCCCGCGGAGGGCACCGCGGTGACTACGTCGGGGTGATCGGATCGCACGCCAGGGATCGACTCGGTACCGCCGGATGGCCCAGTGATCGGTCCAAACGGGGTGCCTTAACTGACTTAACCGGTTGTCCGGTTTATGCTCATCGCAAAGTCCACCGGAGGTGAGGCGACATGGCCCGCAACGCCCGACGGCAGTTTGCGCGGCGGCTGCGGGAGCTCCGCGAGTTCGAGTTGGGGGAGAAGATCACGCAGGAGGGGCTCGCGGCAGCGTTCTCGGCAACCCGCTCTCTGTCGGGTGCGGCGATCTCGGCGTGGGAGAACGGGGACAGCGACAAGCGCCCCTCCGACGAGCGGCTGAAGCAGTACGCGCTGTTGTTCAGTTCGCCGGACAACCTGCATCCCAAGCCGACGGTTCCGCCGGAGTCGAGCCTGGACAAGCAAGCGCGGCAACGGTTCGTCGAGCTGCGCCGGGAACTGCACCGGCTGCGCGACGAAGCCGATCAGGAAGCCCGCAGGGAGCGGTCGGTGGCGCCTGCCGCCGCGCCGCGCAACGAGATGTGGGCGCACGACAGGTCGGACGACATCATGGTGGTGACGTCCGAGGTGGCCGAGGATCGGCTGCCGGAGAACGCCCGCCCGCGCAACGTGAACTACTCGCGCCTGGCCCGCTACGGCAACATCGACGCGTTCTTCGAGCTCTACGTGCGCCTGGCCGCGATGGGCTACCAGAACCGTCACCACCGCTCGGCCAACGACCGCGGCATCGACCTCGAGCAGACGTTGGTGCTGATCGGTGGTCCGGGGCGGAACCGGTTGACGCGCAACTACCTGCAGCTACTCGATCTGCCGGTGCGTCAACAGGCGGCCCCGTTCGGCAAGCCGGAGTTCTTCGTCACCTCCGACGGCGAAGAGCTGCGCCCACGCGTGGCCGACTTCGCCGACGGCGAGCAGGAGCTGGTGGAAGACATCGGCTTGTTCGTGCGCGCCCGCAACCCGGCCAACCCGCACACGGACGTGACCATCTGCACCGGCTGCTTCACCGCGGGCACGCTGGCCGCGGTGCGGGCCTTCAGCAATCAGGACGTGGCGGACGCCAACATCGAGGTGGTCAAGTCCAAGGTCGGCCGGATCACGGACTTCTTCGTGCTGTTCCGGGTTCCGGTGGTCAACGGGCGGGTCCCCGCGCCGCGGCTGTCCATCTCGTTGCTGGATGCCCAGCCGGTGTGACCGCCGGACGAGCCCGGGTCAGCGCAGGCTGCTGATCGTCTCCTCGTGGAACCGGTCGCCGGCCCGGTCGACGATCTCGGCGAGCTGAACGAGCCCGAGCAGCAGGACCACGACCAGAGCGCCGACCGCGAGTTTGAGTGCTTCCCGCCAGTATGCGGCAGCCAGAACCAGCAGCAGGATGATCGCGATGAGCATGACCATCTCCCTTCCCCCGTGCGCCGGCGTCGCCCATGTCGCCGGGCGAAGCGAGATGGTCCCGTTCGTCGTGGCGACAGGCTAAGCCTGGACTCGCGCCATCGTTAACTGCTCCCTCGGTAGAGCCAGGTTGAAGTTGCGACTTAACCATCCCAGTTGGTGAAGTTCAGGTCAATACTCCAGTTGGGCGCTGTGCTGTCCGCGCGGCGACCCCCGGCTTTACCGCCGCGGGCCGCCGGGAGAAGATCGGCACATGCGAATTGCACCTCGTGGCCTGCGCAATCTGGTCGGCACGGTGGCCGCGTACGCGCAGAACGGGCTCGAGGTGCTGCGCTTCGGCGGATTGCGCACCGATGAGGATCCGGCTCCGTACGCCGTTGTCGAACACACCCGGATGTACCAGCTGCGCCGGTACTTCCCGGCGCAGCCGAACGACGACAAGCCGCCGGTGCTGCTGGTGCATCCGATGATGTTGTCCGCCGATCTGTGGGACGTCTCGCCCAACAGCAGTGCGGTGACCTCGTTGCACCGGGCGGGGCTCGATCCATGGGTGATCGACTTCGGCTCGCCGGACGAGGTGGAAGGTGGCCTCGACCGGACACTGACCGACCATGTCGTCGCGCTGAGCCAAGCCATCGACCAGGTGGTCGAACACACCGGGCGGGACGTGCACCTCGGCGGCTACTCGCAGGGCGGAATGTTCTGCTACCAGGCGGCCGCCTATCGGCGCTCGCGGCACGTGGCGAGCGTGATCACTTTCGGCAGCCCGGCGGACGTGCTGGGCGGAACTCCGCTCAACCTCCCCGAGGATCTGCTGGTGCGCGGCGCGGAGTTCCTGGCCGACCACGTGTTCAGCAGGCTGGCGCTGCCGGGCTGGGCGGCCAGGCTCGGCTTCAAACTGCTCGACCCGGTGAAGTCCACCCGAGCGCAGATCGACTTCCTCCGCCAGTTGCACAACCGCGACGCCCTCATCGGGCGGGAGAAGCAGCGACAGTTCCTGGAGAGCGACGGGTGGGTGGCCTGGTCCGGCCCGGCGATCGTGGAGCTGTTACGCCAGTTCGTGGTGCACAACCGCATGATGACCGGCGGCTTCGTCATCGGCGACCGCCTGGTGACCTTGGCCGACATCACCAGCCCGATCCTGGCGTTCGTGGGGGAGGTCGACGACATCGGCCAACCTGCCGCGGTGCGCGGAGTCGGCAAGGCCGCGCCGAGGGCGGAGGTCTACGAGCATCCGGTGCATGCCGGACACTTCGGCCTGGTGGTCGGGTCGACGGCGAACAGCGTGACCTGGCCGACGGTGGCCGAGTGGATCAGGTGGCGCGAGGAAGGTGGCGATCGCCCGGACGGTATGCGGCCGCTCGGCGAGGCACGTCCCGAACAGCAGGCGACGACGATCTCCTCGCGCGTCGGCTACGGGTTCAGCACGCTGGCGGACGTCGGATTCGCCGCCGGGCGTCGCATCGCCGACCGCGCGGCGGAAGCCGTGCGGATGTCGCGGGAGATCGCCTTCGAAGCGGCGCAAGCCCTGCCACGGCTGTTGCGACTCGGGCAGATCCAAAGCCACACCCGGGTGTCGTTCGGCAGGCTGCTCGACGAGCAGGCGAAACGGGCACCGGACGGCGAGTGCTTCCTGTTCGACGATCGGGTGCACACCAACGCCGCGGTTCGTACGCGCATCAACAACGTGGTGCGCGGCTTGATCCATGTCGGTGTCCGGCAAGGGGATCACGTCGGCGTCCTGATGCACACCCGTCCCTCTGCGCTGGTGGTCATCGCGGCGCTGTCGCGGATGGGGGCGGTCGCGGTGCTCCTGCCGCCGGCGGCGGACCTGTCCGCGGCCATCCGCCTGGGCGGCGTCTCCGACATCGTCGTGGACCCTGAGCACGTGGAGCAGGCGGCCGAGACCGACTGCCGTGTCCTGGTCCTGGGTGGCGGCGGCGAGCGCCACGTGTCCGCCACGGGTGCCGACGTGGTCGACCTGGAGCAGATCGACCCGGAGTCGGTCGAGCTGCCCGGCTGGTACCGGCCGAATCCGGGGCTGGCGCGCGACCTGGCGTTCATCCTGTTCAGCCGCTCCGGTGGGCAGACCGTGCCGAAGCTGATCACCAACCACCGGTGGGCGTTGTCGGCTTTCGGCACGGCGTCAGCGGCGGCGTTGACCAGCGCGGACACGGTCTACTGCATCACTCCGCTGCATCATCCTTCCGGCTTGCTGACCAGTGTCGGCGGTGCCGTGGCCGGGGGTGCGCGCATTGCGCTGTCCCGCGGCTTCGATCCGGAGCGATTCGACATCGAGGTGCTGCGCTACGGCGTCACGGTGGTGTCGTACACGTGGACACTGCTGCGTGAGCTCGTCGAGCGGGAGGAACAGCCGCCGCACCACGCGATCCGGCTGTTCATGGGCTCGGGCATGCCGCGTGGCCTGTGGCGGCGCGTGCTCGAGCGGTACTCGCCCGCGCGGGTGCTGGAGTTCTACGCCTCCACCGAAGGCGACGTGGTGCTGGCGAACCTGTCCGGCGCGAAGCCAGGAGCCAAGGGCAGGCCACTGCCGGGCAGCGCCGAGGTACGGCTGGCGCGCTGCGATGTCCGCACCGGGAAGCTGATCACCGACGATTCCGGGTTCGCGGTCGAGTGCGCGGAGGGCGAGGTCGGCCTGTTGCTGGCGAACCCACGCGCCAGCATCGACGCGACAGCCCGCAAGCTGCGTGGCGTCTTCGCACCCGGCGACACCTGGATCGCCACCGAGGATCTCTTCTGGCGTGACCACGACGGCGACTTCTGGTTGGCCGACAACCGCTTCACCGTGATCGACAACGGTCGCGGACTGGTCTACGCCCAGCCGATCTGCGACGCGCTGACCGACCTCGAGCAAGTCGACCTCGCAACCGCTTACGGCGTGCCGACCTCGGCGTTGAGCGAGGTGGCGGTCGCTGCGGTGACGACGTGGCAGGGTGCGAAACTCAGGGCGGAGGACATCACCCGGGCCCTGGCGAACCTGCCGGTCGAGCGCAGGACCGACATCGTGCACGTGGTCGACGCGATTCCGTTGACCACGTGGTACCGGCCGAATCCGGCACCGCTTGCGGCCGAAGGCGTACCGAAGCCCAGCGAGCAGGCATGGTGCTGGGACGCCGAACGCGGCCGCTACACCGAACTCACCGAAGTGGCGCGCGACCGGCTGCTGGCGAACCGGTAGGCCCGCCGCGGCAACACCCGGGTGGTGCGCGGCGCCTCGTTGGTCTCCTCGCTGTCCATCAGCTCGACCGCGACGACGATGTCCAGCGTCCCGTCGGGCACACCGCGAGGCAGTGACCGCCTGGGCTCAGCCGACGCGGAATCAGCCGCTCTTGCGGCGGAACTGTCGTTTGCCGCCCAGTGGACCGTGCGGATGGACGCTCTTCGCGCCACCGTCCGCGTGGCTTTCCCGCTCCTTGGTCGCCGCGCGTTTGCGCTCGAGTGCCTCCCGGAATCGGTCCTTCACGTCATCGGAACCGGACTTCGATTCAGTCATCGAGACCTCCACGCCGGGTGAGCTTGTCTCGTCAGCCTCGCATGCGCGCCGCGCCGGGTCGAGCGATTAACACAGCCGGGTGCCCGGCGCGGCGAACGACACCGGTTCATTGCCTCGGATGGCGCATTGACGGCCTAGGTGACGGGGCACACAATTGCGGGCGTGACACGTTGCGGATAAGGCAACCACTTCACATGGCGCAACGCCAAAGTGAACTTTTCTCTCAAACAGATCCAAAAGTCCCGCCCAGCTGGAGAGGTCCCCGATGACAGCTATTGCTCCGAAACCGGCGACGACGACCACCGCTGATCAACCGGCCGTCCTGCTCTACACCCGGTTGCGCAAGTCCCCGTTCTTCCACAAGTCACGCGAGCACGGGGTGAAGGCCTACAGCGTCTACAACCACACGTATCACCCGCGGCACTACGGGGATCCGGTCGCCGAGTACTGGGAACTGCTCAACGGCGTCACGTTGTGGGACGTCGGCGTCGAGCGGCAGATCGAGATCGCCGGCCCCGACGCGTTCGACTTCACCAACTACCTGGTACCGCGTGACCTGCACAAATGCGCGGTCGGCCAGTGCAAGTACGTGTTCATCACCGCCCCGGACGGCGGCATCGTCAACGACCCGGTGCTGCTGCGTGTGGAGGAGAACCGGTTCTGGCTCTCGCTCGCCGACAGTGACGTCGGGCTGTGGGCGCTCGGTCTGGCGCACGCGGGCGGCTGGAACGTCACGGTCAAGGAAATCGACGTGGCGCCGATGCAGATCCAGGGGCCGAAGGCCAAAGAGGTCATGGTCGACCTGTTCGGCGAGGACATCCTGGACGTCAAGTACTACTGGATGGCCCGCAGGCAGATCGACGGCATCGACGTGGTGATCAGCCGCACCGGCTACACCGGCGAGATCGGCTACGAAATCTACGTCGACCAGGTCAGCCGCAACGGCGAGCACGTGTGGGACCGGGTGTGGGAGGTCGGTCAGCGGCACGGCATGAAGGTGATCGGCCCGAGTCACATCCGGCGGATCGAGGCAGGCATGCTCGCCTACGGCTGCGACATCACGCTGAACACCAACCCGCTCGAGGTCGGCTACGACTACAAGTGGATGGTCGACCTGGACCAGGAGTCGGATTTCGTCGGCAAGGAAGCGCTGAAGCGGGTCAAGGAGGAAGGCATCTCCCGGCTGCTGAGCGGCGTGGAGATCGACGGCCCGTCGCTGGGCAGCTACAACGACGGCTCGATGCTCGAACCGTTCCCGGTCTCGCAGTCCGGCGGCGAACAGATCGGCGAAGTGACCAGTGCGTGCTTCTCGCCACGCCTGGAGCGCAACATCGGGCTGGCCATGCTGCCCATCGAGCTGGCCAAGACCGGCACCGAGGTGGTGGTCCACACGCCGAGTGGGCCGCGCGCGGCCAAGGTGGTCGACAAGCCGTTCATCGACCCGAGCAAGGCGACCCCCAAAGGCTGAGGCGGTATGGCACGGGCGAACGGTCAATCACCCGGTAAACGCCAAGTCCTCGGGCCGTTGCTGCAGAACCCGCGTTACGAGGTGCTCCCGTTGGCGTCGGTACTGGCTCAGACGGAGTCGTTACCGGCCAACACGCCGGTAACGGTGACGTCCTCGCCCCGGCAGGGTCTGGACGCAACGGTCGCCGTCGCCGAGAAGCTCGCCGCGCAAGGGATGTACGTCATCCCGCACCTGGCAGCTCGGCAGGTCACCGGGCCTGCCGAGCTCCGCTCGCTGCTCGACCGGCTGGACACCGCGGGCATCACCGAGGTGTTCGTCGTGGGTGGCGACGGGCGCGAGCCACGCGGGCCTTATCCCGACGCACTCAGCCTGTTGCAGGCAATGGACGACCTGGGGCGCATGCCCGCCAAGGTCGGGGTCACCGGCTACCCGGAAGGACACTGGGCGGTCGATCCCGACACGTTGTGGAGCGCGCTGCGGGCCAAACAACCGTACGCCTCCTACGTGGTCACGCAGATGTGCTTCGACGCCGACGCGATCTGGCGGTATGCGGCCGAAGTACACCGCGACATCGGGCTCCCGGTGATCGTCGGGGTGCCCGGGGTGGTGGAGCCGGCCAAGCTCATGCGGATCGCCCTGAAGGTCGGCGTCGGGCAGTCGTTGCGGTTCGTGCGTGGCCACCGATCGGTGGCCGGCAGGCTGCTCTGGCCAGGGGGTTACCGCCCCGACGCGCTGGTGCGCAAGCTGGCCGGCCGCGTGGCCGCGGGCCGGTGCGAACTCGCCGGTCTGCACCTGTTCACGTTCAACCGCGTCACGGCCACCCATCGTTGGGCGGCCCAGGCCTACCGGAGGACCGCGTGAGTATGCCGACGGATCTGGACATCTCCCGGGCTGCGGAATTGCTGCCGATACCCGAGGTGGCCGCCTCGATCGGGCTCGGTGAGCACCTGCTGGAGCCTTACGGGCACTCGGTGAGCAAGATTTCCCTCGCCGCGATCGACGAGCTGGCCGACCGGCCGCCGGGGAAGTACGTGGTGGTCTCATCCATCACCCCGACCCCACTGGGCGAGGGTAAGACCACCACCACGGTCGGCCTCGGCCAGGCGTTCGGCCACCTGGGGAAGAACGCGGTCGTCGCGGTCCGGCAACCGTCGATGGGTCCGACGTTCGGCATCAAGGGCGGCGCGGCGGGTGGCGGTTACGCCCAGGTGGCGCCGATGGAGACGGTGAACCTGCACCTGACCGGCGACCTGCACGCGGTGACGTCGGCGCACAACCTGCTGGCGGCGATGATCGACAACCACCTCCACAAGGGCAACAAGCTGGGTATCGACCCGTTCTCGATCACGTGGCGCCGGGTCATCGACGTCAACGACCGGGACCTGCGGCAGATCGTCACCGGTCTCGGCGGCAAGGCCGACGGGGTGCCGCGGCAGACCGGGTTCGACATCACCGCGGCCAGCGAAGTGATGGCGGTGCTGGCGCTGTCCACGTCGCTGCAGGACCTGCGCGCCAGGCTGGGGCGCATCGTGATCGGCTACACCCGTGACGGCGAACCGGTCACCGCCGAACAACTGCGCGCGGCCGGAGCCATGTGCGTGCTGCTCAAGGAGGCGATCAAGCCGAACCTGATGCAGACCGTCGAACAGACACCTGCGCTGATCCATTGCGGCCCGTTCGGCAACATCGCGCACGGCAACTCGTCCGTGGTGGCCGACCTGATCGGCATCCGGGCGGGGGACTACCTGATCACCGAGGCCGGTTTCGGGGCGGACATGGGTGCCGAGCGGTTCTTCAACATCAAGTGCCGCAACTCGGGGCTGCGTCCGGACGCGGCCGTGGTGGTGACGACGGTACGTGCGCTCAAGGCACACAGCGGCAAATACCGGGTGGTGGCGGGCAAACCGCTGCCGGAGCCGATGCTGGCGGAGAACCCGGAGGACGTCTACGAAGGCGCGTCCAACCTCCGCAAGCAGATCGCCAACATCCGGGCGCACGGCGTCAACCCCGTGGTGGCGGTCAACGCGTTCCCGGACGACTACGAAAGCGAGAAGAAGGCGATCTTGGAAGTCGCCGCCGAGGAGGGCGCGCGAGCCACCGTGGCGTCGCACTACACCCGAGGCGGAAAAGGCGCGGTGGAGTTGGCCGAGGCGGTCGCCGAAGCGTGCGCCGAGAAGACCGAGTTCCAGTTCCTGTACCCGGACGAGATGCCGCTGGTGGAGAAGATCTCCACGGTTGCCAAGCGGATGTACGGCGCGGACGGCATCGAGCTGAGCCCGCTGGCCAAGCGACAGCTGGAGACCTACGAGCGCTGCGGCTTCGGTTCGTTGCCGGTGTGCATCGCCAAGACCCACCTGTCGCTGTCGGCCGATCCGAGCCGTAAGGGGGCGCCGACCGGCTGGACGCTGCCGGTCCGGGAGGTCCGGGCGTCGGTCGGCGCTGGCTTCGTCTATCCCATCTGTGGCGAAATGAGGACCATGCCAGGACTGTCGTCGCATCCCGCGGCGGAACGCATCGACATCGACGAAGCAGGCCAGGTGGTGGGATTGTCATGACGAACACGCTCAGCGCACAGCTGCCGGACAGCGCCGACGTGGTGGTGATCGGCGCCGGAATCGTCGGCAACTCGGTGGCCTACCACCTCGCGGAAGAGGGATGGCGCAACATCGTGCTGCTGGACAAGGGCCCGCTGCCGGATCCCGGCGGATCGACCGGGCACGCGTCCAACTTCATCTTCCCGGTGGACCACTCGAAAGAGATCACCATGCTGACGCTCGACTCGATGCGTCAGTACGAGAAGTTCGGCACGTTGACCACCTGCGGCGGTATCGAGGTGGCGCGCAAGCCCGAACGGGTCGAGGAGCTCAAGCGGCGCATGGCCTCGGCCAAGGCATGGGGGATCGACTCCGAACTCATCACCCCGGAGCGGGTGGCGGAACTGGTGCCGTTCGTCGACCAGTCGATCTTGCTCGCCGGCTTCTACACCCCGTCGTGCGCGGTGGTCGACCCCCTGCAGACCGGGGCGCTGATGCGGGAGCACGCGCAGCAGCTCGGCGCCCTGACCGTGTCGGCCAACACCGAGGTGCTCGGGTTCGACGTGGTCGACGGCCGCGTCCGCGGAGTGCGCACCGACAAGGGCGACATCGCGACGGAGACCGTGGTGATCTCGTGTGGGGTGTGGAGCCCACGGATCGCCCGGATGGCCGGGGCCCGCATCCCGCTGACCCCGGCGGTGCACCAGATGATCGACGTCGGCCCGATCCCCGAGCTGGCGGAGACCCACACCGAGATCGCCTACCCGATCGTCCGCGACATGGATGCCCTGATGTACGAGCGGCAGAGCGGGGCGGATCTGGAGATCGGTTCGTACGCGCACCGGCCGATCCTGCACGAGCCGGACGAGATCCCGTCGATCGAGGAAGCGGCGCTGTCGCCGACCCAGCTGCCGTTCACCGAGGACGACTTCGACCCGCAGATGGAGGACGCGCTCGAGCTGTTCGGGTCGATCCTCAACACCGAAGGCGCCGGGGTCCGGCACGCCATCAACGGTCTGTTGTCGCTGACTCCGGACGGCTCACCGTTGCTGGGTGAGACGCCCGAGGTGCGCGGGTTGTGGTCGGCTGCGGCCGTGTGGATCAAGGAAGGTCCCGGCGTGGGCCGCATGCTCGCGCAGTGGATGACGCACGGGCACAGCGAGATCGACCTGCACGGCGCCGACATCAGCCGGTTCTACCCGCACCAGCGCGTGCCCGCGCACGTGCGCGCGCGAACCGCGGAAGGCTTCAACAAGACGTACGGCATCGTGCACCCGCGCGAGCAGTGGTCGTCCCAGCGCGAGCAGCGGCTGTCGCCGTTCTACTCCCGGGAGAAGGCGCTCGGCGCGGAGTTCTTCGAGGTCGCGGGCTGGGAGCGGCCGCAGTGGTACGAGTCGAATCGCCCGTTGGTCGAGGAGTACGGCGTGCAGGATCGGCCGCACGAGTGGGACGCCAGGTGGTGGTCGCCGATCATCAATGCCGAGCATCTGGCGATGCGGGAACGCGCCGCGATGATCGATCTGTCGGCGTTCGCGCAATTCGACGTGAGCGGGCCCGGTGCGGTCGACTACCTGCAACGGCTGTGTGTGGCCAATGTGGACCGGCCGGTCGGGCGGTTGATCTACACGCCCCTGCTGGACGTCGCGGGGGGCTTCCGCAGCGACCTGACGATCGTGCGGCTCGGCCCGGACAAGTTCCGGGTGATCACCGGTGGCGCGGACGGCGCGCGCGACCGCAAGTGGTTCCTCGACCACCTGCCGGAGTCGGTGTCGTTCGCGGATGTGACCTCGAGTGTCTGCACGCTCGGCCTGTGGGGGCCGCGTGCCCGGGACATCCTGTCGGCGGCCACCGACGACGACGTGTCGAACGAAGGCTTCCCGTACGGCACGGCGAAGGAAATCGTGGTCGGAGGCGTTCCGGTGCTCGCGCTGCGCGTGTCCTACGTCGGCGACCTCGGCTGGGAACTGCACGCGCCGTTCGAGCAGGGCGCACGCCTGTGGGACGCCATCGCCGAGGCGGGTGAGCCGCACGGACTCATCCCGGCGGGCATCGGCGTGTACGGCACGACCGGCCGGCTGGAGAAGGGCTACCGGCTCATGGGCGCCGAGCTGGAAGCCGAGTACGACCCGGTGGAGGCGGGCCTGGCGTTGCCCAAGGTCAAGTCGGCCGACTTCATCGGCAAGGAGGCCTACGTGGCGGCCCGGGAGTCCGACCCGGCCGCGCTGCTGTGCACCCTCACCGTCGACGACCACACCAGCTCGGACGGAATCGCGCGATTCCCCCAAGGCGGCGAGCCGATTTTGACTCGGGACGGTCGGCGGATCGTCGACCGCAAGGGCCGCGGTTCGTACGTCACCAGCGCGGGCGCCGGCCCGTCGCTCGGCAAGTACCTGCTGATGGCGTATCTGCCGCCTGAGCACGCGGTGGAGGGGACGAAGCTGCAGGTCGAGTACATGGGCGAGCAGTACCCGGTGACGGTCGCCCGCGTGGGCCGCAAACCGTTGTTCGACCCGGACGATGCACGGATGAAGGCGTGAGCCGATGAGCTTGGACATTCTGGTCTGTGTCAAGCGCGTCCCGGCGCCAGGCGCCAAGGTGCCACTGACCGAGGACGGCCGGGACATCGACACCCGCCATCTCGGCTTCACCATCGGTCCGCACGAGGAGTGCGCGGTCGAGGAAGCCGTGCGGCTGGTGGACAAGCACGGCGGCAGCGCGACGGTACTGGCTGCCGGGCCACCCGAGGTTGCCGAGCAGGTGCGCTACGCACTCGCCATGGGCGCGAACCAGGGCGTGGTGGTCGACACCGGGGAGGACGAACTCGACCCGCAGGCGACCGCCGCGGCCATCGTGCACGCGGTCGGTGAACTGGACACCTCGTTCGACCTGATCATGGTCGGCAACGAGTCCGCCGACGCCGGCCATTACCAGGTCGGTGTGCGGGTGGCGACCGAGCTGGGCAGGCCTGTGGTCGGCGGGATCAAGGGCATCGACGTGCTGGACGGCAGTGTCCGGTTGCGCCGGGACGTGGGCAGCGGCACCGAGGTGTACGAACTGCCGCTGCCCGCCGTGGTCGCCGTCAAAGAGGGTCTCAACCTGCCGCGCTACCCGAGCTTGCCGGGCAGGTTGAAGGCCAAGAAGGCACAACTGCGCACCGTGTCGTATCGGCCCGAACCGGGCGGGCTGCGCAAGATCCGGTTGCGACAGCCGGAGGACAACCGTGCGGAGAGCGTGCTGCTTGGTCACGGCGCCGCGGCCGCCCCCGCGGTGGTCGACGTCCTGGAAGAGCTGGGGGTGTGCTGATGCTGATCCTTGCGGTCAAGGTGGACGAACACCCCGCGTGGGCCGACGCGGTCGGCGTCGCTCGCGGTCTGACCGACGACGTGCACGCGGTGGTGTTCGACGCATCGGCGGTCGACGAGCTGGCCAAGCAGGGCATCAGGGTCGCGCACGTCGTCGAGCACGAAGTGCTCGGCGACTACGCCCCCGAGGCGTACGGCGAAGCGCTGGCCCAGCTTGTCAAGCAGGTGCAGCCCTCCGCGGTCGTGGCGCCGGGAAGCGAGAAAGGCAACGAGGTCCTGGCGCACCTGGCCGCCCGGGCCGGCTTGCCACTCGCCGCGAACTGCACCCAGGTCGGCGGTACCGGACGACCGTGGCAGCTCACCCGGATCAGGGGTGGCGGCATGCTGCTGGAGGACGCCGAGCTGGACGCGTCCTGCGGCCTGTTCACGGTCCAGCCGGGCGCCGGACCGTCGAACGGCACGGCGCCGGTCGACGCGGTCGACGTTCACCGGTTCACCCCGGAACTGGCCGCCGAGCTGGCTCGTACTCGGGTGGTCGACCGGGCCGAGCGGGAGGCAGGCGTCAGTTTGGCGACCGCAGGGGTGGTCGTCTCCGGTGGTCGCGGCGTCGGCAGCGCCGACGGCTACAAGACGTTGGAGGAGCTGGCCGAGCTGCTCGGTGGTGCGGTCGGCTGTTCCCGGGTGGCGACCAACAACGGGTGGCGGCCGCACAGCGACCAGGTCGGCCTCACCGGCACCAAGATCGCGCCGAAGCTGTACATCGCGTGCGGGATCAGCGGCGCGACCCAGCACTGGGTCGGCTGCATGGACGCCAAGGCGATCTTGGCCGTCAACACGGATCCGGAGGCGCCGATGATGACCCGATCCACCTATTCCGTGGTCGGTGACCTGCACGAAGTGCTGCCCGCGGTGATCGACGAAATCCGGGCAAGGGGACGCGTCGATCAGGCATCCGGATGAATGAGCCCGCCTCGACCGGCCACCCCGTCGATCACAACCGCCTAGACTCTGTCGGCGTGACCAGCCAAGAGCGACGATCCGGTGGGGTGCAGTCGGTCGAGCGGGCCATTGCCATCCTGGAATTCCTTGCCCGCTACGGGTGGTCCGGCGTCACCGACATCGGCAACGAACTCGGCGTGCACAAGTCCACCGCGTTCCGCCTGCTGAGCACGTTGGAGGCGGGCGGCCTGGTGGAGCAGCACGCCGACAGCGGCAAGTACCGGCTGGGCGTCGGCCTGGCCAGGCTGGCTCGTGGGGTGAACGACGAGCCGAACCTGAACCAGCAGGCGCGGCCGGGATGCGAGTGGCTGGCCCGCCACACCGAGGAGACGGTCACGCTGAACGTGCTGGAAGGCACCGAGTGCGTCACCGTGGACCAGATCGCCTCGACGTCGTTCGTGGTCAGTCGCAGTTGGCTGGGTCGGCAGACACCGCTGCACGCCACGTCGCCGGGGAAGATCTTCCTGGCGAGCATGCCGGAGGAGAAGCTCGCCGAAACCCTGGCGCGTCCGAGGGAGTGCTACACCGAGCGGACGCTGGTCGACGCGGCGGCGCTGCGAGCGGAAATAAGCCGGGTGCGCGTCAACGGTTATGCCGTGGCGGTGGACGAGTTGGAGGACGGCCTGACGTCAGCTGCTGCTCCGGTGCGCGACGACGCCGGGGAGGTCGTCGCCGCCCTCGGCGTGTCCGGGCCGTCGTATCGGCTGGATGCCGATCGGCTCAAGGAGCTCGTGCCGCTGGTGTGCCACGCTGCCGAGCTGGCGTCGTCGCGGCTGGGTTATCGCGCCGGCGCGTGACGGACCTCCGGCGTTGCGTTCGGCCGCGTCATGCCCCGCCAATGGGCTCGTGACCAGGGCAATCGCATCTCTCGTAGATCGTTGATCTCGTGCGGTTGCAGCGTGTCGACGTCGGCGGCTTCGGCGTGCCGCTGGAAGACCGAGTTGACGTAGCGGTGGCCGGTGTCGGCTGCGATGAACAGCGTCGCGACGTCGGCAAGTTGACGCTCCCAGCGGGCCGCCACGTACGTCGCTCCGGTGGACAGTCCGGCGAAGATCGCATGCCTGCGCAGCAGGTCGACGCTGCCGGAGAGCGCGTGGCGGAATGCCAGCCAGTGGATGACGTCGTAGCGGTCGTGGTCGACGTTGCCGAACGGGATCGAGCTGCCGATGCCTGCGATGATCATGTCCGGGTCGGCCAGGTGGTCGCTGCCGAAGGTCACGCTGCCGAACGGCTGCACGCCGACGAGTGTGACCGGTACGCCGAGCTCGGTCAGGGCGGTGGCCAGCCCGCCCGTGGAGGCGCCCGAGCCCACGCCGCCGACCAGGGTCAGGGCTCGGCCGCCGAGCTCGGCCCGGATCATCTCGGCAACCACGCGGTAGCCGAGGTAGTGAATCCGATCGTGGTACTGGCGCATCCAGTGCCAGTCGGGATGGGCTGCGAGAAGTGCGCGGATGCGCTGCACTCGCCGGTTCTGGTCCAGTTGCAGACTGTCCGACGGTGGCATCTGCTCGAGCTCGGCGCCGAGTATCGACAGCTGGACACGCAACGTCTCGTCCACGGTGGTGGAGCCGACGATGTAGCAGCGCAGACCGTAGCGGTGGCACGCCAACGCCAGTGCATAGGCGTAGATCCCGCTCGAGCTGTCCAGCACGGTGTCCCCGGGTCGCACGACTCCGGTGTCCAGAAGATGCCGAACGGCCGCCGTGGCGGAGACGACCTTCATCGTCTCAAACCTCAGGCAGACGAGCCCGTCCTCGACCTGCACCAGGTCGGGAGTGCCGATGGCCTGGCTGATGTGGTCGTGCACGTCTGCTCTCCTTCATGATCGGACGGGCGGGGGACACGGTCGGAGGGGCGGGGACGCTGCCGGCCGGGCGGGGAACGCTGCCGGCCGGGCGGGGAACACCCGGGTGGTGGGGATGCCTGCGTGTTGCAGGCGAACGCGGCAGCGGTGAACTTGCCGGGCCAGCTCGGGATGCGTGGCGTCGAAGAGCAGGCCGGCGACATTGCCGCTGTGCGCGACTTGCACGCCGACCGCGCCGGCTTCGTCGGCGATCTCCCGTAGCGTGTCCAGCTCGGCTTTGGGCAGCACGCGCTGGTTGAGCACGCTGCTGTCGGTGCACACTTGGCCGACGGCGGCACAGTCTCCGTCGCGGATCGCTGCGCGCAGGCGAGCCCGCAGCGCCTCGAACTGGGTCACGTCATCGGGCCCGTAAGCCGGTCGCAGACCGAGCGTGTCCACCGGCTCGGCGCCGCCGGTGAGGCAACCGACCACGGTCAGCGGAGGCAACGTGGCACCAAGATCTTCGAGCACACGGCCCTCACGGTGTGCGAACAGCACCGGCTGCCCGGCGAGCATCAGCGGGTCACTGGCCGTCTCGGCCCGGACGGCCATGCGCGCGATGTCGGTAGGGGAGAGGACGCAGTGATACGCGGCGGCCACTGCGCGAATGGTCGCGATGATGTCCGCGGTCGACGAGCCCATGCCGATCCCGACCGGAAGCTGCCCACGCAGCCGTAAACGGCCGCCCGTTTCCGGCGCTCCGGCTCGTGTGGCGCACTCGCCGATCGCGAGCGCTGCGGCCTCGGCTGCTTTGCGCCGGTCCGCCGGGTCGACCAGGATGCGCCCTGCGGGCAGCTCGCCATCCCGGCGGAACTCCGCGTGGGCACCGACCTGCGGAGCAGGCAACGTGACCAGGCCGCGGCATGGCTTGCCCTGGTCGTCGAGGAAGAGGCCTTGGATCAGTTCTCCGTGGTGCCCGAAGGCATGGCCGACGCCGATCACGACTGATCCGTGCGGTAGCGGTACAGCGTCGTGGGGTCGGCGCTGAACTGTGAGAACGGGAACGGCTCCGCGCTGAGCGCCGACACCCCGGTGGAGAGGAAGGCACGGGCGATGGCAGCCCCGCTCTGGGCGTAGACGAGCAACGGCAGTCCGCGATCCCGGCAGGCCGACAGGATCGTGTCGAACGTTCCGTTGCCGATCGTCATGCCGGTCGCGACCACGGCGTCCGCCGCGCCGAGAACCTGATGCATGTCGTTCGAGACGGGGTCGCCCCACTGCGTGCGGCGCAGATTGAAGTCGCACGGCAGGCATTCCGCTCCTCGGTCCCGGATCGCGGCCACCAGTGGGTTCACCACGCCGATCAGTGCGACCTTGGCACCCGAGCCGACGTGGAGCAGCTCAGCGATGGCGGCATCCCTGGCGTGTGCTCGGCGTTCCGGCGTCCCGGCCGGCAACGTGACACGTTCGGCCCGCGGGTCGTCACGGAACGGCTGCAGGCTCGCCAGGTAGGCGTCGAGCGCGGCGACGCGCAGCGGCAACGGACCGGACCGGAGCAGCGTGGCAAGCGGTTGACCGGACGCTTCGGCGCACAGCCCCGGCTCGACCTCGTCGGCCTCGAACGCGCAGGCGCCGAACGAAGTGCCGCACCGAACGAGCACGTACTGGTTGCGGTAGGTAACGTCGCCGTCGGCAAGGCGGGTGCCGTGATGAAGCCAGAACACACTGGTGGCGGTCAGCTCGGCGGGGGAGGGGCCGAGCCGTCCGGCGAGTGCGTCGGTCAGCAGGCCGGTCACGGTCATGCACGGTCTCCTTGTTCTGTGCTCACAACTGCTGAGGGGGCTTCGAGTTCGGTCACCGTGTGCAGGGTGACGATCGGGTGTCCGACGTGGTCGGTCTCGAGCCGGGCGTCGACACCGAAGACGGCGCGCACCAGATCGCCGGCCAGTACCTCTCCCGGTGGTCCCAGCGCGACGAGCCGGCCGTGGTCCAGCAGCGCCAACCGGTCGCAGAACCGGGCGGCGAGGGTGAGGTCGTGCAGCGAGATCAGCACCGTGGTGGGCGAGGAGGCGAGCATGCCCAGCAGCTCGAGCTGGTGACGGATGTCGAGGTGGTTGACCGGCTCGTCCAGCAGCAGGCAGCCGGTGCGCTGGGCAAGCCCGCGGGCGATGTGTGCGCGCTGGCGCTCGCCGCCGGACAGGCCCCGCCACGGGCGATCACGTAGGTGCGACAGCCCCATACGCTCCAGCTCTTCCGCCACGATGGCCTGATCGCGTTCGTCGGAGCCTCGCCACGGCGAGCGGTACGGCGTGCGGCCGAGCATCACGACGTCTGCCACGCGCAGCTCGGAGGCCACTTGCGCGTCCTGCTCCACGAACGCGACGTAGTGGGCGAGCCTTTTGGCGGTGAACCTCGCGATGTCGCGGCCGTCGTAGCGCACCGTGCCCGCCGACGGCGTGCGCAGTCCCGCCAGGCATCGCAGCAGCGTCGACTTTCCCGAGCCGTTCGGCCCGATGATGCCGAGGGTTTCGCCGGGTCGGACGTCGAGGGTGACGGCGTGCAGGATCCGCCGGCCTGCGGTTTCCCACGTGAGGTGGTCGGCGTCGAGCCTCACAGTTCACCTCGCCGTCTGAGAATGAGCAGGAACAGCGGCACGCCCGCCAACGCGGTGAACACTCCGACCGGAACTTCCTGGGGTGCGAGCAGAACCCTGGCCAGTGCGTCGGCCCACACCAGAAACACCGCGCCGGCCACGGCGCTGTAGGGGAGCAGCGTGCGGTGCAGCGGTCCGGCCAGGAACCGCACACCGTGCGGCACGATCAATCCGACGAACCCGATCGCGCCGACCGCCGAGACGGCCACCGCCGTGAGCGTCGACGTCACCACGAGCAGCACCAGCCTGGTGCGCCGAACATCCACACCGACCGACGCTGCGGTGTCGGCACCGAAACCCAGCGCATCCAGCGAGCTCGCGTAGTACCGGGCGACCAGCAACGCCGACGCGGTCGCGATGGCACACAGGATGACGCCGTCCCAGCGCGCCGAGGCCAGCGAGCCGAGCAGCCAGTACGTGACCGACCGCGTGGTGTCCGCGTCACCGGAGGCCATCAACAGCAACGACGTCAGCGCGGTGAACAACTGCCCGACGACGACCCCGGTGAGGACCACGCGCAGCGAGTCCAACCCGCTGCCCCGCAAGAGCAGCAGGAGCAGGCCGAAGGCGGACAGTGCCCCCGCGAGCGCGCCTGCCGTGACGCCGACCGTACTGCCGATGCCCGTCACGACGACCAGCACCGCGCCGGTTGACGCACCGGAGGACACGCCCAGCAGGTAAGGGTCGGCGAGGGCGTTGCGAGTCAGCGCTTGAAGGACCGCCCCGCAGACGGCCAACGCCGCCCCGACCGTGGCGGCCAGGAGCACGCGGGGTATCCGCAACTGCCAGATGAGCGAGTCGGTCAACGGCGCCAGCGGCTCCACCGGTAACCCGAGTCGAACGCCGATGACGCTGACCAGATCTCCGTAGCCGATGCCGCCCGTGCCGATGACCAGGCTGGTTGCCACCGAAGCCAGCAGCGCGACCGCTGCCGCCGCGGGAAGCACGCTCGCCCGGCCGGTGCGGACGTCGGCTTGCCGGCTAGAGATCATGACTGATGTCCGCCAGCGCCCGTGCCACCTGAGCAAGCGCGTGGGTCGAGCGCACCGACGGGTCCAACTCGATACCCGACACCCGGATGATGCGGTTGTTCCGGACCGCGGGCAGTTGCGCCATCACCGGGTGCCGCCGCATCTGGGCGATCTTCTCGTCCGCGCTGTCGCCCGGTGCGCCGCGTTCCGACAGATCGCCGACCACGATGACGTCGGGTTCGCGCGCCGCGACCTGCTCCCACGAGACTTCCGGCCAGTGCTCGTCGACGTCGGCGAACACATTGCGGACGCCGAGGAGATCGCTCATGGCTTGCGGAATCCCGGTACCGCCTGCGACGTACGGAACGTCGTTGAAGACCGAGTAGAGCCACAGCACCTTCGGCTCACCCGCGATGTTGCGCGAGCTTGCCTTCGACAGCGCCTCCTGCTGGTCGGAGATCAACTTCTCGGCGCGTTCCTCGACGCCGAAGATCTGCCCGAGGGTGCGGTAGTCCTGATGAAGACGGTCGAACGGTGAGGCGTCGCCGGACGGACAGTCCACCGCGCTGACGAACGTGGGGACGCCGAGTTCGTGCAGCTCTTCGCGGCTGCCGACCCGGTCGCGGGTGAACTGTTCGGCGAACGAGGCGACCACGAAGTCCGGATTTGCCGCCCGCAGTTGCTCGGCGGTCAACAGCTTCGGGCTCAGCACCGTCACGCGCCGGTAGTCGGCGGCGAACTGTGGGGCCACCTTCGTCTTCAAGTTCGACGTGCCGGCCATCCGGTCCGCCAGGCCGAGCGCGAGCAGCGTCTCGGTGGATGTCTGGTCCAGCGTCACCACGCGCTTGGGGCGCTCGGCGAACGTCAGCGACATGCCGCAGCTCGTGGCGGTGATGGCACCGGACTCGGGGGTGCTCGGGGCAGCACACCCGGAGAGCAGCATCAGGCCGCAAACCGCCGCGGCGACCACGCGTGAGGTCATGGCAACTCCAAGTCGTTCGGGGGTCCCGAGCGAGACAGTAATAGAAGTTGATTATCGTTTTCAATAACAATGCTCGGAGTCACATCGTCGAAGGGACACTCGTGCCGCCGCAGTCGACCGAACAAGCCGAAGCAGGAGTCCGCACCGCGGAACAGCCGGAACCCGCGAAACGATCGGTCCTGCGGGACACCCGATTTCTCCGGCTCTGGCTGGCCACGACGTGCTCCGGTCTTGCCACGTGGGCGTTGCCGTTCGTGCTGGGGCTGGCCGTGTTGGAGCGGAGCCTGACCGCGAGCGGCTTGGGCATCGTGCTGGCGGCACGCACCGTGGGTTTTCTTCTTGCCGTGCCGGTCAGTGGTGTGTTCGCCGACCGCTACGCACGCCGACACGTGGTGTGGGCGGCGGGCCTGACTGCGGCGGTCGCCACCCCGGTGATCGCGATGGCCCTCGGCCGGTCGGTGACCGTGATGGCGATCGCGGCCGCGGCGGCCGGAGCGGGGCAAGGAGCGTGCCGCCCGGCATTCCAGGCGCTGACCGCGGAAGTGGTACCCGCCGACCGCCGACAGCAGGCCAATGCGGCGATGACGTTCGCGGTGCGGACCACCACGTTGATCGCGCCCGCGGCAACCGCACTGGTGGCGACCGTCGCCGGAGCGGGAGCCCTACTGGCCGGTATCGGCGTTCTGTGGCTGGTGACCGCGGTGGTTCCGCCGCGAGGTGCCGGCACGCCGAGCGGGCGGGGCGAACGTGACGGCTTCGTACGCGAATTCACCGATGGGCTACGGGAGGCACGGCGACACCCGTGGTTCCTGGCCGGCCTGGGTGCGCTCACCGCCGTCATCGCCACCGGCTACGCGGCGACCGGCGTGCTGTTACCGGTGGTCAGCAGGGACGCGTTCGGCTCGGAAGCGGTGCTGGCCGCCGCGCTGACGGGATACACCGCAGGCGCGTTGGCCGGGGCGGTGATCGTGGCGCGGTGGCGACCTCGGGCTCGCGGGTGGGCCGCCCTGGCCGGGCTGGCGTGCTACGGGTTCGCCCCGCTGGGCTTGCTGCTGCCCGTCCACCCGGCAGTGGTCGTCGCGGGCTACGTACTCGCCGGCGTCGGAATCGAGCTGTTCAACGTGCCGTGGTTCACCGCCGCTCAGCGCGAGGTGGCGCCGGACAAGCTGGCCAGGGTCTCGTCGCTGGACTTCCTGCTGTCCTACGGACTGTCCCCGGTCGGGCTGGCGCTCATCGCCCCGGCGGTCGACGCATTCGGTGTCGATGCCGTGCTGCTCACCTGCGTCATCGTCTGCTTCGCCGCCCCGGCGGCGGCCGCTTGGGTCCCGACTTCACGACAGTTCGGACACGAGACACCGTGATGGGGCAACGACGGGGTTTCGAGCAAGATCCGCTCGTCCTACCCTGGGGCGATGACCGAGCGATGGCCGCGCTGGCATGGCCCGGTGGTAGCCGGGGTGGACGGGTCGGAAGCCTCGCTGCGCGCGGTGCGGTGGGCCGCCGCGCACGCGGCGGGGGAGGGCACGGATCTGCGTCTCGTGCACGCCATCGGCTCTGCGGAATTCTTCCCCGGCGGCGCCATCGCTCCGTCCACCGAGCTGTTCGGCCTGCTCGAACAGGAATCCAACGCGCTGCTCGACCAAGCCCGCACCGCCGCACTCGAGATCGTTCCGCACCTGAAGATCACGCAGTCGTCGACCACGGAACCCGCGGTGCTGGCCCTGATCGCGGAGTCGCGCACCGCGCGCTGCGTCGTCCTGGGCGGCTCGGGCCGAGGAGCGCTGGCGGGCGTGCTGCTGGGGTCGACGACGTTGACTTTGTCGGCCCACGCGCATTGCCCGGTGGTTGCGGTGCGCGGGCGGGACAGACCGGACGCTCCGGTGGTGGTCGGCGTCGACGGCAGCGAGCTGAGCAACCTGGCGCTCGGTTGCGCGTTCGCGCAGGCAGCGCGCCGGGACGTCCCCTTGGTGGCGGTGCACGCCTATTACCACGCCGACTCGCACCGGCCGGACCAACGCGAGCAGCCCGAGCTGGTCGAGCTTGCCGAACGGCGCGTTCTGGACGGTTGGCTGAGCCGGTGGGCCGACCTTTACCCGCATGTGGACGTCGAGCCGGAAGTCGTGTGCGCGCGGCCGCGCGAGTGCCTGCTGAAGCGGAGCGAGGACGCCAGCGTGTTGGTGGTGGGCAGCCGAGGACGCGGGGGTTTCACCGGCCTGCTGGTCGGCTCGACGAGCCACGCGATGCTGCACTACGCCGAGTGCCCGGTCATGGTGGTGCGACCCCAGCCCGACTGACCACTCACGCTGCGCGTTCACCGATTCCGGCCCGCACTGTCGGTCCGTCGGGATACTGTCGCGGCATGGATGTGATTCTGGTTCCGGGGTTCTGGCTCGACGCTTCGTCGTGGGACGCGGTGCTGCCCGCGCTGCGTGCCGCGGGGCACCGCCCACACCCGATGACGCTGCCCGGCCTCGAGTCACGGGAAGCGGACCGGTCGGGCATCACCTTGCGTGATCATGTGGCCGCGGTCGTCGCGGAAATCGACGCGCACGCGCAGTCGGCCCCGGTGGTGGTGGTCGGCCATTCCGGCGGCGGCCCGATCGTGCACGGCGCGGTGGACGCGCGGCCGGACAAGGTGGCGCGGGCGATTTACGTGGACGCGGGGCCGCTCAGCGAAGGCGCCTCGATCAACCCGGAACTACCCGCGGAGAACGGGGAGATCCCGCTGCCCGACTGGTCGCTCTTCGACGAACAGAGCCTGGTCGGCCTCGACGACGAGCTGCGTGCGCAATTCCGCGCCCGCGCCGTTCCGACGCCCGAGCGGGTGGCGAAGGATCCGCAGCAGCTGTCCGACGAACGGCGGTACGACGTTCCGATCACGATCATCACGTGCGAATTCACCAGCGACGAGATGCGCAAGATGATCGAGAGCGACCACCCCTACACGCGCGAGGTGGCCAAGGTGCGCAACGTCGAGATGGTCGACCTGCCGACGGGGCACTGGCCGCAGTTCAGTGAGCCCGAGAAGCTGGCCGACCTGCTCGTGTCCGCGGTGAACGCGGCCGGATGACCTCGGTTCACGCCGAGTCGATCAACTGACGACCGTAGGCGGCCATGGAGCGCTGATAGCGCGGGAGGTGACGAGCCAGCGCACAGATGACGTGTCCGACAGCCTCGCGGCCGTGGCCGAGTTCCACCAGCGCCAACGCCAACGTGGCGCGGACCGCGTCGTCGAGTTCGTCCGACACGTCGAGCTCCGGGCGCAGCAACTCCACGCTCTGCTCCGGGCGGCCGATGTTGCGCAGCGAGCTGGCGAGTTGGATGACCGCTCGCCGCCGGCGGATCCCGGTCAGCCCGTCGCGCAAAGCCTGTTGGTACAGCGTGACGGCCTGTTCGGGGTGACCGGTCGAGTCGAACGAGCAGGCCCGCTCGAAATCAGCCACCCCGCCCTCCAGCGGGCATTCCGCGGCGAGCTGCTCGATGCGGTTCCGGAACTCCTCGCCAGGCAGCTCGTCGAGCATTGCCCAGGCCTTGGCCAGCCGCGCCTCCCAGTCGGAGCTCATGCCACATCCCCTCGCCGTCGCTGCCGATGAACCCGCCCACGATAAGGGAACGGTCCGCCGACGCCGTTGTCGGCGGACCGTTGACCAGGGGCCTGAGGCGACTCAGGCGATCGGGCGGTCGGTCGGCTTGATCGGCGCCGGCAGGATGTCCCGGCCGGTGAGGTAGGCGTCCACCCCGGCGGCCGCGGCCCGGCCCTCGGCGATGGCCCACACGATCAGTGACTGACCGCGGCCCATGTCACCGGCGCTGAACACGCCCTCGACGTTGGTCTGGAAGTCCTCGCCGCGGGCGACGTTGCCGCGCTCGTCGAACTCCACGCCCAGGTCGTCGAGCAGCGCGCCCTTCTCCGGGCCGACGAAGCCCATGGCCAGCGTGACCAGCTGGGCGGGCAGCTCCCGCTCGGTGCCCTCGATGGGCTGGAACCGGCCGTCCACCTGCTCGACGTCGACCAGCTCCAGCGCGCGCAGCTTGCCGTTCTCGTCGGTCAGGAACCGTTGCGTGCTCACCGAGTACAGCCGCTCGCCGCCCTCCTCGTGCGCCGAGGACACCCGGAAGATCATCGGGTAGGTCGGCCACGGGTGGGCCTCAGACCGCGTCTCGGGTGGCTTGGGCATGATCTCCAACTGGGTCACCGACCGGGCGCCTTGCCGGTGCGCGGTGCCCAGGCAGTCGGCGCCGGTGTCACCGCCACCGATGATCACCACGTCCTTGTCCTTGGCCGTGATCGGCGGCTCGTCGAGCTTGCCCGCAGCCACCCGGTTGGCTCCGGGCAGGTACTCCATCGCCTGGTAGACACCCTCGGCGTCCCGGCCGGGGATCGGCAGGTCACGCCACGCAGTCGCGCCACCGGACAGGACGACGGCGTCGAACTGGGCGCGCAGCTCGTCGGCGGTGATGTCCACACCGACCTCGACGCCGGTCTTGAACCGCGTGCCTTCCGCCCGCATCTGGTCCAGCCGGCGGTCCAGCCGCCACTTCTCCATCTTGAACTCGGGGATGCCGTAGCGCAGCAGCCCGCCGATGGCGTCGGCCCGCTCGAAGACGGTCACGTCGTGGCCGGCACGGGTCAACTGCTGCGCGGCGGCCAGGCCGGCAGGACCCGAACCCACCACGGCGACCGACTTGCCGGTCTTCGTGGCGGGTGGCAGCGGCTTGACGTAGCCGGCCTCCCACGCGCGGTCGATGATGGACAGCTCGACCCGCTTGATGGTCACCGGATCGTCGTTGATGCCCAGCACACACGCCGCCTCGCACGGGGCAGGGCACAGCGTCCCGGTGAACTCGGGGAAGTTGTTCGTGGCGTGCAGCTGCTCGACGGCATCGGCCCAGTCCTGCTTCCAGACCAGCGTGTTCCAGTCCGGGATCAGGTTGCCGAGCGGGCAGCCCTGGTGGCAGAACGGGATGCCGCAGTCCATGCACCGCCCGGCCTGCTTCGGCAGCTGATTGGCGATGTAGTCGCGGGGATCCTCGTACACCTCCCGCCAGTCCTTCAGCCGCAGCGGAACCGGGCGCGTGCGGGGCAGCTCCCGGGTCGTGGTGAGAAAGCCCTTCGGGTCAGCCATGAGCCGCCTCCATCACAGCCTCGTCGATGTCCCGACCGTCGCGCTCGGCGGCAGCCCTGGCGGCGAGCACGCGTTTGAAGTCCTTCGGCATGACCTTGCCGAACCGTTGCACCTCGGCGTCCCAGTCGGCCAGCAGCGCGCGCGCCACCGCCGAGTCGGTCTCGTCGTAGTGCTTGCTGACGACCTCGTGGAGGAACGCGATGTCCTCGTCGTCCAGCGGATCGATGTCCACCATCTCCGGGTTGACCCGGTGCTTGTACGCGGCCAGGTCGTGCACGTAGGCGACACCGCCGGACATGCCCGCGGCGAAGTTCCGGCCGATGCCACCGAGCACGACCACCCGGCCACCGGTCATGTACTCGCAGCCGTGGTCACCGACGCCCTCGACCACCGCGGTGGCGCCGGAGTTGCGGACGCAGAACCGCTCGCCGACGATGCCGCGCAGGAAGATCTCCCCGCTGGTGGCGCCGTAGCCGATCACGTTGCCCGCGATCAGGTTCTTCTCCGCGGCGAACTGGGCGCCCGGGTGCGGCCGGACGATGATCCGTCCGCCGGACAAGCCCTTGCCCACGTAGTCGTTGGCGTCGCCGTACAGGCGCAGCGTGATGCCGCGCGGCACGAACGCGCCGAACGACTGGCCCGCGGTGCCGGTGAACGTCACGTCGATCGTGTTGTCCGGCAGGCCCTCGCCGCCCCAGCGCTTGGTGACCTCGTGGCCGAGCATCGTGCCGACCGTGCGGTTCACGTTGCGCACCGGCAGCTCGAGCCGCACCGGACGGCCCTCGTTCAGCGCGCCCTGGGACAGCTGGATCAGCGTGTTGTCCAGCGCCTTGTCCAGGCCGTGGTTCTGGGCGCGCTGTCGGTTACGCGGCCCGGCAGGCGCCGTCTCCGGCACGTACAGGATCGGCGACAGGTCCAGGCCGGACGCCTTCCAGTGGTCGATCGCCCTGCGGGTGTCGAGGTACTCGGCGTGCCCGACCGCTTCGGCGATGGAGCGGAAACCGAGCGCGGCCAGGTACTCGCGGACCTCCTGAGCGATGAACTCGAAGAAGTTGACCACGTAGTCGGCCTTGCCGTTGAACTTGGCCCGCAGCTTGGGGTTCTGCGTGGCCACCCCGACCGGGCAGGTGTCCAGGTGACAGACCCGCATCATCACGCAGCCGGAGACCACCAGGGGAGCGGTGGCGAAACCGAACTCCTCGGCGCCCAGCAACGCGGCGATGATGACGTCCCTGCCGGTCTTCAGCTGACCGTCGGTCTGCACCACGATCCGGTCCCGCAGCTTGTTGTGCAGCAGCGTCTGCTGCGTCTCGGCGAGGCCGAGCTCCCACGGGCCACCGGCGTGCTTGATCGACGACAGGGGAGAGGCGCCGGTGCCGCCGTCGTGGCCGGAGATCAGCACGACGTCGGCGTGCGCCTTCGACACACCCGCGGCCACCGTGCCGACACCGACCTCGGAGACCAGCTTCACGTGGATGCGGGCCGCCGGGTTGGCGTTCTTCAGGTCGTGGATCAGCTGCGCCAGGTCCTCGATCGAGTAGATGTCGTGGTGCGGTGGCGGCGAGATGAGGCCGACACCCGGCGTCGAGTGCCTGGTCTTGCCGATCCACGGGTAGACCTTGGCGCCGGGCAGCTGACCGCCCTCACCCGGCTTGGCGCCCTGCGCCATCTTGATCTGGATGTCGTCGGCGTTGACCAGATACTCCGACGTGACCCCGAACCGACCCGACGCGACCTGCTTGATCGCCGAACGCCGTTCGGCGTCGTAGAGCCGGCCCGGATCCTCGCCGCCCTCACCGGTGTTCGACTTGGCGCCGAGCCGGTTCATCGCGATGGCCAGCGTCTCGTGCATCTCCTTGGAGATCGAGCCGTAGGAGATCGCGCCGGTGGAGAACCGCTTGACGATCTCCGAGACCGGCTCCACCTCCTCGATCGGCACCGGCGGCCGCTCGCCGACCTTCAGCTCGAACAGCCCGCGCAGCGTGCCCAGCCGCTCGGACTGATCGTCGACCGCCTTGGTGTACTCCTTGAAGATCTCGTACTTGCCCGCGCGGGTGGAGTGCTGCAGCTTGAACACCGTGTGCGGGTTGAACAGGTGGTACTCACCCTCACGCCGCCAGTGGTAGTCGCCGCCCTGCTCCAGGCCGCGGTGGCTGGCCCGCACCCCGTCCGGCGGGAACGCCAGCCGGTGCCGCTTGGCCACCTCCTCGGCGAGCACGTCGAACCCGACACCGCCCAGCCGCGACGTCGTCCCGGTGAAGCAGGTGTCGATGACCTCCTCGCCGAGGCCGAGCGCCTCGAAGATCTGCGCACCGGTGTAGGACGCGACGGTGGAGACGCCCATCTTGGACATCGTCTTCCGCACGCCCTTGCCCAGCGCCTTGATCAGGTTGGTCGTGGCGGACTTGGCGTCCACGTCCGGGCCCAGTTCGCCGCTTTCGGCCATGGCCTCCGCGGTGGCCATCGCCAGGTACGGGTTCACCGCCGCCGCGCCGTAACCGATCAGCAGCGCGATGTGGTGCACTTCCCGGGCGTCCCCCGCCTCGACGATCAGACCGACCTGGGTGCGCAGCTTCTCCCGCACCAGGTGGTGGTGTACCGCGCCGGTGAGCAGCAGCGACGGGATCGGGGCCTTGTCCTTGGTGGCCCCGCGGTCGGACAGCACGATGATCCGCGCGCCGTCGTCGATCGCCTCGACCACCTCGTCGCAGATCTGCCGCAACCGCGCCTGCAGGGCCGCGCCACCGCCGTGCACGTCGTACAGGCCGCGCACCGTGTAGGACTGGAACTCCGGCAGCGTGCCGTCGTCGTTGACGTGCACCAGCTTGGCGAGCTCGTCGTTGTCCAGCACCGGGAACGGCAGCGTGATCTTGCGGGCGTGCCGCGGGTCCGCTGCCAGCAGGTTCGGTTCGCTCCCCACCTGCGTGCCCAGCGACGTCACCAGCTCTTCGCGGATGGCGTCCAACGGTGGGTTGGTCACCTGGGCGAACAGCTGGGTGAAGTAGTCGAACAGCTGCCGTGGCCGGTCGCTCAGCGGAGCCAGCGGCGCATCGTTGCCCATCGAGCCGATCGGCTCGGCGCCGGTCTTCGCCATCGGTGCGACCAGCACCGACAGGTCCTCCTGGGTGTAGCCGAACACCTGCTGGCGCTGCACCAGCGACGCCTGGGTGGGGACCTCGTGCTTGCGCTCGGGCAGCTGCTCCAGGTCGAGCATGCCCGTCGTCGGGTGGTCCAACCACGCCTGGTACGGGTGCTCGTTGGCCAGCTGAGCCTTCAGCTCGTCGTCGTCGATGATCCGGTGCTGTTCGGTGTCGACCAGGAACATCCGGCCCGGCTCCAACCGGCCCTTGCGCACGATCGTGGCCGGGTCGACGTCCAGCACACCGACCTCGGACGCGGCGATGACCAACCCGTCCTCGGTCACCCAGTAACGCGCCGGGCGCAGGCCGTTGCGGTCCAGCACCGCACCGATCTGGGTGCCGTCGGTGAACGCGACCAGCGCAGGCCCGTCCCACGGCTCCATCATCGCCGAGTGGAACTGGTAGAACGCCCGCCGCGCGGGGTCCATCTCCTCGTGGTTCTCCCACGCCTCCGGGATCATCATCAGCACCGCGTGCGGCAGGCTGCGGCCGCCGAGGTGCAGCAGCTCGAGTACCTCGTCGAACGACGCCGAGTCGCTCGCGCCCCTGGTGATGATGGGGAAGATCCGGGACAGGTCACCGGAGAACAGGTCACTGGCCAGCTGTGACTCGCGGGCGTCCATCCAGTTGCGGTTGCCGCGCAGCGTGTTGATCTCGCCGTTGTGCGCGATGAACCGGTACGGGTGCGCCAGCGGCCAGGACGGGAACGTGTTGGTGCTGAACCGGCTGTGCACCAGGCCGATCGCGCTGACCATCCGCTCGTCGGACAGGTCGGGGAAGAACTTCTCCAGCTGCGGCTCGGTCAGCATGCCCTTGTAGACGATGGTGCGGCTGGACAGGCTGGGGAAGTACAGCCCGATGCCGCCCGCCGGGTCGCTGTTCTCGCACGCGTGCTCGGCGCGCTTGCGCACCACGTAGGCGAGCCGCTCCAGGTCGAGTCCGGTCACCGCCGGGTCCTGCGGAGCGAGGAACAGCTGCTTGAACGCGGGCATCGTGGACGCCGCGATCCGGCCGACATGCTGCCGATCGATCGGCAGGTCCCGCCACCCCAGCACGCGCATGCCTTCCTCGACCGCGATCCGCTCGACGGTGCTGATCACCGACTCGCGCGCGGCGTCGTCGGTGGGCAGGAACGCGGTACCGACGGCGTACCGTCCGGCAGGCGGCAGGTCGAAGTCCACGACGGCGCGGAAAAACTCGTCGGGAACCTGGATGAGCAGGCCGGCGCCGTCACCGGTGTCCGGCTCGGCACCGCGGGCACCGCGGTGTTCCAGGTTCTTCAGTGCCGTCAGCGCCTTGCGCACGATCGAGTGATCGCGTCGGCCGGTGAGGTCGGCGACGAAAGCGACACCGCAGGCGTCGTGCTCGTACGACGGGTCGTACAGGCCGGCCTGCTGAGGGCCAGGGGTGTGGTGGGACACGGCTGGCTTGTCCTTCCGTGTGGCGTCAGCGCCGTGCAGGTACGTTGAGCCGTCCTTTGTCAGGCAGTCACGGTCGTGTAACGGCGAACCTGCTCGGTGCGATGGTCAACTCGAAGGGCTCGCGACAATGCGACCCAATCCGAGCGGGGCATCGGCCGGCACCACACTGTGCGGCCATGAGAAGACGGCGCACCACGATGTGCGCTCGACACGCGTACCCGCGCCAGCCCCGCTGTGGGCCGGCCGCGGTCGCGGAACGCCCGGGATCACCGGGAGTTCAGTTACTTTACGGTGAAATCCTGCTCCCGCGAAACCCCCGCAGGAAACGATTGTGAAATTTGTTGTATTCCTTCGGGCGTCTTCAACCTCGGCGAATGCCGGGAGTGATGCGTCCGCGTCGACGCGTCCCAGCAGCTCGCTTTGTGAACGGTACGCGACGTTCGCGTGAAAGCGAAACGGGCCGCCGAGTGGTCTTCGGCACTCGGCGGCCCGTCGCACGCAGGTCGATGATCAGTCGTAGAGCTCGTCGAGCAGGCTTCGGTACTTCTGCTCGACCGCCTTGCGCTTGAGCTTCAGGCTCGGGGTGAGTTCGCCTGCTTCCACGGTCAGATCATGCGGCAGGATGAGGAACTTCTTGATCGTCTCCCACCGGTTCAGGCGGCTGTTGAGCTCGTCGATGTGCTTCTGCACCATCGCCCGGCATTCGTCGGAGGTGACGATGTCGGCGTAGCTCTTGCCCGCCATGCCGTGCTGGTTCGCCCAGTCCTGGATCGCTTCCGGATCCAGCGTCACCAGCGCGGAGACGAACTTGCGGCCTTCACCGTGCACCACGAGCTGTGCCGCGTACGGGCAGATGGCCTTGAACTGGGCCTCGATCGCCTGCGGGGCGACGTACTTGCCGCCCGAGGTCTTGATCAAGTCCTTCTTGCGGTCGGTGATGCGGACCTTGCCGTCCACCAGCTCGCCGATGTCGCCGGTGTGGAACCAGCCGTCGGAGTCCAGCACCTCGGCGGTCAGTTCGGGGCGGTTGTGGTAGCCGCGCATCACGCCGGGGCCGCGCATCAGGATCTCCCCGTCCGCGGCGATCTTGATCTCGGTCCCGGGCAGCGGCGGGCCGACCGTGCCGATGCGCTGGTTGTCCGGACGGTTGACGCAGCTGGCGCCGCTGGTCTCGGTCAGACCGTAGCCCTCGAGGATGCTCAGGCCCGCGGCGTCGAACCACTCCGCGATGTCGTTGTTCAGCGCCGCCGAACCGGAGATCAGATGGCGGATCCGGCCACCGAAACGCTCGCGCAGCTTGGTGAACACCAGCTTGTCGGCGATCTTGTACTGCAGCTGGAGCGCCTTGGGCACCGGCTTGCCCGCCCGCCGCAAGCGGGAGACCTTGATGCCGACGCGGAACGCCCAGTCGAAGATCTTGGCCTTCACGCCACCTTCGTCGTGCGTCATGGTGATGACGCGGGCGTGCACCTTCTCGAAGATGCGCGGCGCCGCTCCCATGAAGGTCGGCTTCACCACGGCGAGGTTGTCGACGATCTTGTCGATCCGGCCGTCGATCGCGGTGGCGAACCCGACCTCGGCCTGCGCGCACAGCAGCACCTTGCCGAACACGTGCGACAGCGGCAGCCACAGGTACTGCAGGTCGTCGGGGGTGAGCAGACCGAGCGCGTCGATCGCCGCGCCCTCGTAGGTCCAGCAGTCGTGCACCAACCGCACGCCCTTGGGGCGGCCGGTCGTGCCGGAGGTGTAGATCAGGGTGGCCAAGTGGTCCGGCGTCAGGGCGGACACCGTCTTCTCGATGGCGTCCGGGTTGTCCTTGAGGTACTCCTCGCCCTTCTTCTCCAGCTCGGCGAGCGAGATCACCCAGTCACCGTCCGGCTTGCCGTCGAACGTCACCACCGTGGCCAGGTCCGGCAGCTTGTCGCGCTGTTCGCGCACCTTCTCGATCTGGGCGTCGTCCTCGGCGAACAGGACCCGGCTGTTCGAGTCGGCCAGGATGAACTGCACGTCCTCCGCGCCGGTGGTGGGGTAGACCGTGGTGGTCGCCGCACCCGCGCACATGATGCCGGCGTCGGCCAGCACCCACTCGTAGCGCGTGGACGAGGCCACCGCGACCCGGTCCTCCAGCTGCACGCCCAGCGCCAGCAGGCCGGCGGCGATGCGGTTGACCCGCTCGCCTGCCTGCGCCCAGGTGACCGACTCCCACCGGTCCCCGACCGGGTAGCGGAAGGCTTCCCGATGCGGCGTGCTCGCCACCCGGTTGAGAAACACCCGCGCGGCCGACGGCGGACGGTCGGCCAGTGTGGCGGACTGCTCGCCCACGGTGTGCTGGGTCATCCGGTCTCCTCCTCGGTACGTCCGCGAACGGACTGCCAGACGCGGTCGGTAGCAGGCGCGTCGCGTCGTCGCTGTCAAACCCGTGTGTAGCGTCCCCGGTCAGTGCCCACCAGCGATTTCCGGCCAGGCCGGCTGGTGGCGAACACCAGTGCCATGTATCGCCCCAGGCAGATCGGCGACATCGCTGAAGGAAATGTACGCCCGCGGTCCCTTCCGCACCCGCTGGGCTCCGAGTTGTCGTGGTGGGAACGTGGCCCCGCCGGTGCGCGGCCGACGTCGAACGGCCGACACCGGAACCAGGTTCCGACGCCACACGGATCGCTTACTACCAGGATATCGCCGCGGTCACGCGTGAACCTGCCGGCAACGCAACGGCGCCAGCCGGGCTGCCGGCTGGCGCCGTGGACGTGCGGACGCGCGGACTTCACTTGCCTTCGCTGCGCTCCTGCTCCTGCTTGGCCCGTTCTTCCTGCTCCTTCTTCTTGAGCAGTTCCAGCTCGATCTTCTTCTGGGTGATCTCCTGCTCTCGCTCGAGGGCCTTTTGCCGGTCCTGCTCGAGCTGCTGCTTCTTCTTCAGCTCGGTGAGCTCTCGTTCGAGCTGTTCCTTGCGGACGTCGTCTCTAGCGGGCTGGTACAGGTCGTCGTCGATGATGACCCGCTCGGTCTGGTCGTTGGACATCGGTATGAAGTCGACGTCCTCATCGCACAGCTCGAGCAGGCTCTGGCATGCGGTCGGGGCCAACGCGCTCAACATGGCGCCGTCCTCGACGATCAACAGCCGGAGCGGGACCGTCAGTGAGCCGCTGTGACGCGAGGCAAAGAAGGGAAACGCGTCGATCCCGCTGTCCGCGTCGAGCCGCGGGTCGTCGTCGTTGTTCGGGTCTTGCTGGATCCTCTCCGCCTGGCACACGGGTCCCCGAGGGTTGGTCTTGCACTCGCCCAATTGATAGACCACGACCCCTGGTTTGCCTTCGGCCTGATACGTCACGGCGGCGCCGTTGTCGACCGGCACGACAGCCGTTCGCGTGGCTCCCGGCAGATAACGGGGGATCAGCTTCGCGATCGACTCACCGACCTTCTCGACCTCCGTCGAGGCGGCCTTCATGGTCGGCAGTTGCGCCGGTGGCTGCGCGCTCTGGCCGGCAACCGTAACGGCGCCCACGGTGCCGATGGCCACGGCGGCGACGGTGGCCAGTGAGCCGAGCACGGTGCGCCTGCGGCGCGCTGTGTGCCGTGCCTTGTCGATCAGCTCCTCCGTGCTGAATCCGAGGGGTGGTTCTGCTGTGACCGCTGATCGCAGGCCCTCGCGCAGGTCGTCCTCGATCATGACGCCCTCCTGGCCAAGGTCGGTGTCGACTCCATCCGGTCGAGCACTTCACGAAGCCGCGCCAGTGCGCGCGACTGCTGACTTTTGACGTTGCCCTCCGAGCACTGCAGGATCTCGGCGGCCTCGGTGATCGACAAGTCTTCCCAGAACCGCAGCACCAGGACCGCCCGTTGGCGCGGGGCCAGCTCGGTCATGCCGCGCAGCACGCGCTCGCGGTTGGCCAATCGTTCGCCTGCCAGATCCAGATCCACGTTCGGGTCGGCTCGATCCGGCACCTCGCCGTGGCCCGATTCGCTACGCCGCCATGGCCTGCGCTTCTCGTCCAGCCAGCAGTTCACTACGGCTTTGCGGGCGTACTTGCTGACGTTGCCGCGACGATGCAGCTTCGGCCAGGTCCGGTACAGCTTCAGCAGCGTGGTCTGAACCAGGTCCTCGGCGAGGTGCCAGTCCGCGCACAGCAGGTAGGCGAACCGGCGCAGCGCCAGTACCTGTTGCTCGGCGAAGTGCTGGAACTGCGCCTCCAGGTCCGCCTTGATGTGCCCCCTCCTTGGCCCCACATGCCGCTTTCGTGGTCGGTCCTGCCGTGCTCCACCCCTTCACACGGAGCGGGACCGCCGTAGGTTGCGTCCTACGGGGAAGCGGCCGCGACCAGCATGCGCACGGCGTGGTCGATCATGCGGTCCCGTGGCACGTCGAGGCTGCCGTCCAGGTAGCTGATGAACAGGTACGTCAGCGCGCCGACCAGCGAGGTCGCGGTCAGTTTGCGGTCGGTTTCGTCGTAGCTGTCCGGCAGTTGGTCATGGATCATCGCGGTGAACGTGGGCAGCAGTTCCGATCCGCGCTTGTTCAGCGCGGGCTCGGTGATCGGCGCCAGCAGCAGCACCGTCCCCTTGCGCGGATCGTCGATGAGCAGCTCGACGAATGCCGTCACGGCCGCTCGCGCGAGCGCCTCGGGCCGTGGCTCGACGTCGACCATCGCGTTGAGGATCGCCTGCCGAGCCGATTCGGCCACGTGCTCGTAGACCGCGAGCATCAACGCGTCGCGATCGGCGAAGCTCTCGTAGAAGTACCGCTCGGTGAGCTTGGCGGTCCGGCACACCGCACGCACCGTGACCGCGGCGGTGTCACCGCCACCGAGCAACTCGATGCCCGCGTCGATGAGTTGCTGACGCCGGATGGCCCGTCGATCGGCGAGCGTGGTCCCCGCCCAGGTGCGTGTGGCGTTCGTCATCCCGCCCCAATGGTCGATCAATTGACTCTCGGTGTTGTCACATCGTACGGTGACAACGACCGTTTCCAGTTGGAAGGATGGGCGATGACCACCGAAGCAGCGGGTGAATCGGCCGCGCTCCGTGATGCGGAGTCCCCGGACGAACAAGAGCCGAAGCCGCTCGGGCCGGATTCGCTGACGTGGCAGATCTTCGGCGACTGGCGCGGTCTGTTGCAGGGCCTGTGGGCGGGGTCGATGCAGAACATGCACCCGCAGCTCGGGGCGGCGGTGGCGCAGCACTCGATCTTCTTCCAGGAGCGCATGCAGCGGTTGTTCCGCTCGCTGTACCCGATCGGCGGGGTGGTCTTCGACGGTGACCGAGCCATCGAGACTGCGCGCAAGGTGCGCGGCTATCACGAGCAGATCAAAGGCATCGACGACAACGGCCAGCGCTACCACGCACTGTCGCCGGACGTTTTCTACTGGGCGCACGCCACGTTCTTCATCGGCACGATGCTGACCAAGGAGTACTTCGGCGGCGGCATCACCGAGGCGGAGCGGCGGCAGCTGTTCGACGAGCACGTCCAGTGGTACCGGCTGTACGGGGTGAGCATGCGGCCGGTTCCGGCGACCTGGGAGGAGTTCTGCGACTACTACGACTACATGTGTCGTGAGGTGCTCGTGCCGCACCCGGCGGCGCTCGCCGTGCTCGATCTGTCCACGTTGGACAAACCGCCGCTGACGCCGTGGCTGCCCGATCGAGTGTGGCGATGGTTACGCGGACACATCGAGAAGCACTACGTGTGGCTCACCGTGGGCCTCTACCACCCGGCAATCCGGGAGAAGCTCGGCTACCAGTGGACCGAGCGCGACGAGCGGCGGCTGCGCGCGTTCGGCAGGTGGGTACACCGGGTGTTTCGCCTGCTCCCGAAGCGGATCAAGCTACATCCGCGGGCGTACGACGGATACCGGCGAGCAGCCGGGAAACTGCCGCCCGACGCGCCGCTGCGGGAAACACCGAGGCGGTACTTGCCGCCAGTTTCCGAGCGCGACAAGCCGTGGCACTACAGCCCGGACGTCTGATTGACTGCCCACCATGAAGCTCGGCTACCACTTCGGATACTGGTCCTCCGGTCCGCCTGCGAACGCCGTGGAAACGATTGCGGCGGCCGAACGACTCGGGTTCGATTCGTTCTGGACCGCGGAAGCCTACGGTTCCGACGCGCTGACCCCGCTGGCCTGGTTGGGGTCGTCGACCTCGCGGATCAAGCTGGGCACGAACTTGATACAGATCTCCGCCCGGACACCGACCGCCACCGCGATGGCCGCGATGACGATGGACCACCTCTCGGGCGGTCGGTTCATCCTCGGCTTGGGCGTGTCCGGACCGCAGGTGGTCGAAGGGTGGTACGGGCAGCCGTATCCGAAGCCGCTGGCGCGCACGCGGGAGTACGTCGCGATCCTGCGGCAGGTGTTCGCGCGCAAGGAGCCGGTGACGTTCGCCGGGGAGCACTATCAGCTGCCGCTGCAGGGCGGTACGGGTCTGGGCAAACCGCTCAAGTCGACGGTGCATCCGCTGCGCGAGGACATCCCGATCTATCTCGGTGCGGAAGGGCCGAAGAACGTGGCGCTGGCCGCCGAGATCGCCGACGGCTGGCTCGCGCTGTTCTTCTCTCCGAAGAGTGACCAGTTCTACCGGGCGGCGCTGGCGGAGGGATTCGCTCGTGACGGAGCGCGCCGCACCGCGGAGGACTTCGAGGTCGCCGCGTCGGTTCCGGTGATCGTGAGCGACGACGTGGAGGCGGCGGCCGACATGATCCGGCCGATCCTGGCGCTCTACATCGGTGGCATGGGCGCCAGGCAGGCCAACTTCCACAAAGACGTCTTCGCCCGCATGGGTTATGAGGCCCTCACCGACAAGGTGCAGCAGCTCTACCTCGCCGGCGACAAGAAGGCCGCCACGGCCGCGATCCCGACCGAGCTGGTGGAGGACGTCGCGCTGATCGGGCCGCCGGCGAAGATCAAGGACGAGCTGGCGCGCTGGGAGGAGACCTGCGTGACCACCTTGCTGGTGCAGGGGCCACCGGAGACGTTGCCGGCGATAGCCGACGTGGTGCTGGGCTAGGTGGCCGACCGGGGAAGGTGGCCCCGCGGTGAGTCCGGGCGTCACAGCCCGGCTCTGCGGCCATCGGCTGTGCGACTCGTTCGGACTCTGCGCAGCCGTCGGCCACTACTGGCCTCAGCCGGCTCTGTGCGGCCGTCCACCAACCGGCTCGATCGGACTCCCTACGGCTGACCGGCCTCGCGGCTACGTCGGCGCCGGAGCGAGTCCGGCCGGATCCCAGTCCAGCGTCGGCGGCAGCGCCCCCTCCAAGGTCAGCAGCCAGCGCTTGACCTCCCGGCCCTCGTATCCGTCGCCTCCACCGGAGTAGCCACCCAAGCCGTCGTGAGCGATCACGCGGTGGCACGGCACGACGATCGGCATCGGGTTCGAGCCCATGATCCCGCCGATGGCCCTTGCCGGCGCCCCGGTGCCGCTGAGCTCGGCCAACTCACCGTAGGTGACCGCGGTGCCGTACGGCACGGTGTACAGCGCCTGTAGCACAGCCAGCCGCGTCCCGGTCGCGAAACTCCAGTCCAACGGCAGGTCGAACGTCCGCAGTTCGCCGGCGAAGTACGCCTGGAGCTGCTCCACGGCCGCTCGCGCCACGGCCGACCCTGCTGTGCGCGAGATCTGGTGCCGCGCCCAGCCGACGCGACACAGACCCCGCTCGGACACCGCCACGCCGAGCGGGCCGACCGGCGTCATGAGTCCGGCGTGCGCCACTTCCATACCGCGATTGTGCCCGGTGGTACTGACAATCCCGCGCGGTGCAGATCCTGTGATTTTGACTCCGATCGTGCGGTTCGCTCGGCCCGGCGCGGCTCGGGCACGGCATGCTTACCGGCATGTCTGACGCCCACTACCTCGTCGGTCTCGAACTGCGTGGACGCCGGGTGGTCGTGGTCGGCGCGGGAAGTGTGGCGCAGCGCCGGTTGCCGCGGTTGATCCGCACCGGAGCCCGCATCGACGTCATCGCCCCGGAAGCGACACCCGCGGTCGAGGGCATGGCAGGCGCGGGAGAGATCCGGTGGCACCGGCGGCCTTATGCCGAGGGTGACTTACGGGACGCCTGGTACGCGATTGCCTGCACCAATGACCCGAGCGTCAACGAGGCCGTCAGCGCGGAAGCCGAACACCGGCGTGTGTTCTGCGTGCGAGCCGACGCCGGTACGCAGGGGAGTGCCGTGACACCGGCTACCGGCGAATTCGAAGGTCTCATGATCGGCGTGCTGGCCGGCGGCCACCCGCTGCGTTCGGCGGCCGTACGCGACGGGATCGTGGAAGCGCTGCGGGAAGGACGTGCGCCCGCCGACCGACCACCGGCTGCCGAACGATCCGGCATGGGCAAGGTCGTGCTGGTCGGCGGAGGACCCGGTGATCCGGAGCTGATCACCGTGGCAGGCAGACGGCTGTTGGCGAGCGCGGACGTGGTCGTCGCCGACCGGTTGGCGCCCCGCGAACTGCTGGACGAGTTGTCGCCGCGGGTCGAGGTCGTGGACGCGGCGAAAATCCCCTACGGCCGGGCGACAGCGCAGGAGTTCATCAACGCCACGCTGATCGACCGGGCCAAGGCGGGCAAGACCGTGGTGCGGCTCAAAGGCGGCGACCCTTACCTGTTCGGCCGCGGCTACGAGGAAGTGCTGGCGTGTGCGCAGGCAGGCGTTCCGGTGTCGGTCGTGCCCGGTGTGACCAGCGCGTTCGCGGTACCCGCACTAGCTGACGTCCCGGTGACGCACCGCGGCGTGGCGCACGAAGTCGTCGTCGTGTCCGGGCACGTGGGCCCGGATGACCCGGCGTCCTTGGTCGACTGGGACGCCCTGGCGGCATTACGCGGGACGATCGTGCTGCTGATGGGGGTCGAGCGGGCCGGACAGTTCGCGGACGTCCTGCTCGCCGGCGGTCGCGCGGACGACACCCCAGCCGCGGTCATCCAAGAGGGCAGTACCAGTCGACAACGGATCGTCCGCACGACGCTCGGCTCGCTCGCCGACGACATTGCCCGAGCCGGGATCCGGCCCCCGGCGATCATCGTCATCGGCCCGGTGGCTGGTCTGTACGCACAACGAGCGCAGGACGTCGGGTAACAGTACGATCGCCGTCGGTAACCCATCGCGATTCCCAGCGACTGACAGCTGGGAGGTTGACGATGGCAGAGCAAGGCAAGCGAGGCAGGAAGATCGTCGGTGCGGTGGCAGGAGGCATCGCACTGATTGCTTTGGGGGCGGCAACCGCGGAGTCGACGGGGGACACGGGGGCGGCACAGGAGCCGGAAGTGCGCACCACCACGGTGACCAAGACGGTCACCGCCACAGCGCCGAAGGCGCCGGCTCGCACGACGACGAAGACGAAGACCCGGACGGTGACGAGGACCGAGCGGGTCACCGTGACGGCCAAGGCGCCTGCCGCCGCGGAGGGATCCGCGTACTACGAGAATTGCGACGCTGCTCGCGTGGCGGGCGCCGCGCCGGTGAGGGCAGGCGACCCGGGCTACGGACCCCACCTCGATCGAGACCGAGACGGTGTGGGCTGCGAGTAACGGGCCTCAGCTCGCCGGAGCGGAACTCTCGCCGACGCCGGCGTAGCGCTCGCGCAGGAAGCTCACGATCTCACTGGTCAGCCGCTGCGGGTCGAACCGCAGCTCGACCGGACTGCGAGCCTGAACGAACGTCGCCGCGGGCATGTCCCGTGCCAGCGCGTCCGCATCGCCGAACGGATGGATCGGGTCGCGAGCGTGGCCGATCACCAGCGCCGGGATGTCGATCCGCTGTCGGATGCTGCGCGGCGGCGCGATCCGGCCGAACAGCAGCCCGTGCAGCAACGCGGCCATCGCGGCGGGCTCCTGTTGCAGCACGTCCGCGACCACGTCGACCCAGATGTAGCCGCGCGGCACGCGTTTGGCGGCCGCTTTCACTGTGTTGACCGTCACCGGGGCGAACCGCGCGGCGAACAGCAACGGCGGGAAGGCCAGCAGGCCGGCAAAGATCGCATTGTCCAGGACGGGCATCTCCACCAGCAGGCCGTGTACCCGGTCCGGCGCGAGCACGGCCGTCTCCAGGCTCACGTTCGCGCCCAGCGAGGTCCCGCCCACGACGGCCTGCTCGACGTCCAGGTGATCCAGCAGCCCGACGACCTGCTCGGCGAACGCGGTCAGCGAATACCGCCAGGACTCCGTCGGCCGGTCCGAACCGCCGTGGCCGAGCAGGTCGAGGGTGACGACGTGGAATCCTTCGCGGGCCAGCCGCCTGGCCAGCGGTCGGTGCATCCGGCGGCTGAGCAGGATGCCGTGGGTCAGCAGCACGGTTCCGGCACTGGTGGCGCTGTCGCCGTACTCGGTGTACTCGAGGCGGAAGCCGTCGTGCTGGAATGCTCCGTGCACCTCCAGCGGGGCCAGCGCCAACGGACGACGCTCGGAAGCATCCGCTGCGTCGTCCTTGGTTCGTCTCCGGAACCGCTCCCGCGCCTGCATGGCCGACCACCTCCGCGGCTGCTCAGTCACGATCATGGTAGGGGCAGCATGCGTCATTCCGCGTCGACGACGGCCGCGGAGACGGTGTCCGACCCCCGCATGCACAGCGTCCCGCCTTGCGACGAGGGCGGGCCGGACACGCACGTCCAGCCGTCCACGGCGGCCCTCACGGGCTTGTCGGACCCCGCGGGTTGTTTGCCACGAATCTGCTGGTGAAACGTTCGCACGAGGCGGACAGCCTCGGCGCAGGACGTCTGGCCGTCCTCGACCATCACCTGCAGCACGGCACCGCTCGCGGCCGGGACCGTCCCGCAGCCGCCCGAATCATCGGATTCCTCGGGAGCCGGAGTGGACTGGTCGGCTGATCGGCTCGGCGGGGGAGTCGACGCCGGGCGCGACGGCGACTGCTGCCGAGACGGCGACGGCGCCGCTGTGGTTTGCGGTGGAGTTTCGGACCGGGCAGCGGCCGGAGTTTGTTGCGGTGCGGAACAGCCGGAGGTCAGAACCAGCCACGCGGCCAGCAGTGCGACCAGCCGTAGCCCACCCATCCGGTCTCCTTCCGCCGACTGGCGACCGGGCGTGCGCCCAGCCGGTCCTATTGTGAGCGGGTGACCACCGACCAGCCGGCGAGACGCGCCGGGACCGCCGAAACGAGCCTGCTCCGTCAGGCGGCCACGCTGCCGAACGTGATCTCGCTGCTGCGACTGGCGCTGGTTCCGGTGTTCCTGTGGCTGTTGCTCGGCCCGCACTGGGACGGCATCGCCATCCTGGTGCTGGCGTTCGCCGGGTTCAGCGACTGGCTGGACGGCAAGCTCGCCCGCTGGCTCAACCAGCTCTCCCGCCTCGGTCAGCTGCTCGACCCGGCGGCCGACCGGCTCTACATCGTCGCGACGCTGCTGGCGTTCCTGGTGCGCGAGATCCTGCCGTGGTGGGTGATCGCCGTGCTGGTCGGCCGCGAACTCATGCTGCTGGGCTGCGTCACGGTGCTGCGCGCCAGACGGTTCACGTACCCGGAAGTGACCTACGTGGGCAAAGGCGCGACGTTCGTGCTGATGTACGCGTTCCCGATGCTGCTGCTCATCCAGACCGACTTCGCCGGCCCCGTCGTGGTCGACGTGGTCCGGCCGGTGGCGTATGCGTTCATGATCTGGGGCGGCGTGTTGTACGTGTGGTCCGGTGTGCTGTATGTCGTTCAGACATGGCTGGCTGTCCGTAACCGACAGCCGGGCAGCGGCGACGGAGGTCGAGATGCCGTCGCCGGGACCTAGCTGGCACACTCTCGACGGCGAACGGGGATGGCAGGAAGGGAAGGCTCGTGACGGTTCCAGACGAACTGCGCTACACCGAGGAGCACGAGTGGGTCTCGGCAGGCGCGAGGGAAGGCACGTTGCGTGTCGGTGTCACCGAGTACGCTCAAGATCAGTTGGGCGATGTGGTGTTCGTCGATCTCCCGGAGACGGGAACCACGGTCACCGCGGGTGAGCCGTTCGGCGAGATCGAGTCGACCAAGAGCGTCTCGGAGCTGTTCGCGCCGGTGGACGGCGAGGTGACCGCGGTCAACGACGCGGTGGCCGACGCCCCGGAAGTGATCAACAGCGACCCGTACGGCGAGGGCTGGCTGATCGAGATCACCCCGTCCGATCCGGCCGCGGTGGACGGGCTGCTGGACGCCGAGGCGTATCAGAAGTTGATCGAGGGCTGACCGGCCGACCGGCTGCGTCCAGTTGGGGGGAGTGATGGTCCGCAACCCGCCCGGACACGGTACGTTGAGCAAACACGACCCAGTCGATTCAGCAGCGACGTGAGGAGAGTCCAGGTGACCACGAACGACGGGCCCGGCGTTCCCCCAGAAGAGGCCCCAGAGCGGACCTCCGTCTTCCGGGCTGACTTCCTCGACGAAGGCCAGTCGGAGGCGCCCGCTTCCGAAGCCCCGGTCTCCGGGATCGAGGCGTTGCCCGCTGGTTCCGCCCTGCTGGTCGTCAAGCGCGGACCGAATGCCGGTTCACGATTCTTGTTGGACCGCGACACCACGAGCGCTGGCCGCCACCCGGACAGCGACATCTTCCTCGACGATGTCACGGTTTCGCGTCGCCATGCGGAGTTCCGCCGCGAAGGTGGCGAGTTCGTCGTGATCGACGTCGGCAGCCTCAACGGCACCTACGTCAACCGCGAGCCGGTCGACCAAGCGGTGCTCGCCGGTGGTGACGAGGTGCAGATCGGCAAGTTCCGGCTGGTGTTCCTGTCCGGCGGTTCGGCGACGTCAGGGAGCTAGCGGAACCAGTGACGGCGGCAGGTCGGTCAGCGGGCGGAGCGTCGGAACGCGGTCGGCGCAGCGGGCTGAGCATCGGTGCTGTGCTCGCGCAGCTGCGCACCGAGTTCCCCGACGTCACGATCTCCAAGATCAGGTTCCTCGAGTCGGAAGGGCTGGTGCGGCCTGCCCGTACGGCCTCCGGCTACCGGCAGTTCACGCCTGCCGATGTCGAGCGGTTGCGGTTCGTCCTGTCCGCGCAGCGCGACCACTACCTGCCGCTGAAGGTGATCAAGGACCAGCTCGATGCCGCCGACGGCGCCGGCACGAGCCCGTCCGGACCGCCTGCGCTCAAACCGCCGCGCCGCCTGGTGTCGCTGACGCCGGGCGCGGAGGGGCCGACGGCGGAGGATTTCGCGCCCGGCAGGGAAATCCGCCTGACCAAGGAGGACCTGCTCGAACAGTCCGGCGTGGACGCGGCACTGCTGGCCGAGCTCGAGCAGTTCGGGTTGATCCGGCCAGGGGCCGCGGGCTTCTACGACGCCGACGCGGTGCAGGTGGCCAAGACCGTGCGGGCGATGACCGAGTACGGCATCGAACCCCGGCATTTGCGGGCGTTCCGGGCGTCGGCGGACCGCGAGGTCGGCTTGCTGGAGCAGATCGTGGCCCCGGTGTCACGGCATCGTGATGAAGCCGCCAAGGCGCGCGCCGACGAGATGGTCCGGGAATTGGCCGCGCTGTCGGTGACGTTGCACACGCTGCTGGTCAAGGCGGGAATTCGTTCTGTGACCTCGGGTTGAGGTCGTGTGTTCGTGCCCGTCGGTCACTGCTCGGGACCGGCTCGGAGCCTACGGTGAGTGGCGACGAAACCCTGGGCAGATTGCCCATATGACGGGTAGCGTCGAGAGAGACGATGCGGGATCCTCGGAGAGCGAGGTGATTCCCGCACCACGAGTGGGAGGCGAGGCCCGATGAACGAGATGCGCGTCGTCGGCGTGCGGGTCGAACTGCCCGCGAACACCCCGATCCTGCTGCTGCGGGAAGCCAACGGGGACCGCTACCTGCCGATTTGGATCGGATCGGTGGAGGCCACTGCCATCGCGCTCGAGCAGCAGGGCGTGCGTCCTGCGCGGCCGCTGACCCATGATCTGCTCAAAGAGGTCATCGGGGCCCTCGGCCGGGAGCTGGAGCAGGTAGTGATCACCGACCTCAAGGAAGGCACGTTCTTCGCCGAACTGGTCTTCGACGGTGATGTCCGGGTCTCCGCCCGGCCGAGCGACTCGGTCGCGCTGGCGTTGCGTGCGGGTGTTCCCATCCACGCCGAGGACTCGGTGCTGGACGAGGCGGGCTTGATCATTCCGGACGAGCAAGAGGACGAGGTGGAGAAGTTCCGCGAGTTCCTCGACTCGGTGACGCCGGAAGATTTCCGCGGCGCGGACACCTGAGCGGCAGCGGCACGCGAGTGCCTTCGTGTCGCAGGCGAATCACCTGGTGCACGACGCATTCCTCCGCGGTCGTCGCCGGCGGTGACGAAGTGATTCCGGGCCGTGTCGGGTCACCAGCCTCGAGTCGTGGTCGAGGTTTGTGGCGAGTCGCGTTGACCGGACCTGCGGCGAGGCCTACCGTCGGGTGCAGGTGAATCGCGTGCATGTGATTCGGCAGCGGGAGGTTTGCGTGGTCGACAACGAGACCAGGCCCGTGCAGCGTGAGGGTGGCGAGCAGGGAGAGCTGTTCCCGGACTCGTCGGTGCCCGACGACCTTGTCGGCTACCGTGGCCCGGCTGCCTGTCAGATCGCCGGTATCACCTACCGGCAGTTGGATTACTGGGCGCGCACCAAGCTGGTCGAGCCGAGCATCCGCACCGCGCACGGATCCGGCTCCCAGCGGCTGTACTCGTTCAAGGACCTGCTGGTCCTCAAGATCGTCAAGCGCCTGCTGGACGCGGGTGTGTCGTTGCAGAACATCCGCACGGCCGTCGATCACCTGCGCGACCGCGGCGTGCGGGATCTCGCCACGGTGACGCTGTTCTCCGACGGCACCACGGTGTACGAGTGCACCTCACCCGAGGAGATCGTCGACCTGCTGCAGGGCGGCCAAGGCGTGTTCGGTATCGCGGTCAGCGGCGCGATGCAGGAGATCAGCGGCAGCATCCACGAGTTCCCCGCGGAACGGGTCGACGGTGGCGAGGTCACCGTGCCGATGCGGGACGAGCTGGCCGAGCGTCGGTCGGCGCGCAAGACAGGCTGATACCCGAACGTTCCCGGCCGCGTCCGGCTCGGCGGTTACACTGACGGCGTAGTCGTTGACCCCGTGCGGGAGAGTCCGAGCTCAAGGCTCGGCGCCGAAGGAGCAACCCCTCCCCGGAACCTCTCAGGCACCCAGGACCGCACGGTGAGACGCCTCTGGATAGCAGGCACGCGCTGCGTGTCTCGCCGAAGGTGCAAGTCCGCACGCTGCGGATGAAGCTCTCAGGCACCCGTCGTGGGTAGGGACAGAGGGGGAGGACGACAGGCTCCTGCCCGCCGATCGCCCGGAGGCTCACGATGTCGCGACCCAGTTTGGCAGAGCTCGAGCACGGTACGCCGTTCGTCGACCGGCACATCGGTCCCCGCCGCGCGGAGCTGGACCGCATGCTCGGCACGATCGGTGTCTCGTCGCTCGAGCAGCTGGCCGATGCGGCCGTACCCCAATCCATCCGTGATGCCGAGCCGCCGCAGCTACCCGCTCCGGCCACCGAGTCGCAGGTGCTCGCGGAGTTGCGGGCGCTGGCCGCGCAGAACAAGCCGATGGTGCAGATGATCGGCCAGGGCTACTACGGCACGGTCACGCCGCCGGTCATCCGCAGGCAGATCGTGGAGAACCCGGCCTGGTACACCGCGTACACGCCTTATCAGCCGGAGATCTCCCAGGGCAGGCTGGAAGCGCTGCTGAACTTCCAGACCATGGTCGCCGACCTCACCGGCCTGCCGGTGGCCAACGCGTCGATGCTCGACGAGGCCACCGCGGCGGCCGAGGCGATGACATTGGTACGCCGGGCGTCCCGGAAGAACACCTCATCGCGCTTTCTGGTCGACGCCGACACCTTCCCGCAGACCATCGCGGTACTGCAGACCCGTGCCGAGCCGCTCGGGATCGAGCTGGACATCCGACAGGTCGGCGAATTCGCGGCCGCACTGCACGAGCAGAAGTACTTCGGTGTGCTGTTCTCCTACCCGTCGGCCTCCGGGGCGGTGCGCGACGACCGGGAGCTGATCGAGCTGGCGCACGAGCACGAGGCGTCCGTCGTCGTCGCGGCCGACCTGCTCGCGCTGACGCTGCTGCGGCCTCCGGGCGAGGTCGGTGCGGACGTCGTGGTGGGTTCGGCCCAGCGGTTCGGGGTGCCGATGGGCTTCGGTGGCCCGCACGCCGGCTACCTGGCCGTTCGTCAGGGACTGGAGCGGCAGCTGCCGGGCCGGCTGGTCGGGGTGAGCACCGACGCCGACGGCTCGATCGCCTACCGGCTGGCGCTGCAGACGCGTGAGCAGCACATCCGTCGCGAGAAGGCCACGTCGAACATCTGCACCGCCCAGGTACTGCTCGCCGTGGTCGCCTCGGCGTACGGCGTCTATCACGGGGCTGAGGGCCTGAAGTCCATCGCGCAGCGGACGCACCGGATGGCCGCAGTGCTCGCCGCCGGGCTGCGCGCGGGTGGCATCGAGCTGGTGCACGACAACTTCTTCGACACGGTGCGCGCGGTCGTCCCCGGCCGAGCGCACGCAATCGTCGACCAGGCTCGCGGTCTCGGTGTGAACCTGCACTTCGTCGACGACGACCACGTCGGCATCTCGTGCGACGAGACGACCACCAGGGAACACCTGTCGCTGGTGTGGAAGGCGTTCGGGCTGTCGACCGCGGACGCCGACGTCCTGGACGAGAGCACCCCCGACGCGCTTCCGGCCTCGCTGCTGCGGACGTCGGAGTACATGACGCATCCGGTGTTCAACCGGCACCGGTCGGAGACCGCGTTGTTGCGCTACCTGCGCGAGCTGTCCGACAAGGACGTGGCGCTGGACCGGAGCATGATCCCACTCGGTTCGTGCACGATGAAGCTCAACGCGGCAGCGGAGATGGAGGCCATCACCTGGCCGGAGTTCACCGAACTGCACCCGTTCGCGCCCGCCGAGGATGCGGCGGGGCTGCTGCGTGTCGTGTCCGACCTGCAGCGGTGGCTGGCCGAGGTCACCGGGTACGACGCGGTGTCGCTGCAGCCGAACGCAGGCAGCCAGGGTGAGTTCGCCGGGTTGCTGGCCATCCGCGCCTACCATCGCGATCGCGGTGAGTCGCAGCGTGAGGTCTGCCTGATCCCCTCCAGCGCACATGGCACGAACGCCGCCAGCGCGGTGATGGCCGGCATGCGCGTGGTGGTCGTCAAGTGCGACGACGGCGGCAACATCGACATGGACCACCTGCGCGAGTTGGCCGCGAAGCACGCCGACGACCTCGCCGCGATCATGATCACTTACCCGTCGACCCACGGCGTGTACGAGGACACCGTCGCCGAGGTCTGCCAGATCGTGCACGACCACGGCGGGCAGGTCTACATCGACGGCGCCAACTTGAACGCGCTGATCGGGCTGGCCCGGTTCGGCAAGTTCGGCGCCGACGTGTCCCACCTGAACCTGCACAAGACGTTCTGCATCCCGCACGGTGGTGGCGGCCCTGGTGTCGGCCCGATCGGGGTGCGCTCGCACCTCGCGCCGTTCCTGCCGAACCACCCGTTGCAGCCTTCGGCGGGCCCGGACACCGGTGTCGGCCCGGTGAGCGCCGCGCCGTGGGGTTCGGCGTCGATCCTGCCGATCAGCTGGGCGTACGTGCGCATGATGGGTGCCGAGGGGCTCAAGCGCGCGACCCTCACGGCCGTGGCCGCGGCCAACTACGTGGCGCGGCGTCTGCACGAGCACTACCCGGTGCTGTACTCGGGCCACCGGCTGGGCAGCGACTCGGTCGGCCTGGTCGCTCACGAGTGCATCCTCGATCTGCGTGGGATCACCAAAGCGACCGGGATCTCGGTGGATGACGTGGCCAAGCGGCTGGCCGACTACGGGTTGCACGCGCCGACGATGTCCTTCCCGGTCGCGGGCACGTTGATGGTCGAGCCGACCGAGAGCGAGGACCTGGCGGAACTGGACCGGTTCTGCGACGCGATGATCGCCATCAAGGGCGAGATCGACCGGGTCGCGGCGGGGGAGTGGCCGCGGGAGGACAACCCGCTGGTGAACGCCCCGCACACCGCGGAATGCCTGACCGGGGAGTGGAACCACCCGTACAGCCGTCAGGAGGCGGTGTACCCGGCGGGGTCGCGGGGGCCGAAGATCTGGCCACCGGTGCGGCGCATCAACCAGGCGGCAGGTGACCGGAACCTGGTGTGCTCCTGCCCGCCGCTGGAGGCCTACGCGTAGTCCGACGGCTGATCGCGCCTGGCTGGAAGCGCACCTGTGCGATCGGTTGTTGTGCTGCCGGTGTAGGACAGGTGCGATTGGGGGTTGTGCCGTCGACGGGGTCGACGTGCGACAAGGCCTCCGGCCGGCCGCCGCACGGTTGGCGTGGCCCGAGCGTCCGCCCGTTCCGGTAGCGTCGGCGAGCATGCAGCCCCTCTCGCCGGTCGATGCGTTGCGCCGGATCGCGTTCCTGCTCGAGCGAGCCAGGGAACCGACGTATCGCGTGCGGGCGTTCCGCACCGCGGCTGCGACGATCGAAGCGCTGCCGCAGGAGGAGCTCGAACGTCGAGCCGCCCATGGAACACTGACCGACCTGAAAGGCATCGGCAAGGTGACCGCCACCGCGATCACCGAGGCGCTCGCCGGTGAGGTCCCGGTGTACCTGCGCCGCCTCGAGGCGACCGAAGGCCGGCCGGTGGCGGAGGGAGGTGCGGAGATCCGCGCGGCCCTGCGCGGCGATCTGCACACGCACTCGGACTGGTCGGACGGCGGCAGCCCGATCGAAGAGATGGCCCTGGCCGCCCGCGAGCTCGGCCACGAATACTTCGCGCTCACCGATCATTCGCCGCGGCTGACGGTGGCCAACGGCCTGTCACCGCAGCGGCTGCGGGACCAGCTCGACCTGGTCGCCGAGCTGAACGAGAAGCTGGACGGGATCCGGATCCTCACCGGCATCGAGGTCGACATCCTCGAGGACGGTTCCCTGGACCAGGAGCCCGAGCTGCTCGAGCGGCTGGACGTGGTGGTCGCCAGCGTGCACTCCAAACTGCGCATGCCCAAGCGGGAGATGACGCAGCGGATGGTTCGTGCGATCGCGAACCCGCACACCGATGTACTGGGCCACTGCACCGGCAGGCTCGTCACGGGCGGGCGCGGCAGGCGACCGGAGTCGGAGTTCGATCCCGACGTCGTGTTCGCGGCGTGCGCCAAGTTCGACGTCGCCGTGGAGATCAACTCCCGGCCCGAGCGGCTCGATCCGCCGAAGCGGCTGCTGCGCCTGGCGGTGGAAGCGGGGTGTTCGTTCGCCATCGACACCGACGCGCACGCGCCTGGGCAGCTGGACTGGCAGCCCTACGGCTGTGAGCGGGCCGCGGCGTGCGGGGTCCCGGTGGAGAAGATCGTCAACACGCGCAGCGCTGACGAACTGCTGGCCTGGAGCAACGGCTGATCACTCCGGATCGACTCGGCGCGACGTGACCGCTACTCATGCCTCGCACGAGCAGTCAGCCCGGGAACGTGACTGCTGCTCGCACTTCGGATCAGCGGCCGGCCGGCAACGTGATTGCTCCTCGTGCCGCGTACCAGCGGCCAGCTCGGAGCGACGGAACCGCCACTGAGTCACGAGCCAGGGCCCGCTGGGAGCGCTGGTTCGCGCCACGGGCGTGGCCGTGCTCGCCGAGGGTGCCCGCATGTGCCGCTGACCGCCGGGCGTGAGCAGCGGCTGTCACGCCGCCGAGCCCGGTACTCCGCACCACGAACGAGCCACCACACCGCAGCGACGGGCGCATCTACTTCGGCACCATGACCGCCTGCACGTGGTCGAAACCCGCGCTGTCGGACAGAGTGCCGTTGAGGAAGTCCGACTCCGGAACACGATGGGTCTCGCCCTTGGTGGGTTCGAAAATCAGAACGTCGCCACCCTCGTTGCCCACGATGAGGACGTAGTGCATGCTCCTGGTGGGAATCTCATCCGCCACCAGCACCGGGACCGGCTGACCCTCGTTGGCCGCGGCCAGGCTGTCCCGCAGGTCGTTGGACACATCGCGCTGGTTGGTGTCGTCGACCAGGCGCCAGTCGTACTCCGCTCCCATGGCGCCTGAGTGTTCGTTCAAATACGCCACCATGTCCGGAGGCGTCGTGCCCAGTGCTTGCGGCCAGTGGGGGAGACCACCAGGCAGACGGTGGCTGTTCGTCCACTCGTGCACCCGGTCCCGTTCGGCCTTGAAGTTCTCCCGGAAGTTGCCTTCGGTCAGCGACAGGGCGTACAGCGGGTCCATCTCGGCGCGGGCGATGATCAGCGACGTCGTGCCGCAGGTGGTGTCCTCGTACTGGCGGACGTCGACGTCGCCGTCACGTCGGTGTTTGCCCACCCCGCCTCGGTCGATCAGCGACAGGTGCTCGCTGAGCGTTCGCGGGTCCATGTCGCGGATCTTCTCGGCGAACGGCGTGAGTTCGTCGACCGAGTGGCCCGCCGCCAACCCCTTGAGGATCCAAGCGCGCTGCTCGTCGTTCTTCGCCGCGTCCAGCAGTTTCTGCAGTCGTGCGCGGTCCTGGGCGCTGAGCTCGCGCATCTTCTTGCCTGCGCGTTCCAGCTGGCTGGTGGTGAGGATGGCGTCGTCGAAGGCGTCGCCCATGGACGTCGTGACCTTCTTGTCGGCCAGCACCACCGCGTCGTCGGGGCTCAGCCCGCCGTCGACACCTGCTGCCGCGCGGGCCTGCCCGGCGAGATCGGAGAAGCGACTGGCGGCCCGGTCGGCGCTGTCCAGAGCATCGGTGTAGACGTCGATGCACCCGGTGATCAGACGCGCCACCTCACGGGCCAGATCCGCGACCGCCTTCGGATCGACCATCGGAATGTCGCCACCGATGGTGATGTCCGGCCCCGGCAACCAGTCCGGGGTGCTGACCTCGATCCTGATGTGCGTCGCGTCGTACCACGCCTTGTCCAGCGCGTCGTGCAACTTGCCGTGCCGTTCCTGCTGGTCACGGATCTTGTCGGCGAGTTCTTCCAACGTTTCCGCCGCTTTGACGAAGACCTGCGGCGTCCGGTCGATCGCCCGGTCGGTGGCCTGAAGCACCTCGGAGGCTTGTTGCGCGGCACCACCCTCCCATGCGGCGGGCAATGTCGTGGTGCCCAGGCGGCCGGTGTCCTCGCCGATCGGTTTGATGACGCCTGCCGCGCTGCGGTATGCCCGTGCCAAGTTCTCCAACGCGTCCGGGTCACCCGGCGGCGGGTGAGCGATCTGTGCCATCACCTTGGAGATCAGCTCGGCGAGCTTGACCGGATTCAGCACCGTCGCGGTGAGCTCCGCCAGCTGCTTGAGCCGGGCCAGGATGGTGCTGATCTGAATGTAGTCGTCACTCGACACCGGTGCCTCCGAACGATGCGCTGCCGGCGTCCTCCATGGCCCGGTACGACTTGGCCGCGTTCCGCAGCGCCGCACACAGCTGCTCGAGGATCTTGACGTGCACGCCGACCTCGTCGAACCAGGCGTCCTGCATCTCGGTGTAGGCCTTTTGCGCCACGCTCAGCCCGCATGCGTCGGCGCCGTCGCGCGTTTCCTTGTCCCAGTTGGCGCGCGTGGTGCGCAGATCCTCCGCGAGATCGCAGGCGGTGCGTCCGCCCTTGTCCACGGCGTCCGGATCGACGTGGTACCCCGGCGGCATGGTGCCTCCCCTGTATGCCTTGGTGGTGAGCCATCCGGCGGCCCCCTGACACGCCGGATGACCCGCAGATGGGACGCCGTGGTCGCGCGGGCCGTTTCGCCCGTCCGTGAACTATTTGCGCCCGCTAAGACCCCGATGACCGTGTTCGTACAAAAGGCACCACACACCCTGCGGCCACCGCAAGTAATCCGGCAGCCAGACCGAACGGTGCGGTCACCCCGGCAACGGCGGACAAGGCGCCGGCGAGCGCGGGCACGGCACTCTGCGCCACGCGGTTACCGCTGACCCGCAGTGCCAGCGCGGTCGCCCGAAGACGCTTGGGTGCCTGCTGTACGACCCACGTCATGGTCAGCGGCTGACCGAGACCGAGCGTGATCCCGAGCAGCACCATCAGCAACACCAGCAGCACCTCGCCGGTGACGCCGATCAGAGCGGCCATGCCGCAGGCGGCCAGCGCGGTGCTCACCAGGATCACCCGCAGCCTGCCGACGCGAATGACGAGGACCCCGAGGAATACACGGGAGAGGAACGATGCGCCGGCACGGACGCTGAGCAGGACGCCGACGAAGCCGGGGGAGAGGCCGTAGTGCGTGCCGAGCACGGGCAGATACGCGGTGATCAGATCGACCGCGGCGATCACCCCGCCACTGACCAGCATGGCGACCGCCAGCTGTCGATCGGCGAGCAGGCGCAACGCCGACCCCTGTCCGGACCGTTCGCCTGCCCGGCCGCTGGGCGTGACCACATCGCTGCCGCGGAGAGCGAGCAGCAGGCCCACGAACATCACCGCGGCCACCGCGGCGATCGCACTGGCCGCGTAGAACGCGTACGTGGTCGCCAGCAGAAGGTCGCGTTCGTGGGCAAGTGACATCACCCACCCGGCGATCAGCGGGCCCACCATCTGGCCGAGCGAAGCCGCCGCGGTGAACCACCCGAAGTTGCGGTCGCGCTGGGCCGGCGCCGACATGCCGGTGACCAGGACCTGACCGCCCACCATGACGGCCAGCAGCCCGATGCTGTAGATCGTGTTGACCACGGCCAGCCACACCAGCGAGTCCATCTGCGCGAGCAACAACGGGCCGGTCAGCACCAACGCGAGGCCGCTGAGCACAATTGCCGGGGCGTGCCCACGGTCGCACAATCGGCCGGTGGGGACCGCAGTGAACACCGGGAGCAGGGCGCCGGTGGCCACCACGATGCCGACGGTCGTCTCGTCGCCACCGAGCGCGAGTACCCGGTAGGACACCACCGGCCGGGCGAGAAACATCGTGGCGTGCACCACGAGGTTTCCCAGCAGAAGGACGACGAGCATCCTTCTGCCGTCGCGTGGGTAGTTTGGATAAGCAACCGACGACATGGAGGCAACTTTATGGGGCACGTTCCCAACATCGACCTGACGACCGATGTGGCGATCCCGCAGCTGGGCTTCGGGGTCTTCCAGGTTCCGCCTGCTGAGACGAAGGAAGCGGTGGCGACCGCACTGCGGGTGGGGTACCGCAGCATCGACACCGCCGCGATCTACGGCAACGAGCGTCAGGTGGGCGAGGCCATCGCGGAGAGTGGCATCGCACGGGACGAGCTGTTCATCACCACCAAGCTGTGGAACTCCGAACAGGGCTACGACACCACGCTGGCCGCGTTCGACGCCAGCATGGAAAAGCTCGGGCTGGAGCAGCTGGATCTGTACCTGATCCACTGGCCGGTGCCCGAGCGGGACCACTACCTGGACACTTGGCGCGCATTCGAGAAGCTGCACGCCGACGGGCGCGTCCGGGCGATCGGTGTCTCCAACTTCACCGAGGAGCATCTGCAGCGGCTGATGGACTCCGCCGACGTCAAGCCGGCCATCAACCAGGTGGAGCTACATCCGCGCTTCCAGCAGAGCAAGCTGCGGGCGTTCCACGCCGAGCACGGCATCGCCACCGAGGCGTGGGGCCCGCTCGGTCAGGGCACGCTGCTGGACCACCCGGTGCTGAGCAAGATCGCCGAGAAGCACGGTCGTTCGACCGCGCAGGTGATGATCCGCTGGCACCTGCAGATCGGCAACGTGGTGATCCCGAAGTCGGTCACCCCGGCGCGGATCGAGCAGAACTTTGCGGTGTTCGACTTCGAGCTCGACGGCGAGGACCTGGACGCGATCGCGAGCCTGGACGACGAGAACGGACGCATCGGGCCCGACCCGACGACGTTCAACGTGGTCTGACCGCGAGTCAGCTGCTGAAGCCGGCCTCCTTGAGCACGGAGGCCGGCTCCGGCTCGCGGAGGAAGTCACGGAAGTCCTGCGCGGCCCGCTGTTGGACGGTGTCCACGCCCTCGCCGTCGATGACGATGTAGGGCAGCATGTAGCCCGGTTTGCGGATCAACGGAGTGTCCATCGACGCGATGCGCTTCGGGTTCGACTTGCGCAAGCGGTCACCGGCGTCGGACGACTCGGCGATCCACACCGCAGGCACGGCCAGCACGCTGTTGTCCTGCTGGCTGATGGCGTCGAGCGCTTCGTCCTCATCGGCGCCGTTGATCTCGACCGTGATGCAGTAGCCGTCCACGGCGCGATCCACCGCGTTCCACTTGTCGCCCGCCTGGGCCAGGGATTCTTCCAGCTTCGGCGGTGCGATCACGCGCAGCGTGCGCCTGCCTTCCGGGCACGTGCCACCTTCGGCGTCCGCGCGGCCGCCCAGATTGTCCGAACCCCACACCACGGCGAAGATTCCTGCTCCCACGATGGCCAGTACGGCCAGGACCGCGAACGGCCACTTCGCCACACCCCGGGAAGCGCCGACCGCACGGTGGTAACCCGTATCCTCCGCAGCTCTGCGCCTGCGGGGCGGCTCCGGTTCAGGCTTCGAGTGTCTCCCCATCGTGGCCGATATCCTTCCGCTTCCTCACCGCATCGTCTCGGGTCCGCACACAGGCACATCGGCCATTTCGTGACCGAATCGATGCGCTCTCGGCGCGGAGCTTATCACTCGTATAGCTGACAACTGACGGATCGGCCCGCCACTGCCAGTCATCGTCCGCCCGATTTGCCCCTTGTCGTTCAGGCGTTGCGTGTCGATTGTCCGGATACCACGTGGGTGCCGTCACGCACAGTGCCCACGTATTCCTCGACCACGTCCTCCAGCGTGACGACGCCGACGGCCTGACCGTCCTGCACCACCGCGGCCAGGTGACTACCTTCCGCCCGCATCGTGGACAGCGCCTGTTCCAGCGACGTGCCGGGCGCCAGCGTGGTCAGCCTGCGCACCTTGTAGCCGGGCACCGGCGTGGTCGGGTGGTCACCGAGCTGGTCCAGCACGTCCTTGACGTGGATGTAGCCGATCACCTCGTCGGATTCACCGATCACCGGGAAGCGGGAGAACCCGGTGCTGGTGACCGCTTGCTCGACGTCGCCGAGCGTGGCTTCCGCGGTCAGCGTCGTGAGGTCCGGCAACGGGACCAGCACGTCCTCGACCGTCTTGTCCACCGAACTGAGCGCTTGGGTCAGCCTGCGGTGCTCGGACTGTTCGAGCAGGCCTTCGCGGCGGGATTCGCTCAGCAGGTTGGCCAGCTCGTGCGAGGTGTACGCGGTCTCCAGCTCTGCCTTCGGCTGCACCTTCACCATGCGCAGCAGCAGGTTGGCCAGCGCGTTGAGCAGCCAGATGAACGGGCGGGTCAGCTTGCCCCACAGCACCAGCGGCGGGACGAGCCACAGGGCCACCCGCTCCGGTTCGGCGATGGCCAGGTTCTTCGGCACCATCTCGCCCGCCAGCACGTGCAGCAGCGTCATGATCGTCAGTGCGACGGTGAACGCGATCGGGTGCAGCACGAAGCTGGGCAGTGCCAGGCCGAACGCGCCGAGCGCCTGCTCGAGCAGGGACGCCACCGCCGGTTCGCCGACCAGCAGCAGCAACAGCGAGCAGATGGTGATGCCCAGCTGGGCACCGGCGAGCATGAGCGACACCTGCTGGCTGGCGCCGACCACGATGCGTGCTCGGGCTTTGCCGTCGGCGAGCATCGCCTCGAGTTTGTCCCGGCGCGACGAGATCAGGCTGAACTCCGCGCCCACGAAGAACGCGTTGGCCAACAGCAGCACGACGATCAGCGGTAGCGCGCCCCACGAACTCATTGCGGCACCGCCTCGTCCAGCGGGCGGATGGCCAGTTCGGCGATACGGTGCCGGTCCATGCGGGTCACCGTCAGCCGCCAGCCGTCGACGACGACGTCGGCGCCGGGCTCGGGGATGACGCCGAGCAGCGACAGCACCATCCCGGCCACCGTCTCGTAGTCGCCTTCCGGCATGCGGAAGCCGGTGGCTTCCAGCAGTTCGTCCGGGCGCAGCTGTCCGGACACCAGCCAGCTGCCGCTGGCCAGCCGGCGGGACGCCGGGGCCTCACCGCTGTCGTGCTCGTCACGGACGTCGCCGATGATTTCCTCGACGACGTCCTCCAGCGTCACGATGCCCGCAGTGCCGCCGTACTCGTCGACCACGACGGCCAGCTGGAAACTCGAGTCGCGGAGGCGGTTCAGCAGGGCGTCCCCGGGCAGTGATTCGGGCACGGTCGGCACCGGTCGCATCAACGCGCTCGCGCGCATCCGCTGGCGGTCCGCAGCGGGCACGGTGAAGGCCTGCTTGATGTGGATAGCGCCCGCGATGTCGTCGAGATCGTCGCCGACGACCGGGAACCGGGAGAACCCGGTGCGCGCGGAGAGCGTGACCAAGTCTTGCACCGAGCTGTCCTCGCGCAGGAATTCGACCTGGGTGCGCGGGGTCATGAGCTCGTCCGCGGTGCGGTCACCGAAGCGCAGCGAGCGGTCCAGCAGCGTCGCCGTGACGGTGTCCAGGGTGCCGCGTTCGGCGCTGGACTGCACGATCGAGCCGAGCTCCTGCGGGGACCGGGCCGACCGGAGCTCTTCCTGCGGTTCGACCCCGAACTTGCGCACCACCCAGTTGGCGCTGTTGTTCATCGCCCGGATCAGCCAGCCGAACAGCTTGGAGAAGCGCGAGTGGTAGCCGATGACGGCCCGGGCGGTGGACAGCGGACGGGCGATCGCGAGGTTCTTGGGCACCAGCTCGCCGAAGATCATCGACAGCGACGTGGCGATGAGGACGGCCAGCGTGAGCGAGGTGGCCGTGGCCGCGGTGTCGCTCATGCCGAGGCCGGTCAGCAGCGGCCGGATCAACTCACCGATGATCGGTTCGGCGAGAAAACCGCTGATCAGCGTGGTCAGCGTGATCGCGATCTGCGCACCGGACAGTTGGAACGACAGCGACCGATGGGCCGCGAGCAGGGTTTTCGAGCGACGGTCGCCCACCTGCTTGACGTTGGCCTCGACCGCACTGCGCTCCAGCGCGGTGAGCGAGAACTCCGCCGCGACCGCCAGTCCGGTACCGAACGTGAGCAACAGGAACAGCAACAAGCCGGCGACGGTGAGCACTACATCCATCACACGCCGTCCGGGCAGCGAGAACTATGGCATTGGGGCTGGCCGGGATGCGTACCCGGCTCGGTACTGTCACCAGGCGAACGCGACTGATTCACCTTGTCGGTGTCACTCCTCAGAAACGTTGTTCCAGCGCACGGGCGTGCGCCCCACGCTTGCGACCAGGGTACCGGCGGTCGGAGAAGATCGCCGGAACTGTTGACATCTCGTGTCCGCGGTCATGTCAACGCCGTCGACGGCGGGTGGTTTCCTCGACCAGATCGAGTACCGGCTCCAGTCCGGCCGCAGGCATGCCCATCGCCAGCCGGGAGGTCAATCCCTCCAGAACGAGCTCGAGGAACGAGGTCAGCACCTCGATGTCGACGTCGTCACGCAGCTCCCCGGCGGCGAGTTTGCGCCGCAAGCGCTCGCGGGTGGCCTGGGTCAGTTGCTCGGACCGCTCGGCCCACCGGCGACGGAAGTCTTCTTCGGTGCGCAGCCGCCGGGAGACCTCCAGGCGTGTGCCGAGCCAGTCGACCAGCTGCGGCGAGCTGCCCGCGAGAAGGTCACGCATGACCTGGACAAGACCTTGTTCCGCGACGACCTCGGCCATCCGCACGGCGTCGTCCTCGGCCAAGGCCAGGAAGAGGGACTCCTTGTCCTTGAAGTGGTGGAAGATCGCCCCGCGGGACAGCCCGATGGTCTCCTCGAGTCTGCGTACGGTGGCGCCTTCGTAACCGTGCCGAGCGAAGCAGACCCGGGCTCCGTCCAGGATCTGCCGGCGCCGGGCGTCAAGATGATCCTGGCTGACCTTGGGCACACAGAGATCCTGTCATCGGTGATCGCGTAGTGCAATCCGTACGTACGTTCTGTTGGCAATGTCGCGGTTCGGCGGTGGAAGAGTACCGGCCTGCGAACGGCCGAGGCGCGTCGCGGGCAGCCCGAGACGCGATGGGCCGCCGTCGACAGGTGATCGGTCAAGCGGCACGTGTGGCCGCGCGGCAGGCAGGCTCGCTTGTCTGCCGCGGTAGCGTTCGGCGAATGTTTCGCGGCATCTACCCGTGCCGCCGGGGCAGCTCCTCGGCCGCCTGGTCGACGACGGCGCGGGGCAGCTCGCAGGAGACCGTTCGTCCCACGGCGTCAACGGAAGCTCGTGGCAACCGTCCGCAGCGTCACGGAATGGTCAACGCCATGCCGCCCTCGGCCTCGGCGGCGAGCCGCTCGGCCCGGTTCCGCTCCGCGAGCTCGATCGCGGTGACCCTCGGCGGCACCTTGCCTGCCTCCCACTCGTTCATCAGCATCGCCACGCGCGAGCGCATCTCGGTGCGCAGCTTGATGAACGAGTCCGCGGGTTCGGCGCCGACCTCACCCATCAGCAGCCACCACGCCCATGCGGCCGCGCCGGCGTTGGCGACGAAGTCGGGCACGATCGGAATGCCGCGCTCCACCAGCTTCGCGTCGGCTTCGGGGGTGGTGGCCGCGTTGGCCGCCTCCACGATGGCCGACGCCACGACCTCGTCGGCGTTGTCGGCGTTGAGTGCGTACGACACGGCCGCGGGCACCAGGATGTCGGCGTTGATGCCGACGATGGCCTCGCGCGGCAGTCGCTGCACCGACGAGGGGACCCCTGACCGGTCGATCTCGCCGAACCGGTCGCGCAGGTCGAGCAGGTGTGGGATGTCCAGTCCGTTCGGGTCGTGGAGCGTGCCCGCTGCGTCGGCCACTGCCACGATCTTCACGCCCGCTTCGTGCAGGTACCAAGCGGCGCCACCACCCATGGTCCCGATGCCCTGCACCGCAACCGTGGTCTCTGACTCCTCCCAGCCCCACGCGTTGGCCACGCCGAGGCAGGCCTGCGCGACGCCGTACCCGCCGATCACGTCACCCAGCAGCTGACCACCTGGGACCGGCGCGTTCAGCCCGGCGTGCACCCGCTGCAGGGTGCGCTCCGGGTTCGGCGAACGGCGGATCGCAGCGTGGTAGGACTGCTCCAGACTGAGCTTGGCGAACACCTCGTCGATGAGCGACTGTGGGACGCCGAGGTCCTCGGCCGTCACCCAGCTGTTGTCCAGCCACGGCCGCATCGCGGTGACGAAACGCTCCAGCACGCCGCGCGCCTGCGGGTCCTTCGGGTCGCAGTCGATGCCGCCCTTGGCGCCGCCGACCGGCAGGTTGAACGTCGCGGTCTTCAGCGCCATGCCGTAGGCCAGGTCGGCGACCTCGGACTCGGTGCAGCCGGCCCGCATACGGGTGCCTCCGGTGGCGATCCCGGAGACGAGGGTGTGCACGACCAGATAACCATTCTTGCCCGTCACCGGGTCGGTCCAGGTCACCCGAACCAGTGGGGCGCTCCGCGCTGCGGTCATGCCAACACCTCCGAACCTCGTCGCCGCTACCGTCACCCGTTCCGACCGCTCGATCACGCGCGCACGACAGCCACCGGCACCGGGTCGCCTGGCCCCGTGCCGGTGTTGCATGATCGAGTGGTGAGGCGGAGATGCTCATCCCGCCGTACCGTCAGGGTCAGCCCTCGACTGTCGTCACGTCCAGTTACGAGTGCTGCACGCCGATGTTTAGGGTTTGTTTACGCGTGGCGCAGGGACGAAGGTGGCGGGTATGGAGTTGTCGTTGCACCGCCTGCGGATGTTGCGTGAGCTCAACCGAAGGGGAACCGTCACCGCCGCGGCAAGCGCCCTGCATTACACCGCGTCCGCCGTGTCGCAGCAGCTCGCGCAGTTGGAGCGGGACGTCGGTGCTCGGCTGTTCGAGCGGGTCGGGCGCCGGGTGCAACTGACCGAGCTCGGCAAGCTGCTGGCCGAGCATGCCGAGGAGATCTTGGAATCCGTCGAACGGGCGACCTTGGCGCTGGAGGAGGCGCAGGAGGCACGTACCGTCACGCTGCGTGCGGGGGTTTTCGCCACCATGGCGGCGGGCCTGCTGCCCGGAGCGCTGGACCTGTTGGCGCAGCGTCAGCCCGGGATTCGTGTTCGCACCAAGCAGCTCGCGCCCGAGCTGAGCGCCCAGGCGGTGAAAGACGGCGAGGTCGACATCGCGTTCACGGTGAACTACGCGGATGCCCCGACGCCGTGGGACGCCAACCTGCTCGGCGCACCGGTGGCCGTCGAGCGGCTGCACGTGGCGGCGCCGGTGGGCGTCCTCGGCGGAAAGGAAGGCGGGCCGATCGCGTTGTCGGACCTCGCCGAGCACCCGTGGATCATGGCCGGACCGCGTAGTCACTTCGGGCGCGCCGTGCGCGCGGCGTGCCTGCGCAACGGGTTCCAGCTGCGAGTCACGCACGAGGTGGAGGAGCAGTCCACCGCGATGGCGATGGCCGCTGCCGGCCTGGGCATCACGCTGGTGTCGGACCTCGGGCTGGCCTTGGCTCCGCCGGGCATGGAAGCGCTGCCGCTGACCACCCCGATCACCCGAACGATCTCGTTGGCCTACCGCAGTACGGCCGCTCGACGCCCGGCACTGCAGATGGTCATCGACGTCGTGCGGGCCGCCGCGGCCGACCTCGGTTTGAGCGCGGCGGGGGAGTAGCACACGGGCCCTCCCACCGTGTGGGGTGGGAGGGCCCGCGTTCGCTCGCCGGCAGGAACGCGTCAGCCGGTCACGGGCAAGCCGGTGGTCACCGGGGCCGGCTTGGTGGCGGTCGGCGTGTCGTCCTCACCGTCGTCGGCGGCGGTCACACCGCACGTGGCGTTGCCGAGCTTGAGGACCTGAGTGCCGTCCAGCAGGTCCAGCTCCAGGCCGGTGACGCTGAACGAGCCGTCGTCTTCGTTGGCTTCCTGCTTGTTGACGGTCAGCTGCAGCAGCGGGTTCTTCGGCAGACCGATGTTCTCCGGAGCCTCCGGCAGGTCGATCTTCTGGCCGAGCAGCTTGACGTCGGCGATCTTCAGGCCGCCTTCGTCGCCGTCGCAGTAGACCTCGACCAGGCCCAGCTCCAGCACCGACTGCTTGCCCTTGATGACGTCGCAGAGCCGCTTCGGGTTGAGCGCCTCGGTGACCTTGTTGAGAAGGTCCGTCAGCGGGTTCTTCGGCAGTTGCAGCTTGGCCTCCGGCGCGACGTTGTCGCATTGCTCGCCGAGCTTGCCGCGGAAGTCGTCGAGAGCCTTGTCCAGGTCCTTCAAGCTCCCCGGAAGCTGGACGTCGACCGGCAGCAGGCTGACGTCCGCCAGCTTCACCGAGGCCTTGTCGTCACCCGCGGAGACCTTGGCCACCGCCGCGTTCAGCAGCGGGTTCTCCGGCAGCTCGACGAGCGAGTCGGTCTTGGTCTCGCCGTCGCTGGACTCCACGTACGGGAGCGGTTCGATCTCCAAAACGCCTTCGGCGGCGACGCCATAGGCCGACGAGGTGCTGGTCTCGGCGAAGCCGACAGTCGTGCCCGCCACGAGGGCGACGACCGCGGTGGCCGCCCCCAGGGTGGCAGCGCCGGCGGCGGCGATCGCACGTCGTTTCATGGATTTCGTCTCCTTATCGATTACTTGTCGTCCACCAGCACGAGCGTGCCGAGTGGCACATCTTGAAGTTGTTGCAGCGCGTCCTTGGGCACCCGGATGCATCCGTGGCTGGTCGCGGTGCCGATGACGTCGTCGGTGGGCCAGGTGTGGATCGCCACGGTTCCTGGTCCGCCGCCGAAGGTGTCGAGCGTGTCGCTGTGCGCTCCCAGCGGCAGGATCACGGGGGAGTAGTCCTGTTTGGGGTCGACCATCGAGCCGAGCAGGAACGTGCGGCCGGCCGGGGTCGGGGTCTCCGGGGCGCCGATGCCGATGTCCCACTCGCCGATCACCTCGGGCTGCCTGCCGCGCTTGTCGGCCTTCCACAGCTCCATGCGCATCGACTTCAGATGCACGGTGATCAGGTAGGGCGTGTAGTTGCGCTCCACCTGGTTCGCGCGCAGCCACCCGGTCGAGCCGTTCGGCTTGGAGGGCAGCAGGACCTGCACCCACCCGTCCTGCTCGGCGATCATCGGCAGCCAGGTGTCGCCGATCTGCTTCGGGCCGATCTTGCCGATCGCCTTGCCGTTCGGCCGCTGGTGGATCGTGATCATCGAGCGCGGGTGCACGATGATGCCTTCGGTTCGCGCCTGCGGGTCCGGGTCCGGCGTGGTGTCGGTCAGACGGGTGTGAGTGGTCGATTCGATCAGCCCGGTCGCTTTCTTGGCGGCCGGTGTCGGCTTGCGCTCTTTGGGGGCCTCTGACGGCTTGTCCTCGTCCGCGGCGACCGGAAGCGACGGAGCTTCCTCGGGCGTATCGGACGGCGTGGACAGCCACATCACGCCGACGACGCCCAGCACCACCACCAGCACACCCGCCAGTGCGGAGAGCAGGTTGGCGCGAAACGACGTCGGACGCTTCGACTTCTGGGGAGAAGACGCGTGCTTGGCCATCGGTTCCTTGTTCGTGGTGTCGGGAGGCGATCACCCGACGGGATGTCGCGGTGATCGTCCGGGAGACCGTCTCGTATGGGACAAACGCCGCAAACGGGAGAAGGTCACGGACAAAACGGATCTTATGGGCCGCAGCCGAGTGTGAACATTCGGGTACACCACGCGATCAGGACGATCGGCGTCACACTGACTACGGGCGTTGTCGCAGGTCAGGACACGTCGGAGTGACCCCCGACCGGGGCGGATCCGTCATCCGAGCCGGGGACGAACGCGGCACGAATCGGTGACCGGGGCGCAAACTTCACTCATAAGTGTGAGTTCCGGGGCCACAAAAGAGGCTCGCCCGGCACCCTTGCGGGGCGCGGGCGAGCCGGAAAGAAAAGACTCGCCCGGCACCCTTGGGCGCCGGGCGAGTCGGAGAACTCTGATCAGTTCTGCAGCATCTTGCGCAGCACGTACTGCAGGATGCCGCCGTTGCGGTAGTAGTCGGCCTCACCAGGCGTGTCGATCCGCACCACCGCGTCGAACTCGACCTTCTCGCCGGAGTCCTTGGTCGCGGTGACGTGCACCGTCCGCGGCGTCCGGCCCTCGTTGAGCTCGGTGAGCCCCGAGATGTCGTACGTCTCGGTGCCGTCCAGACCGAGGGATTCCGCCGACTCGCCCTCCGGGAACTGCAGCGGAACGACACCCATGCCGATCAGGTTCGACCGGTGGATCCGCTCGAACGACTCGCAGATCACCGCGCGCACGCCGAGCAGCGCGGTGCCCTTGGCCGCCCAGTCGCGCGACGACCCGGAGCCGTACTCCTTGCCGCCGAGGACGACCAGCGGGATGTTCTTCTTCGCGTAGTTCTGCGCGGCGTCGTAGATGAAGGTCTGCGGGTGGCCCTCCTGCGTGAAGTCGAGCGTGTAGCCGCCCTGCGGGCCGTTGCCGCTCGGGTCCAGCAGCAGGTTGCGCAGCCGGATGTTGGCGAACGTGCCGCGGATCATCACTTCGTGGTTACCGCGCCGGGAGCCGTAGGAGTTGAAGTCCTTGCGCTCGATGCCGTGCTCGATCAGGTACTGCCCGGCGGGCGAGTCCTGCTTGATGGCACCCGCGGGGGAGATGTGGTCGGTCGTCACCGAGTCGCCCAGCTTGACCAGCACGCGGGCGCCGGAGATGTCCTGCACCGGCTCCGGCTCCAGCGTCATGCCGTCGAAGTACGGCGGCTTGCGCACGTAGGTCGACTCCGGGTCCCACTCGAACGTCTTGCCGGTCGGCGTGGGCAGCGACTTCCACCGCTCGCCGCCGTCGAAGACGTCCGCGTAGTCCTTGGTGAACATCTCCTTGGTGATCGACGAGTCGATGGTCTGCTGGATCTCCTGCGGGCTCGGCCAGATGTCGCGCAGGTAGACCTCGTTGCCGTCGCTGTCGGTGCCCAGCGGCTGGTTGTCGAAGTCGAAGTCCATCGTCCCGGCCAGCGCGTAGGCGATCACCAGCGGCGGCGAGGCCAGGTAGTTCATCTTCACGTCCGGGTTGATCCGGCCCTCGAAGTTGCGGTTACCGGACAGCACCGAGACCACCGACAGGTCGTTCTCCTGCACCGCGGCGGAGATCTCCTCGGGCAGCGGGCCCGAGTTGCCGATGCACGTGGTGCAGCCGTAGCCGACCAGGTGGAAGCCCAGCTTCTCCAGGTACGGCCACAGACCCGCCTTCTCGTAGTAGTTGCTCACCACCTGCGAGCCGGGCGCCATCGAGGTCTTCACCCACGGCTTGACCGACAGGCCCTTCTCCACCGCGTTGCGCGCCAGCAGGGCGGCACCGAGCATCACCGACGGGTTCGAGGTGTTGGTGCACGACGTGATCGAGGCGATCACCACCGCGCCGTGGTCGAGTTCGAACTCGCCCCGCTCCTCGGAGGTGACCTTCACCGGCTGGGACACCCTGCCCTGCGCACCGTTGGCCGCGGACTGCACCTTCGGCGCGGGCTCACCGTCGCTCGCGGTGCCGGGCGCGATCGGGTCGCTGGCCGGGAACGACTCCTCGGAGGCCTCGTCCATCGACGTGTGCGGGGTCTCGGCGCCGTTGGTGACGTAGTCACGCAACGCCGACCGGAACGCCGACTTCGCCTCGCTGAGCACGATGCGGTCCTGCGGGCGCTTCGGGCCCGCGATCGACGGCACCACGGTGGACAGGTCGAGCTCGATGTACTCGGAGAACTCCGGCTCGCGGCTCGGGTCGTGCCACAGGCCCTGCTCCTTGGCGTAAGCCTCGACCAGCGCGATCTGCTCGTCGGAGCGGCCGGTCAGCTTCAGGTACCTGATCGTCTCGTCGTCGATCGGGAAGATCGCCGCGGTCGAGCCGAACTCCGGGCTCATGTTGCCGATCGTGGCGCGGTTGGCCAGCGGCACCTCGCTGACGCTCTCGCCGTAGAACTCGACGAACTTGCCGACCACGCCGTGCTGGCGCAGCATCTGCGTGATCGTCAGCACCACGTCGGTGGCGGTCACGCCGGGCGGGATCTCACCGGTGAGCTTGAAGCCGACCACGCGCGGGATCAGCATCGACACCGGCTGGCCGAGCATGGCGGCCTCCGCCTCGATGCCGCCGACGCCCCAGCCGAGCACGCCGAGGCCGTTGACCATCGTGGTGTGCGAATCGGTGCCGACGCACGAGTCGGGGTAGGCCTGGCCGTTGCGGGCCATCACGGTGCGGGCCAGGTACTCCAGGTTGACCTGGTGCACGATGCCGGTGCCGGGCGGGACGACCTTGAACTCGTCGAACGCGCCCTGGCCCCAGCGCAGGAACTGGTAGCGCTCCCGGTTGCGCTCGTACTCGATCTCCACGTTGCGTTCGAAGGCGTCCGGGCGACCGAACACGTCGATGATCACCGAGTGGTCGATGACCAGCTCGGCGGGCGCCAGCGGGTTGACCTTGTCCGGGTCGCCGCCCAGCTCGGCCACCGCCTCGCGCATCGTGGCCAGGTCGACCACGCACGGCACACCGGTGAAGTCCTGCATGATCACGCGAGCCGGGGTGAACTGGATCTCCACCGACGGGTCGGCCTTGGCGTCCCAGTTGCCCAGCGCGCGGATGTGGTCGGCGGTGATGTTGGCGCCGTCCTCGGTGCGCAGCAGGGCTTCCAGCAGGATCTTGAGGCTGTACGGCAGACGCTCGGAGCCCTCGACCTTGTCCAGGCGGAAGATCTCGTAGGAATCTTCGCCGACCCGGAGTGTGTCACGGGCGCCGAAGCTGTCGATGCTGGACGGGGTCACAGGATTCTCGGTGCTCACGGGCGCTCTCCGTTGCGATCTCGCGTGGCGGGTAGGTGCGTTCGGGTGGTGCGAGTCTCTCGCACCCGTGCCGGGGCGGCCACCTGGGGGGAGCACCCCGACACCGCAAACAGTACACCCGTACTGTTTAGGCTTCAACAGCACCCGGCAGCGCGTCGCGCATTCGCAGTTGATCACGGTGACCCGTGCACGACGGCGGCGCCTGCCGGCCTGACTTTCCGGGTTCCCCGGACGACGGTGTGCTACTCCACGCCCCGGCATATCGGGGTTTGAGGAACATCGGAACGGAAACTGGCGCTAAGCCCTCGTCGTCCCTGGTCGCTGATCAACGCGACGCCGGCTTCGGCAGGTTCGTGAACTCATGCCGCAGATAACGGCCTATTATCTGCGGCATCGCTGATCATGTCCTGCGGGAACATCCCCGCGGCGGCGCGTGAGGCGGCCCTGTTATCTGCGGCAAGGGAGAACGCGGGTGTCCACCGTCGTCGCGCTGCCGACGAACCCCTCGGCGCTGACCATCGGTCGGGCGGCCGAGCTGTTCCTCGACTCGCTGGGCAACCCGAACACGTTCCGTGCCTACGGGGCCGGGGTGGGCAAGACCGCCGACCGGTTGGGCGAGCGCCGGCCGCTGGCGGCGGTGGCCGATGACGAGGTCGGTGAGGCGCTGGAACTGCTGTGGGGCGGCGCGGCGGTCAACACGTGGAACGCCCGCCGCGCCGCGGTGTTGTCGTGGTTGGCTTGGTGCCGGGAACGTGGCCACGATGCTCCGAGCGTTCCGGGGTGGACCAAGCGGATGACGGTGCCGGACTCGCAAACCCCAGTCCGGTCTCGCCTGGCGATCGACCGGCTGATCGCACACCGGGAGGTGGGCCTGCGGGAGAAGACGCTGTACCGGATGCTCTACGAGAGCGCCGCGCGCGCCGAGGAGAGCCTCGGCATCAACATCGAGGATCTCGACCTGGCCGGGCGCCGCTGCCCGGTCAAGGCCAAGGGTGCGGCCCGGGCCCGTCGGCGGGGCCAGGGGCGCGCGGATTTCATGTTAGAGACCGTCTACTGGGATGCCGGCACCGCCCGGTTGTTGCCGCGCCTGCTCAAGGGCCGCAGCCGGGGCCCGGTGTTTGTCACTCACCGCCACCCCGGCCCGTGCAAGGTCCTCAGCCCCCCGTGATGTGTGTCCGGACAGCGGGCTGGCCCGGCTGTCCTACGGGCAGGCCCGTGCTCTGCTGGATGCCCACACCGCACTCCAGGGACCAGGAACGGGCTGGGACCTGCACGAGCTCCGCCACTCCGCGTTGACGCACCTCGGCGAGGCCGGAGCGAGCCTGTTGCTGCTGATGGCGAAGTCCCGGCATAGGAAGCCGGAGAACCTGCGCCGGTACTTCAAACCCTCCGACCAGGCGCTCGCCGAGATCACCAGCCTGTTGGCGCCCGGCGACAGCCGACGGTAGGGGCCGCCGGGCCGCCCCCTACCGTCGGGGTTTCGCTGCGGGTTACGCCGAGGCCCCCACTGTCGCGGGCCGCTCCGCCACAGGCTTGCCGCCGGGCAGTGTGGGCAGCGGCTTGGCGCGGCCGGCGCGCACCCCGTTGGCGATGACCACGACCTCGGCCACCTCGTGCACCAGCACCACCGCGGCCAGGCCGAGGACGCCGAACAGCGCCAGCGGCATCAAAGCGATGATCAACCCGAGGGAGAGTCCGACGTTTTGCAGCATGATCCGTCGGGCGCGGCGGGCGTGGTCGAGGGTGTGGGGCAGGTGCCGCAGGTCTTCGCCCATGAGGGCGACGTCGGCGGTTTCGATCGCGACGTCGGTGCCCATGGCGCCCATGGCGATGCCCAGGTCGGCGGTGGCCAGGGCGGGGGCGTCGTTGACACCGTCACCGACCATCGCCATCGATCGCCGGTCGCCCAGTTCGCTGATGATGCGGGCCTTGTCCTCCGGGCGGAGTTCGGCGTGCACGGTGTCGATACCGGCTTCGGCGGCCAGGGCGGTGGCGGTGGCGTGGTTGTCGCCGGTGAGCATGGCGACGTGGTAGCCGCCGGAGCACAGCCGGGTGATGACCTCGGCGGCTTCGGGGCGCAGTTCGTCGCGCACGGCGATCGCGCCGATCACGCGGCCGTCGTCCTCGACGAGCACGGCGGTGGACCCGGCCTGCTGCATGCGCTGCACCTCGGCGGCCAGCGGCCCGGCTTCCAGCCAGCCGGGGCGGCCCAGCCGCACCGGGCGGCCGTCGAGCTGGCCGGTCAGCCCGGCGCCGGTGACCGCCTCCACGTCGGCCGCGGGGGTGATCGTCTCGCCGTCGACGGCGGCGAGGATCGCGCGGGCCAGGGGGTGTTCGCTGCGGGCCTCCAACGCCGCGGCCAGCTCGAGCACCCGCTCGCGCGGGGTCCCGTCGGTGGTGGCGACGTCGACCACGGCGGGCTGGTTGCGGGTCAGGGTGCCGGTCTTGTCCAGCGCCACCCCCCGCACGCGGCCGAGGGCCTCCAGCGCGGCGCCGCCCTTGACCAGCACACCGTGCTTGCTCGCGGCACCGATGGCGGCGACGACGGTGACGGGGATGGAGATCGCCAGCGCGCAGGGTGAGGCGGCCACGAGCACGACCAGGGCGCGTTCGATCCAGGTGGTCGGGTCGCCGAGGAGGCTGCCGATTCCGGCGATGAGCGCGGCGGCGATCATGACGCCGGGCACCAGGGGTTTGGCGATGCGGTCGGCCAGGCGCTGGCTGGCGCCCTTGCGGGACTGCTCGGCCTCCACGATCCGCACGATCCGCGCTAGTGAGTTGTCCTCGGAGGTCGTGGTGACCTCGACCTCCAGCACCCCGGTGCCGTTGATCGACCCGGCGAACACCTCACTGCCGGGGCCCGCTTCGACCGGCACGGACTCGCCGGTGATCGCGGAGACGTCCAGCGCGGTGCGGCCGGTGCGGATCACGCCGTCGGTGGCGATGCGCTCCCCGGGCTTGACCAGCATCCGGTCCCCGACCCGCAACTCGGACGGGGCCACCACGGTCTCGCTGCCGTTGCGCAGCACCGTGGTTTCCTCGGGGACCAGGGACAGCAGCGCCCGCAGCCCGCGGCGGGTGCGGGCCAGGGAGTATTCCTCCAGGCCCTCGCTGATGGAGTAGAGGAAGGCCAGCATCGCGGCCTCGCCGACCTCACCCAGGATCACCGCGCCGACCGCGGCGATGGTCATCAGGGTGCCGACCCCGATCTTGCCCTGGGCCAGTCGCTTCAGCGTGGAGGGCACGAAGGTGTAGGCCCCGGCGACCAAGGCCAGCGCCTTCAGGGCCAGCGCCAGTGTGGAGCCCGCCCCGGCCCACTCCACCGCGTATCCGGCCAGCAGCAGCACCCCGGCGATCGCGGCGAAGCGCAGTTCGCTGACCTGCCAGAGCCGTTCCGGCTCGCGCTCTTCTTCCTCGCCGGTGCGGGGCTCGTCGCTGCCGCAGCCGCAGGCGTCGCTCACCGCACGACCTCCCCGTTCTCGGTATCACCGGTGGTGTCGGTGCCGTAGGTCGGGCACAGCGCCACCGCGTTGCCGGTCGCGGCCAGCAGCGTCTCAGCCGAGGCCAGCAGGTCCATCAGCTCCGGGCGGGCCAGGCTGTAGAACACCTGCCGCCCCTGCGGGCGCCCCACGACCAGCCCGCAGTCCCGCAGGCACGCCACGTGCGCCGACACCGTCGACTGCGCCAGCCCCAGCTCGGCGATCAGATCGGCGACCCGGGCCTCCCCGCCGGCCAGGCGCTGCACGATCGCCAACCGCGTGGCGTCCGACAGGCTGTGAAACAACGCCACAGCCGGATCCAGGTTCGCGCCCGGCGGGCTCGACGCCAGGCACCCCTCCATGCTATTCATCGTCATAACCCGATAATAGCAATATGGGACGATGCAATCGAGGTGTTGTGATGTTGATGAACCGGGTCGAGACCGCGCTGGTCAACTCCCCGCCCCGGCGGTGGTTGCAGCGCTACTACGAGGTGCCGTGGATGCGCCGGCTCGGCGGGCCGCTGCCACCCGGGGCGCGGGTGCTGGAGCTGGGCTGCGGGCCGGGCTACGGCACCCAGCTGATCCTGGACCGTTTCGGCGCCGGCCACGTCGACGCGATCGACCTGGACCCCGCGATGATCACCCGGGCCCGGCGGCGCCTGACCCGCCGCTACGGCCAGCGGGTCCGCCTCGCCCAGGGCAGCGCCACCGACCTGCACACCACGCTGGGCGAGCCCCTCTCCCGCTACGACGCGGTGTTCGACTTCGCGATCATCCACCACATCCCCCATTGGCCCGACGCCCTGGCCGAGATCGCCCGCGTCCTCACCCCGGGCGGGCGGTTCTACTTCGACGAAGTCACCGCCCTGGCCCTGGCCACCCCTACCTACCGGCTGCTGTTCGACCACCCGGCCGAGAACCGCTTCACCGCCGAGGAATTCCTCTCCGAGCTGGCACGCCACCATCTCGTCGTCGACCAGCAGTACATGACCCGCCGCCGCGGCCGGTACGTGCTCGGGGTGGCCACCTACCGGCCCTAAGCCACCCCGAGCGGGGTGTCACCGTTCGTTGTCCTCGTCGGGCTCGGACGGATCACGCAGCGGCCGCAGGCCCTGGGCTCGATCGGCGGGGAGCAGGAACGAATACCGGCCGAGCATGTTGATGTGGTGGCGTACGAACGGCGAGAGCCGGGCCGCGTCTTCGTCGTGGACTTCGTAGCCGCCGGCACGGAGTTCGGTGATGGCGGCATCCAGGTAGCGGGTGGTGAACAGCACGATCGCGTTGAGGACGAGGCCCAGGGCGCCGAGTTGGTCTTCCATGCCTTCGTAGTAGCGCTGGCGTAGTTCGCCGCGCTGGCCGTGGAAGATCCGCCGGGCCAAGGCGTGGCGGCCTTCCTGGAGGTTGGCCTGGGCTTTGATGTCGCGGCGGTAGCCGGTGTCGTCGACCATCCGCAGCACGTGCAGCGTCTTGTGGATCCGGCCGTAGTGCGCGATCGCCTCACCCAACGGGGTGGGGTGGCCGTCGCGGGACAGCATCCGGATCACGTCGTGAGCGCGGACGGCACCGGTGTGGATCGAGGCGACCACACGCAGGATGTCCTCCCAGTGCCGCCGGATCCGGTCGAGATCAATGCGGCCGCGAGCCGCTGTGGTGAAGGGCCCGTAGTCGGCGCGGGTGTCGATGCGCCACAGCTTCTGATCGGGCAGGTCGGCCAACTGCGGGGCGTAGGTGTACCCGGCGAGAGTGAGCAGCCCGAAGACGATGTCGGAGTAGGAGGCGGTGTCAGTGACGATCATCTGCGGTTTCTGCCCGCCGTCGCGGTCATACAGCACGTCCAGCACGTGCAGGGAGTCGCGTGGGGTGCCCGCCACGACCTTCCCGGCGAGCCCGGCGGCCTGATCGTTGACCATGTTCAGCCAGGTCGCGCCCCGTTTCTGGCCCCAGTAGTGCGGGTTGTGGCGGGCATTGATGGTCTGCACCGGCACGACGAACCGCATCCCGTCGACACTGGCCACGTGCCCGCCGCCCCACACCTGAGCAAGGCCGATGCGGGCCTGGTGCTCGATCAGGAAGGTGTTGGCGGCTTTGAGGGTGTCCATCCGCAGGTAGGTCGCGTCCACGTGCGCCAGACGATCCCGCGTCAACGCCGGCACGCTGTGCTTGATCACTGGAGTCCAGCCGATGTTGCAGGACTCGGACACCAGTAGCGCGGCGATGGTGATGTGCAGGTCGGCCAGGCGGGCTTCGCCGCCGGTGATCGAGGTGAACGCCTGGTCGGCGCCGGTCCAGGAGAAGACCTCCAGCAACACCTCCGGAAGGTCGACGCGGGGCAGCATCCGGTTGGTCAGCGCCCGCAGGTTGGCCAGGCTCGGCGGCTCCGCCTCCGCTGGCAGCGCTGAGAGGTGCAGGCGGCCGTCCTCGTCGAAGCGCACCGCGGTGTTCTCCGGCAGTCCCGCTGTGACTTCGCGGAAGGTGGCGTCCAACAGCTCGGCGCACTCGTCGAGGTGCTCGTTCGGGTCGGGTGGCAGTCCGAGACTGGACAGCACCACCGGCTTCGCGGTGGTCCACGCACTGCCGGCGAGGAGCTTGGCGCGCGGGTCGCCCCACTTACTGGAGTTGACCGCGAAGATGTCCCGACGCCGCAAACAGCGGTGGAACTGCTCCAGCACACAGAAGGTGTAAGCCCGCCAATCGATCGTCCCTGGCTCCAGCTCCGGGGCGTGCAGCACCAACCTGCGCCACGAGCCGATCAGCAGCTGCTCGTCGATCTCGGAGCGGGCGACCTTGTTGCGGCCGCCGCCCCACAACCGAGGCAGATCCCGCAACGCCGCCAGCACCTGACGCCCTTCGGGCGCGGCGCCGAAGCGGATCACCTCACACAACAACGGCAGGAACGGCCGCACCGTGACGAACCGCTTCACCAACTCCGCCCGCCACGCCTCATCCGCATCCGAGTCCAGCGGCCCCGCGATCTCCACCACCGCGACCAGAGCCTCGGCCAGCTCGGCGCGGGGCACCACGGCCTCGATCTCGGCCCACACCTGCGCCAAACTGACCGGCTCGATGGTGTCGCCGTCGTCGGCGGCCTGCTCGGCCAGGCCATCGTGCGCGCCGGTCACCTCCAGCAACACCCCCAGCGCGGCCGCAAGCTTCGCCGACGCCTTGCCCAGCTTGGGCAGGGTGCGCAGCTTCTCCTTGGCCGATTCCCGCTCCGCCCGCGCCAGCAGCTTCGAGGCGATCAGCACATCCAGCAGATCCAGGGCGTCATCGACTGCCCGAGTTTGCAGGTAGACCACCGTGGCCAACAGCGTCGCCGCCCGCCGGGAATCACCGTGACGACGCAGCAAACTGGCCTTGCCCTGCACCCCATACCGCGACAACTCCGCCAACCGGCGCGGCGGCACCACCTCAGTGTCCACCTCGACGAACCCCAACCCGAGGATCTCCGACGCGCGCTGAAGGGCATCGACCATCGCCGGACCCGACACCCGCACCGGCGGCCGCCGCAGCGTGTCCAACCGCGAATTCCGGTGCCCCTCCGGCACCTCCAACAACCCATCCAGCGCGGCGCGCTGCTCGTCGTCAAGCAGATCACACAGCGTCTCCCACAACCGCCGGTTCGCCGCCTCTCGCCGGGCGGCGACCAGCCGGACCAGCCGGGTCACGCCTGGCAGCAGCACCTTGCGCTCTCGCAGCCATGAGACCGCGACGTCGAACAGCGCCTTCGGCCCGTCTCCGGTGGTCCAGGCGCGGGCCTCGATCCACTCGCCGAGCTCGTTCTCCACCACCGAAAACTCGTGCCAGCCACCGGCCTGGCGCAGCTCCCAGACGTGCTCGAAGCGGGTCTTCTCCCGCTCGCCGTAGGACTTCACGCACGACGAGTCCACGATTCCGAGCTGCTCGGCGAGATAGTCGACCAGCTCGACCGGCACGTCCAGCGGGTCATCGAGGAACGCCCCGACGTTGCGCACCGTCACGAGCTGGAGCGCGAACCCGAGCTTGTTGTAATCGCGCCGCTTGGCCTCCACCAGGCCCCGGTCGACGTCGTCGAGGAAAAAGAACCGCTCCAACTCTGCCCGCGACAACACCTCGGGCAACCGGCCGTAGGCCGCAGCCTGCTCATCGGACAGGAACTCAACTGGCAACTCACTGGCCTTTCAGATCTACATCCACCCACTGCGGCGGAACCGCAGCGAAGCTTCAGCAAAACGATCAAGGCCGTCAACGAGCGGATCGGGGCATTGGAGGCTTAGCGCCAGTTTCCGTTCCGATGTTCCTCACGCCCCATATCGTGCTGCGGCACGGACGCCGGCCAAGAGGGGCACGGTGGTCGAGCGCGTGACGGTTTCGGGTACGCCGGGTGCCCGCCGTGCGGACTTCGTGGTCGGCGAAGCCGCCGTGCGTGCCTGGCCGCATTCGAGGCTTCCTCGGCCGCGCCGACGCCGAGTAGCCTGCTGGTATCGCGGCAGAGCAGAAGGACGGAGTGCTGTCGATGAGCGCGCACACGGTCAACCTCGAGCAGCTCGCGGACACACTGTTGGCCGAAGCAGCCGAGAGTCACGCCGGGCGCGCCGCCCGCACCATCGTGACCGGCAGCGGGCAACGGGCCACGGTCATCGCGCTGCGGGAAGGCGCCCACATGGCCGAGCACGACTCGCCGCCCGCCGCGACGCTGCAGATTCTTGCCGGACGCGCCCGCCTGCACACCGCGTCGGAAGAGTGGACGCTGAGTGCGGGGGAGCTGGTTGCGATCCCGCCGCAGCGGCATGGCCTGGACGCGCTGACCGATGTCGCGGCGCTGCTCACCGTGGCGCTTCGCTGACCGAATCGGCGTCCGGTCGCACCCGTTGCTCGGCGAGACGCCGATAGGCGGCCTCGATCGACTTCTCCGCGTCCACCGCGGCTTCCAGCAAGGTCATTCCCTTCTCGGTGCGCCGAGCCAGTGCGTCCCGCCACCGGTCGAGGTTGGCCTGGCTGAGCTCGAGGAACTTGCGCGCCGGACCGGACAACGGGGAGCTGGACTTGACCGCGTAGATGGACCGGAAGGTCTGCGGCGAGATCGTCCGCAACTGGGCGCCGCGTCGCCAGGCGTCCAGGGCTTGGCGCATCGGCAAGAAGGCTGCGCCGGCACCCGCGGCGATGAGCGCGACCAAAGCGGCGGATTCCTCGACGTCGACGACCACCGCGGGCTCGACGCCGCTACTGTCGCGGATCGCTTCGAGGTAGGAGCGGCCGAAGGCCCGGTCGATCACCATCGGCAACCCGTCGAGCATGGCCACCGGCACCGGATCGGGCAGGTCGGTCTGCCACGCGGGTGGCAACGCCAACACGATCTCGCCGTCGCCGACGTGCATGCAGTCGATGCCTTGCCGCGACACCGGGGTGAGCGTGTAGGCAAGCTCGGCCTCACCGGACCTGATCAGCGCGACGATGTCGTCGATGGTGCCCTTGTGCTGGGTCAACCGGACGGTGACGCCGGGGTGCAACCGACGGAAGTGGCCGACCCACGCGGCCAGGAAGTCCGAGGTGAGCGAGGCCGAGATCGCAATGTCGATCCGTCCCCGTTCCAGCCCGCGGTACTCGGCAGCCACGTGCCTGGCATGGTGCAAATCGCGCAGCACCTGACGTGCAGGCCCGACCAGCGCCTCACCGGCCGCGGTCAGCACCAGTCCGCGGCCGACGCGGCGGAACAGCTCGACGCCCAGCTCGTCCTCCAAGCGGCGGATGACCTGGGACAACGACGGCTGGGCGAGGTACAGCGACGCCGCGGCCTTCGTGATGCTGCCGTGGTCCACCACCGCAAGGAAGCACTCCAGCTCGCGAACGTCCATGGCGCGATCCAACGGGCGGCGGGGGTGGTCGGTCAAGGCTCGCGCCCGGCGATGTCGTCGGTGTGCGCGCCGAGCGCGGGGACAGCCCGGCCGGGCGGGGGAGCGACGCCGTCGAGCGTGAACGGCATCGACGGCACCCGGTACTTCTCGCCATCGGGGCTCACGCCGGTGGTGAGGATGCCGCCCGCGGCGACATCGCCGGCTTCGGCGACCTCTTCGTAGGTGCGGACGGCGGCGGCGACGATGCCGTTGTCGGCCAACGCCGCCAGGCACTCGTCGGTGCGGTAAGTGCCGATCACCTCGGCGATCTCGGCGAGCAGCGCGGGACGGTGCGCGACCCGGCTGGGGTTGTCGGCGAACCGTTCGTCGGAGACCATCCACTCCTTGCCGAGGAACCGGCACAGCCGGCCGAAGTGCTCCGGTGTGTAGGCGGACAGCACGATCGCGCCGTCGGCCGTGTGGAAGACATCGGCCGCCGGGGCCACGGTGGCTTGACCGTTGCCTTTGCGGAGCGGTTGCTTGCCCGCGGCGTGCCATTCGCCCCACATGGCGGCCTGCATGTGCACCATGGCCTGCAGGAGTGAGACGTCGACGACGCCGCCTTCTCCGGTGCGCTCGCGCCGGAAGAGCGCAGCGAGCACGGCCTGCACGACCGCGTAGCTCGCGGCGGCGTCGGCGATGGGGAAACCGACGCGCAGCGGATCCCCGCCCTGCTCGCCGTTGATCGACATCAAGCCGCTCTCGGCCTGCGCCACGATGTCCAGCCCGGGGCGCGCGGCCGACGGTGTTCCCCGCCCGAACCCGCTCACCGACACGTAGATCAGCTGGGGGTGGGCGGCGGTCAGCTCCTCCGGGCCGAGGCCGAAGCGCTCCATCGTCCCCGGCCGGAGGTTCTGCACCAGCACGTCGGCTCGACCGACCAGATCGCAGGCGATGCGTCGGTCGCGCTCCTCGCGCAGATCCAGGACCACCGATTTCTTGCCCCGGTTGAACGCGAGCACGATGCCCTCGCCGTAGGCGCCGATGGAGCGCGCCTGATCGCCCTGGGGTGGCTCGACCTTGATGACCTCGGCGCCCAGGTCGAGCAGCAACTGGGTGGCCGCCGGCGCCGCGATGTAGTGGCCGAACTCGACGACCGTGATCCCGGCCAGAGGTTCGGTCATGCCTGAACTCCTTGGTGAGCCCTGCGGTTGACGAACGCCTGGGCGGCCGCTCGGGCGTCACCGCTGCGTGCGGTCTCGACCATGCGTGGCACCTCACGCCGTAGGTAATCGGGCAGGCTCGACACTACGGCGTCAGCGAGATTGCGTTTGGCGTGCTGCATCGCCAGCAGCGGTTGTTTGGCCAGTTTGGCGGTCAATGCGCCGATCCTGCCCGCCAGGTCGGCGGTCACCTCGGTGACCAGGCCGAGCTCGAGCGCGCGACCGGCATCGAGCTTGACCGGATCCAGGATCAGCGAGCTCGCCCGCGCGTTCCCGACCGCCCTGGTCAGCAGCCAGGCGCTGCCGAGATCGCCGGACACTCCGGCGCTGACGAATGCGGTGTTGAACACGGCGCGGTCGGCGGCGACACGGATGTCGGTCGCCAGCGCGAGCGACAGTCCCGCCCCGGCGCAGGCACCGTTGATGGCGGCCACGGTGACCAGGGGAAACGTCACGAGCCGCTCGGCGATGGCGGAAGCCTGGGTCAACCGGTCGCGGTCGTCCTGCAGCGATCGGCCGCGCAGGGTCCGGCTGTCGTGATCGCGAGGATCCGACGAACCGACGCGTGCCAGGTCGGCGCCGACGCAGAAGTCCGAACCCGCTCCCGTCAACACGACGACACGCACCGCGTCGTCGGCCTCGGCAAGGTCGAGTGCGGTCCGCAGATCCTGCAGCAGGTGCCAGGACATCGCGTTGCGTCGCTGCGGCCGGTTCAGCGTGATGGTGCCGACACCGTCGGCGACGTCCAAGCACACCGTGCCCGAGCCGACCGGTGCGCCGAGGGAGGGGTCTGGAGCCATGCCCTCATCGTCGAGGCGGGCTTCTAGTGCGTCAAAGACGAAAAACAACGGCTACTCATTGACGGAAGCAATGAATCGCCGGACGAGGTGCCGTCCCACTCCATGAACGATCGCCTCTCGGTCGCGGCATGATCCATAGGCTGCGCCAATGAATCCGAGTTATTTCCGGTCTTTGACGTCCTGATTGCCGCCGTTGTGGACTGTTAGGCACCTCGAGATCGGAGAGATCACATGGCTGTATCGCAGATCCGACGGCGTGGGTTCGCCGTAGTCCTTGCCGCGGCCGCGCTGCTCGCGACCTCCTGTGACCGGCCGGCCAACGAGGGGGAGTACCCGGCCAGAGATGTGCAGCTCATCGTGCCGTACCCGGCCGGGAGCGCGATCGACACCACCGCGCGGGCGTTGGCCGACGTGATCAACAGCGACGGCACGTTCGGCAAGCGCATCCAGGTCGTCAACCGCGAAGGCGGCGGCGGTTCGGTCGGAACCACGGCCACGCTCAACGCCAAGCCGGACGGTTACACGATCGGACTGGTCCCGGACGGTCCGCTCACGCTGCTGCCGCACACCGAAGAGGTCTCCTACGACCCTGATGCGGCCACCGTGCTCGGCGAGGTGACCACGTCCCCGGTGATGTTCGTGGTGCCCGCCGATTCTCCGTACCGGAGCATCGACGACCTGGTGCAGGCGGCCAAGGCCAAGCCGAAGACGTTGACCATGGGCGACGGACCGCTCAACTACAGCATTCCGGCGAAGAAGTTCGAGCAGCTCACCGGCACCCAGTTCAAGCACGTCAAGTTCGACGGCGACCAGGCGACGGTCACCGCTCTGCTCGGCAACAACATCGACGTCGGCGTCATGCAGCTGGCCGGCGCGGTCGCGCAGCTGAAGGCCGGTAAGGTCCGCGCGCTCGGTATCGCCTCCGCCGAGCCGATCGACATCGCCAAGGACGTCCCCACGTTCACCGAGCAGGACGTCGACTTGGAGTGGGAGGCCTACAACGTGGTGATCGCGCCGCCCGACCTGCCCAAGGCGATCCAGAAGAAGCTGACCGACACGCTGACGAAGGCCGTCAAGAGCGACAAGTTCACCGCTGCCTCGCGCAAGCTCGGCTTGGTCGTCAGCGGGCAGGACGGCGCGACGGCCAAGTCCCGGCTGACCGACAAGTCGGCGGAAGCGGCGGACATCCTCAAGTCGGTGGGGTGAGCGCGATGGACCGGCTTCGCGAGCGGTTCGACGGCGACACCGTCACGGCGGCCGTCCTGTTGCTTCTCGGGCTCTGCTACGGAGTGCTCGCGGTGCAGGAAGGCGTCGGAACCCTCGCCGACACCGGGTCGGGCTTCTTCCCGCTGATCGTGGCGGTCGTCCTGGTGATCTCCAGTGCCTGGGTCGTCGTCCGACGCCCGGCGCCGGTGGCCGAACCGGACGACGAGACGGACGACAGCGTCCACTGGTGGCGCGTCGTCGGCGTGCTGGCTGCGGCCATGCTCGTCCCGCTGCTCGGCGTCACCGTCGGAATGATCGTGACGCTGTCGGTGTCACTGGTGCTGATCGGCAAGATCATGGGCCTGCGGCGGTGGAGCAGTGCTGTGCTGCTCGGCATCGGGTTCGGTGCCGCGACCTGGTTGATCTTCGTGTGGTGGCTGTGGGTGCCGTTGCCCGCGGGCACGCTCGGGCTGGTGTGACGTAAGGAGGGCCGCGCGTGCTGGACGATCTCGGTGCCGGCTTCGCCTCGTTCGCGAATCCCACGTTCTTGATGCTTGCGGTGATCGGCGTCGTGCTGGGCACGTTGGTCGGCGTGCTCCCGGGCATCGGGCCGATCGGCGCGATGTCGGTGCTGCTGGGCGTGACGACGCAGCTCGGGCCCACCGGCTCGCTGATCTTGTTCGCGGGCATCTATTTCGGTTCGACCTACGGAGGGTCGACGACCTCGATCTTGCTGAACGTGCCGGGCGAGGCGAGCTCCGTGGTGACCGCGCTCGACGGCTACGAGATGACCAAACGCGGCAGATCCGGGCCCGCACTGACCATCGCCGCGGTGTCGTCGTTCATCGCGGGCACGATCGCGATCTTCGGTCTGATGATGTTCGCCCCGTGGCTGAGCGGGCTGGCGGTCGAACTCGGCCCGCCGGAGTACCTGGCCTTGTGCATCGCCGGACTCGGATTGCTGGCGGCGCTGTCGAGCGGGTCCACGGCTAAGTCGATCGTGATGATCTGCGCCGGTCTGGCGATCGCGACCGTCGGTATCGATCCGTCCAGGGGAGACCTGCGTTTCACGTTCGGCTCGGACGCGCTGGCCGAGGGCTTCAGCTTCATCGCGCTGGTGATGGGCGTGTTCGGGGTCGCCGAAGCGTTGACGTTGGCCGGTCGCAAGTGGCGGCCACCCGCGGTGAAGGCGCCCCGGCTGCGTGAGTTGCTGCCGTCGAAGCAGGAAGCGCGCGAGGCGACTCCGGCCGCGCTGCGCGGATCCGGCCTCGGGTTCTTGCTCGGGCTCGTGCCCGGGCCCGCGGCCGTGCTGTCGACCTTCGCCTCCTACGTCACCGAGCGGAAGATCTCCCGTCGGCCGGAGAAGTTCGGCTCGGGAGCCATCGCTGGTGTGGCGGGTCCGGAGGCGGCGAACAACGCCGCGGCCGGGGCGGCCTTCGTGCCGCTGCTGGTACTGGGCATCCCGTTCGCGCCGACCATGGCACTGGTGCTGGCCGCGCTGCTGCTCAACGGCGTGGTGCCGGGACCGACGTTCGTCGACGACCAGCCGGAGATGTTCTGGACGGTCATCGCCGCGATGTACATCGCCAACTTCATGCTGTTGGTGCTCAACCTGCCGCTGGTCGGCTTGTTCACCCGGCTGCTGGCCATCCCGCCCCAGGCGCTGATGCCGTTCGTCATCGGCCTGTGCATCGTCGGCGTGTACGCGGAGAACAACTCCATGGTCGACGTCGTGGTGATGCTCGTGGCCGGCTTGCTCGGCTTCGTGCTGCGCCGCTCCGGGTTCAGCATGGCGCCGTTCGTACTCGCCGTCGTGCTGCAGCCGACGCTCGAGTCCTCGCTGCGGCAGACACTCGCGCTGTCCGACGGCAACCCCGGCTACCTGCTCGGCCGGCCGGTGGCCATGGTGATCCTCGGCGCCATCCTGGTCGCAGTGATCCTCTCCGTGCGACGGGCCGCCGTCGTGCGCAAACAGGCGCGTACCGACGAACCGGCGCCGTCCGCCTCGAATCCGAAATAGAAAAAAGTGATCACCACGGGCGCGGATTCGGCCACTATGGGTACATGACCATGACCGCGGACCAGCTGTGGCGGCTCGCTCGATCCGTCTTCGAAGCCCAACCCTTCACCAAGTTCCTCGGCGCCGAACTCATCGACGCCGGGCCGGGCCGCGCCACCATCGGGCTACCGGTGCGACCGGAACTCAAGCAGCAGCACGGCTTCGCCCACGGGGGAGTCGTGAGCTTCCTGGCCGACAACGCGCTGACGTTCGCGGGCGGGCTCGCTTTGCAGAGCGACGCGTTGACCGTCGAATACAAGATCAACTACGCCAAGCCCGCCACCGGTCACTACCTGGTCGCCAAGGCGGAAGCCGCGGTCTCCACCCGCCGCCAGGCGGTGTGCCGGTGCGAGATCTACTCGCGGTTGGACCAAGGCGCCGCGGATCCCGAGGAACGGCTCGTCGCCGTGGCCCAGGGAACGATCGCAGCGGTCTCCAAAGGAGCGCGGGCCGAACCACGGTGAGGCCCCCGTTCGCCCGATGGGGTTGTTACCCAGCTGGAAAGGGTCAACTGGTCGCGTCGGCGATGGAGAAGCGGATCCGCCGTCGGGTAGAACGCCAGCGTGAAGAAGATCAGTGCAGTTCTCGCGGGTGCCGCATTGCTGACGGCGTTGACCGCATGCGGTGAGGAATCCCCGGACGACCAAGCGCAGGCCTCCGACTCCGGCAAGATCACGTTGCGCGGCCAGGGCACGTTGGCGGACTACCAGGCCGACGCGACAGCGATCCGCTACGACAAGAAGCTGGTGCCCTCCGGTGCGCAGGCAACGGTGACGTTGACGGCGGAGAAGTCCGGAGTGACCACCAAGCTCGAGGTCTCCGGCCTGGTTCCGGACCGTGAGTACGGCGCGCACGTCCACGTGAACAAGTGCGGTGAGACGGGTGACGACGCGGGTCCGCACTTCCAGCACAAGAAGGACCCGAAGGAGCCGTCGGTCGACCCGACGTACGCCAACCCGAAGAACGAGATCTGGCTGGACTTCACCACCGATTCGTCCGGTAACGGGAAGGCGGAGTCCACGGTGACGTTCGACCTGCGAGACCGACGACCTGGCGCGGTGGTGATTCACGAGCACGGCACGCACACCGAGAAGGGCGAAGCGGGCAAGGCGGGGGACCGGCTCGCCTGCATCACGCTCGCCGAGGAGTGAGCTGCGGCCCGGCACAGTCCGGCCACAGGGACGTCGGGCGGCGAGTGCCCGGCCGCGACGAATCAGGCTGCCGGGTGCCCCGCCCCGTGACGCCCGGGAGGCTCGCCCGGCCGCGGCCCTTCCACGCCCAAGGTGGACGCCTTGTGCGGTGAATCCAGGCCGCTGCTGCGCGACCCGCGACACCGTCAGCCGGGGGCCCTGCCGCGGCGAAACCCGAACAGACGATGATCGGGGCATGACCGAGCAGACCACGTGGCGCTCTCACGGCGAGTGGGAGGACATCCGCTACGAGACCACCGACGACGGAATCGCCAAGATCACCATCAACCGTCCCGAGGTGCACAACGCGTTCCGTCCGCAGACCCTGATCGAGATCGACCGGGCGCTCATGCTCGCCAGGGAGGACGAGTCGATCGGGGTCATCATCCTCACCGGGGCCGGCACGCGGGCGTTCTGCTCCGGTGGTGACCAGCGGGTTCGCGGTGACAGCGGCTACAAGCTGGACGAGAACGCGACCGGGCGCTTCCACGTGACCGATCTGCATGTCGCGATGCGCCGGTGCCCGAAGCCGATCGTGGCGATGGTCGCCGGGTGGGCCATCGGCGGCGGCCACGTGCTGCACTTGGTCTGCGACCTGACTATCGCGGCGGACAACGCCAGGTTCGGGCAGGTGGGGCCCAAGGTCGGCTCGTTCGACGGCGGCTACGGCGCGAGCGTGCTGTCCGACCTGGTCGGCCCGAAGAAGGCCAAGGAGATCTGGTTCCTGTGCAGGCAGTACGACGCCCAGCAGGCACTACAGATGGGCCTGATCAACACCGTGGTGCCGCTGGAGCAGCTGGAGCAGGAGACGCTGCGCTGGTGCCGGGAGATGCTGGCCATGTCGCCGTGGGCGCTGCGCATGTCGAAGATGAGCTTCCACGCGCACGAGGACGGCTACGCCGGGGTCCAGCAACTGGCGCACGAGGCCAACCTGCTGTTCTACGGCACCGACGAGGCCAAGGAAGGCCGCGAGGCGTTCAAGGCCAAGCGCAAGCCGGACTTCACGAAGTTTCCGCGGCGCCCGTGACCGGGTGAACTCCCGTCGCCAACCGGGTCTGGTGGTGGGCGGCGTCCGGCGCACGGGCGTGCCGCCGCCGATCGGACGGGTGACGGGTGGCGTACGGGCGTGCCGCCTCCAACCGGACTGGTGACGGGTGGCGGCGGGGTATCGCCGCGTCCGTGGAGATCAGATGGGGAAACCGGGCCGGCGCTAGGCCTCGACTTCGCTCGGGGACGGGTGCCGGCCGCCGGTTCGCGCGGTGATGCGATCGGCGCAGTCGCGGACCAGGCTGCCGATCCTGGTGACGTTGTCCGAGTGCAGCTCGGTGAAGAACGCCAGTGAGCACACCACACGCGAGACCTGACCTCGACGGTCGAAGATCGGTGCGGCGACACCGCTTTGCGCCATGTCGTACTGCTGGATGCTGGTGGAGTAGCCGCGCTCGCGCACCGCGGCGAGCACCTTGTGCAGCTCGTCGCGGTCGGTGACGGTGTACTTGGTGAACTGCTTGAGCCCGTGCCGGTCGACGAGTTCGTCGACTCGCTCGGGGGATTGCCATGCCAGGTACGCCTGCATGATCGCCGGAGCGCTGAACGGGAAGTCCTCGCCGACGCCGACGGTGACCCGTACGCCCATCTGCCGCTCGGCCTTGACCGTGACCACGTAGCCACCCGAGCCGTCGGGCTCGGCGACGAACACCACGAAGCCCAGCCTGCGCGCCAGCTCGTCGATCTCCTGCTGCGCGATCGCCGCGGTCATGTCGTCGGTGACACCGGTGATCGTCAGCAGCTTCGGGCCGAGGGTCCATCCTGCCCGGTCGCCCGCGGAGGTGACCCAGCCGGACCGCTGCAGGGTCGCCAGGATGTTGTAGCAGGTGCTGCGGTTCAACCCCAGTTCCGCGACGAGCGTCTTCGGTGCGACGGGGGTTGGCCATTCCGCGGCCAGTCGTTCGATGATTCGCACCGCGGATGACACCGCCGGCACATCATTTGCCACCCGGTCGCCCCCTCACTCGATCGTTGGGATGCAAGTATCTCTTCCCACTGTGCCACCACCGTGAGCAGGGAGTACGCAAACCCCCACGGAACGTCGGTGCCATCGGCGCACCAGTCACCCGCTCGGGGAACGCCGGGTCACCGCTGGCCTGTGAGGTGCGCGGCAACGACATCGAGCTCTCCTGCCGCCTCGAACAAGCTGAAGTGCCGGGCGCGGGGGACGATCCGCAGCTGGGCGTCCGGGATGCCTTCGGCCAGCGTGCGGGCCATGTCCGGCGGCGTGGCGTAGTCCTGCTCGCCGACGACGACCAGCGTTGCCGCAGTGATCCGCGGCAGCAGATCCAGGCCGTCGAACGCGCCGAGAGCACGGCATGCCTGGGCGTGTGCCTGGGAGTCGGTGGCCAGGAACAGGTCGCAGACGCGGCGTACTTCGTCGGGATGCCGCTCGGCGAATTCCGGCGTGAACCAGCGGTCGATCTGGAACGACAGCTGTTCCTCGCGCGGCTTGGTGACCGCGTTGTCCGCGCGCTCGGACCAGGCCTGGACGCGGTTCGGGCCGTAGTTCGCGGTGGTGTCGGCGAGCACGAGACGATTCACCAGCTCGGGGCGGCGGCCAGCGAGCGCGATGGCGACACAACCACCCATGGACATCCCGGCAACCGCGACCGGCCCGTCCGCCCGCTCCTCGATCAGTGCGGCGGCGTCCTCGGCGAGATCCTCGATGGTGAACGGGTCGCCGTCCCACGGCGCATCGCCGTGCCCGCGCGCGTCCATCGCCACCGTGTCCCCGTCCAGCTTGGCCACCAGCGGGTCCCACAGCCGTCCGGACATCGCCAACGAATGCAGCAGCAAGTACTTCACTGTGCCGCCCTCCGGGAGGCGGCGGTGGTCGCCGCCTGCAAGATCTCCGGGTACGTGCCACATCGGCACAGATTGCCCGCGAGGTGCTCAGTGATCTGTTCGGCGCTCGGGCGCGGATTCTGCGCCAGCAGTTCCTTGGTCATGACGACCATGCCGGGGATGCAATAGCCGCACTGCGCCGCCCCGCACTCGACGAACGAGGAGACGACCTCGTCATTGTCGTCGAGCCCTTCGGCCGTGGTGAGGTCCGCCCCGTCGTACCGCACCGCCAACGCCAGGCACGACGAGATGCCCTTGCCGTCGGCCAGCACCGTGCAGGCGCCGCAGGCACCGACCCCGCAGCCCTCGCGGACGCTGGTGGTGCCGACCTGTTCACGCAGTACGTCCAGCAGCAACGCGTCGTCGGCGACATCGAGCACGTGCTTGACGCCGTTGACGGTCAGGCTGATTCGGGTGCTCATCGGTCCTCCTGCTCGGATGAGTCGCGTTGCTGCAGCGCGGTGACTATGGCTTCCGGCGTGAGTGGAAGTTCGGTGATGCGTACACCGATGGCGTCCCGGACGGCGTTGGCGATGGCGGGCGCGACCGCGAGGATCCCGGTTTCGCCGACGCCCTTGGCGCCGAACGGCCCGGTCCGGTGCGGGCTCTCCACGACGAGCGGAGTCAGCTTGTCCGGCAGATCCTTCGACGACGGCAGCTGGTAGTCGAGCAGCGTGCCGTTGGTGAGCTGCCCCTGGTCGACGACCAGCTGATCGAACAACGCGTGGCCGATACCCATGATCGCCGCGCCGGTGAGCTGTTGCTCGACCAACCGGGGATTGATCGCCTTACCGACGTCCCCGGCGACCGCGAGGTGCTCGATGTGCACCCGCCCGGTGGCGGTGTCGACGGCGATCTGAGCGCCCACCGCGCCGGCGAACCAGTGCTCGGTGACCTGCTCCGACCGCCCGGTTTCCTTGTCGTAGGGCGTCCACTGCGTGGTGAAGTTGGCTTCCGTGGTGAGCGTGGCCCCACGGGCACCGAAGCGGGCCCGCACGAGATCGGGTAGCGACACGTGCTGCTCGCCGGCGTGGAGACCATCGGCGTCCAACGTCACCTCGGACGTACCGAACTGCTCGGCGGCCAAGGCGATCAGCTTGTCGCGCATCGCTTCGGCGACTTGGCGGACGGCGTTTCCCGTGTGGTACGTCGAACGGCTTCCCGCCGTGATCGTGTCGTACGGGGTGACGTCGGTGTCGGCCTGCACGACGTGGATCCGTGCGGGGTCCATGCAGAGCACGTCCGCGGCGATCTGCGCCATGATCGTGTCGCTGCCTTGACCCATGTCGACGGTGCTGATCAACAGCGTGGCGGACGCATCTTGGTTCAACTGCAGTACCGCGTTGGCGATCGTCGGTGTCAGGACCGCCTTCACACCGACGGCAACACCACGTCCACGTCGGATACGCCCGCCGGTGTTCTCCAGCGGTGTACCCCAGTCGAGCGCTTCAGCGACCGCGTCGAGACATCCGACGAAGTCGGCGCTGTGCATCGTGGTGCCCATCGGGGCGACGTCGCCTTCGCGCAGCAGGTGTCGACGACGGAACTCGACGGGATCGTCACCCCTGCGCCGGGCCAATTCGTCGATCAACGATTCGTGTGCCCATGTCACCTGGGGGACCCCGAAGCCGCGGAACGGGCCCGCGGACGGTTTGTTGGTGTAGACGCAGCGCGACCGGATCCGGGCGTTGTCGACCCGGTACGGGCCGACGGCGATCATGCCGGACTTCGCGGTGATGCGGGGACCGACGTCGGCGTATGCGCCGGTGTCGTAGCGGACGTCGGCGATGCTGCTGACCAGGTTCCCGTCCTCGTCGGTGGTCAGGCTGGCGGTCACAGCCGCGCCGTGCCGGGTGGTCAGCAGGAAGGCCTCTTCCCGGGAAGCGAGAAGCCGGACCGCGCGACCGGTCGTCCACGCCAGCGCCGCGGCCAACGGTTCGAGCCGGTCGTACATCTTCGAGCCGAAGCTGCCGCCGAGCGGCCGGGTGGTGATGCGTACCCGGGACAAGGGCAGTTCGAGCAGGTCCGCCACCGACTGCCGCACATACGACGGTGTCTGTGTGGTGGTCAGCATCTCCAGGCGCCCGGCGTTGACCCAGGCCACGGTGCACGGCAGTTCGATCGGCACATGGTGGGTCGGCGGCGCCCAGAACTCGCCGCTGACGGTCATCGCGCCTGCCTCGCGCGCAGCTTCGGCGTCGCCGGTCCTGAGGTTGTATTCGTAGTTGACGTTCGTGTCGCGGATGCCGTGCAGGTGCCGAAGGTCGGCGAAGACGGACGACGGACGCAGCTCCTCGTGGACGTACGTGTCGCCGTCGAGCGCATCGGACAGGTCGTAGACGGCAGGCAGTTCCTCGTAGTCGACCCAGATGGCGTCCGCAGCTTCGCGAGCCGTCGCCAGGTCTGCGGCCAGCACCGCGGCGATCGGCTCACCGACGTAGCGCACCTTGTCGTAGGCCAGGCACGGCTGGTCGGCGAACGCGGGGCCGGTCAGCATGCGCTCGCCGAGCTGCTTGTAGAGATCGTCACCGGTGACCACGGCGTACACGCCGGGCGTGGCCAGCGCGTCGTCGACGTTGACCTCGATGATTCGCGCGTGCGGGACGGTGCTGCGGTGCAGCGCCACATGCGCAGCCGCGCCGACGGGTTCGTCGGCCACATGCGTGGTCAGACCGCGTACCCGGCCGGCCAGGTTGAATCGGGGGCTGCTTGCTCCGACGTGCTCACCCATTGTGGAAGTCCTTCCATGCCCGGCGCACCGCGTCTTCGACCGTGACCATGGCCAGCCGCCGCTTGTATGCGACGCCGCCACGGACGTCTGGGATGGGGTCCAGCTCGGGCTCGACGGCGGCGAGTGCGGCCTCGACGGCACCCTGGTCGTCCAGGCCGGTGATGTCCGCGGTGGTGAAGCGAGGGGTCGGGGCCACCGCGCCGAGACCGATCTGCACCGAGTTCTCGGTGACCAGCACGGCAGCCGACGCACACGGCCAGTCGTTCGCACCGAGCGAGGAGTTCTTCTCGAAGTGGTACCCGGCCGCGCGGTCTTGGTGGGGGATGCGGATGCCGGAGATCAGTTCGTCGGGCTCCAGGGCGGTCTGCTGGAAGTCGGTGAAGAACTCGCGGACCGGGATCTCCCGCGTGCCCTGCACGCTGGTGGCCAGCACGACCGCGTCGAGCACGAGCAGCGCGGTCGGCGGATCGAGCCGGTAGTCGCCGTGCGCGATGTTGCCGCCGACGCTGGCGGTGTTGCGCACTCGCGGGTTCGCGACGTGCCGATACGCTGCGGCGGCCAGCGGAGGGGCGATCGCCTCCATGCGGCGGAGGCTGACCATGGGACCCACCGTCACGCCGCGCTCGTCGGAGCGGACTTCGTCCAGTCCGGGCACGGTGGCCAGGTCGACGAAATTGTCCGCGTACAGAATGCCTTGCTTGAGCAGGATCTGGATGGCCGTGCCGCCGCCGTAGACCATCGGATTGTCCAGCTCGGCCAGCAGGGCCACCGCCTCGTCGAGGCTTCCCGGACGATGCAGCCGCGGCATCAGCGCCTCCTCCGTAATGTCGCGATGAGCAGCGACACGATCGACACGACCAGTGCGGCCACGGCGAGCTTCCGCGTGGCAGCCACCGCCAACTCCACGTCGCCGGCGGCCGCTGCCGCGACGGGCTCCTGGGTTGCGGTCGCCGCGGCCGGTGCTTGCGGCGCGGAACGGGTAGCCGCGCGTCTCCGCGTGCTCTTCTCCTTGGCAGGCGGCAGACTCTCCGCGGGCGCGCCGCAGGCGAGCGCGAGCGCGCGGGCGAACTCCTGCTCGACCTCCTTGCTGCGCTTGCGGATGATCGGCTCGCCGAGGCGGCCGAGCTTGCCCCACAACGCCATGTCCATCTCGTAGGCGATGACCGACGCGTCGTCGCCGTCCGGCCGCACGCTGAGCTTGGCGTCGACCTTGATCGAGCTGCCCAATTTGCGGTCCTGACCGCGCAACACGGCAGACACCTCCTTGGTCGCACCGTCCGAGACCGACTGGATGTCCGCCGAGAAGCCGGCCGAGAACCGCACATGGGCGATCTCGTTCACCAAGCGCCCGCGATAGGTGCGCTCGTCGACCCGGACGAGCTCCTGACAACCGGGGACGAGCCCGCGCATGACTTCCGGGTCGAACAGCAGCGGGAAGACGGCAGCCGGTGCCGCGGGGACCGAGAACTCGGACGCAAGTTTCATCTAGACCGCCATAGAAGACTGGATATCCTACACACAGGACAGTAGGAGCGACCGACACAGAGTGTCAAGCGAGGAAAGTGTGACCCTTGACGGTTTTCTGTCGCACTCCTAGCATCCGCTCCACAGGACGTTTTGTGTCATATAGAGGACCGGAGGATCCATGGTCAGCATCCGGAAGCTCGCCGCCGCAGTCGCCGTCGTCGGTCTGGCCAGCGCGTGCGTGGGCGGTCCAGGGTCCGCCGGCTCCGGGGACGACGGCGATCCGCGCACGTTGCGCATCGCCCACAACTCGAACGCCGCGGCGCTGCCGGTGCAGGTGGCGATCGCCGAGGGCATGTTCGACAAGCACAACCTCAAGGTGGAGTTCACCAAGGTCGAGAACATCGGCACGCTGCCAGGCACGCTGGGCAAGTCGTTCGACGTCGCCCTGTCGGTGCCCACCACCGTGATCGCGGCCGCCCAGCAGGGCATCCCGGTCACGCAGATCTCCGGCGCCACGATCGACCGCAAGGACAACCCGACCGGGTTCGTGATCGGCTCGAAGAAGGCGGGCGTCACCGACGTCACCGACCTGGAGGGCAAGACGCTCGGAGTGCTGACCGAGACGGGCACCACGCACACCGCCACCAAGTCGTGGTTGAAGCAGCAAGGCGTCGACCTCGACAAGGTCACCATCGTGCAGGTCGACGGACCGGTGCAGGCCGACCAGCTCAAGGCGGGCCGGATCGACGCGGTGGAAACCGTCATGCCGTTCGCGCAGAAGATCCTGGCCGACCCCGACGCGGTCAACATCGGCGATCCGTATCTACAGCTGGCACCGGAACTGTCGGCGATCCTGTGGATCTCCACGCAGGACTTCGCGGCCAAGAACTCGGCGGTGCTCGCGGACTTCCGTGCCGCGCTGGAAGAGGCGCAGCAGTTCATCGCCAAGGACGAGAAGCGGGCGCGGGAGATCCTCAAGAAGTACACCGGCCTGCCCGATGCCGTGGTGAAAAAGGCCGCGCTACCCACCTACACCACGGAGATCCGGCCGCAGGACATGCAGATCTGGCTGGACGCCATGAAGGACGTGGACGGCTTCGACGGTGACGTCGACCTGGACGCGCTGGTCACGAAGCAGGACTGAGCATGGCGATACGGGACGAGTCCGTGTCGGCCGGTGAGCTGGAGCGGCTGTGAGCATGGCGGTATGGGACGAGTTCGTGCCGGCCGGTGAGCTGGAGCGGCTGCGCGAGCGCGGGTTCAGCCAGGACGTCGAGGTCGGCGTGCAGCCTTGTCTGCTGATCATCGACGTGACCCTGTCGTTCATCAGCACCGACTATCCGACCGGATGCGGTGAGGTCGGATGGGCCCGGCTGCCGGCAATCACGGCACTGCTCACGACCGCGCGGGAGCGTTCCGTCCCGCGCGTGCTGACGTGCGGATTCGCCGACGACGCGGTCTTCGTCGGTGGCGCGATCAAACTGTCGGCCGATCCGGAGACGGCCAGGCGCGTGCACGAAGCGCCGTTCCCCGCCGAACTGACACCACGGCCCGACGAGTACGTGCTGAAGAAGGCCAAGGCGAGCGCGTTCTTCGGGACTCCGTTGCTGACGTATCTGCATCAGCACCGGGTGGACACCCTGATCATCTGCGGGACCACCACGTCCGGCTGCGTGCGAGCGACCGCGGTGGATGCCGCTTCGCACGGCTTCCGTGTGCTCGTGCCGGAGGACGCCTGCTTCGATCGGTCGCCGTTCGCGCACGCCGCGAACCTGTTCGACATCCAGCTGAAGTACGGCTCCGTGATCGCCACCGCGCAAGCTATCGAACTGATGGGACAGCGATGATCTCCTGCCGCGACCTCTCGGTCACCTTGCCCGCCGCGAGCGGCCCGGTGCACATCCTGGCCGACGTGCACCTCGACGTCGGCGAGGGCGAGTTCGTCTCGGTGCTCGGCGCATCCGGCTCCGGCAAGACCACCTTGTTGCGGGTGCTCGGCGGCTTGCAGCCGGCCACCGCCGGGAGCGTCAGCTGCGACGGCACGCCCATCGACGGCCCGGCGAACGGTGTGGTCACGGTGTTCCAGGACTACGCGAACTCCCTGCTGCCGTGGCGGTCGGTCCGACGCAACGTCGCCCTGGGTATCGAGCAGCAGCTCGGCAAGCCCGAGCGCGACGCCCGAGTGGACGAAGCGCTCGACATGGTCGGTCTGCTGGAGCGTGCCGACGACTATCCCGCGCAGCTGTCGGGTGGTATGCAACAGCGGGTGCAGATCGCCCGCGCACTGGCCATGCGGCCACGGGTTCTGCTGATGGACGAGCCGTTCGGTGCGCTCGACGCGATGACGAAAGCGACCCTGCAGGACCAGCTGCAGGGTGTGCACGCGGCTACCGGCGCCACGATCGTCTTCGTCACCCACGACATCGAGGAAGCCGTCTACCTGTCCGATCGCGTGGTCGTGCTCTCCGGCCGACCGGCGAACGTCGGACTGACGCTCGACGTCGCGCTGCCCCGGCCGCGCAACCAGGTCAGCACCAAGGAGGACCAGGAATACCTGCACCTGCGGCACAAGGTGTACGAGGCGCTCGGCCACGACGTCGGGGAGCAGGCTCATGCTTAGCCGAGTCAACGTGTCCGGCGTGGCGGTGTTCGTGCTCGGCCTGGCGCTGTGGGAGGTGCTGGTCCGTACCGGGCTGCTCACCTTCACCTATCTGCCCGCGCCGACCGAGGTGGCCGTCGGTCTGGCCGAAGTCGTGGAGAACGGGGAGCTGCCCTCCGCGCTGGCGCACACCGTGACCGCGGCACTGGCGGGTTGGGCGCTCGCCGGGCTCGCCGGCGTCGCCGCCGGGTCGCTGCTCGGGCTGGTGCGCCGGGTCTGGATGTACTCGATGGCCAGTTTGGAGGCCCTGCGCGCGCTGCCGATCGTGGCGTTCGTGCCGGTCGCCGTGCTGTTGTTCGGGTTCTCCGTGCAGACCGAGATCATCGTGGCGTTCTACGCGGCGTTGTGGCCGATCCTGTTGAACACCATCGCGGGCATGCGCACCAAGGACCGGCTGATCGAGACCGGTCGCGTGCTGCGGTTGTCCCGGGCGGCCGTGTTGTGGAAGATCCGTCTGCCCGCGGCCACCGCGAACATCGTCGTCGGACTCCGGCTCGGGTTGTCCACCTCCCTGGTGCTCACGCTGGTCGCCGAGATGGTCGGCAACCCGGCCGGGCTGGGCTTCCTGCTGGTCAGCAAGGGGCAGGCGCTGCAGCCCGGGCACATGTTCGCCGGTGTCGTCGTGATCGGCGTGACCGGCATCGTGCTGAACGCGATCGTGCTCGGCCTGGCCCGACTAGTGTTCCGCGGACAGCTCACGTCGGCGGGAGAAGTGTGATGGTGACCGGTACGCTGCGCACCCCGCGCAAACCGGGCCGCACCGCGAAGCCCACCTCGCCCGGCATCGGCACGCCTGCCCGTGGCCTGCTGCCGTTGGTCCTGCTGCTGGTGCTGTGGGAGCTGACCGGCGACCCGCAGTCGCCCTATTTCCCGCCGCCGGGGTCGTGGCTGGCCGGGGTCGAGCCGCTCGTCGACAACGGCAAGCTGCTGCCCAGCCTCGGCGAAACCGCCATCACGTTCGTCCTCGGGCTGGCCATCGCCACTGTGCTCGGGGCTCTCGTCGGCACCTTGGTCGGCGCGAGCAGGCCGGTGGACCGCGCGCTCTCGCCGAGCCTGGAGTTCCTGCGCGCACTGCCCGCGGCCGCGCTGGTCCCGGTGGCCGCCCTGGTGCTCGGCTACACCACGGAGATGAAGCTGGTCGTCGTGGTCCTCCCGGCGACCTGGCCGATCCTGCTGACCTGCCGGACGGCGCGACGGTCGTTGCCGCCGGTGCTGCTGGACATGTCGCGCTCGCTCGGGTTGTCCCGGCGTGAGCGAACGATCAAAGTGCTCGCGCCCGCTCTGCTGCCCGCCGTGCTGCTGGGCATCCGGGTGGCCGCCCCGCTGGCGTTGATCATCACGTTGCTGGTGGAGATCGTCACCCGGGTCGACGGTCTCGGCGCGTTGCTCGGTGCGGCACAGTCCAACTTCCTGTCCGCGCAGGTGTACGGATTGCTCACGATCACCGGCGTGCTCGGGTTCGTCGTCAACTGGGTTGTGACGCGGGCCGAGAACGCCGTCTCGGTTCGGATGCGTGGCACGACGTAGGAGCCTTCTATGACCGAAGAGCAGGTCAAACCGGTGCTGCCGTGGTACCGATCGCTGGATCGGTCGCAGTGGCGCACGCTGATCGCCGCCAACCTCGGCTGGTTGTTCGACGGGTTCGAGACGTACGCGCTGATCCTGACGGTCGGCGTGGCCCTCGGCCAGCTGCATCCCGAGGCCGGCGACCCGGCGTTCCACATCGGGCTGACCATCGCGTTGACGCTGCTCGGCTGGGGCGTCGGCGGCATCCTCGGCGGGATCGTGGCCGACTACCTCGGCCGTCGGAAGATGCTGATGCTGTCCATCGGGCTGTACTCGGCCTTCACCGGGTTGTCCGCACTGGCGTGGGACTGGGAATCGTTCGTCGTCCTGCGCTTCTTGACCGGGGTGATGATCGGCTCGGAGTGGGGGACCGGGACATCGCTGGTGGCGGAGATGTGGCCGGCCCACGCCAGGGCGAAGGCGGCAGGCTTGATGCAGTGCGGCCTGGGGCTCGGCTTCTTCGTGGCGTCGGCGACCTGGCACTTCGTGTCCGGGCTGGGGGAGGACTCCTGGCGGTACATGTTCCTGCTGGGCGTACTGCCCGCGTTGTTCACCCTGTGGCTTCGGCGCAACGTGCCCGAGTCAGGGCAGTGGTCCAAGGTGGCTGCCCGGCGGGCCAAGTTGCAGGAGAAGTCGGCCGAGGCGTTGTCGGCCGACGAGCGCAGTTTCACCTCGTTCACCCTGCGGCAGATCATGGCGGACAAGCGTCTGCGCAGGTTGACGATCCTCGGCTCGATCATGTCCGGGGTGACGACACTGGCCTGGTGGGGCATCTCCACCTGGGTGCCTGCCTACGTGGGCAGCATCGCCGAACGGGACGGGCACGACGCGGCCAGCTACGCGGCCACCGCGGGCATGATCTACAACGCGGGCGCCATCGCCGGCTACATCGCGCTCGGGTTCGCCGCGGACCGCTTCGGGCGTAAGCCGACGGTGTTCACCTACTTCGCGGTGTCCCTGCTGATGACACCGGTGTTGTTCCTGTGGACGAACGATCTGACGCTCGTGCTGCTGATGTGCGTGATCAACGGGTTCTTCACCCTCGGCCAGTACTCCTGGATGCCGGTGTGGTTGCCCGAGTTCTACCCGACCCACCTGCGAGCCACGGGTGCCGCGTTCGTGTTCAACGCCGCGCGCTTCATCGCGTTCCTCGGGCCGCTGGTGGCCGGCTCGATCATCGCGGCCCTGGGCGGCTACGGCACTGCGGCCACCGTGGTCGGGCTGGTGTACATCCTCGGCATGCTCGTGGTGCCGTTCTGCCCGGAGACGAAAGGGAAGGCCCTACCGGAATAATCGCCTATCTGGCCGCCGCCTGACAACGAATTCGGTTGTCTGAACGCTTGATTGTCACTGATTCAGTGGTCATGATGGCATGTAGCGAGCGTAGTCGTCAGGGAGCTGGTCGGATGAGCGAGAAGATGGTCCTGCGCAATTTCGTCGCGGGCGCAAGCGTGGAACCGGCCGGCGATCAGTACTCGGACCTGGTCGATCCGAGTACCGGTGAGGTGTTCGCCGCGGCTCCGGTGTCCGGGCAGGAAGACGTCGACACGGCGACCAAGGCGGCCGCCGAGGCGTTCGAGTCGTGGCGGGACGTCGAGCCGCGGGAACGGCAGCTGGCGATGCTCAGGTTCGCCGACGCGCTGGAGTCCCGGTTCGACGATCTGCTGGACGCCGAGTGCCGCAACACGGGCAAGCCGCGGCAGCTGACCGCCGAGGAGGA
>Ga0310837_100106_pt1 | contig 105509 bp, 76 predicted proteins | sample SM_ome_5_FD_201315 | JGI IMG/M metagenome (GOLD analysis project Ga0310837, IMG submission 201315) | Sorghum-adapted microbial communities enriched on stacked mutant (SM) sorghum from Joint BioEnergy Institute, Emeryville, California... ...
CTTTCGATTTCCTGTAGGATGGCGAATTTCTCCGACGCACTATATTGTTTATTAGGCATGAAAAAAGCTCCCTTTACAGCAGCAGGTTTTATTATTTCACCTGTCTACCTTAAGGGGAGCATATCAATGCAGGGTTCTGCAATGCAAGCTCCTGCATCCGAGGAGCAGCCTCTTTTTTTGTGCGGGCCGGCCTTCTGAGGCGGGTTATTTTCTGCCGTAGTCGGCCTTGATCTCGCCCCACCTCTCCGTCTGCCACTTGAGCACCTTGTTTTTGTATGTATGGGTTCTCAACCAATGCTCCGCGCGGTCGATCAGCTTCCAGATCTCCTCCGTCGAAGCGTCGCGGGCGAGCGTCGTGGACACCGCTTTCTGCTTCACCCATTTGATCGCGTTGGCGGAATCGCTGTACACGGTCTTGTCGCTGCCCAGCTTCTGCAGGTAGGCAAGCGCGTGAACGATCGCCAAAAACTCGCCGATGTTGTTCGTCCCTTTGCTTATCGGTCCGTACGAGAAAATAACCTCCCCGGTGCGGGTGTCGACGCCCTTGTATTCGACGGGTCCCGGATTTCCCCGCGTGCCCACATCGACGGAAATGCTGTCGTAATCGATTTCCTCTTCCCAAGAAGACGAAGAAGCGGTCTTCAGGCTCAGCCCCTGCGGCTTGCTCCGGCCCCAATGCTTTTCCCATCCGTCTCTGAAAGCCGCTTCCGCCTCCGCCCTGGATTCGAACGATTTGTACTTGGCGCCTTCGAATTTCTCGATTTGCTTCCGGCATTCGGGCCAGCTTTCATAAATCCCCGGATTTCTTCCGGCCCACACAACGTAATATTTCGACTTTGCCATCGGTTAAGCTCCTTTTGAAAGTATACGCCTCCCATTATACCTTTCGCCGCCGGCCGCCCGAAACGGCTTGTCCCCATTTCCCCCTACCGCGCCTTTCCTCTCCGGCTTCGGCGCCGCGGGCTTGCGGTGCCACAAGCTGCGCAAGCCCGCGGAAAATACGGAAGCGGCCCGTCCCAACGGCCGGCTTCAGCAGATATAACGCCGGCTGCCGATCCGGGTGACGATCGGGCTGTCCGCATCGATGCGCCTTCCCTGCGCCGGTTCCCTTGACATCAGCCTGCGGAGATGCTCGGTGTCCGGAAACACGATCAGATCCGACATATAGGCGGAAACGGTGCTGCCGGGCGCTCTCGTCCGGTTAAGGGCGGCGATGATGGCCTCCGCCGACGCGATTCCGATTCCATGTCCGTAGTACAAATTGTCGGCCAGCTTCACCGCATTTTCTCCCTGCCATTCCGGCCTTCTTGGATCATGGTCGGGATTCGGAAAATACAGCACGTCCCCCGGGAACGATTCCGGGCCGCTGGCCCGGATCAGGCGCAGGTCGCTGTCATGATGCCAGTCGTATAAATACAGGTTGGGGAAATAGGTATTGAAAAACGCCTCGCCGCTCGTGTCGAGAATCGCCCTGTAAAACACGATCACGATGGCGGTCGCGCATTCGAACGCGTACTCCCTTCCGTTTTGGAAAATATCGCGCAGTCCCTCCGCCGGCGTGACGCCGCTTCTCAGCCGGAAGCCGCCTTCCTCCGTCCGGTTCCAGTAACGTTCGTTGCAGCGCGAATGTTGAAAGGAGGTGAAGCCGGGCCTGCTCGCGTTAAGCGCCCTGGACGCTTGCACCGTCGCGCTCCGCATTCGAAGCTCGAACATCAAGGCGGCCTCCGAATCGTAACGGTAAACGGTCCGGCTTTGCTGCTTTTGCCGCACGATTTCCCTTTCCAAATCCGACAGGGCCGACGTGTCCAATGCGTGGTCGCCGCTGCCTGCAATTACAATCACGGTTTGTCCTCCTCCCCCATACGTTTTGGGCATGGGTTATTGTACGGGAGAACTCCGCTTGGCGTGCATCGTCTCAAGATTTTTTCAAGATCGTGCGAAGCACCGGTTCCAGGCCGTCCGCCATCTGCATAAAGCCGAGATCGGTCGGGTGGATGCCGTCCACGAAGCATTCCTGCCCATGATGCAGCAGCAGCTTCTCTCCATCGTGAAAATAGATGTTGTGATCCCCTGCGGCACGAAGCGAACGGACAAGGTCGATCTGCATCTTTTTGCGGGTCTCCTGCTGCCGGCGCGCCTCCTCGTCGAACTTCTGCCTGGCGAACGGGATGCGGGACAGCACCAGGACGGGCGTCTCTGGACGGGCTTCGCGGTAAATCCGGATGAACTCCGGCAGCGTCTGGGCGTAAAGTTCCGGCGTCACGCTGTTCGCTTCGTAATCCAGCACCAGGCAGGCCACGTCCGGGATGGTCGCGATGATGCGGGAAAGCTCGGGCTCTCCTTTGCCGCTGCCCGAGAAGCCGAGGTTGATGAATTCCCGGTTCAGGCGGCGGCTAAGCAGATTCGTATAGCACATGCCGGGACGCGAGGCGCAGGCGCCCTGGGTGATGGACGTCCCGTACACGACGATGCGGCCCGGACCTTCGTAAGCGGGTGGAGCCCAGACGGATGCCCCGGTTTCAAGACCGACCGACACCTCTTCCACGCCCTGATACAGCGGGAAGTTCAGCACGATCTGCCGGGGTGCTGTCGAACCGTTCTCAAACAGCAGCGCTTCGTATTCGGAGACGGCCGGGCTAAGCTGCGTCGTGGCACGGTAGATCAGCTTGCCTTCCCATTCCTCGTAGCAGTCGAAGCCGCACTGCCCCGTCGCGGCCATATGGTACATATTGGCCGGTCCGGCAAGCCGAACCCGAACCGCCAGCCGGGACGAGTCGGTGACAAAGTGAATTTGGCCTCCGGCCGTATGGTTCGCGAGCGCGTCGACGGCAGCCGGCACCTCGTAGGGAGGGTTGACGGGAAGCCGGCGGTACTTGCCCTCCGCTTGCAGCCAGGGAAACCCCGCGACCGCAAAAGGAGGCTGAAGCGGCGAAAACCAGACCCAATCCGTGGAATCCATGAACGGCACCCCTTTCCGAAATGGTACATCTCTTTAGACGAGGGGATTTTTTCCAAAGTTGCGGTTTTGCTTCCGTTTGCCTGCAAGACGGGGCTAAGGACATTCGGCTTGCGCGTTCTCCCCGCAACGCAAAAAGAGCGCCCCGGGCGCTCCATGATGGGTTATTTGCGCTAATTAACGTCTTGCCGGAGCCGTGCCGACCACCCCGTAACGGTACAGCGCCTTGCGGCCGATCCAGCCCACCAGCCGGTCCGTGACGAACCCCATCAACCCGAGGCTGATCAGGCCGACGAAAATCCAGTCCGTGCGGAAGTACAGCCGGGAATTCCAGATCAGAAAGCCGACGCCTTCGTTGGCGGCGATCATTTCCGCGCCGATGATCGCCATATAGGAAGTGCCCATGGCGAGCCGAATCCCCGTGAACATATAGGGCATCGTCGCCGGAACGATGACATGCAGGACGATTTGCCATTCCGACGCGCCCATGCTCCTGGCCGAGCGGATTTTGTCCTCCTCCACGGACAGGACGCCGGTCAAGGTGTTCATGACAACGATAAACAAAGTGGCATACGTAATCAGGGCGATCTTCGACTGCTCCCCGATGCCGAACCAGACCAGAAACAGCGTGATGAAAGCGATCGGCGGAATGAACCGGATAAAATTCAGAAACGGTTCCGCGAACGCGCGGACCGCGTTCACCTTGCCGATGACGAGGCCGATCGGAATCCCGATCAGGCTGCCCAGCGCCCAGCCGGTCAGCACCCGATAAAAACTGATGCCGATATACTTCGGCAAAGAGCCGTCCGCCAGCAGTTCCGCGGCCCCCTTGAGCGTCGCCGCAGGCCCGGGAACGATCTCGGGACCGTACAGATAGGCGGCGAGCTGCCAAACCGCCACGCCTCCGATCCATAAAAGCGCCAGCGATATCCATTTGTTGCCGAATCTTTTCATCCGTTCACCGCCTTTTCATTCGTCGAAATGGGCTTGGATCGTCCGGTACAATTCGTAAAATTCCGGTGCGGCCGCGTCCCGCGGATAAGGAAGCGGAACGTCGTAAATGTTCGTGATGTTGGAGGATGGCCCGGCCGACATAATGCCGATCCGCTGTCCGAGCAGCAGAGCCTCCTGGATATCGTGCGTGACGAAGATGACCGTCTTGTTCGTCTCGCGCCAGATGCGGGACAGCTCCTTCTGCATCGTTCTGCGCGTCATGGCGTCGAGCGCGCCGAACGGCTCGTCCATCAACAGGATGACGGGATCGTTGGCGAGCACCCGGGCAAGCTGGACCCGCTGCTTCATCCCGCCGGACAATTCCCTCGGAAATTTGTTCTCGTGCCCGGAAAGCCCGACGAGGCCGATGTACCGGTCCGATATTTCCTTGCGCTGCGGTTTGGGCATCTTTTTCATTTTCAGGCCGAATTCCACATTCTGGCGTACGGTCAGCCACGGGAACAGCGAGGAATCCGCCTGCTGGAACACGACGGCCCGGTCTTTGCCCGGCTTGCTCACTTCGGATTCCCCGATACGCAGACGGCCGCCGGACTTGGAGACGAATCCGGCGATAATGTTGAGCAGCGTCGACTTGCCGCAGCCGCTCGGACCGAGCAGGACGAAAAACTCGCCGCTTTTGACGACCAGATCGACGTCCTTGATAATGTAGTGAACGTCGGCTCCTGACGGACCCGGGTAACTCTTGTTCAGCCGTTCGATCGTAATCGAGTTTTCGCTCGTTGCCAGGGACATCTTGAATCCTCCTATCTTGCCTGCGCGGCATGTGTCTGCCGGCGTTGATGCTGTTCGGCCCGAACGCTTACTTCCCGTAAGTGACCCTGTCCGGCGCCGCCTGCCGGATGGCATCGAGATAGATTTTGCCGTCCAGATCAAAATCGTGCTGAATGATCCCGTTGTCGATCATGTATTTCTTTAGTCCGGACAGGCCGTCAAACGCCTCCTGCGTGAAGCCGATGTTCCAGTTGTTCAGCGCCAGGTCCTTCAAGGTGGCGTCCTTGGGCTGCTTCGTTTCCTTGTACAAGATATCCGCCGTTTCGTCGGGATGGGCGGCGATATACCGGGACGATTCGTCCAGCGCCCTGAGCAAATTCGCGACGCCTTCCGGATGTTCCCGAATCAGGGCGTCCGGCACGATCAGATCGCCGCCGATGCGGACGCGGGTCTGCGACATGTCGGTGAGCTGACGTGCGCCTTCGATGGCCTCGAATTTGGCGATCATCGCCGAGCCGTACACCCATGCCGCGTCGATCTCCCCTTTTTTCAACGCGATGTAAGCTTCGTCGAAGCCCCCTTGACCGATCAGCTCGACATCGTCCAGGGAGACATTTTGCGACGTCAAATATTCATCCCATAAATAAGGCACGAACGTTCCGCGAAGCGTGCTGACTTTCTTGCCTTTCAAATCCGCCGGCTGCCGAATGTTATCCCGTACGAACAGCTTCCACCCGGCCGCGCTCTCGTCGGTTTGGCCCGTTCCCGTGGACGCGATGATGGAATATTCCCCTTTGCTCACGGCGTTCAAAACCGGAAAATCCGCCCCGAACGCCACGTCCGACTGCTTGATGAAAAGGGAATTGATGCCTTCCGCCGGCGTGGCGAACGTCGCGATTTCCGCGTCGATGCCGTACTTGTCGAGGATGCCTTTCGTCTTCGCGACCCGAAAAACCGGATTGGTTAACGTATCGGCGATCGTCACTTTCATGTTGTCCTGCACGGCCTGCTGCGCCGACGATGCGGATGCGTTCGCCGCCGGCGTCTGCTTGCCCCCCGAGCCGCAAGCCGCAAGTACGGACACGGATGCCAGCACCGCAACCGCCAAGCTCGCCGCACGGAACCCGGAAAAAAGTCTCTTCTTGGTCATGTGTCACGCCTCCCTGCTTTTAGCCCTCGTTTTGCCGCTTCGGCTTCTCGTCGATTCGGGCCACGCACAGCGCTCCGTCCTCGTACCACACCGTGCCTTCCACGATCGCGACCGAATCCACGCCCCTTGGCGCTGCGCCCGGCACCCGGAAATCGGCGACGTTCAGCGGCTCGATGGCCGTCTCCTGCGGCTTCTCCAACTGCGGGACCCACTCGTAAGGGACCCGGTAGGCCCGGTAGACCATGTTGGAGTTTCTCCGGTTTTTGTACGGCGAGATGTATTCCCACACCAGTTCGTGATCCCGGGTCACCTCGAAAATGCGGCCGTCCGCGCCCTCGGTAATGAGCGTGTTGCCGTTCGGCAGCCGCTGGGCGGAGCTGATGTACGGGCTGTAGAAACGGTACGAATCGAGCGGCGCCTGAAAGCCCGCTTCCGTCGGCGTATATTGCCATTCGATCTCCAGCGTCACCGGATTGATCTCCAGGACGCGGGAGTGGTCGCGCACGGCGTTTTTCAGCCCGTATGGGGAAGCGGGATTGGGCAGACCGTACCCGGCCCAGCCGCCGTTGTCGAACACGAGCAGATTGCCTTCGCCGGGAAGCCCCCGCGGGATGATGTGCGCGTGATGCTGCCCGATAATCCAGCCGAGATGCCGCACTTCCGGCGCGGAGTAGTCCGGACCGAGCTTCCAGACGATCTTCCCCGTCTTCTTGTCGATGATGGCGATAATATTCGCTTCCCGGGCATCCCAAATGATATTGTCCGGATGGAAGCGCTCGTCGCCCTGATCGTAGAACCGGTTCGGGCCGACGGTCGATACGGAGTTGATATGCATCCAATCGCCGCCCGTGTTGTTGCCGAAATATCTTTCGTTCGGGTCGCGGAACAGCACGTTTTTCGCGCTCTCGTCGAAGCCCAGCTCGTCGAAATGCTCGCTGCACACCCACTCCCAGACGATGTTCCCTTCCCAATCGACCTCGATAATCGCATCGTCAAGCAAAAGCTTGTCGGAGATGACGGGGTTGCGCACATTTTTATGAACCAGAATCAGCGTATGGCCGCCGTCGGTCCGGGGCTCGGCGCCCGGGGCGTAATAGCCGACCGGATTGCCTTCGCGCTGATAATCGTGGTGCGCCCTGGCCATCCATTGCGGCTCATGCCCGGGATCCTCGATATATTCGTAGCGGTTGAACCGCCATACGATATTTCCGTCCCAGTCTACCTGGACCAGATCGGCTTCGTCCTGGAAGCCGTATTGGGGGTCCCGAACCGCCGTGCTTCCAAGTACGTAGCCGCCCGGAAAAAGCTTGTTGGGGAAGCCGCGCAGCCCTTTCCACAAATGCGCTTCTTTCCCGCTCATGTCGATCAGCATCGCCCCCAGGTCGGCCGCTTGAAAAATCGTATAGCCGCTCCACGCTTTCTCCGGGTTGTAAACGGTCGTTCCCGTAGGATAAATCGTCGGATGTCCCATTCGAATCGCTCCTTGTCTCATGTCGGCTGCCGCCCATTCATTTCAGTAGCTTAAAAACGTGCTCTTCGGTTGCGGCTTGTCGGACGTTACCGGCTTCACAGAGCCGGAGCTTTCCGCCCTCTTGCCCGCATTCTCCTTGGCCAGCTTCAGAATCGTCTCCGAGAACCGCTCGAGATTGTCGATGATCCGCCGATACGCCTGCATCTGCGACACCAGGTCTTCGGCCGCAAACCCCTCGAACAGAACCTCCATGCAGCGCCGCCCGATATTGTCGTTGCGCCCGAGCATTTCTCTGCCCCGGTCCGTGATGTCGAGCAGTACCGTCCGCCGGTCTTCCTTCATCCTCTTGCGGACGGCAAAGCCTTTTTCCTCCAGCCTGTCGCATAACGCCGTGATCGCGCCCGACGTGAAGTCCAGCTGCTCGGCCAGATCGCTCAGCCGCTGCTCGCCCTCCCGCTCGATTTGGTGCAGGATCATCAGTCCCGGAAGCGTGATCCCTTCGATCGTAATCTTGTCGCGCTCCTTCACAAACTTTCGCACCATCTTGCGAAACAGATGATCCGCTTCCGCAAGCAATTCCCAGTCCGGTTTCGTCATGTTTTCCCTTTCTTTTGCGCCGTTGCGGTCTACGGCTTTTCGTTCTTCGTTTTGCCGGCCCGCCCGAAGGCCACAAAAAAAAGCTCAACGAGACCTCCCCTCAGAGAAGATTTCGCGAGCCTTTGGCTGTCCAATCGGCATGATATTATTTCAACGTTAAAATAATGAACGTTGAAATATTTTGAGGAAATTATAAACCCATAAATCTCATCAGTCAAGTATGAATTATTCGAGCGGATCGTTGAACGTGCAGCTAATTCCCGATCGAATCCCGCTTTGTAGTTGCTTTAAGTGCAATTATTTCCGCCCATTATCGTTTTCTCGCACATGCAGTTGTTTTTATGGCAATTAAATGCTTGTTCGTACGGCACTTCAGGCGCAAAACGAGTTGCAGTTGCTTTTACGGCAACTTCATTCGCGGTTCCCGCAGAAAATGCCGCTCCAATTGCGATAGAGGCATTATTTCACGATGGCAGAAGTCGGCTGGCGTTCCGGACACGTCCCCCAAGCCGAAAGGAGTCTTTTCATAGCTTTCTGTTATGTATTTTCTGCGATCCATTTTTCAATTTCCGTAGCCTTTTTGTGTTTGTCCAAGGCCGCGGGATTCGCGAGTGTTCCGAAATTTCGTTCCGGGAATTAGTCGAAAGTCTCGACTTCAGATCATCAATTCCATGAAATATTCGTAGGGTTATTTATTTTTCATCTTAATAATTGAATAGACTGTAATAACAAGAATGAGAATAACTCCAATTAGAAAAAAGATGATAGCCGATACAAGATCATCTCCCCAAAGGGAAAGCAAATTCCGCGCCGCCTGCAAACTTCCGGACAATTATCGCCAATTATCGCCCATTTTTCGCCATTCTCCGTCGATCCGGCCGAAATGCTATAATAAGAGAATCCATAGGAGCGACAAAAGGTGAGGAGCGATCAGCATTGGCACCGAGCGAAGCAATGAACGACGACCGGTGGAGCATGCTCGTTCAGGGTATGGCGGAGCATTTTGGAGATGTGACGATCAGCCGCGGGTTCCAATATTTCAAGCAAGGAAGGGTTAAAAAGCTTGCGCTGGCCGGCCCTGATCGGATCGAAGCCGAAGTGGACGGAACGAAGCGTTACCGTGTGGGGATCCGACTGGATGATATTGCTTCGAGCGGATGCAGTTGCCCGGTGCAGCGTTCCTGCAAGCATATGGCCGCCGTGCTGCTCGCTTACGCGCACATGCAGGGAAGACCGGTTCACCCGCTTATGAATGCGAGATCGGCCGCCCTGCTGATTCGGCAGGAAGCGAAGGCCGTCTCCCGCTTCGATTCCGACCGCAAGCTCAAGATTAAAGAGCTGGCCGCCCGCATCCACGAGGCGAATATTGCGGTCTGGCGCGAAATGTTCGAGCTTAACACGCAACCTTTCGCGGACATGACGCGCAATTCCGATTATGTCAAACGCTGCTTAGGGGCCATTTTCCAGGCGAAACCTCCGCTGCCGTTCGGAAGCGACCGGCTGTTCAAGTTGAACGCTTATCTTTTTGTCCTCGAACGGTTGGCGGAACAGCCCGCGAATTCCTTTGCGGACTTGTTTTCGCATCTGGGCTACTTCACCCATCTGGCCGCGTCCGAGCTGCATCAGGCTGCGGTCCGGCTGTTCGAAGAAAGGCCGGACCCGGCGGACGAGCCGGAGCTTCGGCCGCGCCTGGAGGAAACGTTGGATCTTCTGCGCCGGCAAATGCTGACGGAATCGCCGGTCCGGACTTATTTTGCCGATTATTACTTCCTATTCTGGAACTGGCTTTATCCCCATTTTTGCGATCAGGATCTTTATCGGGAGGAACTGCGGCGGCTGGAGGCTGCGGCGAGCGGGCTGACCGAAGCGCCCCTTCGTGTACTGTGTCTGGTCGCCCAGAGCCGGATGCACTTCTTTCTGTCCGACGACCGCAAAGCCTGGAAGCTGCTCCGGACAGCCTCCGAAAGCGGAAGTCTCCCGGCGGACGCTGTGTTGGATTTATTCTCGCGCTTGTCGCGCGCTCAGGATTGGCCGCGTCTGGCCGCATGGTTGACCGAAACGGGACCGCTGCTGGACATGCGCCAGAGAGGCGTGCCGGACCGTTATTCGGAATTCTGGAACGCCGCAGTCCGGCATGTTCCCGAAGCGGAGCCACGCATGTGGGAGATGCTCGAGCTGACGCTTCCCGCGGCCAGCCGGATTTATGAAGAGAACCTGCGGTCCCGCGGCAAGTGGCGGGAGTGGATGGATTTGCAGCTCAGCCTCGGCCGGGAACCGCTCGAATATCGCGCCTCGGAACTGCAGGAGCTGGAGAAGCAGGCGCCGGAGATGCTTCTGCCCTTCTATCACCAGGCTGTCGAACGCTATGTCCTCCTGAAAAACAGGGACGGCTACAAAGCCGCGGTGAAACTGCTGAAGCGGCTCTCCAGACTGTATAAAAAGCTGAAGCGGGAAGCGCGGTGGGAGCGGTTTTTCTCCGCGTTCGTTGAACGGCACAGCCGCCTTCGCGCGCTGCAAGAGGAGCTGCGGAAAGGAAAGCTGATTTCATGACCATGGCCAAGCCTATCGCAAACCTAACGATCGACGTCACCCTGACCGAGCACGGGGACGCGCTTATTTACGGCACGCTGGACGAATTCGGCCACGCGTCGGGCCTCTACATCAAGCAGCGGCTGTTCGCGTGGCACGAGGCTTCGTTCTACGGCACCGAGCTGGAACTTCGGAAGGTGCGGGACGTCGAGCTGATCGTGCTGCCGGCCGAGTTTGTGATCCCCTTTTTCGGGGATTGCAGGCTGCTTGAGTTTGTCGGGTGGACGTGGAGCGAAGCCGCCCGGCCGCTGATCGCTGCCGCTCCGCTGCTGCTTGAGTGTGTGAAGGAAAAGAAATACGCGCCCAGCTACGCCGCTTACCGGAGCGGATCGTTACAGTGGATTTGGGCGGACGATGCGCTGAACGCGCCGCTGCGCGTGGCGCTCGGCCGGGCGGGAGCGGACGACGGCTTTATGGCCGGGCTTCGGGCGGCGTTCTCGGCTGCCGTGTCCGATCTGCATTACGGCACGGAGGCGGCGCTTCTCGACCTGCGGCGGGACTATCCGCTGCTGTTCGCGCAGGACAGCCCCGCCGCAGCCGGCATGGACGAGCAGGCCTGGCTGATCGCGATCGGATGGAAACCCGACGACGCGCCGTTCCGGCCGGTGCTGCAATTGCTGGAGCCGGACGGCGAAGACCCGTCCTGGCGGCTGCGGCTCGCGCTGCAGGACAAGCGCGAGGCCGCCCGGCTCGTGCCCGTGAGGCTGACCGAGCGGGGCGAGCTTCTCGGCGCATGGCCGGCCGACTGGTCGGCCCATGCGCGCGAACGCGCAGCCGGATGGCTGCAGCGGCTGCGCGCCGTGCTGCCCGCCGAGCGGCTGTCCGGCGGCGGCGACGTGCTCGGCGCCCCGCTGGACGATGCGGCGGCGTGGCGGTTTTTGACGGCGGACAGCAAGCGGCTGCTGGAGGCCGGATGGGAGGTGCTGCTTCCCGCCTGGTGGGAAGCGGCGCGGCGGCGCAAGCCCCGGCTGCGCGCCAGGATCGGCTCCGGCGCGGAAAGCCGCGGCGGCAAGCCGCTGTTCGGCCTGGACGCGATCCTCGACTTCGACTGGCGCGTCGCGCTCGGCGAAACGGAACTGACCGAGGCCGAATTCGCCGAGCTGGTCGCGCGCAACGAGCGGCTCGTCCGCTTCCGGGGCGAGTGGATCGCGCTCGATCCCGCGCTGATCGACCAAATCCGCAAGCTGATGGCGGGAGTGGACAAGTCGCAGGGCCTTACGTTTCAGGATGTCCTGCAGCTGCATCTGCTCGGGGACGGCGGCGAGGCGGCAAGCGGCGGCCCGGAGGAAAGCGGGCCGGAGGAGACGGAGCGCATCCGGCTGGAGGTCGAGCTGAACGGGCATCTTGCGAAGCTCGTCGGCCAGATCGGCCAGCAGGCGGAATGGCCGAAGCTGGACGCGCCCGCGGGGCTAATGGCCGAGCTGCGCGCCTATCAGCGCGACGGCTATTCGTGGCTCGCTTTTCTCGGGCGTTTCGGGCTCGGCGCATGCCTGGCGGACGATATGGGGCTCGGCAAAACGGTTCAGCTGATCGCCTATCTGCTGCACTTGAAAGAGCAGTCGGAGCCCGACAACCGGCTGCCTTCGCTGATCGTCTGCCCGACCTCGGTGCTCGGCAACTGGCAGAAGGAGCTTGCCCGCTTCGCCCCGTCGCTGAACGTCATGCTCCATTACGGCAGCAGGCGACCGGCCGGAGCGGATTTCCGCGCAAAAGCCCGGGAAGCGGACGTGGTGCTGACCTCCTACGCGACGGCGGCGCTGGACCAGAATACGCTGGAGCAAGTGACATGGGCGGTAATTTGCCTGGATGAAGCGCAGAACATCAAAAACGCCCAGACCAAGCAATCGGCCGCAGTTCGCCGTTTGCCCGCGCGGCACCGGATCGCGCTGACCGGCACGCCCATCGAAAACCGGCTGTCCGAGCTGTGGTCGATTTACGATTTCCTGTCTCCGGGCTATCTGGGCACGGCAAGCGCCTTTCAGAAGCGGTTCGCCGCCCCGATCGAGAAGGACCGCGACCCGCGTCGCACGGCGGATTTGCAGAAGCTGGTCAAGCCGTTCATGCTCCGCCGGAAGAAAAAGGACCCGGCCATCCGGCTCGATCTGCCTGAGAAAAACGAAATGAAAACGTACGTCCATCTGACCGCCGAGCAAAGCGCGCTTTACGAGCAAATCGTCCGCGAGCTGATGGAGCGCATGAAAACGCTGGAGGGCATCGAACGCAAGGGAGCGATTCTCGCCGCGCTCACGCAGCTCAAGCAGGTGTGCGATCATCCGATTTTGCTGACCAAGGAACCGTCTGCGGACGAATGGACATCCGGCGAACCGCAAAACATCGAAGCCTTGATCGCCCGCTCCTCCAAACTGGAGCGTTTGCTCGAGATGGTGAAGGAATTGCGGGAAGAAGGCGACCGCTGCCTGATCTTCACGCAGTATGTCGGGATGGGGCAGCTGCTGCAGCAGGTGCTTCGGCAGGAGCTTCAGGAACCCGTTCTCTACTTAAACGGCAGCACGTCCAAGACGGCCCGCGACCGCATGATCGGCCAGTTTCAGTCCGATTCGCTGCCGCCCGGCGAACAGCCGCACGTCTTCATCCTTTCGCTCAAGGCGGGCGGCGTCGGCCTTAACCTGACGGCGGCAAGCCATGTGTTCCATTTCGACCGCTGGTGGAACCCGGCCGTCGAGAACCAGGCGACCGACCGCGCCTACCGCATGGGGCAAACCCGCGACGTGCAGGTGCACAAGTTCATCGCGCTCGGCACGCTGGAGGAGCGGATCGACGAAATGCTGGAAAACAAGCTTCGGCTCAGCGACGACATTATCTCCGCATCCGAAGGCTGGATCACCGAACTGTCGACGGAAGAGTTGAAAGAGCTCTTTACGCTGCGGCGGGATTATTTTTGAGCGGCGTATGCAGGGGCAAACATGAACTAGAAAAATACAGGTGCTGGAGACCAGCCGCTCTTGAACGGCTTGTTTTCTGGTATCCGCTCAGCTTGCTTTTTATCCCCGTTTGCACAAAGTAACAAACAATTCGTACCCCTGATTCAAACAAACATAATGTCAAGCACCTCACACTGTAGGAAACCGCTTATGAAGGCGGTTCTTTTTTCTTTAATTCACTTAGTGGGGTCCCATATAATTCCATTGGTTGATCGCGACAACCAATGGCCATCTGAAATCATATAATTCAAAGGTCCCGGTTGAATCTACTTACGCAACTCAATTCGTAGATTTCGACTAAAAAGACAAAAAAATCATTCTCTGATGCCGAATCTAAGACAAGAACTGAAGAAATCGATGCTTTTTTTGCAAAGATAGCTACGTTACCGGATGCAGAAAGATATACCCCTGAATTCTTTTCTTTTTTAAAGGAACATGATCTGGTTTTCTATGAGTTAGGCAAACCGGAAAACTCTGCGATAGGAACCATGTCAACGAGTCTAAACGACGTATCAGTAAACATCCCGTTCGGGGCCTACGATTCGGTTAACGGATGGTGGGAAATTTGGGGGGGTTTTAATTACACCAATGATAATGGCTGGTGGTCAGAACGGCCAACTTGTTGGTATGGATGCGATCCGATTGGGAGGGTTAGGAACAGATGGATATCAAAAATTTGCAAACAATTTTGGTGCGGGCTCTGTTGTATTAAAGTATGACTCTAAGTTCGCGAATGCCAACGGTTTGGCACGTGTATACTATCGTCATACTTGGAATTCCACTACCATCGATTCCGTAACTCTGAACAGTGACGGAACGCTTTCCATCACAGGGATCTCTTATGTGATCCCTTCTTTCTTTTCGGTAATGAATTTATGTATATTGAATTAGGGGGTTATTACGCTTGAGAAAATCCATATGAATATGTGGAAAATAACATCGCAAAATCAATGGGTAGGTTTACCTTATTTTATTATAATTTCTGTCAAAGACTTTGGCAGAGGATACGTTATATATTAGCTATTTTCGAAAAAATCTATACGAGGAGATTCCTATATGAAAAAAGTATCTTTCTATACGGGAATATCGATTTTTATTTTATTCATGCTGATAGTGTTCACTTCAAACTTGTCTCAAACTGAAATGAGAGAATTATTTGAGTGGATAACAAATTTCATTCTTCCTTGGTTATTTTTCATTCTCTTCATCTACTATGTGTTTGTTAAGAAGAAAGACAGGTAACTTGAACTTCGAGTTCCTTCGTTCACTCTGTGCCTCTCCTAATATAGAATCCGAGCAAATCTTTTACTGCGCATGCGAGCCCGAATTGAAACTAAGGATGTCAACAACCATAAGAATGAGCGCCACGGTTATCAAGGCATAATTTGGATTTTTTATAGAGGTTATTTTTCTTTATTTATACGAAATAAACACAAAACAGTAAGGTTGCCTCAACTGGGTTCCGCAAGATATTCGCAGCAATAGCGAAAAAGTTGTCTCTTATTGTGACTTGAGCGCCGATTTTGCCTAAATCTCGTATTTTTTGCCGCTCTAACTACCGAGCCTCGCCTTACGGAGCGTAATCCCCGTTGTAGCTGACAAGCGCAACGTAACCGGTCGCGCGTATACAAGGCTTCCACGCGACGGATTCGAGTGTCGAACGAAGCACAAGGCAGTCGCGTTGCTTGCCGATATAATCCAGATCCTGAAGCGTCCCCGTGAGACGATGAGCCACGACCTCGTTGTCGACGGAAGAGCTGAAAGAGCTTCTTACGCTGCGGCGGGATTATTTTTGAGCGGCGTATGCAAGGTCAAACATGAGCGGGGCAATGCCCTTCAATCGGCTCCGGCGGCTAGCCGTTTCACGAACGGAAGGTCCGCCGGCGCCCACGGATAGTCGGGCAGCGCCTTCCGCTCGACCCACTTGCATTCGTCGTGGTCCGTCAGCCGGATTTCCCCTCCCACATACGTTGCCTTGCAAGCGATGAGCCGAATCCGGACCGTGCCGTAGTCATGCTCGTTGACCCCGAACAGCTCGTAAGGCGCGATTTCGATATTCATTTCTTCCCGAAGCTCCCTCCGCAAGCAGGCCTGCGCGGACTCTCCGGGCTCGATCTTGCCTCCGGGGAATTCCCACAGTCCTTCCTGGGCCTTTCCTTGTTTGCGCCTTGCGATCAGGATGCGCCCCTGCTTGTCCTCGATAATCGCCGCGGCCACCTCAAGCATCCCTATCACTTCCTATGCAAAAGCATTCATCTTCTAATAGCGTAAAATATTAACGTATTAAAGGTGCTCAAGCAAGCCGTCTCTTCGGCAGCCCGTCAAGCGGCGCGGAACGACCGGAGGGCACGAAGCCGCTTTTTAGGGACTCCTGCTTCCGATCAGAAAAACGCTCCCCCTTCCCCACACACGCTTACCGCAATCGGATTCTTAAATTATTTAAGGATAGTCTAAAGAATCTCATGTCCCGGTACAACGGTTCCTAAACTATAATTGGAAAAAAGAGCCTGAGCTCAAGATTTTCCGTAAGCGCTTTAATTTTGATTCCAGATAAGGAGGACGCGACGGGTGCGAAGGAACCAAATGCTGAAACAAGCCGTGCTTTTGCTGCTGGCGGCCGCTTTGTTCATACCGCCGGGCTGGTCTCCTCCGGTTGCGGAGGCCGCGGCGCCTCAAATCGGAGATGTGATCCTTGCGCATGATTTTGCACACGACACCCAGGGATGGTACAAGAGAGGCGAAAGCGAAACCGTGACCCACTCGGCATCCGAGGGGCGCGCAGGAACGGGAAGCATCTTGTCGGATGTCCGGAACGCAACTTGGAACGGCCCGGGGTTCAACCTGGGGGCTGCAAACTTGTTGCAAAAAGGGGCCACCTATGAAATTTCCGCCTATGCGAAGCTGAAAGAAGGCACGCAAGGTTCGGAAACGCTCCAATTTGCCGTGAAGCAAACCGGAGCGGCACAAGAGTATGTGAACATCAGCCCCGCTGTGGAGGCAACGGCTGACGGTTGGGTGAAAATAACCGGCCAATATACGTACGATCCGCAGGCTGCGGTGCTGGAAGTCTATTTGCAAAGCCCAAGCAGCGCCACGGCCGCCTATTACATGGACGATTTTCAAGTCAAACTGGTTTCTTTGCCCCCGGACAACGGCAACGGCAGCGGCGGCACCGGGCCGGAACCGTCCGATTCCGTCGTCTGGGACTTCGAGGACGGCACGCCGACGGGCTGGGGCCCTCGCGGCAACGAAACGGTCGCGGTAACGCAAGAAGCGGCGAAATCCGGCAGCTATAGCCTCAAAGCGTCCGACCGGTCGGCAGACTGGCAAGGGCCGAGCCGCGACGTTAAATCGATCCTGCAGAAAAACAAAACCTACACCCTCTCCGCTTTCGTCAAGCTGGCCGCAGTACCGGACACGCCAAGCACGATTCGCCTTACCATGGAAAACAAAGCGTTCGGGGCGCCGTCCGCCTCCTACACCACAATCGCTCAAACCACAACGAGCGGCACGGATTGGATCGAGCTGAGAGGAATGTTCAGCTTCACCAACGACATGGAGACATTGAAGCTGTATGTGGAAACGACGAACGCTTCGGACGACTTTTATGTGGACGACGTGAAGCTGTCTCCGCCCGGCGCCGTTCAGAAGGACATCCCGCCGCTGCGCGAAGTGTACAAGGACGATTTCGAAATCGGGGCGGCGGTCGAACCCCAGCATTTGGTGGGCGTCCACAAGGAATTGCTGAACTATCATTACAACTCCATCGTGGCGGAAAACGTCATGAAACCGGAATCGATCAGCCCGCGCGAAGGAGAGTATCACTGGACAAACGCCGATCAGATCGCGAATTTCGCCCGGGAAAACAATATGAACCTGCGTTTCCATACCCTTCTCTGGCACCAACAGGGCGCGGAGTGGATGCTCAAAGACGACCAGGGCAATTACCTGGAGCCCACGCCGGAAAACAAGGCACTGGTGCTGCAGCGGCTGGAAACGTATTTGCGCGAGGTTGTCGGCAGATACAAAGATGTGGCGCGCGACTGGGACGTTGTGAACGAAGTGATCGACGAAAGCCGTCCGGACGGGATGCGTGACAGTTACTGGTACCGGCTGACGGGACTCGATTATATCCGGACCGCGTTCCGCGTCACGCGCGAGGTAGCCGGACCGGACGCGAAACTGTATATCAACGATTACGGCACGCACGATCCCAAAAAACGCGATTACCTGTTCGACCTTGTTACGAGATTGAGAGACGAAGGCGTGCCGATTGACGGTGTCGGCCATCAGACCCATATCAATCTTACGGCGCCTTCCGTTCAACAAATAGCCGAGTCGATCCGGAAATTCGGCGAAGCCGGGTTTGACAACCAGATCACCGAACTGGACGTTTCCGTATACACGAACAACACGGACGCTTACCCGTCGGTTCCCCAGGATTTGCTCGACAAGCAGGGGTACCGCTACAAGGAATTGTTTGAAACGTTGAAGCGCCTGGATGAAGAAGGCAAGCAAAAGGGAGCGCCCGGCGGATGGATCAGCAACGTGACGTTCTGGGGAATCGCCGACGATCACACCTGGCTGCATGACCGTCCGAAAGGCACGGGCAGACAGGACGCCCCCTTCCCGTTCGACAAGCAATACCAGGCAAAACCCGCCTACTGGGGCATGGTCGACCCTTCGAAGCTTACGATCATGAGAAAATCGGGAATCGCGGTCAAGGGAACGCCGACCGTCGACGGCCGACCGGATTTCGTCTGGAACCTGGTCCCCGCACTGAAAACGGAAAAAATCGGCGCATTGGAAGCCGAATGGAAGACGCTGTGGGACGATCATCATCTGTACGCCAGTGTAACCGTTCAAGACGGCTCCGTCTCCGAAAGCGATAAAGTCGAGCTGTTCGCCGTCGACGGCGAAGGAAGAAAGAAAATCGAGGTCGTTCGCGGTGCGGCGGGCACAAGGGAAACCGCCGGCGGTTATGTCGTGGAAGCGGCCATTCCGCTTGCCGGAACGAACGAGCCCGGGCGCCGGGTGTATTTCGACATTCGGGTCACGGACGCCGGCGTCGACGACGGTTCGGAGCACGGGAAAAACGACGCCATCGTATCCTGGAGCGATCCCAGAAGCGCGCAGGATGCGGATGAGCAAGGGTATGGCATCCTGACGTTTGCCGCGGCGCCCAAATCCGCCCAAGCGCAGTACGGCACGCCGGACATCGACGGTGAGTTGGACGGTGTCTGGAGCAAGGCGAGCGAGCTGGCCACAGACGTATGGGTGGAAGGCGCAAGCGGTTCCGCCGCGACATTCCGAACGCTGTGGGATGACCAGAACCTCTATGTATATGCGGTTGTAAGCGACAGCTTGTTGAGCGATGCGAGCGTCAACCCTTGGGAACAGGATTCCGTCGAAATATTCCTGGACCAGAACAATGGGAAAACGGACTTTTACGAAGAAGACGACGGACAGTACCGCATCCAATTCAACAACGTCCGCACCGTCGGCGGTCACGCGAATCAGGACAACTACCGTTCGGCAACCCGGATCGTGGAAGGCGGATATATCGTGGAAGCGGCCATGGCGCTCGATATGATTTCGCCCCAAAACGGCACCGTTGTCGGGTTTGACTTCCAGGTCAACAACGATGAGGACGGAGACGGCCGAAGAGACAGCGTCGCCATCTGGAGCGATCCTTCCGGGCAATCCTACCAGAATACCTCGAGGCTTGGGGTACTCGAGCTGATCGGGAAGCCCGGCTCCGGCAACACGGGTGGCGGCAACGGCGGAACGGGAAGCCCGGTTGGCGCAGCTCCCCCGGATGCCAGGGTTGAAACGAAAGACGGCGTCACAAAGATAAACGTGTACGCCTTAAACACAAACGGTCCGGCCAAAGGGAACATCCCCAATGAAGTATGGCGACAGGCGCTGCAACAAGCGGCGGCGGACGCGGACGGCAAGAAACGAATTCTCGTTGAACTGCCGGCAATGGAAGGCGCGACGTCCTTCGAGGTGCAGTTGCCGGCTCAAAGTCTGACGGGCGCGGAATCCTTCCTATTGTCTATCGATACCGTTCTCGGAACGATGGAGATTCCGGGTAACATGCTTGCCGGAACGGATATAGGCGGCTCCGAGACGGTATCGATTCGGATCTCCCAAGGCTCCGCGGAGGGTCTGCCCGCATCCGTTCGCGGCCCGATCGGCCATCGCCCGATTGTCGCGCTTCAGGTTCTCGCAGGCGGCCAAGTTATCGCGTGGCACAACCCGGGCGCCCCGGTGTCGGTCTCGTTGCCTTACGAGCCGACTCCGGAAGAGCTTGGCGCGCCGGACCATCTCGTCGTATGGCGCATGGAAGCCGACGGCAACGCGACGCCCTTGCCGAACAGCCGTTATGATGCCGTAAACGGCAGGGTTCGTTTCCAAACGGCCCGCTCCGGTACGTTTGCGACCGCCTTCGTACTCAAAACGTTTGACGATCTGGCGCCCGTTCCTTGGGCGAAAGAAGCCGTCGAAGCGATGGCTTCCCGCGGAGTCATTCTCGGAACGGCTGAAACCACCTTTAGCCCGGCGGCTGCCGTCCGAAGAACGGACTTTCTCGCGCTGCTCGTTCGCGCCCTGGAACTTCAGGGTACGGGTGAAGACGAATCCATGTTCAGCGATGTCGATCCAGCCGATAACGCCTACCGAGAGGTGAAGATCGCAAAAGAACTCGGGATCGTTCAGGGTGTGGGCCATAACCTGTTCTTGCCGGATGCCGCGATCACGCGCCAGGACATGATGGCGCTGACGATTCGCGCGCTGAAAGCAGCCGATAAAAATCTCGAGGCCAAAGGGTCGCTGGATGCCTTCTCCGACTCGGCATCGGTTGCCGATTACGCCAAAGCCGGCGCAACCGCGCTCGTTTCTTCCGGAATCGTGCACGGCATCAATGGCAAAATCGCTCCCCATGAGCCGTTGACACGCGCGCAAGCGGCGGTGATTCTTTACCGGATTTGGAAAAACTGAGGTGCCTAAGCCAAGCATCCTTCCCCAAATCCGGAACGGGCGGTCTCCAAGCCCTTATCGGCTTGCGAAACCGCTTCGCTTTTTCCCGCGTGGCCGATCAACGTTTTATCAAGGGCTAAAGGCGGCGTACAGGCCCGCTTGCTTGCGTTCACAAAGGAGAATAAAGGGAACTCCTTCCACGAATAATAAGGTGCGAACCATGATGGAAAGGGTGTTGCGAGCTTGCTGGATCGGCTGGAAAGCGACTACGACTGCTCCAATGCCGGCGAGGACCTGCATCGGTTGAAGCAAGAGCTGGCGCAATTCGATGCGGAGAACGGCCGGAATCTTTCGCCGGAAGCGGCGGAAATCCGAAACCGGCTGGAAAATCAAATCCGTTTCATTCAAAACAAATGCGATATTCGTTAAACGAATGTCCGCACGCAAAGAACCGGCCCAGACAGGCCGGTTCTTTGCGCGAAGAAACGCCTTATGCTTCCTCCCGGTAATCTTCCACGATGACATCCAGCTTGCCCGTCTCCGGATCCATGACGCATCCGTGAACGGGAACGGCTTGCGGAAACAGCGGATGCCGGCGGATCATCCTGACGCTGTGCATAACGCCTTCCTCCGCCCGGTCGAACCCGCGCAGAAACTTGTCCATGCGGATGCCCGCGTTTTCCAGCGTCTTGATGGCCAGCGGATCGATGCCGTTCTCGATGAATTTGCGCACCATCCGGTCCGGATCGATTTCCGTCATGCCGCAGCCGTGATGGCCGATGACGATGACTTCGCGCGCGCCCAGCTCGTAGACCGCGACCAGGATGCTGCGCATGGCGCTTCCGAACGGCTGGGTCAAAATCGCGCCGGCGTTTTTGATGAATTTGGCGTCGCCGTTTTTTAAGCCGAGCGCCTTCGGAAGCAGCTCGATCAACCGCGTATCCATGCAGGTCAGGATGGCGACCTTTTTCTCCGGATATTTGTCGGTCAAATACGCTTCGTACCGTTTCTCCTCGACGAATTTCTGGTTGAATTCCAACAAACTCGGGATGATGGACATGCTAAAGCCCCCCTTGCCATATAACGGCGCACGGCTGCCGAAGACAATCCGCGCCGCCGCTTGCCGCCGAAGCGGTCTACGCTTATTTTCGCACTCCTGGCAGTTCGTGTCCACCCCGGTTATCCCGGAATGCTCCATAATGAACTCTTGACCGCCACCGCCCCCGCTGACCCGTCATGTAGTCCGCCCAGTACCCTTCTTTGCTGCCAGTCCCGAAGCTAACCCGTCAAGTAGTCCGCTCAGTACCCTTCTTTGCTGCCAACCCCGAAGCCAACCCGCCATGTAGTCCGCCTAGTACCCTTCTTTGCTGCCAACCCCGAAGCCAACCCGCCATGTAGTCCGCCTAGTACCCTTCTTTGCTGCCAACCCCGAAGCCAACCCGTCATGTAGTCCGCCCAGTACCCTTCTTTGCTGCCAACCCCATAGTCAGCCCGCCATGTAGTCCGCCTAGTACCCTTCTTTGCTGCTAGCCCCGAAGCTAACCCGTCATGTACTCCGCCTAGTACCCTTCTTTGCTGCCAGCCCCGAAGCCAACCCGCCATGTAGTCCGCCCAGTACCCTTCTTTGCTGCCAGCCCCGAAGCCAACCCGTCATGTAGTCCGTCTAGTACCCTTCTTTGCTGCTAGCCCCGAAGCCAACCCGCCATGTAGTCCGCCCAGTACCCTTCTTTGCTGCCAGCCCCGAAGCCAACCCGTCATGTAGTCCGTCCAGTACCCTTGCGGGGGCATTTAACGTTCGTTTGATGCTGCGTTTACGCCCGATTGATCCCGCGCTTACAAATAAAAAGTATGCTTTTAACGATACTAAGAAAAAGATGGGAGAGATCGAACTGCGCATGAGACAGAAACGATTTCGAAAATGGTGCGCCATCGGATTGGTCTGCAGCCTTCTGGCCGGATGGCTTCCCCCCGGGGAAAGAAGCGCGGCCGCAGCATCGGCCCCGGCGCCGGAACTGCTGATTACGGAGCTTGTGCCGGACACGAAGAACCTGCCGGGTCTTTCGGTCGACGGTTACGAATTCATCGAGGTGTACAACAACTCGAGCGAGAAGGTCAATTTTAAGGACTACGGCTTGTTTTACGTGAACAATGGCGCAGGAACGCAGTGGACGCTGACAAGCGGCGGGGATGCGTTCATCGACCCGGGAAAAGCGATCGTGCTGTGGGTCATGAACAACGACAACACAAGCGAGACCGCCGAAGCGTTTAACGGCGTATTCGGCACCGGCCTGATCGAGAACGTCGATCTGTTCCGCGTAAACGGCGGCGGCGGAATGCACAACAGCAGTCCCCGGACGCTTCAGATCCGGGACCGGGACGGAAACGTCATCGTCTCGGCCTCTTACGACAATGACGATCAGACGAAGCCGGACAAGGGGATCTTTTACCAACACCCCGCGCCGGGTTCCACAGCGATGGTCATGATGCCGAACCCCGGCACCGTCCCGGCCAATCCCGGCTCGGTTCAGCCGGAACAGCTCGTCCCTTACGCCGAGGGATCGGCCGTTACGATCGCCCACACGCCGGCCGCCGAAACGACGGACGACGCGGACTATGTCGTCAGCGCGGACATTGCCGGCGCCGAGCAGTCGGTATCGGCCTCCGTTTACTACAAGACGGATACGGCCGGAACCTATTCCGCGATTCCCATGAGCGTGTCGGGAGCCGTCTATCAAGCGGCCGTCCCGAAGGAAGCGCTCGCCGGAAGCAGTCTGCTCAGCTACTACATAGAGGCGCAAGACGGAGACCGCGATCCGGTGCGCACGGCGGAGTATACGGTCCGAATCGTCAAGCGCCCGGAAGCAGCCGGACAGCTTCCTCCTCTTCTCATCACGGAGCTACTGCCGAACAGCAGCAACGTGAATGGAGCGGACGGGTACGAATTTATCGAGGTCTACAATAATACGGACCGGGAATTTCATTTTAAAGATTACAAAATCTATTACCGCTATACGGACTCCGGACCGGAGGCCGACGTCGTCTGGCCGACCGACCGGGAAGACCTCGTCATCGCCCCGATGCATACGATGGTGTTCTGGGTCATCAACAGCGCCAACCGCGATCTGACCGTCGACGACTTTAACCGGGCATTCGGCACGAATCTTGCGGAAGGCACGGACATCGTCAAAGTATACAGCGACGGCATGGCCAACACCTCGCGCAGAGGCATCGTCATCGGCACGAACACGCACAAGGAAGTCGTATCGGCCTATTACGACGGCAGCCTGTCCAACGTGGAAAACAAGGGAACGCACTATATGTACCCCGCCGAGGGGACGACGATGACGCCTTTAAGCACGGGAACGGTGGCCGCTTCGCCGGGAACCGTCACCAGCGCGCAAATCCCCGCCCAGCCGGTGAGCGTCAGGGAAGACACGGAAGCGCCCACGCTGCAGGATAGGACGGGCGTAACGGAAATTGACCAGTCGCAATCGCTGGAAATCGTCGCGGACGCGCAGGACGATCAACAGGTCAAGTCGGTCGCCCTGTATTACAAGACCGACCGGGACAACGAATATACGAAGCGTTACCTTTACGAAGATTACAACGATACGATGTACCATTATACGGTGTCTTCGCCGGAAATGATCGGAAGAGCGTATGTGTCCTACTATTTCGAAGTATCGGACGGCACGCATACGGTTGTCTCCGACGTACGCCAAGTCGCCATCCGCAGCAGCCTCGACAGCTCGCCCGTTCGGCTGAACGTCAAGGACGGCGATGTATTGAGCGGCACAAGCGTCATCAAGGCGGCGGCGAACGGACTGGACGCAGACGACCTGAAGCTGTCCGTCGACGGACATGAAGTCGCGGACACGTACCGCGCCCTCGAGCACGACGCCTTTTTCGCGTTTGAAGCGACGGAAGTGAACTATTATTTCAAAAACGCCGTGACGATGGGCAACGATATTTTGTACACCTTTCTGGACCCGATCAACGCGTATACGACGCTGACGTTCCCGATCGAGGCCGCACGGCTTCATGAAGGCCGCAACGTCATCTCGATCCGGGCCGGCTCGAAATCCGGACCGTTCGACGACCGGCCGGAGGAAAACAAAGACGACTTCAAAATCCGGAACGTGCGTCTTGTGCTGGCGGACGGCACCGTGCTGTACGATCCCGCTTACGCCGACCGCAATCAGGAACTGAAAATGGGCGACAGCGCGGGAAGAAACGAAGCGATCGACTTCACCTTCGAGCTGAACGCAAGCCACCTCGGCGCCAAAGCCTACAACTGGGATACGACATCGGCCGCCGACGGCAAGCATCGTCTGGCCGTGACCGCCCCCGGCGGCGCATCCGCGGAAGCGGAGGTCACGATCGACAATACCGCGCCCGCCATCCGGCCGTCCGTCGAGGAGGGCAAAACATATCGCGGCGCGTTTACGCTGGATGCGGCCGTCACGGATGCCCTCGCGGGCGTCCGGTCGGTCGAAGCCTCGCTGGACGGAAAGGCGATCGCGCTGCCGTATGAAACCTCCTCCGGCAAGCTGGCCGGCGGAACGCATACGCTGTACATCAAAGCGACGGATCATGCAGGCAACGTAAACGAAGTTACCGTCCGATTCGATGTGCCGAACGAGAATCCGGACAAGCCGGCGCTTATCTCGCCGCAAAACGGACAAGAGAACGTATCGCTGCAGCCGGATTTGACGGTCACGGTCAAGGACCCGACAGACGACCCGATGTCCGCGACCTTCTACCGCGGCTTCCGTTACGACAGCAACCGCAAGGACGGCTTCCGGGGCTTTGCGGGCGCATCGGACACCGAGCCGCCGAAGCAACTGCAGCCGGGCGGAGAACAGCCGATGTCCGCCGACGATTACGGCAAGATCGGCGCAGCCGACGGCCAATACCTGGTCTCCGATTCGTCCGATCGATTCCCATATCAACGCTTCGAGCTGACGCTCGATCCTTCGGTCAAGCCGACCGACCGGGTGGATATCGAATGGAAGGGCCATTCGCTCGAAGGACGCAAGGTGAGCCTGTACGCCTGGAGCCCAGCCGCAAGCAAATGGGTTCCGCTGGACAGCGAAATCGCGGGCCGCGAAGATTTCACGTTGTCCGCGACCGTCAAGGCGGGAGATTACAATGCCGATGGCCAAATCCATGTCATGATCCAGGACGAAATGCCGCAGTCGCAGGACCCGTACGATTTCACCTTCGTCTGGATGTCGGATACGCAGTACTATTCCGAAAGCTATCCGGAGATCTACAAGAAAAACGTTCAATGGGTCGTAGATCAGCAGCAAGCGATGAACATCCGGTACGTCATCCACACCGGGGACATCGTCGACGATGCCGATCAGGAATACCAGTGGATCAACGCGAACGAAGCGATGAAGCCTCTGGACGAATCCGGCATCCCTTACGGCGTGCTGGCCGGCAACCACGACGTCTCGCACCAGAGCGGCGATTACAGCCACTTCTGGGCGCATTACGGCGAAGACCGCTTTAAGAACCAGCCCACCTACGGCGGTTCCTACCAGAACAACCGCGGCCATTACGACCTGATTTCCGCCGGCGGCAACGACTTTATCATCGTCTATATGGGCTGGAACATCGGCGACGACGAGATCGATTGGGTCAACGACGTCGTCAAGCAATATCCGGACCGCAAAGCGATTCTGGCGTTTCACGAGTACCTGCTCGTATCGGGCAACCGCGCTCCGATCGCGGATAAGATTTTCGAGCGCGTCGTCTTGCCGAACAAGAATGTCATCGCCACGCTGAGCGGCCACTACCACGACGCGGAAACGCTGGTCGACGAGATCGACGACAACGGCGACGGCATACCCGACCGCAAGGTGTACCAGATTCTCGCCGATTATCAGGGAGCGGAAATGGGCGGTCTCGGCTATATCCGCCTGCTGCAGTTCGATCTGGACCACAACAAAATCCATGTCAAAACGTATTCGCCGTATTTGGACGACTACAACTATTACGATCCGGCCGAATATCCGGGCAAGGACGAATTCGACATGGACGTCGACCTCGGCGCGATGAACAAGCGCGTGGCGACCGATTATTTCGCCGCCAACGTGTATACGGATCAACTGATCGGCAAAGCCGAACACGTTCAAAGCGGCTCCCGGGCGACCGTAAAGTGGACCGGACTCGAGGCGAACCGGCACTACGAATGGTACGTGCTGGCGCAGGATGACCACAGCGGCGGCACGCTGTCCGACATCTGGGGATTCTATACCGGCCAAAACGGCGGCGGTCCTGTCAACCCCGGTCCTGTCGCGCCGTCCCCCGGCGGAAACGGGCGTCCCGAAATGCCGGACGACGCGATTAGCGTCCGTCCGAACGGCGAAGGCGACTACGCCGTGGACGCGAAAGCGCTGGAAGCGGCCGCGGCGAACGCCGGTTCCGGTCCGGTCGAGATTCGCATCGCGCCGGAAAACGGCCGCGATACGTTCCGGCTTCTCTTGCCGGCGAGCGGCGTACAAGCGCTGAAAGCGGGCGCGCGCAAGACGGTGATCGCCTTCCCGCAGGGAGAGCTGGAAATTCCGGCCGCCGCATGGCCCGGACAAACCGCAGACAGCGGCAAGCTGGTGCTGACGCTTAGCGGCTCGTTGGATACCGCCGGCCAGGAGGCATGGGCGAAGGCATTGAACGCCGATTCCACTTACCGGCAAACGGGCGTCTTCTTCACGGCGTCCCTGGCGGGCGCAGCCGGCGAGACGGACGCGGCAGGCGGCGCAGGCTTCGCGGCGCCCGTCACCGTTCGGCTGACGCTCAAGGAGGCCGGACTCGATCCGGATTATGCGGGCGTATATGCGTTGAAGGACGGAAAACCGGTCTATATTGATGGCGCCTTTGACGGTGACGAGCTTACGTTCGAAACGACCGGCGCTTCCGGCTACGCGGTGCTGGAGTACCGCAAAGTATTCGCGGACATGAACGGAAGCTGGGCGCAGGACTATGCGCAGAAGCTTGCCGCCAAGCACATCGTAAAGGGCATCGACGACAGCCGCTACGGTCCTTCCCTCGCCGTAACCCGGGCCGAATTCGCCACGATGCTCGTCCGGGCGCTCGGCTATCTCGAACCGGACGCCGCATCGGCGTTCGCCGATGTGAAGCCGGACGCTTACTATGCCAGGTTTGTCGCGAAGGCTTCCGAGCTCGGCATCGTCAAAGGAAGCGGCGGCCGGTTCCGTCCGACCGAGACGATCACGCGCGAGGAAGCGGTCGTCATGCTGATGCGGGCATACGAACGCATGTCGCCGGACACATCCGTGCCGGCAGCGGCCGCAGGCTTCGCCGACCTGTCCGACGCCTCCTCTTGGGCTGCGGACGCGATTCGTTCGGCTCAAGCGCTCGGTCTGGTCGACGGAAAAGCCGGCAACCGATTCGATCCGCAGGGCGGCTTGAGCCGCGCGGAGCTCGCCAAGCTGGTCTACACGCTTTTGCAGAAATAAAATTTCCTGAAACGGCCTCTCGGCCGATTCAGCAAGCAGTGAAAAAAGGGAATGGCTAAGCCCTCCCTTCCCGAAGGAAGGCCCCCGGCACCGTTAGCGTGCCGGGGGCTTTGTCCCTGAATTCATGGCCGCACGGTCGTCTTCCCGTCCCGCACCGGAATGCCGAAATCCGGCGTGCCGTCGTCCTTCCAGCCAAACGCCTGCACACGGGTGTGGCGGTTCGGATCGTAAAGCGGGTCCCCCACAATCTCCTTGTAATTGCGCGCATGATAGACAAACAGATCCTGTCCGTCTTCGGAGACGGTAAAGCTGTTATGGCCCGGCCCGTATTGGCCGTTCTCCTCGCTCGTCTTGAAGACCGGAACGGGCGATTTCGTCCACGATCGCGGGTCCAGCAAATCGGCGGATTCGTCGGCCGCAAGCAGGCCCATGCAATAGTTCGCATCCGTCGCGCTGGCCGAATAGCTGATCCAGATGCGGCCGTTGCGCTTGAGAACCGCGGGACCTTCGTTCACCATGAACCCGATCGTCTCCCAGGGGTACTCGGGCTTTGAGATCATGACCTGTTCACCCGTGAGCGTCCACGGATTGCTCATGGCCGAGATGTACAGATTGGAATTGCCCGGAATGTCCGGGTCCTTCTGCGCCCAAACGTAATACCAGACGCCCCGATGCTGAAAGACGGTCGCATCGAGCGAAAACGACTCCCAGCGGGTGCGGACTTGTCCTTTTTCCACCCACGTTCCTTCGAGCGGGTTGGCCGATTCGTTTTCCAGAACGTACATCCGGTGATCGAACAGCCCGTCCTTCGTCTCCGTCGTCCGGGCCGCGGCGAAATAAATGTACCACTTGCCTTCGATATAATGAATTTCCGGCGCCCAGATGTTGGCGCTCAGCGGCCCCGACTCGTATTTCCGCCATACCGTCTTCGCCTCGGCTTCGCCCAGCCCTTGAATCGTCTTCGATCGGCGCACCTCGATCCGGTCGTATTCCGGAACCGAGGCGGTGAAGTAATAATAGCCGTCCGTATGCTTGTAAATCCACGGGTCGGCCCGCTGCTCCACGATGGGATTGATATACGCCTTCTTTTGTTCCATGCAGGTTTCTCCCCTAATTCGCAATTATGTTTAATATACTCGAAAGTAAATTCCGGCCGACCCGTACCGCGATCCATTCATGGCCCTTCGCCATACCCGCCTCTCATCGTCCGCGATCCATCGGGTCCGGTCGCGGCTACCATCTGGAAGCGCCCGGATACGGGCAGCGCGAATCGAAAAGCCTGGCCCGGACGTCGACCAGGCAGCCGCAGTACCGGCACGTCGTGCCGTACTGCAGGCCGGGGCACGCCCGGCAAAGCGCCAGACGCCGGGCAGCCTCCGCCTCCGGCGCGGCATCACGGCCCCGAACGGCGATTTCGATCAGCCGCTCGAGCTTCTCCGGCGATACGCGGACGCTTTCCGCGCAGCCTTTGCATCCTTCCGGGCGCGGCATCTCCGCCCTCTCCCCGAAGGCCGCCGTCATGCCAGCGCCAGCACGACAACGGAAGCCGGCGGCAATTCGATCCGGAGCTTCCCGTCCGCGAAGGCCGCGCCCTTGAAGTCCGCCGGCGCAACCTCGTCCGGCTTCTCGAACGTGTTGTGCGCGTTCAGCGCCGCATGCGTCAGCACTTTGCCGGACACGCTGCGCGCGCCGCTTCCGTCCAGCTCGCAACTTAACGCCGCGCCCTCCGCATGGTGGAGATTGCAGAGCGAAAGATGAATGACGCCTTGCGCATCGACCGAAGCCGACACGCTAAGCTGCGGAATCGAAACGCCGTCCATCGTATACGCCGGGCTTTCGAACGCCACCTCCAGCAGCTCGGCATCCTGATGCACCTTGTACATGTCGAAGACGTGGTACGTCGGCGTCAGCAGCATCTTCTCGCCTTCCGTCAGCACCATCGCCTGCAGCACGTTGACCATTTGGGCGATGTTGGCCATCTTCACACGCCGCGAATAGTTGTGGAAAAGGTTAAGGTTAATCCCGGCGATCAACGCGTCGCGCAGCGTGTTTTGCTGGTACAGAAATCCCGGGTTCGTGCCCGGCTCGACATCGTACCATGCGCCCCATTCGTCAATGATAAGGCCGACGCGGCCTTCGGGATCGTAGCGGTCCATGATTCCGGAATGCCTCACGATCAGCTCTTCCATGCGGAGCGTATGTTTGAGCGTTTGAAACCACTCCTTGGCTCCAAACGCGGTGGCGGACCCTTTGACGCCGTGCCAGTTGCCCGTCGGCAGCGTGTAATAATGCAGGCTGAGTCCGTCCATGAAGCGGCCGGCTTCCCGCATCAGCACCTCTGTCCAGCGGTAATCGTCGGAGTTGGCGCCGCACGCGATCTTGTACACCTTGTTGCCGCCGTAATGGCGGACGTAGGTTTGGTAATGCCGGTACAAATCCGCGTAATACTCGGGCCGCATATGGCCGCCGCAGCCCCAGTTCTCGTTGCCGACCCCGAAGAACGGCAGTCGCCACGGCTCTTGCCGGCCGTTCCTGCGTCTGAGATTCGCCATCGGCGATTCTCCATCGAATGTGATGTATTCGACCCACATCTGCATTTCCCGGACCGTTCCGCTGCCGACGTTGCCGCTGATATAGGGCTCCGCGCCGAGCAGCTCGCACAGCCGCAGAAATTCGTGCGTGCCGAAATGATTGTTTTCCTCGACGCCGCCCCAATGGTTGTTGATCATCCGCGGCCGCTCGGAGGCGGGGCCGATTCCGTCCATCCAATGGTACTCGTCGGCGAAGCATCCGCCGGGCCAGCGCAGCACCGGGATGCGCAGCTTTCGAAGGGCCTCCAGCACGTCGTCTCGAATCCCTTCCGTATTCGGAATCGGCGAATCCTCGCCTACCCACAGGCCTTCGTACACGCACCGGCCCAGGTGCTCGGCAAATTGCCCGTACAAATACCGGCTGATCGTTCCTTTTTTCCCGTTAGCATTGATTCGCATGGAAATCATCGTTATCGCCCCCGCTCTGAATGATTGGATGTCGGAAGAGACGCAACCGTCCCGGTTCCGCTAACCTTTTACGGCTCCTGCCGTCATGCCGTCGATAAAGTATTTCTGGAACCCCACGAACAAAAGGAAGATCGGCAAAATCGAGAAAAACGAGCCGACGATCAGCAAATCGTAATTGTTCCCGTATGGCGTCAGCAGCGTTTTCAGCCCGATCGGCAGCGTGTACTTGTTCGAATCGCTGAGCACCATAAACGGCCAAAGAAGGTTGTTCCAACTGTGCATGCCGTTCAGGATCGCCATCGCCGCGAAGGCCGGCTTCATGACCGGCATGACGAGACGAAAATAAATGCCGTATTCGCTGGCTCCGTCGACCCGCCCGGCCGTGATGATTTCGTTCGGAATGCCTCTTAAATATTGCCGGAAAAAGAAGATCGTCGAGGCATTCGCGACGCCCGGCAGCACGATGGCCGAGAACGTGTTCATCAGGCCGAGGTCAAACGTCAATTTATAAAGGGGCAGCAGCAAAATTTCAAACGGCACCATCATGATCAGCAATACGCAAATAAACAGAACGTTTTTCCCCTTAAATTCGTAAGCGGCAAACCCGTATGCCACGAAGGCGCTGACCAACAGGGTCAGGGCGACCTGCACAATCGTCAGCAAAAAGGAATTGAAGAACCAAAGAAAATAAGCGTGGTTTCCCGTAAACAGAAAAACAAAGTTGTCGAAGCTCATGACCGACAGATCGAAGCTCAAATTCAGCCCGTTACGGACCAGCTCCTTGCCGGGTTTGAAGGAGCCCAAGGCAATCGCGTAAAACGGGACCAGCACAAGCGCGCATAGAACGGCGAAAAAAGCAAAGAGGACGATGCGGATCGAGATTTCTTTTCTCATCTTAATCCTCCTTTTTGAACATGCCCGTAAACGCCAATTGCGTCAGATTGATCGCCATGGCCACGACGAGCAGCACGATGCCGACCGCCGCGGCATATCCCATTTCGTTCTTTTCGATCCCTTGGCGATACAAGTACCCGACGATCGTCAGGCCGATATTTTTGGGCGAGTTGTTTCCGTTCCACAGCATCAAGCTTTCGATGAACATGGCCAGGCCCGCATAAATGCTGATCGTGACGACATAAAGGGTCGTAGGCTTCAGCAGCGGAACGGTAATGCGGGTAAACTTCTGAAACGCCGAAGCGCCGTCCATCGAAGCGGCCTCGTAGTATTCTTCCGGGATGTTCTTCAGTCCGGACAAAAAATAGAGCATATTGACGCCCGTCCATCTCCACGTTGCGAGCGCAAGCAGCGCGATAAATCCGGTAACCTGTCCCTTCAAAAATTTGATCGGCTCGATCCCGAAAAGGCTCAAAAAGCTGTTGATCAACGACCCTTCCATTTCTCCGAACATCAATCGGAAGATCGTGCCCGCGACGACGACGGACGTAAGCGCAGGCAGGAAGAAGGCGGATTTGAAAAACTCTCTTCCCCACATCAGCTTGTTGTTGATGAGCACGGCAAAGAGCATGGGGAACGGGATCAAAATGACGAGCGTCAGCACCATATAAACGAAGCTGTTCGTTACCGCCTTCAGAAAGACGCCGTCGCCCATCAATTTGACGTAGTTGTCGAAGCCGATCCATTGCGCCCCCTGGCCGAGCGTCATCTTTTGGAAGCTCATGCCGACCGAATTGCCCAGCGGGTAAATCCAGAACACGAGGAATACCAAGACAAACGGCAGCACGAACACGTAAGGAGCGGTTTTTTGGGAGTAGATGAATTTGCGGATCACATACTCTCCTCCTTTGGTTCCCAAATAAGAGCTACCCTTGTCAGGGTAGCTCGCGGCTTGGGCGACAGCCCCGCTTATTTCAGTTGTTGTTCGATTTGCTTCTGCGCCTCGTTGAGCGCCTCCGCGATGTCTTTGCCGTCCTCGAAGATTTCGTTCAAGGTGGTGGTGCACAGAACGTTGTTAATGGTCGGAGAAGCCGGGGTCGACTTGATCAGCTGGATTTCGTCCTTGATTTCATTCAGGACGTCGAACGGGTTGTTTTTGAAGTATTTGACGAATTGGTTATCCGGGTTATGCGTCACGTCCTTCATTTCCCATACGTCCATGTTGACCGGGTCGAAGCCGAGCGTGTTCCAGATTTGGATGTTGGCGTCGAGCGACAGCTTCGCAAACGCGAGGAAGTCCTTGGCGAGCTTGATATCCTTCGCCGTCTTGGTGACCACGGTGCCGGTGCCGCCGCCGCCGTACGATCTCGGCATGCCTTCCTCGATGACCGGCATCGGCGCAATCGCGATTTTGCCCGCCAGATCCGGCATGTAGTTCGTGAACCTCGACATCATCCACAGCGGCATCATCGCGCTCGCATAATTGCCGTTGTTGAATTCGCCGTACGCCTCTTCCGTATCCGGCTGTCCTCCGGCGATGGTGGAGACGGCGTTGCTTTCCTGCAGGTCTTTCAAAATGCCGAGGCCCTTGATCAGCTCCGGAGAATTGACGACCGGGTTGCCGGCGTCGTCCGTGAAGTCTTTGCGCTGCTGCGACAGCATCATGGCCGATTGCCAAACCGCGCTCGTATCGGCCGTCCCCAAGTATTTTCCGGTTTTCTCGTAAACCTGGATGCCGGCTTTCTTGTAATCTTCCCACGTCTTGATCTTCGTGTAATCGACACCCGCCTGGTCCAGGATTTCCGTATTGTAGAACGCGACCGTCGCGCCGACGTGCGTCGGCAGACCGTAAATTTGCCCATCCTTGCTATACAAATCCAACCGGGATTTCACGATGGTATCCTTGTACGGTTCCACCACGTCGTTAAGCGTTTCCAATTGCGGCGTGCCCTTCAGAAAATCCGGGAATTTCCCCACCTCGATGTCCGCGATGTCGGGAGCCCCCTGGCCGGTTTGCACGGCGATGGACAGCTTGTTGTGCATGTCGTCGTAAGGCATCACCGTGACGTTCAGCTTGATTTGCCGGTCGGGATTGGCCTCGTTCCACTTTTGGAGCATCGTCTCAAAATGCTTGCCGTGCAGCTCGACGAACGTCCAGTACGAAAGCGCCGTCGCGTTTTCCCCGGCGCCGCCGTCAAGGACCGACGTTTCCCCGCCGGATGACGAAGAAGATTTGCCGCAGCCCCATAGCATCAAAGTCATCGACAAAACCGCCAACACCATGAACCGCTTTGACTTCATTCTCGACCCTCCCTCGAGTTTTCATTGCTAAGGCCGACTTTTCGGCTTGTATGTAGCCTGAATCCCGATTTCCCCGTTTCCCCGAAGACGGGCACCTCCCTTGTTTTAAAAAAATATAAAACAATTCCGAACATTCTGAATGAATCCGTTTGCAAACTTAAAATAACATACGGACAACCTCGCTGTAAATATAAAAACCTAAATCTTTTTATATGTGCTTAAAGCTATCTCGCAAAACAGGCCATAAAACGCGTTTATCCCTTTTGTCCAGACGGATATATTGATTTTATTTTAAATAAAGGTATAGTAAAAATCAGAGCAAACGACCGTTTTTGCCATCTCACCGGAGGAAGGTACTGTCGCATGATTTATATCAAAGATTTGATGAGCGGGATCGATATTTTCAAGGCCCTTAGTTCGGAAATCAGGATTCAAATCCTCGAACTGCTCGCCAAACACCAGGCCCTGAACCTGAACGATCTCGCCACCAGGCTGAATTTGAGCAACGGCGCCATTACGATGCACATCAAGAAGCTGGAGGAAAGCGGCCTGATCGAGATCAATACGTCGGTCGGCAAGCACGGCATCCAGAAGCTCTGCTATTTGAACAAAGACAAACTGATGATCGATTTGCGCAAAAAGGACGTCAGCAACCTGTACGAAGTGGAGCTTCAAGTCGGGCACTACAGCAATTACCAGGTTTCCCCCACCTGCGGCCTGGCTACCAAGGACAGCATTATCGGCGAATTCGACGATCCCCGGTATTTTGCCGATCCGCGGCGGATCGATTCGGAAATCCTTTGGCTTGCCGAAGGTTTTCTGGAATACCGGATTCCGAACTACTTGAAGCCGAACCAGTCGTTCCGGGAAATCCAGCTCTCGATGGAGCTCGGATCGGAAGCGCCCGGCTACTGCGACAACTATCCTTCGGATATTTACTTCTATCTCAACGGAATTGAAATCGGTTATTGGACAAGCCCGGGGGATTTCGGGGACGCCAAAGGCGCCTTCAATCCGGACTGGTGGCCCCCCCATTTGAACCAGTACGGCATGCTGAAGCTGATCCGCATCAACAAAGAAGGCAGCTTTATCGACGGGTGCCGGATTTCCGACGTGACGATCGACCAGATCAACCTGGACTACAAGAGCGAGCTGACCTTCCGGATCGCGGTAACGGACAAATCCGTCAACAAGCGGGGACTGACCATCTACGGCAAACATTTCGGCAACTACAGCCAGGACCTGCTGGTGCGCGTGCTTTACGACGTGCACGAGGAATAGAAGGCGCGGTTTCGCAACAAAAAAAGGAAGAGCCGGCGCATCCATCAAGTGTCCGAAACGATCGGCTCCGCCCTTTCCAAAAGACAGCATTTGGCGTTCCGTTCGCTGATCATCGTCGTTGCTGCCGCTGTCATCTCGATGGTCGGCTCTTCTCTGATCGCAGCGCTCGGCGGACAAATGAAAAGCGGATTCGGTTTGTTTTGGCTGTTCCACTTTCTGACTCTCGCGACCTTCATGTTCTTTGCCCAAATGTTCCTGGCCGTGTTCGGAATGGCGGGAATGTTCCTGAATATGGCGGTTCTTTCGCTGCAGCTTGTGACTTCGGGGACCATCGTGCCCAGGGAAATGTTAAGCGGCGTCTATCAGTGGATAGGCCGTTTTCTTCCTGCGACCTACTCCGTGGAAGGCATCATGAACCTGCAATTCGGCGGTGTACACACGGGCAAGGACGCAGAGCTGCTGCTCGCGACGATCCTGGTCAGCGTAGCCGTAACCGTTGGGGCAATCCTCATCAAAAAACAAGGAACTCCGCTACCGGAAAAAACGGCTTCGCCAAAAGCCGAGCTTTCCGTAAACTGACGTCACGCCGGAATGGGCGGCGCTCGTCCGTAAATAAGAAAAGCCCAATCCCGATCAGGATTGGGCTTTCACGGCGGTTGGTTGCAATCAACTTACGGCTTCCTTCCCTTCCAGCAGCTCCTGAATAAAAACGGGCAGCGAGAAGCATTGCCGCAACATTTCCTCGTTCACATAACGCGTATTTTTATGAAACCGGATGCGTTCCGGGTCGGGAAGCGGCCGCTTGGAGCCGATCGTAAAGCTCCACAGCCCTCCCGGGTAGGTCGGAACGACAGCCGTGTATAATTTTCGATGGGGAAAAAAAGTGCCGACCCGTTCATACGTCTGCCGCATGATTTCGGCGTGAAAAATCGGCGATTGGCTTTGGCATGCCATCAGGCCGCCCTCGTTCAAGGCGTTGTACAAGCTTTGATAAAAGCCCGTTTCGAACAACTGCTGCGCAGGCCCGACGGGATCGGACGAATCGACGATGATGACATCGTACTTGCTTTGGACTTGCTTCACGAATTGAACGCCGTCGACAAAATGGTAATGCACCCTCGGATCGGACAGATCGCCCGATACTTCCGGCATGTAGCGCTTGCTGGCCCGAACGACGGCTTCGTCGATCTCGACCAGATCGATCCGTTCGACCTCTTCGTATTTGGCCGCCTCTTTCGCGGCTCCGCAATCGCCGCCCCCGATGATGAGCACGTTGCGGGGATGCGGATGAAAGGACAGCGGAACGTGGGAAATCATCTCGTTGTAAATGTAGCCGTCCATCGACGTCGTCTGCACGACTCCGTCCAGCACAAGCATGGGACCGAAATCGTACGAATCCAAAACCATGACGTGCTGATAGGGGCTCGTTTCCTCAAACAGCACGTTTTTGATGCGGTAACTGATTTTCAAATTATCCCTCTCGTCTTCGGTCAACCACAGTTTACCCTGTGAACTGCGAATATACTTTGGCAACCGTTCCATTTTCGACCTCCCAAGTGTATAGTATAAACCCGCCTCTATTGTACCAAAGGCGGCGGAAAGATATAGCCCGTCGCCCGAACGGGTCGCTTTTATCCATGCGCGCCGCCCTTCAGGTTCAGGACGATCACCCCGGCGACAATAAGCAAAATCCCGGCGACCGTCGCAAGACTCGCGGTCTCCTTCCAAACGACGATTCCGACGATGGCCGTAACCGCCGTCCCCACCCCCGACCAGATCGCATACGCCACCCCGAGCGGGATGTGCTGCAACGACAGCGACAGCGAATAGAACGCGACGCCGAAACCGAGGAGCGTTCCCAGGCTCGGGTACAATTTCGTAAATCCGCCGGACGCTTTGAGCATCGAGGTGCCGAACAGCTCGGCCGCGATCGCAAGGGCCAGAAACAGATAAGCCTTCATCTCATTTTTCTCCTTTTTCGCCGGACGGCTGATGATGATTCCAAATGCCTGCGAGCAAAAGCTCGACCATTCGCGCCAGCGCGGTCTCAAGCGAAAGATCCCGGCCTTCCCTCGCCCGCCGGTCCATCAGGCGGTACAGCCCTCCGACGTAGACATCGATGAACAATTCGATATCGAACGGGCGAATGTCCCCGGTTTCGATTCCCTCCCGAACCAGCACCCGAAAATTGTCCCATCCGTTCTGCAGATAATCGTCGATCGCGGCCCATTGCTTAGGGTAGCGCTGCTCCAGTTCCTTGAGGATGCCGATATCGCGGAAGGCAAATCCGCGCGGCAAATTCGTGAGCACTTGGTGCAGCTTGGCCGGTATCCGCAGGGAAGGGTCGCCGAGCACCCTTCGCTCTTCTTCCTTCATCTCCTCTATCGACTGCAGCACGATATGTTCGACGATTTGTTCCTTGGAAGCGAAGTATTGGTACAGGGTCTTGGTGCTGATGCCAAGCCGGCCCGCCACCTCCCGAATCGAAAATTTCAACCCCCGCTGCCGGATTTCCTGAATAGCCGCCTGCGCGATCCGCTCCTTCACGCTCCTTATGCGCCTCCTTTTTCCCGTTCATCCGTCTTCTTTGCTGCGATCGTCACCCATTCGCGCGAAAAACACGTAAAACATTTTGTGTTATCCGTTTTCCATGATACTTCGAATCTTTCCATCCCGCAATATGCGGGGGCGGTAGCTGCGGTTTCAATGCACGAACTTTCTTACAAGCGATATGATGCATAGAAAAAAAGCAGCCGGACGGCAAAATATCGGTCCTTGTCGACCGCATCTTTCACCGTCCGGCGCTCTTGTGCTTCCTCCCTCCGCTATACCCGCAAAAACGATTCGTCGTCCCGCAAGCTTGTGGCCGCAGGCGCCGTCTCCGCGACGAGGCGTCCGCGCCGGAAGACGTACCGGGGGGACGGCCGTTTGCGAATGAGGTCGGCGGCGTCTTCGGCGTCGAACAGCAGAAACGAAGCCGGCGCCCCTTCGGGGAAATCGCCGCTTCGGCTGCCGTACACCGTTCCCAAATTCATCGCCGCCGCCCCGCCCTCCGTAATCATCCCGATCAGCTCCGCAAGTTCTGCGCGCCCGCACATATGGGCCAGATGGGCGGCCATGTGGGCCGCGTCCAGCGGGTTGCCCGTGCCCAGCGGGTAAAACGGCGTGCGGATATCGTCGTGGGCAAGCGCGACGTTGATGCCTGCGCGCTTAAACTCCTTGATGCGCGTTAGTCCCCTCCCTTTGGGATAAGCGTCGTACCGGCCCTGCATGACGCTGTTGATGAGCGGGCAAGCGACAATCGAGAGGCCGGATTGCTTGACCAGCCCGAGAAGCTTCTGAAAGTAAGGCTCGTTGTAATAGGCCGCCGCGTTCGCATGCGCCGCCGCCACCCGCGACGATAGCCCGGTGGCGATGGCGAGCGAAGCGCACACCTCGAGAAACCGGGAAGCGGCGTCGTCCGTCTCGTCGCAAAACACGTGAACGTAAGCCCCTTTCCGCTCGGCAAGGCCGAACGCTTTGCGCAAGGACAGCACGCCCTCCTCGCGGGTCGCCTCCAGATGCGGAACCGCGGACACGCCGTCGGCGCCCATGCGGAGCGCTTCCTCCATGCGCGCTTCGTTATCCGGGCACGACACGATTCCGTCCTGGGGAAATGCGGTGACCTGAAGATCGATCCGCTCACGGTAGCGCTCCCTAAGCTCCAGCACCGCCTGCAAGGCGGTAAGCTTCGGATCGCCGATGTCGACCATCGCGCGCATATGCAGGACGCCGTAGCCGAGATAGAGCCGGATCGTCCGCTCCGCCCTGGCGATCACATCCTCTCGCGTCAGTCGGGCTTTGCGGGAAGACCAGATCGCGATCCCCTCCGCCAGCGTTCCGCTCTCGTTCCAGGCGGGATCGCCGGCGGTCAGCGCCGTGTCCAGATGGACGTGCGGCTCCACGAACGGCGGCAGCAGCAGCAGGCCTTTCGCATCGAACGTCTCCGCGGCGCCGGCTGCCGCCAGTTTCCCTTTTCCGGCAATCGCCCCGTCCCGGATTCCGATATCCGTCGGCGCGCCGCTTCCGGCCAAACGCACATTCAACACAACCAGATCGTAACGGCCTGCCATCGTCATCCCCGCCATTCATCGAATACCCTTGACTGCTTCGGCGAACCGGGCGACCCGGGCGCCCAGCCTGCCGGCCATGATCAGCTCGCGCTCGTCGGGAGACCTCGAACTGTCGGGGCCCGCCAAGGTCGAAGGCCCGTAGGGAGAGCCTCCGATGGCGTCGGCCGTCAAATATTCCGGGTTCTGCGAATAGGGCAGCCCGACGTAAATCATGCCGAAATGCAGCAGCGGCACGATCGAGGTCAGAATCGCCGCTTCATGCCCGGTATGAATCGAGCCCGCGCTCGTCATGATCCCCGTGGGCTTGCCTTCCAGCTCTCCGCTTGCGCACAGGCTTCCAGACAGGTCGAGAAACGATTTGACCTGCGCCGGCATCGTTCCGAAATAGGTCGGAAATCCCCATACGATCCCGTCCGCCCACCGGAGATCGTCGGCCGCAGCTTCCGGTACGCCCTCCTGCTCCTTCCGGGCCGCCTCGTATTTCTCCCATCTCGCGCCCACGCGAAATGTGCCGGACAGCCCGTCTTCCCCGCTTCCCCGCCTGCGGCTCGGGTGATCGAGCAGCGCCGTCACGTTTTCCGGCGACCTGAATTCCGGAATGCGCGCCATCCTCGCTTCATGCCCCGCATCGCTTACCCCCTTGGCCGCCGCTTCCGCCATGCGGTGCATATGCCCGTATGCGCTGAAATAGACGATCAGCACGTTGGCCATTCCCATCCCTCCGTTCGGCCCAAACGGCAAAGGCCGCGGCGCGAGCGCTCACGGCCCCTCCTACGATACGTTCATAACGCATTCATATCCTAGCCTTCGGCTACGGCGTTCTCACTTGCCCGGCAGGAACTCGTTGGTGAACACGTTCCCGATCGGCTCGGCTTCCTTCAGAATGCCGATCTCGACAAGCTGCTTCTGCAGCCCTTCCCAAATCTCCTTGCTCATGTAGCCGACCCCGTTCGTCTCCGCGTCTCCGCCGTAGATGAGCGGCTCCTGCGCCTTCGCTCCGAAGGCCATCGCTTCCAGCTTCAGGTCGGGGTTTTTCTCCTGCATGATCTTGTTGATCTCTTCGGCGTTGTCCTTGTAATAGTACCAACCCTTGACGGAGGCCTCGACGTAGGCTTTGACGATGTCCGGGTGCTGCTTGATGAAGTCTTCCGTCGTGTACAGCACGTTGCCGTACTGCTTGTAGCCGAGATCGTAGTTGAGGAAATACTCGACTTCCACGCCCTCCTGCTGCATCGTGAACGGCTCGGAGGTGACGTAGATCTGCGTTGCGGAATCCGGATCGGCGACGAAGTTGGCCAGCGAACCCGTGTACTTCAGTTCCTCCACCTTGTCGAGCTTGTAGGCTTTCTTCAGGTATTCCCAATACGTCGAGCCGCTTGCGACGTAGACTTTGTGTCCGTTCAGCTCGGAAAGATTCTTGTACTTGCCTTTATGGAACATAAGGCCTTGGGGATTCTTCTGAAACGTCGCCGCGACGGCCACGAGCGGAATGCCGTTCTGCCGCGCCAGCAAAATTTCGTCCGCCTGCCCCATGCCAAACTCGGCTTTGCCCGAGGCGACGATCTGCGTCGAGGAAACCCCCGGCCCGCCGGACTGGATGGTCATGTCGAGGCCCGCCTCCTCGTAAAATCCTTTGGCGAGCGCCGCGTATTGTCCGCCGTGCTCCGGCTCCGCGAACCAGTTCGTGACCTGGGTCACCTTGGCGAGCTTAACCTCCGCCGACGGCGAGGACGAAGAAGAGGATGGAGAGGCGGACGGCCCCGAAGCGCCGCCGGACGGTGACGTCTCATTCTGTCCCGATCCGCAAGCGGTCAGGCTCAATACGGCCGCCACCGCAGCGGCCAATGCGGCCGCCTTCATTCCCAATCGCGCTCTTTTGCCAGCCAAGCTTTTGTTTGCCATGGTTCCCTTCCTCCCTTTGTCTATAAAAAACGTCTGTCCTGCCCCTCTTCATCCAAACATCCAAACGCCGTCAAACGCCAGCCAACCGCCGTCTCCGCACGTCTGTCCGCAAAGCAGGCACCGGCGGTTCAGGATAAGGCGGCCAAACGGGCGGTTGCCGGGTCCGTACAGCGCATCGATAATTCGGATGCGAACGTCCACCGCGACTTGTTGTACACCCAGCGCGTGGCCGGCAGCTCCTGGAACAACTCCTCTGCGGACAAGGCGTCCAGCACGACGAACCGGGCCGGGTTGCCCGGGGAGATCCCGTAATCCGCAAGACCGGCGATTTCGGCGGGAATATGCGTCAGCATGCGCAGCACCGCGGCGATGTCCTCTTCCCTTGCCAAATGCGCTGCGTAAGCGGTCATCAGGCCGATCTGCACCATGTCTCCTCGCCCGAACGGATGGAACGGGTCCTGAATGTTGTCCGAAGCGGCGGCCACAGGCACCCCGGCCGCCGCCAGCTCCCGCACCCGGGTGACGCCGCGCCTGACGTTGCCGCGGTCTCCCCGCCCCTGCAGGTACAGATTGACCGCGGGAAGCGTAACCGCCGCGACGCCGGCCGCCGCCATCTTCGCCATCAGCCGCTCGGCCTCGCCGTGCTCCATCGCCGACAGCGAGCACAGATGGCCGGCGGTCGCCTTCCCGGCATAGCCGTTGCGGATGACATAATCGCAGTAGACGTCGATCGTCTTCACGTTAGGATCGTCCGATTCGTCGATATGCAAGTCGATCGGCCGGCCGAACGCCGTCGCCATCCGGAACGCCCAGTCGATGCCGCCGGCGGGATCGAGGGTCAGATGAGGCGCGCCGCCGACGCCGTCAACACCCATCCGCAGCGTCTCGAAGGCGAATTCGGTCAGCTCGCGTTCCGCTCCCGGATCGTAGTAATACATCGGGAAGAATTGAATGTCGACGACCCCGCTCACCTTCTCTTTCGCTTCCAGCGCCGCTTCGATCGTCCGCATGGCGATCCCGCGGCCGAGGTGCACGGGCACGTCGAGATGGCTGCGCAGCGCCGCCGATCCGAAGGATGCCGCTCTCAGCGCCGCTTTCACGATACGGTCGCGAATCGTTTCTTTGCTGAACTCTCCTATGACCGACCGGTAGTTTTCGATCGCCTCCAGCAGCGTTCCCGAACGGTTGCGCACGCGGGAGAGCGAATAGGCTTTGTCCAGATGCATATGAACGTCCACAAACCCCGGCAGCAGCACCCGCCCCTGCAGATCGATCCGGCCGGCCGCATTCAGCCCGCCCGCGCCGAGAGCGGCGATCGGCTGGTGCTCTTCCGAGCCGATCGGCCCGGCCTGAGGCTCGACCGCACGCCACTTGCCGTCCCGGATCGTCAGCTTGAACAGGCCGCCTCCATCCGTTAACGGCAATCTGGCGTTGATAATCGCCATCTCCGCGGCTTGCACCGGCATAGGCTTCACCTTCCCTTCTCTCGTTTTTTAACCTTCGGAGGATTTCATCTCGGATTCGTGCCAGGAGCTGAGCAGCCACTTCGAAAAGGCGTTGACGAGCAGATAAAACGCGATGCCGAGCAGGGAAGCCGATAAGCCGCACGCGAACAGATAAGCGGTCTGCAGGCGGGAGGCGGAAACCGTGATCGCATAGCCGAGTCCGCCCTTGCCCCCGCCGATGCCGGCGATATACTCCCCTACGATGGCTCCGATGACGGCCAGCGTGCACGAGATCTTCAGTCCGGCGACGATGTACGGAAGCGCCGCGGGAATCCGCAGGCGGAACATCGCCTGCATGGGGGATGCGTTGTACAGGTAAAACAGATTCTTCATGTTGTGGTCCGTGGAATTCAGGCCGATCAGCGTGTTGGACAGCATCGGGAAAAAGCCGATCAGGAACGCGATGATCACGATGGCGTTGATGCCGGCTCCGAACCAGATGACGATGATCGGCGCGATGGCGACGATCGGAATCGTCTGCATGATGATCGCGTAAGGATAGACGCTTCGCTCGACAAGCTTGGAGCTGGCCAGGACGATCGCAAAGCCCACGCCGAGCACGATGCTGAGCAGAAAACCGAGCAGCGCCTCCGTGATCGTCGTGTAGACCGAGACCCACAGATTCGGCGCGTTTTCCGACGCGGCCCGGACAATGTCGGTCGGCTTGGGCAGCAGATACGGCTTTATGCCCGCAAGCCGGCAAATCATTTCCCAAAGGCCGACAAACAACACGAAAGCGGCGACGGGGGGCGCGGCCTTCTTCATCCATGACCGGACGAATGTCCCCGTGCCCGGCGCCGTGCGCGGCTTGGCGGGCGTCAAGGAACGAATGCACGGAGGCGCCGAATCGGTTGCGAGTTCTTTGCTCATGTCTTGTCACTCCTCTGTCGTCATTGCGCTCGGGACCCGGATTTTGCCGGGATTGAGCAACCCCCGCGGATCGTTGGCGCGCTTGGCCGCCAGCATCGCCTCCAGCTCCCCGCGTCCGCCCGGCTCGAGCGTCCACGTATGGGGATCGTTGATGCCGACGCCGATCGCGCGGAAGAACGCGATTATCTCGTAAAGCCGCTCGCGGGTCGTGTAGCGGACGATCGGCAGCGCCGCGGGCACGACGGTACCGGCCGAACGCATGAATTCCAAATGCATAAGCACCTCGTCGCCGAACACCGCTTTGATTTGGGCGATTTGCCGGAGAAAGTCTGCGGGGTGAAACCCGGCCTGAAGATAGGTCAAGGAGGAATCCGCCTTTAGCGCCCATAAAGTGGTATGGTTCCATGTAAAGTCGGACAGACCGATGACTTTGCGGTACTGACCGGAGGGGATGACGTAGCCGATGCGGCCGCCGAACGAGGCGGCATGAGCGGCAAGCGCCTCCTCGCTGCTTTCTTCGGTTTCCATCAGAACGGCGCTGGAACCGGACTCGAGCTTCTTGGCGATCGGCTTGAAAAAGGAGGGAATCGGCCATTCGACGGGCGAGACGAGCCGCTTGCGGATCGAATCGTCGGTCGCGACCGCAAACGCGAAGCGGCAGGCCGACTCGAAGTCGTCGAACTGCGCCACCGTCTGCCGCCATTCCACCCGGTCCGAAATCGGAATCGTAAGCTCGGTCAGCACGCCGCTTGTGCCGTAATTGTGAATGTACGCGGCCAGTTCGGAGCCGCGGACGACGAGCCGGCGGGGCGTCTCCTCCATCGTATACACAACCGCTTCCAGCACGTTGCCGTCCCACAGATTGCCCCACGTGATGGAGCCGATGCCGCCCGAGCCGCCGCAGACGAACCCGCCTACCGTCGCCTTCATGAACGTGCTCGGATAAATCCGAAGCTCCTTGCCCTGCTCCCGAAGCCGCTTTTCCAGCGCTCCCAGCCGGACGCCCGCCTGCACGCGCGCATAGCCGTCCGTGATGCGGAGCACCCGATCCAGCTTGCTCAGATCCAGCACGATGCCGCCTTCGAGGGGAACCGCCTGTCCGTAGTTTCCGGTGCCCGCTCCCCGCGCCGTCACCGGAATTCCGTTTCGGCAGGCGAAAGCAAGCACCTGCGCGACCTGCTCCTCCGAGTCCGGAACGACGACGCCGTCGGCGCGTTTGTCGCGCAGCAGCGGCTCCAGCACGGGGGAGTACCAGTAATAGTCCTTGGACAGCTTGCCGACCTGGCCGGGGTGGAGCACAAGCCGATCCTCGCCGACCAATTCCCGCATTTCCTTCGCCCAGTCAACCGTCATGCGCGGGCCTCCCTTCCTTCGCCATGCGAAATCTCAATGCTTAAGGGCATCCGATACGGACCGGACGATCCGGCCGAATTCCGAGGTGGTGCGGAACGTCTCGTCGCGGGGAAACGGAACGGGAACCTCGATCATCGCGGCGACCTTGCCGGGACTTGGCGTCATGACGACAATGCGGGTCGACAGAAACACGGCCTCGAACACGTTGTGCGTCACGAACAGCACCGTCATCCCGGCGTTTTTCCGCCAGATTTCAAGCAGCTCGAACTGCAGCGTCTGCCGGGTGATTTCGTCAAGCGCGCCGAACGGCTCATCCATCAGCAGCAGCTTGGGCTTGGACACGAGCGCCCGGGCGATGGACGCGCGCATCTTCATGCCGCCGGACAACTGTCTCGGCATCGCCTTCGCGTAATCCCTCAGCCCGACCAACTCGAGCGCGCGTTCCCCTTCTTCCCTGCGCTCCTTGCGCGGAACGCCGCGCAGCGCGAGCGGCAGCGTCACGTTGTCGAGGACGGAGCTCCAGGGCAGCAACGTATGTTCCTGGAACACGAACGCGATGTCGCTTTGCTTGCGCGCCTGCTTGGGGGAGACGCCCATGACCTCCAGAGTTCCTTCCGTCGGGGCGGAAAGGCCGGTGATCATCTTGAAAATCGTGGATTTGCCGCAGCCGGAAGGGCCGACGAAGCTAAGAAACTCGCCCTCGCGGATCGAGAGATTCACATCCCGGACCGCAACCGTTCCGTTCGGATAGATTTTGGACAACCTTTCCATTCTGACCCATTCGCTGACTTCCGCCGTTGCCGTCATGCTCTTCCCCTCCATCCTTTATTCCCGCAGCGAATGCATATCGAAGGCCGCGATCTCCATCAAAGCCGCAGCCAGCAGCAGCCCCGCCCTGCCCAGCATCGCTTCGCCCCGCTCGGGCGTCGCCTTGGTCGCGTCGCCCGCGACGCCGCTGCGGGAAATGTCGCGCATGACCCAGGCGAAGGACTTGGCGCGGAAGGAGAACCCGGGAGAATCGGGAAAACGGGGCATTTCCCTCGGCGCGAGTTCGGCATGAACCCAATCGGGGCAGATCGCCATGACGAGCGACGTCTCGACATCTCCGGCATGAATGCCGCCGGCCTTTTCCTCGTCGTCGGTAAACGGATCGCTGTAGCCCACCGCGCCCGGATCGAGCCGGTACACGGCAAGGCCGGCGGCGGCGCGGATTTCGCGCGCCATCATGCCCAGAAGATCCGCGTTTCCGCCGTGCGTGTTGAAGAGCAGCAGCTTCCGAAAGCCGCTGCGGGCAAGCGAAGCGGCGATATCCTGCAGCACCATCATGAGCGTTTGAGCCGACAGCGTGATCGTCCCGGGATAGTCCGCGTGCTCGGTGCTTTTGCCGTAATGGATAGGGGGAAGCAGCCAGACCGGCGCGTCTTCGGGAAGATGCTCGAACGCGGCCGCCATGAAGGCTTCGCCCAGCAGCGCGTCCGTATAGACCGGCATATGGGGACCGTGCTGCTCGACGGCGCCCACCGGAAGCACGATCAGAACGTTCTCCTTCGGCATCGCTTCGATTTCTTTGGTGGTTAGCCGGGGCAGAAAACGGCGGTCGAAAGCCTTTCCTTCATACCGGAACCGCATGCGCCTCACCTCTTGCATCCATTTTACGTTAGATAATATTACATATAATCACCATTCGCTACTTGAACACAAACAAAATTCCCATTTACCTCAGATTATTGTCCGATAATTTAACTTATATCTAACATTGTTTTCTCATTTTATAACACTTATATCACATAAATGAACGTTTGTATAGTTTATTTTTCACATAAATCTAACATGAACTTGCTGGCAAACGGTCGATCGGAACGATATGATGGCAAACAAAACAAACCAAGCGGAGCCGCCATCCGGCCGGAAGGAGGATTCGGCGCATGCTCGCGGGAAAGCGAAGACATGAAATCATGAAGATGCTGGAGCTCAGGCAGCAGATGACGATTCCCGAGCTCGCGGAGACGTTTAATGTTCGCAAATGACGATACGCCGCGATTTGGATCTGCTGCAGTCGGAAGGAAAAATTCAGCGGTTTCACGGCGGAGCGGTATCCCACGCCAAGGGGGCGATGGCCTGGTCGCCGGTCCTCGTCGGGGCGAGGCAGACGGCCATGAGCGCTGCGGACAAGAGCGTGCTGCTTCCGGATTCGGCCAAATTCGGCTACCATTCGCTCGCGATCTTCGCCGCGCTCGATGCGTTCGATGAGTTGATTACGGACGATCGGCCGGATGAATCGGAAGCCGGCGTTTAGGAGAAAGCCGGCTATCCGCTGACGCGCGCGACCATCCCTTGATGTCCCCTGTTTTCCCTATTCCAGAAAAGGGAACAACAGCTTCTGGTTCTCGCTGCTGAACATGTTTTTCTTCGTGATGACGACAGAGCCGGTGCTGATCTGCGGCTCCACCTTCTGCCCGAGGGCGGCGCGCATCGCCGTCTTGATGGCCAGATAACCCATATTGAACGGCTTCTGCACGACAGTCGCCTGCAGCACCTCCCGCTCCAGATAGTCGATTTCGCTCATGGAGCTGTCGAAACCGATCAGCTTGACGCGGCCCGCCGCGCCCGCTTCCTGGATGGCGCGGGCCGCCCCGACGGTCGACGGCTCGTTGAGGGCGACGATGCCGGCAAGCTCCGGCTGCCGCCGCAGCAGCGAACGGACGACTTCATAGGCTTTGTCCGGGAGGCCGTCGCTGTATTCCGTCGGCAAAATCTCGAACCCCCCCTCCTCCCGCAAGCTCGCGAGGACGCCGTTTTCCCGTTCCACCGCGTTCGACGAGGCTTTGATGAAGTTGAGGATCGCGACCTGGCCGCCGTCGGGCAGCAGCTCCTTCAGGGCATCCCCCGCCTTTCTCCCCGCCTCGACATTGTCGGTGGCGATCAGGCTTTCGGCCTCATCCCCGTTGATGCCGGAATCGAGCAGGACGAGCGGAATGCCTTCGCTTCGGATTTTCCGGGCGACCGGAACGAGCCGCTCGTAGTCCGTGGCGGAGAGCACGATCGCTTTCGGGCGCAGGAGGATGGCCTGCTCGACGATCCGGATCTGGCCGTCGATGTCCTTTTCCCAGTCCGTGCCGTACACCTGGACCTCGGTTCCCAGCTCCTTGGCCGCCGCGTCCACTCCTTGCCTGACCGCCTGCCAAAATTCGATGCGCGGATCGATCGTCTTCGGAATAAAAACGATAGGTCCGTCTTGGGACAGCCACTTTGCCTGCACCCAGCGGACGCAGCCGAATGCGGCCGCGGACGCCAGGCCCAATACGAGGACAACCATCAAGACCGTTCTCCGTCTTCCGCTCAAGCGTCCTCTCCCCCTTTGCGAAACGGCACCTTCACCAGCACGACGGTCCCTTCCTCGATCTCGCTGTGAAATTCCAGCCCGTACTGCGGCCCGTAAAACAATTGAATGCGCCGCTGCACGTTCACAACGCCCACTCCCGTCCCGCCTTTATCGGCTTTCCATTCGGACAGCACCGAACGCACCTGCTCCGGCGTCATCCCGACGCCGTCGTCTTCGACCGTAAGCTCGAGCTGGCTGCCGGCCCGCCGGCCGGATATGACGATCTCCCCCTTCTCCGCCTTGTTCCGCATGCCGTGATAGATGGCATTTTCCACCAGCGGCTGCAGAATCACCCGCAAGATGCGGCAATCGCGCAGTTCGTCCGGGACGTCGATCCGGTAGGAAAAGCGGTTGCGGTAGCGCATCGACTGAATGGTCAAGTAATTTTCGATATGCTCGAGCTCGACGGAAAGCGGAACCTCCTCTTCCCCCTTGCCGAGGCTCGAACGGAACAGGCGCGACAGCGCCGTCGTCATTTTGACCACCTCCGCCATCTTGTTCGTCTCCGCCATCCAGATGATCGAATCGAGCGTATTGTACAGAAAATGGGGCTGGATTTGCGCCTGCAGCGCCTTGATCTCGCTGTTTCGCTTGATCTCCTCGTCGCGCAGCTTCTGCTCCATCAGTTCCTTGATTTTGGAGATCATCAGGTTGAACGTCCGGGCCAGCTTGCCGATTTCGTTCGTGCTGGTCACGTCGACGCGGATATCGAAGTTTCCTTTTTCGACCTGCTTCATATGCGCTTCCAGCCGCTTGAGCGGCCTTGTCATCGTAAAGGACAGAAAAACGGACAACCCCAGCCCGACGGCGAGGCAAAGACCTCCCCACAGCGCGGAAGAAAGCTGCATTCTCGTCTTGTCGCCGGCCAGTTCGTCCGGATAGGTGACGCCGACGATTTTCCAGCCGAAGTCCGTCGACCGGATCGTGTACCGCTTCCGCTCTCCGTCCTCGCCCGCGCTGATCGTCGTATCCGGCGACCGGAGAATAAGCGGGATGTCCTCGGTTTTCAGTTCCGTAAACATGATTTGCTGCTGGGGATGATAGATCAGCTCGCCGTCCGAGTTCACGATAAAGACGTATCCGCGCTTGCCGAGCTGAATCTGCCGGCACAGATCGTTGATCAGATTGTAGTTCAGGTCCACCAGCAGCACGCCGCTCGGATCGGACGGGCTTTTCCCCCTCAGTTCCCGGCTGAGCGAGATCACCCACCGGTACTCCTTCGGATACAGATGCTCGACGTGCGAGGCGGACAGGACGATCCCGCCCTCGGCATCGCGCGCCTTCCTGTACCACTCCTGCCCGATCAGCTCGTTGTAGTCTTTGATCGGCGCCCCCGTCCGGTCCGAGATGACCGCGCCGTTCGAGCCGACGAACAGCAGCGTCGCGATATCGGTCCGCGAGGCGACGATGGCATGAAAGAAATGTCCGATGCGCTGCGCCAGCAGATCGCTTTCCGGCGTCTTGAGCGTCGTGGACAGAAACCGCTGCAAGTCGCCGTTGTTCAGCGCCAGGGCGGAGATGCTTTCCATATTGTCGACGTAGGTTTGGATATTCGCATTCACCTGATCGATCAGGGTCGTCGCGTAGCCGACCGCCGTTTCGGTGACGGACGTGGTCGACAGCCGGTACGAGCTGTAGCTTTGAATCAGCGTCGTTCCAAGAATGAGCAGCGAAAACGCGAGCGCGATGTTGGTATGGATGCTTTTGAACTGGAACCAGCGCCTGCCCTTCACCCGGCTTTCCCTTCCTTCGCCGCCGCTCGGAATTCCTTGGGCGTCATGCCTACGTTACGTTTGAAAATAACGCTGAAATACTGCGGGTCCTCGTACCCGACCCGCTCCGCGATTTCGTACGTTTTGAGCGCGGTGCCGGCGAGCAGCTCCTTGGCCTTCTCCAGCCGGATTCGGGTCAGGTACTCGACAAACGTCTCTCCGCTGTACTGTTTGAACATGGCGCTGAAGTAGTTCATGCTCATGCAGGCTTTCTGGGCCGCGTGCTGCAGCGACAGGCCGGGGTCCGAATAGTTCTCCCGGATGAACGCCTCCGCCCGGCGAAGGTGGGAATGGGCCTCGTTGCTCCGGAGGCACTCCATCTGGCGAATGACCGCAAGCCCCAGGTCCGTCAGCCAGTCCTTGATGTCATCCAGCGTTTTCAGCGTCAGGATGTGCGCGAACGGGCGGGCCGCCTCGAACGCCTCCTCGCCGTAGCCGGTCTCCTCGATCAGGTTCATCACCGATACCAGAAACCGCTGGATCGAGGCGTAGCCTTTCTCGGCCGTCGGCAGCGTCTCTTTCAACTGCTCGATCCACTCTGCGATACGCGCGGCGAACGCCTTCTCGTCGCCGGTCTTCATGGCCGAAATCAGCTTCTTTTCCCATTCGGCGTAACCGTTCCGGTGCCGGTTCCTCCCCTTTTCCACGTCGTCGATCGCGATGATGCGGTTTTTGCCCAGCAGGAAACGGTAATCGAGCGCTGAAATCGCTTCCAAATAGGAAGAAGACAGATTGGAAATCCGGTCGCGGATGCGTCCGATGCCGAACGATACGCGCAGCTTCAAATACTTTTCGATGCAGTAGGCGGCCTGCTCGGCGAGCGACTGGGCGGTGACGAAGCAGGTTTCGGGAGCGCCGGAGAACAGGATGGCGGTTTTTTCGTCTTTCGTGCCGAACACCAGCCCGCCTCCCTCCTGCCCGAAAATCTCCTGCACGATGTTGGCGGCCCCGAACCGGAGCAGCTCGCGCTCCGTCTCTTTGCCGCCGGTCGCCTCACCCGCCGGTTCGTCGATGTCCATGACGAGGGCCAGATAAGCCGGCCCCTTCAGCGAAATGCCGAACATCCGGAATTTGCGCTCGATTTCTTCGCCGCTTACGGAGGTCGTCACCAAACGCTCCAGAAACTTTTCCCGCAGCAGAGGCAGGCTTTCGTTCAACTGCAGCCGAAGCCGCTGCAAGTCCTCCCGCCGCTCCCTTTCCTCGTCCAGCTCCCGCTTCAGCCTGGCCAGCAAATCGGAGAATTCCTGAAAGTTAATGGGTTTGAGCAAATATTCGTGCACTTTCAGGCTGATGGCCCGCTTGGCGTATTCAAAATCCTCGTACCCGGTCAGGATAACGGTCTTGATGTCGCGGTACCGCTCCCCGAGGCGTTTTGTCAGCTCAAGCCCATCCATGAACGGCATGCAGATGTCGGTGATGACCAGGTCCGGCGGACCGGCTTCCGCCGCCTCCAGCGCATCCTTGCCGTTGCCGAAAGCCCCGGCAAGCTCGAAGCCGAACGCGGCCCAATCGGTCTTCCCGATGATGCCTTCGCGAACCTCGTCTTCGTCGTCGATCAGGTAGATTCTGTACACTGCATCCCTCTCCCTTCGTACGCAGGATTTCCGATTCACCCAAAGTGTATAGCAATCCTCGGGCCGCTTGCCAGCGGAAGCATCTGGGCGCCGAAACGCCGAAGGGAGGTTGCCCCCTCGGGGACAACCTCCGGCCCAACGCCTGTACGGCGTCGCTTATTCGTACAGCATCGGTTTGATTGCGTCGGAGTCGATGTTGGTTTTGTCGTACCAGTAGAAGCCGGTATCGATCATTTTGTCCACCGGCTGGCCCTTGTAAGCCATATACGCGGCCTTGACGGCCCAGTAGCCGATGCCGATCGGGTCCTGCGTGATCGCGCCGGCCATCTTGCCGCTGCGAATCGCATCCATCTGCGCCTTGCCGGAATCGAAGCCGACGACGACGATGTCGTTGCGGTTCATCTCCGTCACGGCGTTGACGACGCCGATCGCGGAGCCTTCGTTGGAGCCGAAAATGCCCTTCAGATTCGGATGCGCCTGAATGATCGCTTTGGCCAGGTCCGTCGACTTCAGATGGTCGCCTCCGCCGTATTGGATGTCGACGATCTTGATGTCGGGATACTTGGATTCGATTTCGTTTTTGAAGCCGTCGCGGCGGTCGACGCCCGTCTTGCTCGTCTGGTCGTGCACGATCAGCGCGATTTCGCCTTTGCCGCCGATGAGCTCCGCCATTTTATCGGCGGCGAGCGCAGCGGCCTTCCTGTTGTCCGTGGCAGCCGTCGCCACCGGAATCTCGCTGTCCACGCCGGAGTCGAAGCCGACGACCGGAATGCCCGCCGCCTTCGCCTTCTCCAGCAGCGGGATGACCGCCTTGCTGTCGAGCGCCGCGAGCGCCAGCGCCTGCGGCTTCTTGTCGAGTGCCGCCTGCAGCATCTCGATCTGCTTGTCGACCTGCGCTTCGCTCTCCGGACCTTCGAACGTCACTTCCACGCCGAGCTCCTTCGCCGCTTTTTCCGAGCCCTGCTTGACCGCCTGCCAGAATTGATGCTGGAACCCTTTGGAGATGACCGGGATGTAGATTTTGCCCGAAGATGCGGAAGCCGAGGCCCCCGGAGCCGAAGACGATGCCTCCGAGGAAGGCTGCGCGCTGCCGCTTTCCTTGGCGTTCCCGCCTCCGGAGCCGCATGCGCTCAGCGCGGACAGAATAAGCGCAAGTACAACCGCGATGCCAAGCCTTTTGCCTGCTTTCATTCGATTCTCCCCCTTAACGTCATCATGAACGTCTTTAATCATGGTTTGTATGGAACTCCTGAACCGGAGAACATACCATGCACAATCGGAGCTCCGGCGCTTCCGTACCCGGCACCTTCCGTATTCGGCACACCCCTGCCTCGGGCGCATCCCGGATCGGCGTTTCCCGTGCCGGGCGCTTCCCGGACCCGAGCATTTCTGAATCCGGCGCGATTCCGCCCCGCTCCGTTACCCTTTGCGCCGGCGAATGATGTCGACGTACACCGCGAGCAGGACGACGCCGCCGATGATGACGGTCTGCCACTCCTGCGGGACGGACAAGATCCGCAGCCCGTTGGTCAGCACGCTCATGATCAGAGCGCCGATCACGGTGCCGAGGATCGAGCCTTTCCCCCCGCTCAGCGAGGTGCCGCCGATGACGACCGCGGCGATCGCCTCCAGTTCGTAGCCCTGGCCGAGCGCCGGCTGGGCCGAATTGAGGCGGGAAGCCATGATGATGCCGGCCACGCCGCTGAATACGCCCGTAATCGTATAAATGGCGAGCTTCCAGGCCCGGACGTTGATGCCGGACAGGCGGGCCGCCTCTTCGTTGCTGCCTAAGGCGAAGTTGTAGCGCCCGACGATGGTTTTGGTCAGAAGCAGGCTCGCCAGAATCGCCATACCGAAATAGATGAACACGGCATTCGGAATGGCAAGCCCCGGAATGAGCTTGGCGATCGAGCTTTCCATCGCGATCTTCGCGAAGGCGGGCGTATCGACGAAATAAATCGGCTTCGTGCCCGAGATGACGAGCGACAGGCCCTTGGTGATCATCATGACCGCAAGCGTCGCGATGAAGGGCGGGATTTTCAAATAGGCAACGGCAAAACCGCTGACCGCCCCGCACAGCGCGCCCGCTCCGACCGCCCCCAAGATGCCGTAGGGAATCGGCATGCCGCCAAAGGTGATGATGACCCCGGCGATAACCGAGCAGAACGTCATGACGGTGCCGACCGCCAAATCGATTCCGCCCGTAATGATGACGAAGGTAGACCCGAGCGCCAGGACGCCGGTGACCGCCGTCGCGAGCAAGATGCCGATGATGTTGTCGAATTTGAAAAAATTCGCCGAAGACAGCGAGAAGAATACAACGAGCAATATCAGGCTGGCGAACGCGAGCAGCTTCTGCGCCGCCCCCGCCTTTTTCAACGCCGCTGTCCTGGACGTCGCAGATGCGGACAATTCCATGTTTCCCACTCCTCTTATGCCCCTCTTTGCGTGGCTAGCTTCATGATCGCCTCTTGCGTCGCGCCGTCCGCGCTCAGCTCTCCCGTGATCCGCCCCTCGCACATGACGAGGATGCGGTGGCTGAGCCTCAGAATCTCCGGCAGCTCGGAGGAAATCATAATAATCGACTTGCCGCGGGCGGCCAGCTCCTCCAGCAGGGCGTAAATTTCCGCCTTCGCTCCGACGTCGATGCCCCGGGTCGGCTCGTCGAAAATCAGAATGTCGCAGTCCCGCACGAGCCATTTGCCGATGACGACCTTCTGCTGGTTGCCCCCGGACAGAAACTTCACCGGCTGGAACACGCCCGGCGTCTTGATCCGCAGCGCGCTCACCTGCTCCTCCGCCGTTCTCTCCATCTCCTTGTCCCGCATCCATCCGGTCCAGCGCCTGAACCGGGAATACGAGGACACCGCAATATTCGTGCGGACGTCCATCTCGAGCAGCAGCCCGTAACGCTTCCGGTCCTCCGACAAGTAGCCGATCCCGAGCCGGACGGCATCGTGCGGATCGCGAATGCGCGCTTTGCGGCCGCGAATCACGATTTCCCCGGAATCGGGCCGATCCGCTCCGAATATCGCTCTTGCCACCTCGGTACGCCCGGCGCCCATCAGCCCGGCGATGCCCAAAATCTCGCCTTTGTGCAGCCGGAAGCTGACATCCTTGACCGCATTGCCGCGGTTTAGTCCCTTCACCTCGAGCACCGTCTCCTTCGAGCCGGAGACCGGGACAGCTCTCGTCCGATCCTGCAATTCCCGCCCGACCATCATCGCAATGATCCGCTCGACGGGAGTTTCCTTCGTCGGCACGGTATCGATATACCGCCCGTCCCGCATCACGGTAATCCGATCGCTGATTTCCTTCAGTTCCTCCATCCGGTGCGAGATGTAGACGATGCCCACTCCGCCCGCTTTCAACTGGCGGATCACCCGGAACAGCTCGACGATCTCGCTGTCGGTCAGCGCGGCCGTCGGCTCATCCATAATCAGTACCTCGGAGTGGTGTGAAAGCGCTTTTACAATTTCGATCATCTGTTGCATCGCAACCGTCAGATCGGACACCTTCGCACGCGGATCGACCTTCAGGTTCAATTGCCCCAGCCAATGGACCGCCCTGCGCTCCAGTTCCCTGTCGTCGAGCAGGAGCCCGAGAGCCTTGCGCGGCTCTCTGCCGATAAACAGATTCTGCGCCACGGTCAAGTCGGGAATAAGGTTCAGCTCCTGGTGGATGATGCCGATTCCCAACTGCTGTGCCGCCTTCGCATGGGGAATGTCCACCTCCTGGCCCTTGTAAAAGATCGTTCCCGCGTCCTTCCGGTATACCCCGGTCAAAATTTTCATCAGCGTCGATTTCCCGGCGCCGTTCTCTCCGACAAGCGCGTGCACTTCCCCGGCTTCAAGTTCGAACCGGCAACCGGAGAGCGCCAGCACGCCCGGGAAGCGTTTTTCGATCCCTTCCATCCGTACAAGCGGCTCGCCCATCTCCTGCACCTCTAATCCGTTAATCTGGCTTCATTGTAGAAAACCGGCGGTGAAAAGAGAGTGGAAATATTTCCGGCGAACGTTGAAAAATTTACGAATGTTCCGCCCGGGCGGTCACGTGGTCCGGATGCCGGATCTAATTGCCGCTATAGCAATTAAATCGGGGGGGCGCGCAAAAACCGGCGCGGCAGTTGCTGTTTTAGCAACTGCAGTCCCAGCCGTCCGGCCCCGCAGACCGGATGCCGGATCTAATTGCCGCTATAGCAATTAAATCGGGGGGTCGAGCGAAATCGGGCGCGGCAGTTGCTGTTTTAGCAACTGCGTTCCCGCTCGGCCAATCCCCCAGCCCGGATGCTTAGGGCGGCCCCCGACGTTTGAGCAAAAGCAAAAACGAACCTCCAGCCCCGCTTTTCCGGCAACGGTTCTGGAGGTTCATTCGTTCTTGTATCGGTATTCTCATATCGGGACTGGCTAGCGGGACTAGCTTTTTGAGGGCGTCCCCTTTGGGAGACAGCCCGGACAACCCCCAGCCCCCTGAACCCGCGCATTCGGCAAACGCAACAACGCGGGCGCGGCAATCGAGCGCCGACCGGAGCCTACCTGAAGCCTACCTGGAGTCTACCTGGAGCACACCCGGAGCATGCCCAAAGCATGCCCGGCCCCCCAAGCGCTCCCTCCCGACAGAACTTCCGCGGCCACCCCTCACACCGGCTCGCCGTTCCGCAGCAGGGCCGCGCCCAGCGTGTTCCGGAAATGCCCCAGCGCCCACTCGTGGCCGGCCGGGTTAAAGCTGGCGACCGCATCCTCGTGCACCGCGATTTTGAAGCCTTTGTTGTACGCATCGACCGCGGTATGCAGGACGCAAATATCCGTGCAGACGCCGACCAGATGCACCTCCTCGATCCCCCTGGCCCGCAGCCGAAGCTCCAGATCCGTGCCGCAAAAGGCGCTGTAGCGCGTCTTGTCCATCCAGTAAATGCGGTCCTGCAGGCGCCGGTACACATCGTTCAGCTTGCCGTACAGCTCGCGCCCGGCCGTTCCGCGAATATTGTGCGGAGGAAACAGCCTGGATTCCGGGTGGTAGGGATCTCCCTCTTCATGAAGATCGACCGCCATCACCACCTCGTCTCCCGCCTCCGCGAAGGCTTCCGTCAGCGCCGCAATCCGGTCCTCGATCCGGATCGCGGGTTCGCCGCAAGGAAGCTTTCCCGTCACAAAATCCACCGTATAATCGATCACGACCAAAGCCCGCATGGACTTCAACTCCCTGAACAGAATTTGGGTTCCTTACGAATCAATGTAACCCGAAAAGGAGCAAACCGCAAATTCCCGTCACGCAAAAAACAAAAACTCCGAACCCCCAAAATGGGAGTTCGAAGCCGTTCCTTCTGCAGCCAAGCACGAGGCGAATCAGGGCCCACAGCGCACTCACCAGCACGCACCCGCCACCGGCGCCAAGCCGTCAAATCGAGATCAAATCCTTGACCGCAAACCAAACGTTCAGTTCGTAATCGTCCCTTGGCGGCTCGTATTTGATTTTGGCCGTACGGTTTTCCGTATCGTAATACCAGCCGGCTTCATGCTCCTCCCATTCCTTGCGTCCCAGGAACATCGGCAGCTTGCTTCCCTGCAGTCGAACTTCAATCGGCGCGACGTCATTGCAGAGCAAATCGACGGTCATCCGCTTGACCGGGCTCGCATACCGTCCCTGGCGGCTGAACGAGAGCTTCGTTTCCGTGCCGGACTGAAGGCGGATCGTCGTCTTCAAATAGTTGCCGTTCCGGTATTCGTTCGTCTTCCCGTCGTCCTCGTAAAGCACGAAGCTCGAATCCTCCGACGGCTCGACCAAAAGCCGCAGCTCGTCGATCTCATCCTGATGAAGGTTGTTCAGCCGGTCGGCAAGCGGGATGATCGCGCCGCTGCGAATAAACATCGGGATCGAGGCGAGGGTGACGTCCAGCTCGACGGTCTGGCCGCCGGCGTACCGCTTCTTCGTTGTCCAGTCCACCCAATCGGCGCCCTCCGGCAAGTACACCTTGCGCGTCGCCGCGCCCGCTTCCAGCACGTTCGCGATCAGCAACGAACGGCCCAGCATAAAGTCGAAGCTCTCTTCCCATACCCGCTCGTCGTGCTGGAACTCGTACACGAGCGGACGCATGATCGGGGAGCCCGCCTCCGACGCCTCGTACAGCAGCGAATAGAAATAAGGCACAAGCCGGTACCGGAGCCGGATCGCGTCGCGAATATAGCCGGTGTACGACGGATACATCCAGGGCTCGGTGACGGTGTTGTCGGTGTTGCAGGAGTGGATCGAAAAGCGCGGCTGGAAGATGCCGTTCTGCACCCAGCGCACGAACAGTTCCGGGTCCGGAGCGGGCCCGTAAAATCCGCCGATGTCGCAGCCCTGGTTCGCCACCCCCGACAATCCCATGCCGAGAATAAGCGGAATGTTGAACTTCAGGCTGTTCCAGCTCGTGTTGTTGTCGCCCGCCCACGTTTGGGCGTACCGCTGAATGCCGGCGAATCCCGCCCGGTTGACGATGTACGGACGCTCGTTCGGGGCCGCCTCGGCGATCGCTTCCACCGCCGTCAGCGCCATCAGATTCGGCATAATCGGGCGCAGCGCGCCGATCTCCTTGCCGGAGCCCTCGAAGTCGGCCAGCGCGCCGGAATGGCCGATTTCATATTCGTTGTTGTCGTTCCAAATCGCGGTAATGCCAAGGGAGATATACGCTTCCTTGAGCAGCGTTTTCCACAGCTTCCGGGCCGCCGGGTTGGTGAAGTCGACGAACGACGCCGGTCCGCCCCAGTAGCGGTCGATTTCCGGCGCTTCCCCCGATTCATTCCGCACGAAGGCCCCCGCCTCCGCGAACGTTTGATAATGCGGATGCGTCAGCAGCATGCCGGGTTTGACATTCGGAACCAGCGCCGCCCCCTTGTCCGCGACCTGCCCGACGAACCGCTTCGGATCGGGGAACCGGTCGGCGTTCCAGTTGAATACGTACCGCTTGCCGTCATCGCCCGTCGTATAGCCGGACGACATGAAGAAGCCGTCGCACGGAATCCCTTCCTCTCTGCAGCGGTCCAGAAAACCCAGAATCGCCTGATCGGAATCCCGCTCCAGCTCCGTGTAGAACATCGTGGAGCCCATGTACCCGAGGGAATAACGCGCCGGCAGCATCGTTTTCCCGGTCAGGTCGGTGTAGCGGCGGACAACGTCCTTGATTTCCGGTCCGTAGATGAAGAAATAGTCCAGCTCTCCTCCGTCGGCGCAGAAATAGCTGTACGGAGGCCAATAGCCGCTTCGCTCGCAGCCCATGTCGAACACGGATTCGTACGCATTATGGTAGAACAGCCCCGTCGCCGCGCGGCTTACGCCGTTAAACTTGATGTAAAACGGGATATGCTTGTACAGCGGGTCCGCCCGCTCGGCATCGTAGCCGATCGTATCCACGTTGCGCATCCGCATTCGGCGTTTTCTTTTGTTCAGAGGGCCGGTTTTCTCCCCGAAGCCGTAAAAGCGGTCCTCGTCGTCCATGACGGAGTAGTGGTACAATCTGCCCTGCTTGTCCCGCACATACGAGCGGTCCTTGACGTCCGCATGCAGGGTGATGCCGGCTTTGTCCCGGATTTCGATCGCGAACGGCTGCTTGTGAACGAGAATGTCGAGCTTCGCGGTGGACAGCAGCAGATGCTGTTCCGTTTCCTCATAGTCTGCAGGCAGCGGATCGATTCGCACCCGTCCCGGAATCACCGGATCGAGCTTGTCCTCCCACGCCGTCATCACGAGCGAATAGGAGGCTTCTTCCGCGAACTGTCCGTCAAACGTGCAGCGGACCCGGACGATGTCGTCGCTCATCAGCACCAGGCGATAAAGCGCCGCGTCCGTCTCAAGCTCCAGATAACCGGGGCCTTGAGCCGCTTGAACCAACCTTTTGCTTACTTTCATTAATGCAGTACTCCTCTCCAAATGAATGCGCAGACTGAAGCGTTACTTCATCCCGGACGTAACCATTCCGCTGACTAAGTGCCGCTGGAACAAGAGGAATACGACAAGCACAGGAATCATGGTGATGACGGACATCGCAAGCAGGCTGCCCCAGTCTACGTTGAATTCCCCGATGAAGTTGGAAAGCGCAAGCTGAATCGTGTATTTCGAAGGATCGCTGATGCCGATGAGCGGCCACAGATAATCGTCCCAGCGCCACATGAACGAGAAGATGGCGAGAACCGCGAGGATCGGCTTGCACATCGGCAAAATGATGCGGGAATAAATGCGCCATTCCGACGCTCCGTCCATCCGCGCCGCCTCCAGCAGCTCGTCGGGCACCGACAGCAAATACTGCCGGGTCAGGAACACGCCCGTCGGCGTGGCCGCCGGCGGAACAATGATCGCCAGCAGACTGTTGTACAGGCCCAGCATGCTGATGACCTTAAAGATCGGAATCATGATTACTTCCAGCGGGATCATCAGCGTGGAGATAAAGCCGATCAGCAGGAAGCTGTCGCCCTTAAACCGGTATTTCGCGAGAGCAAAGCCGGCCATGGAGTTGATGAGCAGCAGCAACAGCGTGGAGCTGACGGCCACGATCGCGCTGTTCGTAAAATAGCGGCCGAAATTGCCTTTGCTGAACGCGGCGGTGAAATGCTCGAAGGTTACCGGATCGGGCCACAGCTTCGGCGGAAAGGCGTACAGAGCGTTGTTGGTTTTGAACGCCGAAAGCACGACCCAGAGCACGGGGAAAATCCAGATCAGGGCCAGTGCGCAAAGGAGCACGTACACAAGAACACGCGCCGAAGGTCTCAGTTCCATCTTAGGTTTCCCCTCCTCTGGAAATCCGGAATTGAATGATCGTAAAGACGGCGATGATCACGAACAGCACGACCGACATCGCGCTGGCCATGCCGAGCTCCTGCCTTGCGAATCCCGTTTCGTAAATATATTGCACGATAAAGGTCGTCTCCCTGCCCGGTCCGCCTCCCGTAAGCGCGAAGACGAGCGGGAAGGCCTTAAACGCGTCGATCGCCGACAGCATGATGACGAGCACGGTGGTCGGCTTCAGCAGCGGCAGCGTAATCCTCCAGAAGACGCGAAGCTTGGAGGCTCCGTCCAAATACGCGGCTTCGTAGTAATCCTTCGGAATGGCCTGAAGCCCGGCTACGAAAATGACCATGAAAAAGCCGACCCGGGACCATACGGTGGCGACGATGACCGACAGGTTCGCATAGAACGGGTCCGACAGAATGTTCAGCGAATCGAAGCCGAGCGCGTTCAGGATCGAGTTGAACACGCCGAAATCGCCGAAAATCCATCTCCAGGTCAGACCGACGATAATGAACGAAATCATCGTGGGCCAGTAGAAAACGGCCCGGAACAGCCCCCGGAGCACGACTTTCTGGATCAGCAAAAGGGCAATGCCGAGCGACAGCGCGTAGATCAGCGGAACGACGACCAGCGCGTAGAGGCCCGTCTTGCTCAGCGCCGACCAGAAATCGTCGTTGGTGAAGATTTCCTTGTAGTTGTCGAAACCGACAAACTCCATCGGATTCAGGCCGTCGTATTCATGGAACGAATAGACAACGCCGATGACGGTCGGAATGATGATAAATACCGAGAAAATAAGCAAGTTCGGCAGCACGAACAAATAGGGCGTCAGCCGGAACTTGGTTTTCGGTCTGGCTTGAACGGACATGACAGCCGCACCTTCCCTTGTCATAAATCAGGGGCTGCCTAGTTGCAGCAGCCCCGCAGCGCCTTACTTTTGCGTATCCGCAATCGCTTTGTCGATCAATTTCGCCACACGGTCCATCGCGTCTTTCGCGGTCGTTTTGCCGGCGATGACTTCAACAAGCTCGTTTTTCAAGTCGTTGCTGAACTTCGGCACGATGTCCTGCTTGGACCAGTCTTCGGCGGCCGCAGGAACGGTGTTGTTCAGCTCGTCCGCGAACACCGCGAACATTTCCTTGCCGAACGGATAGTCCAGGTTGGCGCTGTCCTTGCGCGGGCTCATGAACAGGGATTCGAGATTGAATTTCGAGTTGACTTCTTTGCTGGACAAGTATTGGATAAAGCTCGCCGCTTCGTCTTCCACGCCCGAACCCTTGAACGCCATAATGAACTTGCCGCCCGGCACGGAGGAGCGCTGCTTCGCTTTCGGCATGTACGTTACGCCCCACTCGAAGTTGGTGATGTCTTTGTAGTTGCTGATCATCCAGTTGCCCGCCAGATGAGCGGCGACGGTGCCGGAACGGAACAGGTTGTTCGGGTTCTCGCTGCCGAGCCATACGGAGCGCGGGATGACGCCTTCGTCATGCAGCTTCTTGAAGTATTCGGCCGCCTGAACGCCCGCCTCGCTGTTGATCGTCGCTTTCGTCCCATCGGGGCTGATCATGCTGCCGCCGAACTGATAAAGCAGCGTGGACCAGCGGTGCGGCGTGAAGTCCCACACGAGACCGTATTGAGCCCCGCCCTTTTGCATGACCTGCTTCAGCGCCGCGCTGAATTCGTCCCAGGTCCACACCTTGTCGGGAGAGGTCGGAACGCTGACTCCGGCTTTGTCGAACAGCGTTTTGTTGTAGATCAAGCCGTTGGCCGTCACGTCCATCGGAGCCGCGATCACTTTGCCGTCGACGACGTAATACGGCTTCAGCGAATCGATGAATTGCGAGGTGAAGGCGTCGACTCCGCCCAGCTTCTCGGCCAGGTCGACCGCCTGCTTCGAGAAAGCGCCGATTTCCGTCGTGCTGATCCGGGCGAGCGCCGGCGGTTCGCCGCCCGCCGCCATCGTCTTCAGCTTCGTGGACAGGTCTTTGTAGGCCACTTCGATCAGATTGATTTTGATGTTCGGATTCGCGGCTTCGTAATCTTTAATGATGCCCTTCATGACATCGCCTTCGACGCCGTCCGAAAACCAGACGAAATCGAGCGTAACCTTTTTCCCGCTCCCTTCGCCGCTATTTTTGCCGTTTTGCCCTTCGTTTTCCTTGCCGCCGCAGGCCGCCAAGCCGAGAACGAGCAGCGCGGCGACAAGCGTCCAGGTTACCCATCGAAATCCTTTCTTCATGCGGTTCAACTCCTTTGTTGTTAAAATGGTGATTTATCTGTCAGCGCTTACTTTCCGGAAAGCCTGTGGAGAAGCGCCGGCAAACTGCTTGAAGGTTCGGCTGAAATGAACCGACGTGTTGAAGCCCAGCATTTCGGAGATGGCTCCGATCGGATGATCGCTGGTCAGAAGCAGCTTTTTCGCTTCTTCGATGCGCTTGCTCATCAAGTAGTTGTTGATCGTATAACCCGTAACTTCCTTGAAGCAATGGCACATGTAATACTTGTTCAGATGAAGCGCTTTCGCTATCCGATCCAAATTCAAATTGTCGGTAAAATGCTGGTTCAAATACTGCAAAATGCGCCGAACGGTAGCCTGGGTCTGCGAAGGCTGCTGGAGCGGCGAAAGATCCGGCAGCCGCTTGGATTTCCGGTAAATCCGGATCAGCAGCTGAAGCAGGTGCGTCTTCAGCATATACTCATGACCGAACGGTTCTTTTTCCTTTTCCTGCTGCATCATCCGGAAGCAGTTTTTGATCTCCTCCCGCTCGTCGGGCAGCCACCGGATCAGCAAGCCGCTTGGCGAATCGAACAGAGCGAGCAGCTTCCCGGTCAATTCCTTGGGCGCCTGATCCTGTATGAACGACGGCATAAAATTGACGTAGCTCCGCAGGTACGGCGTCCCCCGCGACGGATTGACGCGATGCATGATGCTGCCCCTGAACAAAAGCATGTCGCCCGGCAGCAAATCGTAAATGTCGTCTCCGACTACGTAGTTGGCTTGTCCCTGGATAAAAAAGTACACCTCGACCCCTTCATGGGTGTGCATGGGCCAATGGTATTGCCAATCGCTTGCGTCGGCCCGGACATAAATACCACTGCTGCGAAGCGCAAGATTTGTTGGGGTATGAATGCTCGATGTAATCGCTCTCACTCCCAAGTGCGCAGGAAATTCGGGAAAAATCATCATCGTTCGATATTTTTTTCCTCCACGTATCGAATAATAGCACACTAATATTGCGACCGTTTAATAAATCTTGCTGTGATGTAAACAAAAATTGCTGAACTCGCCTGGTGGTCCAAAAGTCCCAGATCCCTTCTGCCGGGCCGAGAGGCTCGACGTTTTCGGGAAAAACGCCGAAGATGAGCCGCCTTGCGCAGCCCAATATACGGCACTTGACCGAGAGCCGGATAACGGCATCCGTCCGCCGATCCGTTCCTTTCGGATTCGATAATCATAGAATCTTTATTCGTTAAGTATGTATTACAGGGGGTGAGGAAAATGGGGAAAATCGAAAACAACCTGCTTGCGGCTATTGAAACAAACGGGTTGAGTTTTATCGTTTCCGTTGCGGTGTTCGGGCTGTTGTTCTACCTGGCCCGCCGGCGCATGAATTTCGGGGTTCGGGTTCTGATCGGGCTGGGCATCGGCTTGGCCGCGGGAATTCTTTTTCAGAATCTGGATTTGGAGATTAAAGGGATCAGCACGTTCGGCGCCATTTACGTCAGCCTGATTCGCATGCTCGTGATTCCCCTTGTGTTCGTCCTTGTTCTGAACAGCATCGCTTCTTTGACCAGCCTCGATGATTTGCGCAAAATCGGCTTCAAAACGTTTGCCTGGTTCCTCGGAACGACCGGCGTCGCCTCGGTCATCGGCCTCGTTGTCGCCCTGCTGTTCCATCCGGGCAAAGGCATTGCGCAGGAGGTGCCGGAAAACTTCGCTCCCCGGGAAATCCCGACGTTCTCGGAGGTCGTTCTGGACCTTGTGCCGTCCAACCCGATCAATGAGGCCGCCAACGGCAAAGTCGTTCCCGTCCTGATTTTCGCGATTTTCCTGGCGGCGGCCCTGATTAAGGCCGGTTCCAAAAACGCGGAAGCGGTGAAGCCGGTGCGCGATTTCATTCAATCGTCGACGCAGGTGCTGCATCAAGCCGTCAAGTTCGTCATCCGGCTTACTCCGTACGGCGTTTTCGCGCTTATCGCCGGAGCGGCGGCGCGATACGGTTGGGAAACGTTGCAGGAGCTTGGCAGCGTCATCGCTTCATCCTACGCCGCGTTGATTTTGCACTTCGTGCTTGTGTTCGGCGGTCTGGTGCTGCTTGTGGCGAAGGTGAATCCGGTCCGGTTTTTTCGCAAAATCTACCCGACGATCGCCGTGGCGTTCACGACGCGGAGCAGCTATGCCACCCTTCCGGTCAATTTGGAAGTCATAACGAAGCGGCTGCATGTATCCCCGCGGATCGCGAGCTTTGTCGCCCCGCTGGGCGCATCCGTCAACTTCAACGGCTGCGGCGGCGTATGGCCGGCGATTGTGGCGGTGTTCACGGCGGAAGTGTTCGGCATCCATCTTACGGTGACGGACTATGTCATTCTCGTGCTGGTGAGCATCATCTCCTCGATCGGCGTCGCCGGCGTACCCGGGCCGGCCGTCATTTCGACGACGGTCGTGCTGACCGCGCTCGGCTTGCCGCTCGAAGGCATCGCGATCGTCGCAGGCGTCGAAGCGCTGATCGACATGGGCCGCACCGCCGTCAACGCGACGGGAACGACCGTCACGTCCCTGCTCGTGGCCCATTCCGAAGGCGAGTTCGACCGCAAGGCGTTCAACCGCGGCGAGGATGAAGAGATCGCCTTGAACGCCGTATAAAAAGCCGCAGGATCGGGCGCGCCTTTCTCCGTTCGGGGCACGCCCTGTTGGCGCGCGCAATTAGCTTTGCCATAAACTTGCTCGTAGCTTACGGCGCCGTAGCACAGCGGCTCGATGCTTACCTTTATTTCAGCCCTGTTCTCCACTGCTACGGACTCGCTATATACTTTCCTGAACCCCCCAGTCGAACTGGGGTTTTCATATAAAAATAATCAGCCTGCTTTAATTCTAAGCAGGCTGATTTCATAAGTTTAAACCTTACTCAACATTAATTGTCCCAGCGAGTTCAATTAGATAATCCAAGTTCAAAGTTCCAGGAGAAGCTACCGTGTAGAAATGTGAGTCTGTAATAATATGGACTTGTTTTCGATTAGGCGCGTCTTCTATAACCGCCGTATGACCATTGATTTGTTGAACCTTAACATCATTCGGGTCATACCAAGACTGTGTGTCCTTAACGGCCGCATCAACGTTTCCAAGAATATTAGACGATTGCGACATCACAACCTCATGTTTTCCATCACTTAGCTGATATATTACAAGAACTTGATCTCCGTTGGAAGTTTTATTTGCTTGGACTTGTTCAAGTTTAGTGATTTTTAGGCTAGAAGAAGTAGTAGAAGAAAGATCAGAACTTGAATTCAACTCTTGCTTGGAGATATCCGCTAAATTTAGAGGAATACCAATTGTTTCAGTGATTGAGTCAAGGTCAACTCTGGTATTTGCACTCTGATCCGCTTGAGGTGCAGCTTGTAATTCTGAAGAATCTGGTAGGGCTACGGATTCATACGTTGCATCTTGTTCGACTGGAATTGTAGATGCCTGTGTTTCTTCTTGCTTAACTTGACCCGAATCTGAAGCCGCGAAGGAATGATTGATAATACCAGCTGCTGAAGCGATTAACACCGCTGCCGCTAAAGTTGTGATGATTTTAGATGACTTTTTCATTAGTTATTCCTCCTAAATATTAAAATACATATCCACTATTAACAATTGCCCCGTTTGATCGATAAGTTAAATACCAATTTACAGTAAGATTCCCAGCACCATCATTACGTGCCGTATAATTTGTTTGGTAAGTCGTGCTCCCCGGATTCAAATATGCTTTATCAGTTTGAGTGGTGTATACGCAGTAACTATAAGAAGCGGCAAATGAAGATTGTAATACTAAAATTTGTATTTATTATACAAATCGATAAAACTTTTTCCAATAGTCTTCGAGCACCACAAAATGAACATAATTCGATATTCGACAAAAAACATGATGCCAATAACAGAGTCGGACAAATGGCGAACCCGTCTGCAAACTTGAAGTCATTGCGCCAAATCCAAGCAAGACCACATTCCCATCTTTGAGCAAAAAACCCGACCTCGGAAGGTCGAGTTTGGATTCGGCGACTATGGTTTGGCAGTCTGTTCCGCAGATGCGTCCGAACGGCCCGCACCGGCGTTCTGGCGATATTCCGAAGGGGTAAAGCCGGTTTTTTTGCGGAAGATTTGGGAGAAGTGGCGCACATCCGGATAGCCGACGCGCTCGGAAATATCGCCGACTTTCAGCTCCGAATCGCGAAGCAGCTCCATGGCCCGTTCGAGCCGAAGATGCGTGACGTATTCCTTGAATCCCTTGCCGGTCTTTTGCTTGAACAACTGGCTGAAATAAACCGGGTTCAAATAGACGATCGACGCCACCTTCTCCAAGGTCAGTTCCTCGCTGTAATGCGCGCGGATGTATTGAAGCGCCACTTCGACGGCCTGCTCGCCACCGCTGGCGTAATGATCGTAGACCTGGAAAGCCGACGACTCGCGCATGCGCCGCACCTCCGCCGGAACCTTGGCCAGATCGGTAATGCGATCCGAACAAAGAATCTGAAACGGCGTCTTCAGATACCGCTTCAGATGGCTCCGCAGTTGGTCGACCAGCCGGTTCAGCCCGCCTTCCCCGCTTGGCGTGACCAGCCCGAGCAGGCTTCTGGCGTCGATGCTGGTCACAAACCCCTTGCCCGCCGATTCGATCAGCTCGGAAAACACGTTTTCCACGATAAAATGCTCCAGCTTCGTGTCGGAGTCGCTCTCCAGGCGGACCATGACAAGGTGGAAAAACGGATGGTTTTCCGTGAACGGCGCCAGATCGATGCCGCCCAGGTCGAGCCCCGACGCCCAGCGGGCGAACACCGCTTCTCGCAGAAAGCGCAAATTCCGCTTCAGCAGTTGGGCTTCCTTGTTCCGCTCGTTCTCCTGCTCGATCTCCTTGCCCAATTCCCGGATCATGTCGATCAGCGTTTCCTTGCCGATCGGCTTTAACAAATAGTCTTTGGCCCCCAGCCGAACCGCTTCCTTCGCATACGCGAATTCGGAATAAGCGGAGATGACGACCCACTTCACATGGGTGTGGATCTTGCGGGAAATTTCCATCAATTCGAGGCCGGTCATGCCGGGCATAAGCACGTCGGTCAGGACAAGGTCGATCGGCTCTTGCTTCAGCAGTTGAACGGCTTCTTCCGGATCGGCGGCAAGCACGACGCGGTGCTCCGGAAAATGCCGGTGAATCGTCCGTTCGATGCCGCTGCGAATGATGCTTTCGTCGTCGACGACGAGAATGTTCATGCGATGGCCCCCTCTCGAATCAGGGTAGTGGAAACGCCGCGATCACCGTCGTTCCGGCGCCGCGCCCGCTTTCGATCCGAAGTCCGTAGGCTTCCCCATACATCAATCGAATGCGGCGATGCACATTCAGCAGACCGACTCCCTTTCGCCCGGACGGGCCGTCCTGGGCCTGCTCCGAAGAAGGCGCGCCCTCCAGCGAAGACACGAGCCGCCTAAGCGTGTCATCGTCCATGCCTACGCCGTTGTCCTCCACAACGATTTCCAGCTTTCCGTTCGCTTCCCGGGAGTAGACGCGAAGCGCGCCGGGACGGTTGAGCGGCTCCAGACCGTATTTGACCGCATTCTCGACGATCGGCTGCAGGATCATTTTGGGCACCTCGGTGTCGAGCCAGCGCTCCTCGACTTCGATGGCGGCGTTGATGCGTTCCCCGAGCCGGGTCTCGATGATCGTCAGGTAATGCCGCAGCTGCTCGAGTTCGAGCCGAAGCTTGACGCGGGAGGTTTCCTCCCAGTCGCTGCTGTAGCGAAAAATCCGCGACAAGGCCAGAATGACCCGGCCGAGCCGGTCGTTCTCCCGCTCGTCGAGCATCCAGTAGATCATGTCCAGCGTATTGAACAGGAAATGCGGGTTCACCTGGGATTGAAGCGCCTGAAGCTGGGCGTTCTTTTCGCTGATGGAAGCCAGCTTGATTCGCTCGATCAGCTCGTCCATTTGATCCACCATGCGGTTAAACGAACCGACGAGCACATTGAGCTCATGATAGGATTGAACGCGCACTTCCCCCTTAAAGTTGCCGAGTTCCACCTGTTTCATTTGCTGAATCAGCCGCTTGAACGGAGACGAGAACGAACGGGAGACAAAGGTCGCAAGCAGCGTGGCCCCCGCCACCAGCACGACGATGACGGTCAGCAGAAACTGCTGCGTCTCCTTCATTTCCAGCTTAAAGTCCCGCTTCGGCGTAACTCCGATGACCGTCCAGTTCGCCATGTCGATCCGGGCGGCGGTGAGCATCGCATCCTTCCCTTCCCGGACGATGACCTCGCCGTCTTTCAGAGGCCCCGGCCAGCCCGAAGGGACAGGCTCCGGTTCGTCTTCCGCCGGCTTCGTGCGGATAATCTCCCGGCCGTCCGGCCTGAACCACATTCGATTCGCTCATGTCCGAATCTCCTTTCTCCCATACGTCCCCTACGGGTCCGCCCTGCGGGGCAGAATCCGGTCGATGAACGGGGTCGTATCGATCGCGGCCAGCCGCGTTCGTCCCGGTCCCCAGCCGATCGTTTTTCTCCAGCTGCCCAGAAGCCCTTTTTCGATCAGATCGCGTTCGTCCGGATGCTCCGTCCTGTCCGCATAAGGCGCCACGTAAAGCGCGTCCGCGGGACAATAAGCCTCGCAGATAAAGCAGGTTTGGCAATCTTCCTGACGCGCGATGACGGGCACGCCGTCCGGCCCCGAATCGAACACATTAGTCGGACATACCCGGATGCACATGTCACACTGCACGCACCGTTCCTGACTGACCAGTTCGATCATGCGCGCACCTCCTGTCCGAGTGCCGGCTCTCCTTCGTACCAAAGAGATACGGGATCCGGCCGAACGCCGATCCGATCGAGTCCCGAGACGAGCAGCCGATGCCTCTGGGCGGGGTCGGCCGACGGATATTCGGCCAGCGTATGCATGCCGCGGGTTTCGCGGCGGGCGAGCGCCGCCGTATACATCCAGCGCGCCGTAGCCGCCATGGCCGCCGTCTCCCGCGCCCGGACGCGTCCTTGCGCGGTTGCCGGAACCCGCCCGTGCACGTACGGCCACAGTCCGTTCAACCGTTCCAGCGATTTCCGCAACCCCGCCTCGCTTCGGAAATAATTGATCGACAGCGGGAAAACCTCTTGCTGGATCGCCTCGACAAGCGCCTTCGCATCCATCTCCGCCGGCGAATCGGCACCCGCGGGCATGCCGCTTCTTCCGGCGGGCCGGAGCGCGCGCGTTCCGGTCCTGCCGCCGAGCGCCAGAGCGTAGCGCGCGGCCGCCCGCCCGGCCCATGTGCCCGAGCAGATCGCCCAGGACGCATTGAACGCGCCTCCGCCCGATTTAGCGCCGGTCACCCGTTCCCGGGTAGCCGCATCGCCCGCCGCGTATAATCCTCCCACCGTTGTGGAGCAGTCCTCGCCGACGATCCGGATGCCGCCGGTGCCGCGCACCGTCCCTTCGTACCGCAGCGTCAGCGGGAACTTCTGCGTAAACGGGTCGATGCCCGCCCGATCGTAGGGAAGAAAGAAAATCGCATGGGAACGGCGGAGAATGCTCCTTTTTTCTTCCGTATCGGCCTTGTCGAGAACCGCGTAGACCGGACCTTTGCTCAGCATGAGCGGCAGAAAGTCGCCCGCCCTTGATCCGTCGGCCTGCAGCACCGAACCGTCCTCGGCGAAATAGGTCGCCCAGTTCAGCAGCCGGCCGCGCGTAACCGTTCCGAACGCCGCGCTTGGCGCATACTGCCTGCTGAATTCCATGCCCGAAAGCTCGACGCCGACTTCCGCGGCCATCAGATACCCGTCGCCCGTCAGCACGTTGCAGCCGAGCCCTTTGCTCAGGAAAGCGCAGCCGCCGGTGGCGACGACAACGGCGTTCGCCCGCACTTCCCATTCGCTGCCGTCCAGCCGGCATATGCCGCGGGCGCCGCCCACGCCATGATCGTCGGCGAGCAATTCAAGCGCGGGCGACTGGTCGAGAATTTTCACCCCGGCCTTTCCGACGGCGCGGCGCATCAAGCGCATATATTCGGGCCCCTGCAGGTGGTCCCGCATAGGCGTCCCGTTCTCGTCGCGGCGAAACGGATAGCCCCAGGATTCGACCCGTTGCAAATTCTCGTAAATCTGGTCAAGCACGCGGTGAATCCAGTCCGGCTCCGCCAAATAACCGCTTTCCCGGTAGCGTTTGCGCACGGCCGCTTCCCGCAGCTCGGCGTCGGGGGGAAGATAAAGCAGATTCGTTCCCCCCGGCGCCGTTGCGCCGCTCGAACCCAAATACCCTTTGTCGGCGAGCACCACTTTTGCGCCCTGCGACGCGGCGCTCCAAGCGGCCCAAGCCCCCGCCGGCCCTCCTCCGATCACCAGCACGTCCGCAGCCAACAACCGTCATGTCGGCTCACCATCCGCTCCCTCCTTTTACTTCAGTTCAAAACTGGCGTCGTACAGCTGGTCGATCGTCGGATTGAAATTGGGGTCGATATCGCCGGTTTCCTTGAGCAACTCGACCGCTCCCAGCAGGCCGTCAACGTCCGCCCGCAGCTTCTCGTCCCACGCCGGCAGGTTTTTGTCGTAATAGTTCTTCACCAGATCCCGGTCCAAGCCGAGTTTCTTCGCGGCGTAATCGATCAGCTCGTCCGGGTGCTGCTTCACGTATGTGACGGCTTCCGAGTAGGACTTGATCACGTTGCGGACCACGTCCGGACGGTCCTTGATCAGCTTGGCGGAGGCGAAAAAGTGGCTGTGCTGATACTTCCCGTACACATCGGCGGCTTTGGCGATCGTATGGCCTTTGCCCTCCAGTTCGATCTGGCTGACGGTCGGCTCCGAGGTGACGACGGCGGCTACCTTGCCCGATTCGAGAATCATCCGCATGTCCGCGCCGCCGCTGTTGACGATTTTCACTTCGCTTTCCTTGATGTTGTTGGCCGCCAAAATTTTGCGGATAGCGGTATGCGGACCGCTGCCTGCGGCTCCCGTCACGATCGTTTTTCCCTTCAAATCCTGAATGCTCTTGATGTCGTTGGTCGCGACCAGTTGAAAATCCACTTCCTTCGCGACCGGAGCGGCCACATCCTTGATCGGCACGCCCTTGGAAATGCCCACGAGCACCGGCGAACCGAAAATGCCCAAATCGATATCGCCGCCCGCCACGGCCGCCAGCGCTTCCGGACCGCCGGTTTGAAAGTTTTCGATTTTCAGCTCGATTCCGTTTTTGGCGAAAATGCCTTTTTCGATCGCAAGCTCCACATGAACGTTCGTTACGCTCGCGCCGAGCAGCGCGAAATGGACCTTCGTCCGTTCCTTCGGCTCGCCGGAAGGGTTCGGGCTCTCGGACGCCCCCGCATGGGCCGCCGTTATGCCGGCAGATCCGCCGTTCGACGTGTCCGCCGACTGCGCCGAGCCGCACGCGGTCAGAAGGGCGCCCATCAATAATATTGGAATCATAAGTGACCGAAGGCTTCGTTTGCGCATGCCGAGCTCATCCTCCCGTTTTTGTGCCTTTCTGTTAGTGCGGCTTATGATAAAGGTCAGTCGATGCCCCGCCAAGCGTCGAACCGCCTGTTGAGAGCCATAAGCAAGCGGTCCATCGCCATGCCGAGCGCCGCGATGATGACGACGCAGACGAACACTTTGTCCGTCTGGAACGTAGCGCCCGTGTACTGGATCAAATAGCCGAGCCCTTCCGAGCCGCCGAACACCTCGGCGCCGACCACGCCGAGCAGCGCCCGGCCGGTGGCTAATTGCAGCGCGGTCATCAGAAACGGAACCGACATCGGCAGCGCGACCGTAACGAAAATTTGCCGCCGGTTTGCGCCGTACGCCCTGGCCACCTTCGTCAAATCGTTGTCGACGCTGCGCATCGCCATCTGCATGTTCACGATAATCGGAAACACCGCGCTCATGAACACGAGCGCCACCTTCGAACCAAAGCCCAAGCCGAACCAGATGATGAACAGCGGCATAAGCGCGATCCGCGGCGTCGTGTACATCGCCGCCACGATCGGGGCGAAAGCCATCTGGGCTTTGGCGAACCAACCGAGCAGGATGCCCGCGGGCACGCCGACCGCAACCGCCAGAAAGTAGCCTGCGAAGAAGATTCTCCCGCTCGAAAAGATATGCCGCCAGATTTCCCCGTCCTTGAACATGGCGATCCCCGTCGCGATGACGCGGGACGGCGAGCTTGCGAACTTCGGATTGACCATGCCGATCCCGCTCGCAAGTTCCCATGCGGCCAGCAGCAGCACAACGACCCCGCCTCCCAGCAGCAGGCTGAGCCCGCTTCTGCGCAGCTTAGACGGCACCAAGCGCTTCGCTTTCTCCTTCGGGGCCCCCAAAGCCGGGACCGATCCGACGGATTTCAAAGCGATATTTCCATCAGATTTCATATTCCGATTCCTCCTTCTTGGCCGCCGTCGTATGGATCAGGTTCCAAATCCGGTTCATCAGCTCGTCGAACCGGGCGTTATGTTTCGTCTCCGGCGTGCGCGGACGGGGTAGCGGAATCCGGATTTCCTCCAATACTTGCGCGGGACGCGCGGAAAATACAATGACGCGGTCGGACAGGAGCACCGCCTCGTCGATTTGGTGGGTAACCATCAACACCGTTTTTTTCGTCTGTTCCCACAGCGACAGCAGTTCGTTCTGCATCACCTCCCGGGTGATTGCGTCAAGCGCCGCGAACGGCTCGTCCAGAAGCAGCAGCTCGGGCTCGCACACCAGCGCCCTGGCGAGATTGACCCGCTGCTGCATCCCCCCGGACAGCGCCGACGGATAGTAATGCTCGAAGCCTTTTAGCCGTACCAAATCGACAACCTGCCGCGCCCTCCTCAGCGACTCCGCCTTGCCGACGCCGTTTAATTCCAGGCCGTAGGTAATGTTTTTCAACACCGTTCGCCAGGGCAGCAACGACGATTTCTGGAATACGACCGCACGCTCGGGTCCCGGTCCGGTCACCGGCACGCCGTTCAAGCGGATTGCGCCCGAGGTCGGCCGGACAAGTCCCGCAACGGCGCTCAGAAACGTCGATTTGCCGCAGCCGCTCAGACCGACGATCGTGACGAACTCACCGGACCGGATATCCAGGGACACGTTTCGTACCGCCTCCGTCCATTCCCCGGTCGCGCCGTTTTCGTACGAAACGCACAGCTGCTCGACGGAAAGCTTCGGCTGTTCAATGGGCCGGTCCCGCGCCTCTCCGGTTTTCGCCATCGCGGGTTGAGCCATGCGAACTCCCTCCTCTGGATAAGTCGGCCAGATGCTGGCCGGATGAATGGCCGGAGCCTTGCGTTTGCGTTTCCGTCGAACCGAATCCTTTGCAAAAAACAAAAAAGGAGACATCCCTTGGCGGGGATGTCTCCGGTTAACCGGTCGATTTAAAATCATAGTACTTAAACAATTCCTATCAGTCAAGTAAGAAATTAGCGAGGTTGCCAGGCACTCCTTGCTGGCGTAGCTGCTTCAAATGCGAGGCGGACCGGCCGCGAGGAACTGCAGTTGCGTTTACAGCAACTGCAAAGACGTTTCCCGCTTCAGTACCCGATTTAAGTGCCATAGCGGCAACTACATCCGGCACACGGCCCGCCGGAACGGGTAGGCGGCGCTGCAGTTGCATTTATAGCAACTGCAAACCCGCATTCCGCGTTAGCCCCCAATTTAAGTGCCCTAGCAGCAACTACATCCGGCTTCCCCCCGCCGAGCCGGTCGAGCGGGACCGGGACAACTACATATAAACGTCAATGACATTGCGCCCGGACGTCAGCATGGACTCCAGCGATGCCCGGCGGATTTTCAGGCCGCCGCGGCGGTAGCGGTTCTCCGTCGGTTGCGCCGGGGCCTCTTCGCCGTTCACGGCCACCCGTACGTCCTCCCGGCCTTCCAGATGGTAAACGAATTCGACCGGCCGGTCCAGAAGCCGGAACGCAAAGCGCAAGCCGTCCAGTCCGGCGGGCAGAACGGGATCGACGACCAGATCGCCGCCTTCCTGGCGAATGCCGAGGCAGTGGGAGATCACCTGGTTCATGTAGATCCCCGGACCGCTGGAGTAAATCCGCCAGCCGCCTTTGACCGTTACGTTGCCGGTTCTCAGCTCTTCGAATCGTTCCGACGCCTCGTAGCGGTCGCGGAAATGGCCGTCGGAACTGCTGAAGTACGCGTTGCTCTGGCGAAGTCCGGCATTCGGCACGACGTCCCGGAGCCCGATCGGATTGATCATGCCGAGCGCTTGCCACGCTTCCTCCCCGTAGCCGAGCTTGGCCGTCGCTTCGATGAAGCGGATATGGGCATGGACGTATTGCAGCCCGATCTCCCTGCCGAAATTGGCCGCTTGCTCCGCCCGCTTAAAGCGCGTGCTGACCCCGCCGGCGTACGGAGCCGGCCGGTTCATGAGCCGGACGCCGTCCGGGAAATAGAGCTTTTCCTTGATCAGGGCATAGTGGGCTTCCGCCTCTTCCTTCGTCAGCAGCTCGGCGATCATGCTGCGGGTCATCGGCAGCAGGCGGTACTTGATGCCCGTCTTCTTATCCTCAGGATGGAGCATCGGCTCCGCCCTATCCGGATCTTCCATATACAGAAAGCCGGGGATCACGTTCGTCCGCAGCATATAACGGCGGAAGTCCGTGTCGATGCCCTCGGACAGCTTCTTCAGTTCCTCCGCCAGTTCCGCGTCCTCGTCCCCGATCGCCGAAGCCAACCGTTTGAACGTCTGGTAAGTCAAGGCGACCGTCCAACTGCTGACCATATAGCGCTTGAGCAGAGGGTCCGCCGGTTGAAGCGTATCGTCCCAATCGCCGTCTCCGTAGGCCGACAAGTGCGTGCCGTGCAGGAAATGCTCCCGGATATAGCCGATTTCCTTGCGGACGTGCTCTAGCAGCGGGACCCGCGCTTCCGTATATTCGAACGATTGGCGGTTCATGTACGGCACAAGCTCCCGCAGGATGCCAAAATCTCGCGTGGCATGCAGGTAATCGCCCAGCACTTTAAGCGGCCAGACGACAATGTCTCCGTGGCTTTCTTCGTGCTGGATCTTGTAGTAACGGTCGAACATGAACCATTGCGGCCAATTCCCCGTGTCTTCGTACTGGTGGGAATAAACCTTCAGCAAAATTTCCCGCACCGTGCCGAAATGGCCGGTCGCCAGGAAATACTCCGCGGGTCCCTGGCAGACGTCGCGCGTTCCCCAAGCCGCTCCCCCGTACTGCTCGAGGCCGTGCGGCACGGAAAAGTGGACGAGCATGTTATGGGTGTACCACCAGGCGATCGCGTTCATTTTTTCCAGATCGGCGTTCGTCCCGTCCGGCAAGGAAAGATGAAAGCCGTTCATGACCCGGCGGTAGTATTGCCGGTACCGCTCCGTCTCCTGTTCCGCAATCCCTTCGGAAAACGGCAGCGCCTCCCCGTAAAGCAAACCCTGAACGGTCAGGCTCCAGGATGCGCTTGCGCCTAACTCGAACACGACAAGGGACGCCTCGCCGGGCCGGACGTTGTCCGCCAGCGTCCGCTCGTCGCCGACGGTTGCAGGCGCGCCCGATATCCGCAGCCGATAGCCTAAATCCGGGTACGCCGAAGCGCAGAGCGAACCCGCGTCCGCCCGGAACGTGAACGCGCCGGCCTCCCGTTCCATGCGGAAGGGCCTTTCGTATTCGTTGCCGTTCATCGTCACCTGATTCGTCACGAGATAACGGTAGGCCTTGCCGCTCTCGGAGACGACCTGCAGACGGACCTCCGGCGTATCCAGCATCGTAAAGCAGGTAACGATCAGCAAATCGGAGGACGTTTTGTAATACCATCTCGCATAGTTGAACCCCATCTCGAACAGGGACGGCATCGCGAGCAGCCGGTAGCGTCCGTCCATTTCGACATAGATCCGCTGACCGGACGTTTTCATGACGTTTAAGGCATTGCGCGCGTTCGACAGCATTTTGTTGAACGTCGTATTGCCGACGGTCAGATGGGAATTGAATATGCCGTACATGTACGACGTCGTGGTCAGCACCCGGTCGTTCATCCGGTCATTAGGGCCGGTCATCAAAATATGGCCGTGCGGGCGCTCGACCCGAAGCTCTTTCTCCTTCAGCACCACGTGCTCATAGCCCGGCGTAAAGAAGGACAATAGCGTCTCCCCGTCCCATTCCTCGTGCAGCCGTTCCGGGAAACGGCGGGCGATTTCGTCCGGCGTCATCGAGAGCGTGCGCAGCGGCTCTCCGACGCGTGCCTTCCGCGACGCCCGGACGACCGCAAGCCCCTCTTCCTTCGGGCGCGCTTCGACCTGCCGCCACGCTTCCTCCACCTCGTCCGCGAATTCGAGAGAGGCGACGGCGGCTGGATGGTTCTCCTTGAACAAGCCGTAGAACACGATCCGGGCCGAACCGTCGAGCCGGACGCGGCCCGACTGAAGCGCGACGTACGCGAACTCGTACTGGTAGTTCTCGTTCGCCAGCGTTGCCGCGAACAGCCGCTCGGGAACGTCCGTTTCCTTGTAGGACAGACCGAAAAACTGGAAGCCGTCCGTGGAATATCCTACCGTCCCGGTCAGCGCGCCCTGCTGCAAATACGGAAACTTGCCGCCGTGCTGCGGCTGGTTCTGGCGGGAGCAGACGACATAACCTTTGGCCGGATCCTGAAAGACGGTATGTCCGATATACTGCGATACGTACGCTTCGTTCGAGCGCACGGCTCCTTTGTCCGCCAAGCCGACGTCCTGGCCGCAGATCAGATCGATCTCGGTCCCGTCGCCTTCCAGCTCCACGTCCCAGAACCAGATGCCGCGATCGGTAAGGTGAAAGGTCACCCGGTAGGAGATTTCCCAGGCGGAGCCTTCCCAGACCAAAGCATGCGCGCAGCGGCGCAAGCGGCTTGCCGAACGGACGCCGAGCAGCGGAACCGCATCGATGCCGGATTCCGAATGCCGCCGCAAATAGAGGTTGCCGGGCGAGCCGTCAATCGGATTGGCAAGCAGCTGGTTGATCATCGTATGCTCGCCGTGCGCCGCCTCGTACAAATCGCCGCTGTTCAGAAACGTAAACCGAAGCGGCCCTTCCGCCAAACGAATCTTGGAATCGACTGTGTCTGTCATTGCCATGCCGGATCACCCGCTTCTCGTTTTTTGGTCAGACGGAACCGCAATTCCGCCGCGTCGCGGCTGTTGGGGCCGACATAAACCCGAAATTCTCCGGCATCGCTGGCGTACGTCAGATCGGAATGATAATAGCGAAGCTGCCGCTCGGAGATCGTGAACGCAACCTCCGCGGTTTCTCCCGGCTCCAGTGATATTTTGCGGAAATCTTTCAGCTCCTTGATCGGACGGACGACGTCTCCCGCCAGATCCCGGATATAGAGCTGCACGACCTCCTCTCCGGGAAGCGGCCCGGTGTTGGTCACCCGGACCGAGACGGTGAGCGGCCGGTCTTCGGTCATTTCATCCGCCGACAGCCGGGGCTCGCCGTATTCGAACGTCGTATAGGTCAAGCCGAATCCGAATGGGAACAGCGGCTCGTTCGGAATGTCCAGATATTTCGACACGTAATGGTCCGGAGCGTCCGGGACATGGGGTCGCCCGGTGTTGTAGGCGTTGTAGTAAACCGGCACCTGTCCGACCGAATACGGGAACGACATGGTCAGCCGGCCGGAAGGACGCGCCTCGCCGAACAGAAGGTCCGCGACGGCCGCCCCGCCTTCGCTGCCCGGGAACCACGCTTCCAGAACCGCGTCCACCTCGTCGACAAGGCCGTGCAAATCAAGCGGCCGACCGTTGAACAGGACGGCAACCGTCGGCTTGTTCAGCGGCTTCAGCTCTTGGATAAGCTCAAGCTGGGCCTGCGGCAGCCGGATATCGGCCCGGCAGCTCGCCTCTCCGCTCATGCCGGAATGCTCGCCGAGCGCCAGCACGATCACGTCGGCCTCGCGGGCCGCCGCGAGCGCTTCGCTCCGCTGCTCTTCCGTTCCGCGCGTCTCGACCCCGCAGCCTTCGGCGACAAGCAGCCGGGACGCTTCCGTTTTCGAAGCCATTCCTTCGTACAACGACACCGCGTCTTCCTGCGATCCCTGCCAGGACCAGGAACCCAAAATATCCCCGCTCCTGGCGAACGGGCCGATCAGCGCGATGCGCTGCTCCTTCGAGAGCGGAAGCACGTTGTCGTTCTTCAGCAGGACGCACGATTTGGCTGCCAATTCCCGCGATACGGCGCGATGGGCCTCGCAGAACACGATTTCCCGTTCCCGCTGCGGGTCCGCTCCGCGAAAAGGGTTCTCGAACAGACCCAGCTTTTGCTTCAACCGCAAAATGCGCAGAACCGCTTCGTCAATGAGTCTCTCCTCCACGTCGCCGTTTTCGACGAGCTTGGCCAAGTGCCGCACATAACACGGGGTCATCATTTCGATATCGACGCCGGCCCGAACCGCTTTATAAGCGGCTTCCGCCTCGTCGGCCGCGACGCCGTGGGGAATCAACTCCTTCACCGCGCCCCAATCCGAGATCACCACCCCGTCAAAGCCCCATTCCTCGCGAAGCAGCTTCCGCAGCAGCCACCGGTTTCCGCTGGCCGGAATGCCGTCCACCGTATTGAAGGACGTCATCACCATCTCGCAGCCTTCGTCGAGAGCCGCTTTATAAGCGGGCAGATAATACTCGCGAAGCTGGCGCTCCGACAGGTCCACCGTATTGTAGTCCCGTCCGGCTTCGACGGCGCCGTATGCGGCGAAATGCTTTACGCAGGCGGCGACCCGGTCCGTGTCTTCCGTCAGATTCTTGCCCTGGAAGCCCCGGACGAACGCGCGGGCGAACAGGCTGTTCAAATACGGGTCCTCTCCCGTCGACTCCATGACCCTGCCCCAGCGCGGATCGCGAACCAGGTCGACCATCGGCGCGTACGTCACATGAACGCCGGAGACGGCCGCTTCCCTGGCCGCGATCTCCGCGCTTTTCTCCGCGAGCTCCGGATTCCAGGAGCAGCCGATCGCCAGCGGAACCGGGAAAATCGTCTTGAAGCCGTGGACGATATCGGACATCACCAGAAGCGGAATGCCCAGACGGTTATGGTTCAGATGGGCTTGCTGGATATTGATGACCTGCCGGGCCCCGGACAAGCCGAGCACGGAGCCGGCGTTTTGCACCTGCTGCTCGGACACGCCCATCTGCGCCATCGGACCGGTGATCATGCCCTCGTCGTCCGCCCCTTTGAAGAAAGGAGTTGCGAGCTGAAGCATTTGCGCGATTTTTTCGTCCAACGTCATTTGCCTGAGCAGGGAAAGCAGTTGTTCTTCCATACTCCACTCCTCTTTTCTCTGTCAGGAACGCAAACACATGTCCATGCCTTCCCGAGCGGGAGCCGCATTCATAAAGTGGCGCCAGACGAATCCGGTGCGGTAGTTCTCGATCATCAGCAGCGTGATGCCTTTGTCGATGCCGATGACATCCTCCGCATACCATTCGGGAGATTCATCGAGGTTGTAAGCGTCCTGGAATCCGTATTTGCCCCACAGCTTGGGATAATTCTCGTAATAGTTCCGGAGCGCCGCGATCGACTCTTCCGGCGTGAACACGATGGAACCGGCGGCGCCGCACGGAGGTATGGTGCCGTCCACGTAATCCTTTTTGGTCGTATTCGGGTCCGCGCCGTATCCGCCGTGATAGCCGCGCGGTCCGTCGCAGGCGGTCAGCCCCCAGGAAAGCGGGCCGAACGTCTTCGACCGGCCGGCATGATCGATGCAGAACTGCCGGTTTGCCCGGGAAGCCCGAACGGAGTTCTCGAACCAGTCCACCCCGTATTTGTCTTTCCGGTTGCGGAAATCGAACCAGGCATGGGAGAACTGATACACGAACAAGGCGCCCCCCGTGCTGTGGATGATCGGTCCGTGTCCGCCGTAATAGCCGACATACCGGACGAAATCGTCGAACATATCGGCCGGCACCGGATGAGTCGGGGAGGCGGCGCCCAGGAAATACATCATGAACTGCTCCGCGTAATGGTCCCAGGCGCCGAAATGCTCGCCTTTCCGGTCGTCGTACCCCATATAGAACTGGTTCGTCTCCGGATTCCGGTACCAATCCCACTCCACCCGCTCATACACGGCCTGCGCAAGCTCCCGCACTTGTCCGCCGAAATATTCGCCCGCCGTAAGGGCGCCGCAGATGCAGATCGCCGTATCGATCACGGAGACTTCGCTGCCTCCGTACGGCCGGGCCGTATTCATGTCGAGAAAGTGAAAAAAGAAGCCGTGGCGGTGTGCCGCATGGTGCAAACACGTATGCAAGGTGCCGCGGGCGCGCTCGCAAGCTTCTTCGCGCGCCACCCATCCCCGTTCGGCGCCGATGGCCAGCGCCGTCAAGCCGAAGCCCACGGCGGCGATGCTGGCCATGTTCGGCTGTCCCGGCGCCCGGTCCCGGATCAGTCCGTACCCGGGGCTGTCCGGATCGGCGTTCGCTTCTTCCCAGAAAAAGCGGAAACTCAGCTTGCTCTCCAAATCCAGCAATTGTTCGTCCGTCAATCTCTCCATCTCGCAAACCTCCCCGTTCTCTTTCCGTCTCCGACGATCAGTCGGCGAGCCGGACGGTCAAGCGATCGTCGACTCTGGCATGCTTGCCCGACACGATGCGGCAGACGCCGCCCATCTTCTCCACCCGGTAATCCTCGCCGGGCACAATCTCGCGGGAGGTCTCGACATCGATCCAATCCTGCGGCTGCGTTAAACGGAACGTGATCGCATCGGGCGCGATCCCCATGATTTCGGCGGTCGAGCAAACGATCCTCACTCCGTTCACCGTGACGTTCAAGGGCAGCATCACGCCGTCTTTGCTCCCGAGCGTCAGTTCGCGGCCATCGAACAGCGGCTCGCCCGCTTCGTACAGGCGAAACGTTTTGTCGAACCCGTCGAGGTTGAGCAGGTGAAGGAAGCGCTCTCCCGCAGCCGAACGCGTCGAGGTCATGAAGATGCCGTGATGCGGACAATCATGGGTCAGGCCCGGTACGGCTTCAAGCCGCTCCAAGGCGGATCGGAACAGGGCAATGTCGGTTCTGTAGCGCGCGGTCAGGACGATTGCCCGTCCCTGGCCGACCGCGATGTCGAACCCGCACGCCTGGCCGCTTCCGTACAAGCGGAAAATCGGTTCCGCGCGCTCGCCGGGCTCGAACGTCTGCGCGAAGGAGGTTCGCACCTCCGGCCGCGGAGCGGCCCAGCCTTCGGCAAGGACGGAAGGATAATAACGCGGCGCTTCGCGGTGCTCCTGGACGAAACGGAGATCGAGCGCATCCGCCAGGACGGTGCAGGGCCGTCCTTCCATGTCATAGAGCGGAACTTCTCCGTACAAGAGCACGTTTCCGCCCGCTTCCAGGTAATCCGCAAGCTTGCGTTGCACCTGCCCGTCCATGTACTTGGCCGACAGCAGCGCAAGTACCGGCACCTCGTCGGAACGAAGCGGGTTGTTCTGAATGTCGACGGCTCCGAACCGGTAACCGGCCAGCAGCATCGCCCGGGCCATCGTCTCCCAGCTCCAGTAAGCGCGGTTCGCTTCGATATTGCCGTAAATCTCCTTCATGATCCCGCTGCCCGGATAGCGGTACTCCGTCATGAAGTAGTCGGGGATGAAAGCGAACGACACCCGGTCGCGCTCCTCGTTCATGACCGCCAGCTTATCCGCGACGGCCATTACGGCCTGAATGCCCCGCGCCATCCGCGGAAACGTGTAATTGAGCTCCCCTTCGGGGCTGACGGGGGCAGCGAACCCGTGCCGTTCTCCGGTAAACGCCACCCGGTCGTTCCCGTCGTCCGGCTTATGGTTCAGCATGCCGTTGCGGCCGCCCGCGAACAGGTAATAGTTCACCAGCCGGTTGCCCTGGGCGACGCACATCCGCATTTTGAAATCGGCCGCCGACGGATCGTACCGCGCGCCGTAGGTTTCGCCGAAATTGCCGTCGCCGCAGTTGAACTCGACGGAGGTGAGCGGCTGGTCGCCGTCGTGAACCGCATCCATAAACCCGTTGATCAAATACAGGTCCTGGAACGTGTCCATATTCAAATCGGCAAAATAGATATCGGACCCCGACAGGAATCCCGGCTTTCCTTTGTAAGTTTCGTACAGCTGGCTGATGCCGATCGGAAACGTGAAGCCGCGGCCTCCCCCGGTGCCGTGAAGGTTGATGACGTAGGGAACGCCGGATACTCCGAATTCTTCCGCGTAGCCCCGCAGGATGTCCGCATATCTCGCAAACCGGTGCCGCATGTAATGGCCCAAATCCAGATGCAGCGCGGGAGCGTAAGACTCCTCGGGCGAACGGATGGCGGCTCTGCGGGCTTCGGGATCCGCCGGGTCGAACGGATACCGCTGCGCCAGCGCCTCGGCGGAATAAGACCGGGCAAGCCACCGCGCGAAATCTTCCAGGACGCCTTCCGTCAGATCGGGACTGTTGCTCACCCACGACAGCATGCCGATCTCGTTGTCGAGCTGGATGGCGATAATGTTGCCGCCGTTCGGCTGAAGCCGGGGCACGGCCACCGCCATCACCGCTTCGTACCAGCGGCGCGCCTCGGCGAGAAATCCCGGCGCCAGATAATCGACCGTCGCCGTCGTCGCCGGCCGGCCGTCCCAGCCGAGCGGCACGATGTCGGGGTGCTTCTTGTAAATCCAGTAAGGGAGCCCTTCATTCTTCATCTCCGCCATAATGAACGGACCCGGACGCAGGAAGAAGTACAGCCCGTTGTCCCGGCACAGATCGATGAAGCCCGCCAGGTCCAGCTCGGGCCGCGTTCTGCCCTCGAGATCGACGGCGCCCTCCGTTTCCTCGTGGCACAGCCACGGCACGTAACTGGCAACCGCGTTGCAGCCGGCCGCCTTCAGCTTGTCGATCCGGTCCTGCCACTCTTCGCGGCGCAGCCGGTAATAGTGAATTTCTCCGCACATGATCATGACCGGACGGCCGTCGATCCGAATCTGCTTATTGATAATTTCGATCATGGGAATCTCTCCTTTGCGGAGCGAGACCGATGGCCTCCGCTCCGGCTTTTGCGTAATCGCTTTCGAACCGGCAAAGCTCAGAGCAACCGCATGTTATTCTCCCGTCAATCCCGTTTTGTCGACCACCTGCGTAAAGTACCTTTGCGCGAACAGATACAGAATCAGCAGCGGCAGCACGATCAGCAGCGTCCCGGCCATCCGGATCGCCTCGTTGACGTCCGTCACCTTGGCGCCTCCGGTATACATCGCCTTGAACGCGTCGTTAAACGTCTTCAGCTCCTGCGGCAGCGTCGACATGGCGTTGCCCAAATACAGGGAACCGAGGTACGTTTCGTTCCAGTGCCACACCATCGAGAACAGGAAGACGACGACGATGGCGGGAACCGAAATCGGCAGAATGATCCGGTAGAAGGTCTTCAGCGCACCCGCTCCGTCGATGGAGGCCGCCTCCTCCAATGCGTCCGGAATCGTGCGGAAGAACTGGACGTAAATCAGGACAAACAGCGCGCCGCGAAGCCCTTGGGCGAACAAGCCGGGAACGATGAACGGCAGCGGCGTCTCCAGCATGTGATACTGCTTGAACAGCAGGAACATCGGAATCATGACGACCTGCTTCGGCACCACGAACGTGATCATCATCAGCGCGAACAAAATCGGCTTGCCCGGAAAACGGTATTTCGCGAACCCGTAGCCGACAATGGCGCACGATACCGTCTGCGCGACGGCGGGCAGAACGGAGACCAGCAGCGAGGTGCCGAGCGCTTTCATATAGTGAAGCACATGCCAGGCCTGGACGTAGTTGTTCCATTCCACCCGGCTAGGAATCCAGCCGACCGTCGGGTCGAGCAGATCCTCCAGGCTTTTGAAGCTTTGCGACACCATAAAAAGCAGCGGGTACACGTAAACGAATCCGATGATGACCAGCAGCGCGTAAACGGCCGTTTTCAGCATCAGCCCGTCATTGCCCTGCCGTCCCCACATCAGGCGCTTCGCTCTGTCCGTCCAGAGGCGCGCCTTCTTCCGCCAATCGGTTTCCTTCCACGTTCGGCTCTGCGCCGCCGGCGAATCTCTCATGTCGGTCTCCCTCCTATCTTCCGCTTCCGGCATACGCCGTTTTTTCACGGTTCCGGAAAAACCAGGCGACGATCAGCAGCACGGACAGGATGACGGCAAAGAAGATCCATGCCAGCGCGCTCGAGTAGCCGAAGCCCGTGCCGACCTGAAACATGTTGTCCTGAATGAGCTTGATGACATCGCTGGATGTGTTCGTGAACAAGTCCACCGTCGTGTAAATGAGATTGACCAGAATGAACGGCTTGATCTCCGGCAGCGTGATTTTCCAGAAGATGACCCACGGCGACGCGCCGTCGATGGCGGCCGCTTCGTACACCTGGGTGTTCACCTTCTGCAGAGCCGCCAGGAAAATGAGAATCTGGACCCCGGAATACCACAAAATCAGAATGAACCGCTTGATGATGTCCACGAGGGGATCGGACCAGGCCGTTGGCAAATGATTTTCGAGATACGCGATCACGCCCGACTCGTCCATCAGCGGAATGGTCGCCGCTCCCTGCGCGAACAGTTCCTGCACGACCTCGCCGCTTGTGATGACGACCGGCAGGAAGAAGATTGCCCGGAAGAACTGCCGCCCCCGGATCGGCTGATTGATGAGCAACGCGACGAAAAGCGAGAACACGATGACGATCGGAATCATGACCGCCGTCGATTTCACGAACAGCAGCAGCTTCTGCATGAATTCCGGATCCGTCAGGAAAGCGTCCTTGTAGTTGCTCCAGCCCAAATAGGTCGTCTCGATTCCGTACGGCGTAATGGCGACTTTGTTAAAGCTCATGTACAGCGAGAAGAAAAGCGGATACGCCATGAACAGCAGAAAGCCGATGATCCACGGCAGCACGAGCATGTAGCCGATGAGCGCTTCCCGTTTGGCCTTGGACATCTTCATGAACGCCCACCTCCCGTAACGGCGAAATCGCGGGCTTTCACCAAGACCGGTCCGCTGCGGTAATCCTGGCCGGTGTAATTCACCCAGATGTCGATTCCGTTCGAATAGCCGACTTTGACGATGCCGTAGTCCACGACCGTGCGATCCGTCATGAAGGCATGCTGCACCGGCTTCAGCGCTTCGTTCGCCTTCTCGTACAGCCGCTTGATCTCGCCCGCCCAATCCTCATACGCCGTGGAGAACAGTTCGCTCGAAGGCGTGTTTTGCAGCTTCCAGGACGGCTCCTTCGTGATGATGAACGAGGGATAGGCTCCGTACTCGATCATGCGCAGCAGGTTCTCCGACGGATCGGCTTGAAGGTTTGCGTAGCCCTCGTAATAATCGACGATGCCGTGAAGCGTCATTTGGACAAAAGGAACCGAATCGGTCGTGTACATGAATTGCGACGTTTCCATCGGAACGCCCAGATAAGAAGCGGTATGCTTCAGCATGTAGTCGTTCGGCTGGACGATCGCAAGGTCCAGAGATTGCCCGGCCGCTTCCTCCGCCAGCTTGCCGTACGTTTCCGCCGCTTCCGTGCGCGTAACCGGATGCTTGCCGCCGTAATCGGAAAACAGCATGTAGCCGGTGCCGTCGAGCGCCAGATGCGCAAGTCCGTCCTCGCGAAACGCCCGGAAATCGTCCTTCGCGAGTTCAAGCGCGCTTCCCGGACGGAGGAAATAGCCGTTCAGATCCTGATACAGGTCGCTGGCGTACCGGCTTACGAACGGGTACTCGACCAGCCGATTGGTTACCGCCCTTACGGCGTCCGCCCGTATGCTCGTGCGCGGGCTGCCTTTCAGCAGATCCGTATAATTGGTATAGAGATGAAGCGCGATGCCTTGCTTGCGGGCATAATCCCGCAGCGCCTCGAAGCCGGACCGGCCGCCCAGTTCGCCGGCAAATACTGGCTTGATCGGCCGCGCGCCGTTCAGACCGCCCGCGTTCCAGCCCTTCAGCACCGCCGTGATGCGGCGAACGCCTTGCTTCTGCAAATCGTCCAAAATGCCCTGCGCTTCCTCGAACGAAGTCAGCTTCACGACATGCTTGCTCAGGAGGCCCGGCTCGATATCGCCGCCCAGGAAGTCGATCTCCACCGGCACGTCCTGATCTGCGGACGGATTCGCGGAAACCTGCGGCAGCATGCCCTGCGCTTGCAGATACGTCCGGTACGCCTCCGCCATGCCGATGTAGTCGGCTTTGCCGCCGCTCAGAAAGACGTAGCGCACCTGCTTGTCGCCTTCGGTTTTGTCCTTCGTGAACCTATTGATGCCGCCCATCGACTGGCTGGTCGGCTGGAAATAGGCGTAGCGGATTTGAAACCGCGGCGAAACCCAATAGAAGTTCGTGTTCACGCCGCTCGGATAAGCGACGATCTCCGCATTGGTCTTGCCCTGCTCGACCACGCCCATCAAGGCGTTGCGCTTCACGCCGTGCACGATGCCGAAAACGGGATAGGAAACCCAGTTGGTCGGGCTGAACCCCGTCGTGGAGAAGTCGTGGCCGTAGATTTGCCCGACATAGGGCTCGTCGTACCGCGTTTGCCGGTCGGTAAAGCGGATCAGCGCGCCGCTGCCGTCCGGGATGAACAGATAACCCGGCACATCCGCTTTGCGGACGCTTCCGAGAAACGGATACAGTTGGATCGACGCCAGCCTGCCGTCGCCATTCTCCCGGATCGAGCCGCTTGGCAGGGTGACGACAAGACCGCTATCGTCAAGCGCCGTACGCACGGTCAGCTGAATCCCCAGATCCGGAAGCGCGTACGTCACCTCCATGCCGCCGGGAACGGGCTTTGCGTCCATCGCTTTGCCCTGAAGCGAGCGGAAATTGCTGGTGGATAACGCCTCGTCGTCCGCCTTGAAGTATTCCAGGATAAACGGAGACAGCATGGCGTTCTTCCAGTCTTCGTTCAGCTCTTCCCGCTGCATCGCCTTCCCGTCCGGAACGGAAGACCACACGTAGCCGGTCGCCTTGTTTTTGACCTGAATCGCATAGGTCTCCATGTTCATGTACAGCTCGAGACCGGCGTTTTCGCCGATCCGCTTGTAGCCGGGGGCTACGGATGTGCTCGGAACCGCCTTCGTTTCCGGCTCCGGCATCGTAAACCGGTTGGACTTGAAAAACGCCAGCTCCGCTTGCCGGTCCGGCGCGTCCGCCTGCGGCGGAATCTCCGCCGACTCCCCGAACGCATGCGCGATCGAGCCGGCGAGCAGAACGACGGCCAGCACAAGGCCGAACCGGACGGCTTGTTTTCGTTTAGCCAAGGTACTTCACCTCTTCCGCGATGCTCCGCACGAAATCCCACACCTGGCTGGTCAAACCGAAGAAAATAAAGGTGATAAGCGCCATGACGGCCATGCCGGAAAGGGTGATCGCGATGTTTTTGAACGTTTCCTTAAGCTCGTAACCGTGAATTTCCTTGACCATGATCACAAACAGCACGATGCACCACAGAATCATGAACATTCGGGAATAGTCGTAGACGACCGATTCCATGAGCGTCAGCCCTTTGGACATCAGGGCCAGCGGCACGCCCAGCACGAGGTACGGACTCAGCGCGTAGATCGAGCCTTTGTACACGTCCTTGAACTTTCCTTCGCCGTCGTTAATGATGCTGACCATGTAGTTGCAGACGATCCATGCGAAGAGCGGCACGAACAGCTTCAGCAGCTCGGAAACCATGCTCACCCTGAGCGGATCGACCCCGCTGAAGATAAAGCTCGTCTGGTACACTTCGTACAGCCGGACGACTGCGAGCGCAATCAGGAGAATCGTAGCCGACAGAACGGACGCTTTCCCGGTTGCCAGCTCCTCATAGCCGTCGATCGGATGCCGCAGCATCCGGAATACGTGGAGCAGCTCGCTGACGAGCCGGATCCGGCGGAATCGCCGAAGCGCCTCCACGACAGGCGCGCCGAACCCTTTTTTCCGGTGCAGCCATTTCAGAACGGTCCACAGGACAAACAGGCCGGCCAGGACAAGAATCACCGTCGAAACGTGCTTCATCAGCCATTCCCGCCGAAGCTCCCAGTACGTGTTCGAGTATTCCCCCGCGTTCTTCGCCAGCTTGAGCTCCTCGAACGCCAAATCGAATTTGCCCTGTTTGTAATAGGCGAGACCGATGCCCAAATGGGCCAAATCGAACATGCTGTCGAGCCGCAGCACTTGACGCCACGGTTCCAGGCTCTCGACGTATTTGCCGTCCAGATACAAGGACATGGCTTTGTATACGAGCAGCGCAAACGGCGTGGGCTTGAAAATCTGGATGTTGCCCCGATCCTTGTCGAGCACGTACAGCAAGCCGTCCCCGTTCACCGCGACGCCCGAAGGAGACGTGAAGTACCCGAGGCTCTGATAGCCGGAATCCATGCCGCCGAAGGCGAACAGCATGTTGCCGTCCTTGTTGTATACGGCAATGTAGCCTTCCACCGAGTCCGCGGCATAGATGTTGCCCATAGGGTCGACGGTAATGTCCGCAATGTTCGGGCTCATGAAGGAAGACGAGTGCAGCAAGTTGTCGCCTGCCACGTTCAGCTTCTTGATGCTGCCGCTTTCGAGGCCGACGGTCGCGGTGAAGATAAGTCCGTCGTCGCCTACCGCCACGTTGGTCGGCGAAGGCGGAAGCTTTCGGGAAAGCTGGCTTAGCTGCTTCTTCGTGAAGAAAAGCTTCTGGATCGTGCGTTCCAGGTCAAATCCGGCCCGGTTGCCGCCGAAGTAGCCGAGAAAGCTGCCGTCCGGGCTCAGCTCGACGAGCCCCTGGATCAGCCCTTCGCCGACGATGAACAGATTGCCCCGCTTGTCGACGGCGATTTTTTTCGGCTTGAACGCATTGTTCTTGCCGAACAGCAGCGATTCCGGCTTGCCGATCGAAGCGACCTTGTTCCCTTCGCGGTCATAGATGGCCACCTGCTCCGCTCCGTAATCGGCCACGTACAGCTTGCCGGACTCGTCGACGTAAATGCCGGTCGGCTCCTCCAGTTCGCCTTCGCCGATGACGCGAATCAGGCTGCCGCGCCCGTCGAGTTCCAGGACGCGCCCGTTGCCCGAGTCCGCAACGTAAATATGGTTGCGCTTGTCGATGAACAGATCCTGAGGCTGATCCAGCGCAACGGTCAAATCTCCGCTTTCTTCCTTGGCGGCCGATCCGGGACCGAACATGCCGTAGCCGTCCAGGACGCCCACCGGAACGTAAGCGGTCTGCGTCAGCCGCAGCTGTCCGTCTTGCTTGTAGGTAAAGGAGACATACCGCGCGCTGGCGGGGGCCGGGACGGCAAGTGTCAGCAAGGAGAGGATCACGGCGGCCAAAAGAACGGATTTCCTCTTGAACATGATCGTATCCCCTCCTCTACTTCAGCCCCGAATGCGCCATCGTATCCATCACTTTGCTCTGCATGAAGATGAAGATGATCAGATTGGGGATGAACATGATGAGCGCCGCGGCGGCCGCCACCCCTTGGCCGGCTACGTTGTTCCCGACCGTCGTGCTGAGCGTGGTCATATAGAAAGCGAACGTTTTGAGCGTCTCTTTGCTCATGTACAAGCTGGACGTTTCCGCGTTGTTCCACACGGTTTGAAAGGCGAGAATCGCCACGGTGGCGAGCGCCGGCCTGATCAGGGGCAGCACGACCCGCGTGAACACGACGGCGTCTTTCGCCCCGTCGATGGCGGCCGCTTCGATCAACTCGTTCGGAATTTGATCCACGAACTGCTTGATCAGAAACACGCCGACCGGAAGGGCCAGGAGCGGCAGAATATGCCCCCAATACGTGTTGATCAGGCCGAGTTTTTCCACCACCAGATAACGCGGGATGGTCACCGCGGCCGGCACGAACATGAGCGCGATCGTGTTGATCTCGAACAGCACGTTCCGCAGCCGGAATTTCTTCTTCGACAGCGCATATCCGGTCATCGCGCTGGTCATGAGGGACAGCGCCACGACGACCGCCGAGACGACGACGCTGTTGAACAAATATTTGGTCACCGGGATGACGGTCATGTCCTTCAAGCTGAGCAGCCGGACCAGGTTCTCGAAGGTCGGATTGCGCACGATGAAGGTCGGCGGAAACAGGAACAATTCGTCGAGCGGCTTGAACGCTTGCGAGAACATGAAGACGATCGGAAGAATCATGACGATGCCGAGCGGGATCAGAAAAACGAAAAACTTGACTTGGCCGAGGCTGTATCGGCTCGGATCGATTTTATTGCCGTGAAAGGAAGCCACCGAATCACCTTCTTCCTCGTTTTTGCAGGGCAGCCCCAGCCGGGTTAGTCTTTATCGCCGAACAGCCTCCAGGCCAATTTCGAAAATCCGTAGATGACGAGCAACAGGACAACCGAGATGGCGGAAGCGTACCCCATATCGTAGCGGATAAAGCCGTAGTCCTTGATATGGTTGATCAGGAGCTGGCCGGCATACTGAGGCGTGGGGTTCGTACCCGACAGCTGCTCGCCGATATCGCCGGCCTGAAACGTGCCGACGACCGCCATGACCGCGCCGAACAGCATTTGCGGTTTCATGGAAGGAATGGTGATGTACCAAACCTCCTGCAGCCGGTTTTTGATCCCGTCCATGTAGCCGGCTTCGTACATCTCCCTGTTGATGTTCAGGATGCCGGCCAGCATGGCCAGAAAGCCGACGCCCATGCTGTTCCAGAGCGTGACGACGATCATGATCGGCATCAAATAATGCGGCGACTGCGTCCACTGAATCGGTTCGTCGATCAGGTTCAGCTTCATCAGCAACGCGTTCAAATACCCGGCGCTGTCCCCGCTGAACAAGGTCAGCCAGATGACGGCCATGGCCACGGCGGCGGTCATGGACGGCGAGTAGAGGGCGAGCGCCAGCACCGTCCGCGATCTCCGCGGGATCTGCGCCAGCAGCCAGGCCAGCCAGAAAGACAGGATGTACCCGCCGGGGCCGACAATCAGCGCGAACTTGATCGTGTTGGGCAGGACGTACATCATGAATTCGCTGTCCTGGGTGAGCAGGTTCACGTAGTTCTGCAAACCGATGAACACCGGCGGCTGCACCGTATTGAAGTAAGCGAAAGACAGGCCGATGGCCGCCCCGACGGGAATGACGATAAACAGCGTGAACAAAATGAGATACGGAGCGAGAAACGCGTACGCGGACAACTCTTCCCGCAGAGCGCGCTTATTCGCCTTTTTGACGGCGGGCCGCTCTTTGACGGCCGCGGTTTGCGCCGCTTCGTTCATGGCGTTTCACCCTGCCTTTCCGTGCGCGGAAGAGACGGCATCTGCAAGGGCTTGATCCATTTGCCGTCTTTCATGAACCCGAACTCCTGGAGTTTTTTCGAAAGTTCCCGGTTCGTCAGAATCGTCGCGTCCTCGATAGCCCTTCGCGGATTGACGCCGTCGAACACGATCTTGTTCCAAGCGTCGCTGAGCTGCCGCTCCAGCATGTAATCGCCGGGAACGTGCGGCGTATCCTTAAGCCACTTCCACTGCTCCAGGATGACCTTGATATGTTCCGACGGCCACGCCATTTGTTCGAACGCCTCCAGGTTGGCCGTGTTCCACATGAAGGTCGGGCCGTAAATCGTCTGCATCCGGTTGCCGAATTTGACCTGCGTTTCGGCGGACGTCCACCATTTGAGCAGTTCCCAGGCCTGCTGCTGGCGTTTGCTGCTTTTGAAAATGACCGCCGTCTGCGCGGTTCCGGCCGCCCAACGCTCCACGACGCCATCCTTGTTCTTGACGCCCGGCATCGGGGCGATCTTCCACAGCCCGCTGATTTCCGGCGCCGCGGACATGAGCTGGATGTAGGTCGTAAAATTCGAAATGCCGATCGGTAGACTGCCGTCGCGGAAATGGTTGTAGAAGACGGGCACGTTCAACGGCAAATTATAGACGGTAAACAGATCCGTCATCTCCTTGATGCCGGCAATGGCGTTCTCGCTGTCGATGGCGGTTTTGGAACCGTCCTCCGTGAACAACTCGCCGCCATGCTGGTAAATGAACGGCATCGTAAGCCAAATCTGCTTGTTCCCGCCCGTCTGGGCCAGCGGATCGTAGAAGTTCAGCCCGTACCGCTGCAAGTCCGGCAGAATCCGCTTCACGTCCTCCATCGTGTCGGGGACCGGAATGTTCAAAGCGTCCAAAATGTCCTTCCGGTAAAACAGCACCCAGAAATCCTGCGTTTCCGGAAGCGCGTAAGTGCCTCCGTTGAATTGGTAAGGCAGCATCGTGCCGGGTGCGAAGCGCTTTACGATTTGCTCATAATCCGGAAATTGGCGCAAATCGGTCAGCGTATCCCGAACCGCCAGGTTAAACGGCGTCGACGTGTTGACCGACAGCGCGGCGTCCGGGGAATGGCCCGCGGCGTTGGCCAGGATCAGCTTCGTTTCGTCGGGCATGAGCGAGAACGATACTTTGATCCCCGTTTTTTTCGTGAAGTCCTCGTTCGCAAGCTGCTGCATCGTCATGACGTATTGACGGGGGCGGTTCACCCAGACTTGCAGCGCGTCGCTGCCGTTGTCGTTGATTTTGGCGTAATCCTTCGTGAACGAACCGAAGAATACCGCCAGGTTCGCTTTCATCCGGCTGAGGAAGCTAGCTTTGGAGGACGGCAGCTTCTTGTCCGAATACACGTAGAACCGGTCGATCGTCAGCGGCTGATTCGGCAGCTTGGCCAGCGTCTTCCCGAGCAGCTGCATGACCGCGCCGGAGCCTCCCGACAATCGGGAAGACTTGTAGGGGATCTCGTTCGGATCTTTGGCCAGATCCCGCAGAATCCGGGCCGAAATTTCCATGGATTTGGAAGCGTCGGTCATATGGCCGATCCGCGACGCCAATTTTTCGTTTTGCTCCTCCAGCTTCTCGGCATACCCGGCAAGCCGCGCGGCCGCGTCGGGCATTTGATCCGTCAAGTCCCAATCCCGGTTCGCGTCCTGGGTGTTGCCGGTCGCCATTTTGAGCTGGATGATGAACTCGTTGACGCCTTTCATCACGTCTTTGATCGCGAGGATCGTTTCCCGGTACGGCGCATCGTCGGCCGTAAGCGTCAAGGTATGTTCTCCGGCGGTCAAATGGAACAGATAAGGATCGCCCTTCGCGTCCGCAAGCGTAAGATTGGACCAGTCGGACTCGTAAGGAAACGCCACCTGCCGCATTTCCTCAAACGGCAAAGCGCCATCTATCCGTATCGAGCGGTACACCGGCATGTCGGTGCCCGATTCGCTTGTCATCTCGTTTTGTTTGTACTTGATCGCGATCCGGTAATTGCCTTCCTTCGGCACCCGGAACTTCCAGGTCGCGCTTTGCCCGCTGACCTGCCAGGAGTCGCCGCCCAACGCGTTCAGAAGCAGGTTCTCGCTGCTGAACGGAACCGCGGACGGATTGCCGTCGGCCTGGGCGCGGATGAACGGCTCGTTTTTCATCCAGATGTTCTCGGCTTCCACCGTTTCCAGATGCGCTGGCGCAGGTTCCGAACCGTATTGCGCGCGGTATTCGGCATAAGAAGGAACCGTCTCCGGGCTTGCGATCACGACGCGGCCCAGCAGAATCGGTTCGCTGACGTACCGGAGCGTGACGACGTTGTCTCCCGCTTTGAGATAAAACAGCAGCGGACGGTCGTCGGCGGACGCCGGATTCTCCACTTCCTGGGTGCGCCACCCCGGAATCATCTCCTGGTCGGGCAGCACGTCGTTGCCCAATAAATCTTTGTCGAAAGGATAACGGCTGTTTTTCCAGTATTTCGGAAGCTCGAACTGCCGCGCCTGGAAATAGGGATATTTGCCGTCGATTTGAATGCCCCGCTCGATGGCAATCACTTTGTCCGTAAGCGGATAGTAATCGATCTTCATTTGGTATAGCCCGTCTTGCGGAACTTGGACATGAAAAGAAACCTCGGCCGTCCGTTCATCCCACAGAAATACCGGCGTGTCGTACCCTTGACTGTCTGCCGCGGCCGTAAGCTGCGCTTTGCTCCCTTGAGCCGTGAAATCCGTCGGCAGAACTTCCCGCTCGATACCCGAGGCCGCCCGGATGCCCGCCTCTTCCCATTGCCGCAAGACGTCGAAGTAATCGGCCTCCACCACCTGCTTGACGACTTCCTCCTGCCTTTCCGTTCCGCCGGTCTGCTGCCCGTTATCCCGGCTCTCATCCTGACCGTCGTTCTTTCCGCCGAACAGCGCGTCCAGCACGTCTTCGTTGCTGGTTACCGTATCCGCTTCGGCGTCTTCCTTCCCGACGGCGTGCACCGCGGAAGGGGATGCGGGCATTCCGGACATGCCGACGGCGCCGAGTAGCAGCGAGCTGATCAAGATGATGGCTGCAATCCTTCTCTTCATGCCCTCGCTCCCTTTGCTGCCGAATGATCCCTCCCCTCAAAAGGAGAGGAGGGATCATGCCTCGGTTTATTTCGTGGCCGCGTCGATTTGCGCTTTGTTTCGGTTGAAAATGTCCATGGCTTTCTGCTGAATGTCTTTGGCGACGTCCTCGGGCTTCACTTTGAGCGAAACCAGCTCTTTCTTCGTATCGTACGGATTGAGCACTTTGTCGATGATTTCCGCATCGCCCGGCAGCCATTTGTACCCGTCGACGAAGCCGCTTGGGATCATGGAGATGACGTCCTTAAGTCCCGGCGCCGTGAAGGTCGTATTCATGTAGGCGTCCCAAACTTCGCGGTCGTTAAGCAGCGGCATCGTGGTGATCGGTTTTTCGATTTCGTTGATGCGCTGCATCCAGCCTTCCTTGGAGTAGGTCAGCCATTTGATAAATTCGAACGCTTCTTTCGGATGCTTCGTGTTGGCCGCCATGCCGATGTAGTCGGTAATAAGCGGAACGCGCTGCCCCTTGTTGCCCGGAAGCGGAAGGAAATCCCATTTGAACTTGCCGTTCTTGGTCACGTCGGCGAACGCCCAGTTGGCGTCGATTTTCATGCCGACCTTGCCCGCCACGAAAGCGCTTTTATCTTTGCCGTACCATTTGTCTTGTTCCTTGCGATCGTAAAGATCGACGGACGTTTTGTTGTTGTAGACGATGTCGTTGATCCAGTGGATCGTGTCGGAGAACGCCGGATTGTCGAAATTGAATTTCGTTCCGTCGTACGTAAGCCAGCCAAGCGAGGGATCGAACTGCGGCACGAACAGTTCGCGCGCGCCCAGAATGTTTTCCGCGCCGAATTGGTGGTCGCTCACTTTGGTCAGTTTTTTCGCGATTTGCTCGAAATCTTTGATCGTCCAGTCTTTCTTCGGCAACGGAATGTTCTCTTTGTTGAACAGATCGACGTTGATCAGGACGCCCTGCATGAACAATTGATGCGGCAGCATGTACTGCTTGCCGTTGTATTGACCGGTCTCGCTGAGATTTCCGAAGATGTTTTCGGGCTTGTAGTCCGGATCTGCGTCCAGATACGGCTTCAAGTCCGCCAGCCAGCCGTTCGCGACGTTGGACGGCCCGTTGAACACGAAGAACACGTCCGGCAGCTTGCCCGCGGCCGCCGCGGCGCCAAGCTTCTCGTCCCACGGCCAGGTGATCGATTTGTCGATTTCGATTTTGATGTTTGGATGCGTTTTCATAAAGGCGTCGATTTTTTTCTGTTCGACCGCCGGATCGTTCCAGGTCGCGAATTTCAGCGTCACGACTTCACCTGCAGAAGGTTCCGACGCCGATGCCGACGGAGAGGCTGACGGAGACGCCGACGCCGAAGAGCTTGCGCTCGGACTCGCGCTCGGGCTTGCGTTGCCGCCGTTGTCCGATTTTCCGCCGCAGCCGGCGATCAGCACGATCAACATTACGGAAGCAAGAATCAAACCAATCGTTTTTTTCATTCGATTTTCCCCCGGCGTTAAAATGTAAATCATCCTTGTTCATACCGCTTGCTGTGACAGTTCACCTTTGGTCCGGTCGTCCCTCGTCCCTAAAGCGCGATCACCTCCAGCGAAGTCTACTCTCGGGGCGCGAAGGCCGCGGTCAGGAAGCCGGACCGCGAACCCGCTGCGCGCCGCACGACTCCCGAACGATGAGCTCGGTGTCCAGCAGGATCGAGCGGGGTTCGTCCCAAGCTTCCTGCAGCGCCTGAAAGATGACGTGCGTGACCAACGCTCCCCACTCGCGCTTGGGATGGTTGATCGTCGTCAGAGCCGGACGAACGAAGGCGGATAACCGGATGTCGTCGAATCCGACGATCGCCACGTCTTCCGGAATGCGGTAACCGGCTTCCGTAAGCGCCTGAATGCATCCGATCGCCATTTCGTCGTTGGCGGAGAAGATCGCTTCCGGCACGTTTCCGCTCATGATCAACGATTTCATGGCTTGATAGCCGCCGTGCTCGGTGAAATGGCCTTGGGCCGTATAGATCGACTGGTAAGGAATGCCCGCCTCCGCCAGCGCCTTTTTGTAGCCTTCGAACCTTTTTTGGTTGTTGTAAGACTCGACGCCGCCGCTCAGATAGCCGATTTTCCGGTAACCGAGACCGATCAGATGCGTGGTGGCGGTGAAGGCGCCCTGGACGTTGTTCACCAGCACATGGTGCACATGATCCGCTTTCAGCTCCCTGTCCATCACCACGATCGGAAAATCCTTTCTCGCCACCTGCACGATCAGCTCGTCGGGGATGGTCGGGCCGAAGATAATGGCGGCGTCGAACTGCTTCTCCCGCAGGAACCGGCTGGCCGAATTCCGGTGATTGCCGGAAGTGCTGCAAGCGACCAGATCGTATCCGTTGGAGGTGACGACTTCTTCCAATCCCTGCGTGATCGAGCTGAAAAACGGACCGCCGAACCCGGTGAGAAACAATCCGATGGTTTCGGTCTTCCGGCGTTTCAAATTCCGGGCGATGGCGTTGGGGCGGTAATTCAATTCTTCAACGGCCGCCCATACTTTCCGCCTGGTCTCTTCGCTGACTCTCGGATCGTTATTGAGCACGTACGAAGCGGTGGATACCGCAACGCCCGCATGTTTGGCAACATCTTTAATGGTGGCCAATTCCACCCCTCCCGACGATCTATGTTAACGCTTTATCGAAACGTTTCAATTTATATTCCCACTATATCCGATTAGGATAGCGCTTGCAAGAGGATTTTTTCTGTCAAAAAGCGAAGTTTTTTGTCGCTCCGCGAGGCTCTCTATTTTTCTATTGAAACGATTCAAAGATACGGACCAGCCGAGGGTTCGCGAAAATCCCAGGATCGAAAATAAAAAATACCCCCATTATGGAGGTATCCGGATGTCGCCATTACGACCTGAACCCGTTTGGAGACGCCGCAGGATTGGCCGCTAGGAGGATTTTCGAAGAGATTTGCGGTATTCGTGCGGCGTGACGCCGTACACCTTGCGGAACAGACGGGCGAAATACGAGAAATTTCCGTAGCCCAAGCTTTCGGCGATCTCGCTGATGCTGCGGTCGCTTGCAAGCAGCAGTTCCGACGCGCGGCGCATTTTCTCCTGAAGGATGTATTCGGTCAGCACCATGCCCGTTTCCTTGCGGAACAGGCGGGACAGGTACGCCGGATTCAAATAGACGTAAGACGCCAGCTCTTCCCGGCTAAGCTCCTGATCGAGATGCTCCAGGACATAGGTTTTGATTTTCTGAATGACCGGACTCGCCGTTCCGGCCGGCGCGAACGACAACCGGACGGCCGAGCGGACCGCCTCCTCCGCCCAACGCTTGAACCCGGAAAGGGATTTGGCCACGGCAGCCGCGTCCGGCCAGTTCCCTTCTTCGGCAAGCTGCGAGGCCGTCCGTCCCCGGCGGTACAGCACGTAGTAGATGCATTGCATGAGCGCGTGGTAGAAGGCTTTGAGCGTATCCGCCGTCAATTCCGCCGGAGGAACGCGGTCCAGCGCGGCGTCCAGGCCCGCCAGAACGGCCTCCGCGTTCCCCCGCTCCAGCCATTCCGCCCACTCCGGCACGCAGCCGAAGGCTTCCGGAGGGAGAGCGGGCGCGGACGGCCGCAGTTCCCGGCACAGGATCACTTCTCCCGTCCGGCTTACGTTGCGGTACTCCGCGTCCAGCAAAGCCAAATAGGGACTCCAAATCTCGGCAATCGGCACCGTTTCTCCGACGTAACAAGATACGCTGCAGTAGAAATACCGTCGGCACGCTTCGATAAATCGGCTGCACAGCGCCCGAACCCGCTCTTCGTCCGCCGGACGTTCCCCGGCATAAAGCATCACCAGCGAATTGCCCCGGTGGTCCTGGATGACGTCGCCCGGCAACTCGGACAAAATCATTTCCTCCGCCGCTTTGCGCAGCGCAAATTCCATAATGTCCTCGTCGCGTTCGTTAAGCGTTTTCTCCCAGCTCTCGATGCTGATCAGGATCGGGCATACCCGCTCCATCGGCCCGATCGGAAGCTCATAGGCGGAGAGCGAAGCTTCGATGGAGCTGCGGCTAGCCGATATGCGCCGGTCGAGCAAATCCTGCCAGAAACGCTCGATGAGCAGGGGACGCTGACGGTTCCACAAGCGCACATATTCCCGATAGCGCTCGTCCGTCAGGCTGGCCTTTCTTTTCTCTTCGACCTTCAGAATCGCCCGGCGGACCACTTCTTCCATGTCGGCATAAATCACCGGCTTGAGCAAGTAATCGCACCCGCCCAACTGAAGCGCCTTCTGGGCGTAGGCAAATTCGGAATGGCACGTCACGACGATCGTTTCGAGGTTCAGCCCGTTGTCCCGCGCCCAGGACATCAATTCCAGACCGCTTTCGTCCGGCATTTCGATATCGCAGATCATGATGTCGACGTTCCGCTCGCTTAAGATGCGCTGCGCCGCCGATGCGTGGTAGGCCTCGTACACCTCATCGACGCCGATCCGATCCCAGCGAACGCCGGAAATCAGCCCCTTTACCGCATAATATTCGTCATCGACGATCAACACGTTGATCATGCCGTCACCGCCTTTTTCGCCGTCTTTTGCCGGGGTAGCCGAATCCGGACCCTTGCTCCCCGGGGCTGCACCGCTTCGAATTGCATCCGCACGCCGGTTTTGAAAAACAGCCTGCATCGGTTCACCACGTTCCACAGGCCGATGTGCCCGCCGTCATCCGGTTGGGACGCATGGACCCGCTCGGAAAGCTCCGGAATTTTCCCTTCGGCAAACCCTTTGCCGTTGTCTTCCACTTCGATCCACAGATCCGCATCGGGACCGTCTTCGGCCGGATAGACCCGAACCCGGATCCGAAACGGCTCGCCGCTTGACATCGTAAACCCGTGAACCATGGCGTTCTCCACCAGAGGCTGCACAATCAGCGGAGGAATTTCGCAGTCTTCCAGCGACGGGTCCGTATCGAGATGAAACTCGAGCGCTTCCGGGAACCGGTACTTCTGGATGGACAAATAGTGATAGATGTGCTCCATCTCTTCCTTGACCGTCAAGACCGACACCTGGGTTCTCGTCGCATAACGGAAATAGCGGACCAGGTGGTGCGCCAGGCTTTGGATAATGTCGTATTTGCCGATCTGGGCCAGGTGGTAGACGATGTTCAGCGAATTCATGAAAAAATGCGGATGGATTTGCGCCTGCAAATGTTTCAGCTCCGCCTTCTGCGTGCGGATTTGCTCTTCGTAGATGTCGATTTTCAGATGCTCGATCTGCTCCGCCATCGCATTAAACGTTTCCTTGATCGTGCTGAACTCGAACAGCCGGCTGTCGTCCAGCCGCACGCTCAGGTCGCCGGTCCGGATTTTCCTCATCCCTTTGATCAGGTTGTGAATCGGGCGGACGATGGAGCGCTGCAGGAAGATCAGGTACAGGATCAGCAACACGAAAGCAACCACGGGAACCCAGTAGACCAACGTTTGAAAATAGGGCAGCCGCTCCAGCAGCGATCGTTCGGGCAGGAGCAGGATAAGGTCCATCGGGGCCAGCCGGGAACGTTTGGCGACCAGCAGGTAAGGCTTCTCCAGCTTGACGATATTGTAGGAAGCGATCCCTTCGGCCAGATGCGGTTTCAAATTTTCTTTGTTCAGCTCTTGTTCCGTCGCCGCGTCCAGCGGAGTGATCGGTTTGCCGGCTTCGGAGACCAGAAACGCCTTGCTTCCGTTATGCCCGTTGACTGCCTGCAAAGGCTGGATCAACCGCGCGAGATCGACCCATGCGCCGATGAAGGATCGGTAGTTGGTATTGACGATCCGGACGAGCGCATACTCCCCGTTCAACTCCACGATGTTCCATTTCATGTAAAACGGCGAGTCCTCTCCCTCTTGATGGAGCACGTTCTTCAACCGGTCCTGGATCGCCTGCTTCTTCGCGTAGGAAACCGATTGCTGCGGCGCCGTAAATAAATCGTCGTAGCGGGAGCTATAGGCGAACAGCATGTCCGCGGCCCCGTAATAGTTGGTGTTTAAGTACAGGTCGTCGACCGTCTTCGTTTTGGACAAATAATACGCCCAGCTGTCCTTGTCGTACTGGCTGAGCGAAATCAGATTTTGATTCTGCTCGGACGTTTTGTACAGGTAGTTCTCGATTTCTTCCAGCACCTGGTCCATATCGTTCATGTACATGGTCAGCAGATTCTGGTTCGATTGCGCGACCTGCGAATGAACGACTCTAGTAGCGTACACGTTGTTCCACAAGACCAGCACGACAAGCGGGATGGTGACGATGGCAAACCCGAGCACCAGCCGGGATCTCAGCCTCGCCTGCTTCATGGCGCTTCACCCCCCGCGTTTCGGCTTGCCAGCCATGCGTTCAGCTGCCTTTGCTTTTCCCGGATGACTTTCTCCGCGCCGGCCGCCTTGAGCTTCTCCAGGTACATCGGAATCGTCCGGTCGGGATCGAGGGCTCCCGTGTTGATCGCGGGCAGAAATTCCTTGTCGACGAGCAGGCAGGCCGCAATTTCCGTCTTTACACTGTCCGGATTAAAGACGAAGCCGAGCGCCCGGGACTTCTCCGCCTCCTCGTTAAACTTCCGGTATCGGTCCCACAAATCCGGGTCTTCGTTGGCCCACAAATACGAGTTGAGCTGATTGCCGAACATCCAGGGCTGGTTCAGGTTGTACCCCACGTTCTTCGCGTCAATGCCGGGCGGGTAATCGATCACGTTGTCCGATTTCTTGACGTAATGCTTGCCCTCGATCCCCCAATTGAGCAGATTCAGCAAATATTTGTCCTTGAACAGCAAGTTGAGGAACATCATCGCTTTCTCGGGATGGCGGGCGTTCCGGGTAATGGCGAACATGGCGCTGGTCGTGTCCGCCGTCGTCGTAAACGGCCGGGTCAGGCTGATCGCCGTCATCGGCATTCCGGTATCGCGGGAAGCCTGCCGGTCGAATCCGGGCTTTAAGGACTCGGCATAAGCGAATGCGCGGCCGGCTTTCACCGCTTCGAACTCGGGGTCCTTGTTCGTGACGGCGTCCTCGTTCAAGTACCCCGCCTGGTTCCATTCGTACATGATCCGGGCGTATCGGGCGAACGCTTCCGTTTCCGGAAGGTTGACGACGGTCATGGAAGGATCGTTCCGGTCCAGGACGCCGGGACCGTCGCCCAGCATGTCGAACAGGCCGTATTGCATCAGGAACGTAAACGGACTTCGGTCCGCCCGAACCTGAAGCGGCACGACGCCCGGTTCGTTTTCCTTGATCGTGCGGAAGACCGGCCCGAGCTCTTCCAGCCGGCGGATGGAAGACAGATCGATGCCGTACTTGTCGGCCAAATCCCTGCGCAGAACGAGGCCTTTGCTGGAAGCGAACTCTTTGTTCGTGCCGATTCCGTAGATTTTGCCGTTAATTCTGCCCGCATCGATGACGGAGGGGTTAAGCGTTTTCAAAATATCCTGGCCGTAATTCGCGAGCAGATCGTCCAGCGGCAGAAACCGTCCTTTCGCCACTTCGTCCGCATACCGCATCCAGCCGGCGGTGAACATGAGATCGACCTGCTGGCCCGAAGCGAAGAGCAGGCCCGTTTTCTCCCACCAGACGCCGCGCTCGACCAGCCGGATATCCACGCGGGCGTTGATTTTCGACGACACGTAGCGGTTGATCTCCGCTTGCACGAGCGGGAAATCCCGCGGATAGGAACCGGAAGGAAACATCATGACGATCGTGTCTTCGGCCAGGCTGGCCGCCGGCGCAGGACCGCCGGAATCGCCCGGAGAGGGAAACGTCCAACGGTTGAGGGAAAGCAGCAGCCAGCCGGCCGCCGCCAGCAGCATGACGCCCCCGCCGATGAGAAAAAAACGTCTTCCTGCCGTCGTCTTCACCCATGCCCATTCCTTTCGTGAATCGCCTGTCTGAATCTTTATTGTAAACCCAATCCAAGGAGGAGCACCATCAAAATCGTGACCCATGATGCCATAAATGTGACCTCTATAAGCGAGTAGGCCTATGCGGTGAACCGGAGACTTTCGCTCCTTAACCGGTTGCCCGCCCAGCGCACAAAAGGCTGCGAAGCCCTTCTTGGAAAGGACTTCACAGCCTTCTTGCGCGTCAAGCTCCATACACGGCGGCTTCGCTATCCTTTCGTTGCGCCGTCCGCCAATCCGGAAATCAGAAACTTCTGCAAGAAGATGAAGATGACGGCGATTGGCAATGCGATCAGAATCGCACCGGCCGCGAAAATCGTATAATTGTTCGAAAACGCGTCGTTGACGAAATTGTAGAGGCCGAGCGCCAGCGTGTATTTCTCCTGCGACCTCAGAATGATCCTCGGCGTCAAGAAATCCATAAAAGGAGCCATGAACGTAAACAGCGCGACCACAGCCAGAATGGGGCGGGACAGCGGGAGCAGTATGCGGAAAAACACGCGCAAATGACCGGCCCCGTCCATCGTGGCGGATTCGTCGAGTTCCCTCGGGATCGTATCCATGTATCCTTTTACCAGAAACACGTTCATGGGAAGTCCGCCGATGACGTACAGGATGATGAGACCGGCGAACGTATCCAGCAGATGGACCAGGTTGAACAGCAGGTAAATCGCCACCATGCCCATGATGACCGGGAACATCTGCAGCAGCAGGAACGTGTAGATGCCGTACTTCCGGCCTGCGAACCGGAAACGGGAAATGACGTAGCCGACAAGCGCCACCAGCGAAACGGCGCAGACAGACGTGATCAAAGCGACAATGACCGTATTCCGGTACCAGATTTTGTAGTCGCTCCTCGGATTCGTGAACAGCCAGCGGTAATTGTCCAGCGAAGCGTTGTCCGGGATCATCTTGGCGCTGAACAGGCTCGTTCCCGTATTGAGCGATATGCCCGCCGCCCACAGCAGGGGATACAGGATGACGGCGAACATCACCAGGACAACGAGATAAATACCCGCAACTTCAAGCCTCGATTTGAACTTGCGTCCCATTTCAGTACATGCCCTCCTCTCGGAAAGAGCGGGTTCTGCGGAACTGATAAAGCGCGAAGCCGGCGACGACGATCCCCATGATGATGGAAATGACGGCGGCCATTTTGTAGTTGCTGTTTTCCGAGAACGTCAGGCTGTACACCCAGGAAATCAGGATGTCGGTCGCTCCGGAATTTTGGCCCGGCACCGGCGGACCGCCCTTGTTGAACAGATAGATGATGTTAAAATTGTTGAAGTTGTACGCGTATTGCATGATCAAAAGCGGCGCCGTCGCGTACATCAGATGAGGGAACGTAATGTGGCGGAATTTGTTCCAGCGCGTCCCCCCGTCCACGTCCGCCGCCTCGTACCATTCGCGCGAGATGCTCTGCAGAACGCCGGTAAACAGCGTGAACACGTACGGAAAACCAAGCCAAATTTGGACGAGAATAATGGCGACCCTTGCCCATGTCGGGTCGGTGAGCCAAGGGATCGACACGCCGAAATGCGAAAGAATGTCCACGTTGAGCGCGCCGAACGTATCGTTGAACATCGCGGACAGCACCAGAATCGTCATGAAGGACGGAACCGCCCACGGCAGGATGAAAACGGTCCGGATCAGCTTTTTGAAACGCACGCGGCTGTCGTTGACCATGACGGCGAGAAACAGGCCCAACGCGATCTGAAGTGTCGTCGCCAGCAGCGTCCACACGACGGTCCAGGATAGCACGGCAAGCAGACTTTTGGCCCACAGCGGTTCGGTAAACAGTTCCTTGAAATTTTCAAAACCGACCCAGTGAAGCAAGTGCGCCGGCGGCGAATTGTACAGGCTGTAATCCGTAAACGCCAGCGAGATCATGAAGATCAACGGGAAAATGACGATCATGACCAGCATAATGAACGTAGGAATGATGATGAAATAGGGAAATCCATGCTGCCAACTGTCCTGAAAGGCCTGACGCACGGAGGCGATGCGTACGCCCCGGCTGATGTTCATCGCGTCGCGCCGCGCATCCCGAAGATTGAAGACATAGAATCCGGCCAAAAGGACGATCACGATCAGGGACAGCAGGCCTTCGACCATTAACGTGCGCGAGTCGTCGATTTCCGGATCGCTGCCCAAGGTGATCAGCCCGGCGATGCCGTTTGCAAGCGGTACGGGCAACGCGATGGCCAGGCAAATCGAGAAAAACAGCATGAGCAGTCCCTTGATGTACCTGCGGTTATAGAGTTGACCCAGCCCCGGAATGAGGGACAGCAGCATCGCGGCGCGCGGGGAATGCGCCGCCGGACGCTTGTCGTCGGCGTACTCGGGTTGCATGCGAACTCACCTTCTCATGTTGAAATAAGGAAACGGGACCTGAGGCCCCATTTCCTCCTTCGTTCTCTTATTTGGCTCCCGCCATTTTCATCTTGTCTTGAATCATCTTCACTGCATCGTCCAGGGAAGCCTGCACATCTTTGCCGTCCATGATGAATTTGAGGGCGTTCGCCATCGGGTCCCAAAC
>Ga0310837_100110_pt1 | contig 102820 bp, 101 predicted proteins | sample SM_ome_5_FD_201315 | JGI IMG/M metagenome (GOLD analysis project Ga0310837, IMG submission 201315) | Sorghum-adapted microbial communities enriched on stacked mutant (SM) sorghum from Joint BioEnergy Institute, Emeryville, California... ...
ATATTTACATAATGTTTGTTAGTTTGAGAAAAGAGAAAGGCAAAGCGCTTACAAGGCAGAGGCTCTTTTAGAAATTCGCGATCCGATGCCCAGGCCGGGTGCCCACACTGACTTGACACTGACGCCGGGTTCACGGCTCTTGCATTTTCAAGGACTGCATGATAGAATATTTCAAGTTGACTCAAGATGAGGAATGGCTTGCTGTCCGGGAGGTGAACCGAGTGCCGAACATCAAATCCGCCATCAAGCGCGCGAAGACGAGCGAGAAGCGCCGCGCCCTGAACGCGTCCCAGAAATCCGCGCTTCGCACGGCCATCAAGGCTGCCGACACGGCAATCGCAGCCGCTGATCTCGAAGCCGCCAAGGCCGCCGTAGCCGCCGCTTCGAAGAAGCTGGACAAGGCCGTAACGAAAGGCCTGATCCACAAGAACAAAGCCGCACGCAAAAAATCCCGCCTGGCCCAAAAGCTGAACGCGCTGCAAGCGCAGGCTTGATGTCAGGGTGACCACATGACAAAAACGGCTGGCGCCATCCTCCCGGGGTGACGCAGCCGTTTTTTGGTTTTTGGATGGTTGAACCTCCCTTGCCGGACGTTGACATTTCAGCGCGAAAACGGACCGCCGCCCCGTAAGGACGGCGGTTGCCGGTTTCCTTATGCGCGGGCGGGCTGCTTCCGCCATGCGCCGGACTTCAGCAAGTACAGTTCCAGACCAAGCTCCTTGTCGATCTGCCCGGTCTTCATCCGGTAATCAAGCTCGGCGATCTCGCGTAGCCGCTCGGCCAGCCGCTCTTCGCTCCACGAGCGCGCCTTCTCCGCCGCGAGGCGGACGCGATACGGATGCAGGCCGAGCTGCGCCGCGATCTGTTGGTTCGGCCAGGAGCGCGCCGCCAGCTCCTTCACTTGCAGCATAATCCGGAACTGGCTCGCGATCAACGCCGCGATCCGGATCGGCTCTTCCTTCCGCTCGAGCAGTTGCCGGTACAGCGAGACGGCTCGTCCGGTATCGCCTTCCATAAGCGCGTCGACCAGCGCGAACACGTCTTCTTCGAGCACGGGCGCGGTGAGCGCCTCGACGTGTTCCGTCCGGACGGTTCCCCCCGGTCCGGCATACAGGCACAGCTTGTCCGTCTCGGAGGCCAGCGTCTGCAGATTGGCGCCCGCCCGGCGGATCAGCGCTTCTGCCGTCTCTTCGCCGATCGCGCGCCCCTGGGACGCGGCGCGCCGCACAACCCAGCGAACGAGGTCCCGGCCATCGAGCTCGGCGAATTCGATGACCGCATCCATTTCCTTCAGCAGCTTGACCGCTTTGCGCCGCTCATCCAGCTTGTCGCTGTGGACGACGAACAGCAGGACGCTCGTCTCGCACGGTTTGCGCAAGTAAGCAAGCAGCCGCTCGACATCGTGCTGCAGCCGGCCTTCCTTGCTGCCCGCCGCCAGCACCGTCTCGTCGCGCACGACAACCAGCTTGCGGCTGACGAAAAACGGCATCGAATCCGCTTCCTCGACCGCGGCTTCCACCGGCGTCTCCGACGTGTCGAATTTGAAGAGGCCGAGTTCCTTCCCGTCTTCGCCGAGCAGCTTGTCCGCCGCGAACGCGACGAACTCCTGCATCCGGTAGCGGTCGCGGCCGAACACCGCGTAGACCGGCCTGAAGCTTCCGGCGTTCATCTCTTTCGCCGCTGCGCCTGGATTCATGTGGCCTCCGTTTCCCATTCTTCCGCCGTGACGAAGGGATGAGCCTTGCGGCTTCATCCCTCCGCCCTTGATCTATGTCAACACCAGCGGGAAGATCCATGGCTCCCCCCGCGGATGGTCGGACCGATCAAGGCACGCTCGGTCCGCCTGAACTTATCTTACGCGGCCGGCGGAAGAAATGTGCACCGATATCGCATGATTCGCTATTCCTTCGTCTCCGTGCCCGCGGCGGGATCGATCCGGTAGATCTCCTCCGTTCCGTCTTCGAGCCGGATTTCATACCGGAAGTACGTTCCGTCTTCCGACCAGCCCATCGCGGCGATCGAACCTTGCCGCGCTTCGCCTTCAAACCGGGCGTTTCCGTCCCGGTCGTAGACGACGACGCGGGAATCGGCGAACACGGCGGTGTAGGAGCCGTCGGGTGACACCGATTCGACCAGCTCGCCCCCCTTTTGATCCGCGAAGCCGGTTATGACCAACTGAACGCCGTCTTCCGTCCGTTCGTCCGGCTCGGCCACACCGATGCGGTCGCCCGCTCCGTCGAGCACGGCCGGCGGCGACATGACATCCTCACCTTCGGTGGAACCGGTATCGGAGCCGGGGCTGGCGCCCGAATCCGTCAAGCCGTCTCCCGAAGGAACGCGCGCAGGCTGCTTGAGCGAATCCGCCGACGAATCCGCCCCCGTCCCCTGAGCCGGGGCCTCGGCGATGTCGGCGGGCATCGCCGCGCCGAATCGTTTCTGCGCCCCGGACGCATCGGTGGAGGCATCCATCATGAGCATGGGATCGGACGATCCGGACGAGGACGATTCCGTGGCGGCGAAGTTGCCGGAGATGCTGTCATGGAGCCGGTCGGGATCGTTCATCACGAGAAAGACGCCCGCGACGACGCCGGCCGCGACGACGCCGCTCAGAATGCGCAGCGAGAAACGGCTGTTCCGCCGGCGCGGCGACGTTCTCGCGGTCGTTCCCGCCGAACCCGGGAGGTCCGTCGCTCCGGCGTCCGCGCTTGCGGCTTTGACGCGGTCGATCTCGTCAAGCTTCGGCAGGATGGCGTCCACGAGGCTGATCGGCGGCGTCACTTTCGGCAAGTTCTCCAGTTCGGCCGACAGCCGCTTCAGGCGCTCGTACATGGCCGCGCAATCCGCGCACTGCCGGATGTGCTCGTGCGCTTTCACGGACTCGAACACGCTGAGATCGCCGTCGAGCTCGCGCTGCATATAATCCATCACCTCTTGGCAGTTCATCCCCGGACACCGCCTTTCTGATAATCTCGGAGCAAGACTTGCAATTGCTGCCTGGCCCGGAACAGATACGATTTCACCGTATTGAGCGGCAGATCCAGCGAATCGGCGATCTCGTTGTACGAGAAGTCCTGCAAATACCGCAGCACGACGACCGCGCGGTGATGTTCGGGCAACCGGTCGATCGCCTCGCGGATATCCTTCGCCGCATAGGCCGCCATCACTTCGCCCTCGACCGATTCCTTGCCTTCGAACACCATCTCGTGTTCCTCGATGGAAACGGTGGGTTTGCTCCGGCGGAACTTGTCGATGCAGATGTTCGTCACGATGCGCTGCACCCATGTTTTGAATTGCGCTTTCTCCTCATAGGAACCGATTTTCGAATAAATGCGGATCAAAGCCTCCTGCGCAGCGTCCATCGCATCCTGTTCGTTGCCGACAAGATAATAGGCTGTTCGGTAAACATGCGTTTCGATTTCGCGCAAAAGCGTGATCAGAGCTTCGCGGTCGCCCTCACGGGCGGCACGGATCAGCGACGGCTCTACCACGAGGATCCCCCTCTCTTGCACCCTCTCTGACGAAACGGCCCGCAATAATGTTGCAGATCGCACGCGTAGAAGGGGTTGAATTCGTCCGGCTTCACGCCTCTTTCCGGCGTCCCGCTGCCGGGCCGCCTTCCGTCCACCTTCAAGCATAACAGAAATCCGACAGACCGTATACCGGAGCAAGCTGTTAACCTTGATTTGCCAGTTGTCCGCCGGCTTTCGTCCGGACCGACAGCATGCCGCCCCGCACCCGGTATTGCGTCTCGCCGTGCCGATCCGTCCGGCGGAACCGTGCGCCCGCGGCCTCGATCCGGCCGAGCGTGTCGGGATGCGGGTGGCCGTACACGTTGTTCCGGCCGACGGAAATGACCGCTTCCCGCGGCCGCCAGTAGGCGAGCCATTCGGCGGCTGTCGAGCGGCGGCTGCCATGGTGGGCGATTTTCATGACATCGAGGTTCGCGCGTTCGTCCGGCTGTGCGTCCATGATCGCGCGTTCTTCGGTGAAACCGATATCGCCGGTAAAAAGAAAGGTGAAACCGCGAAGATCCATCCGCAATACGACGCTTCGTTCGTTCTGATCCTTCAACACCGGCAGCCTGCCGTCCGGCGCGAGCGGTGCGGCGGCCGGCCACAGTACTGTCATCCCGGTGCCGTCGTCCGGCCTGTAAGGTTCGAGCCCGCCGTGCGCGGCGATCAGCCTGAGGCCCCGCTCATCCGCCAGCCTGAGCAGCGCTTCCCCGTCCTCCTTGCCGGACAGCGTGCCGTTCCACAGCAGCGCCTTCGTCGGGATCTTGTCCAGCACGGCGGCAAGTCCGCCAATGTGGTCGGCGTCGAGATGGGTGGCGACGACGAGGTCCAGCCGGCGGACGCCGCGCTTCATGAGCAGCGGCACGACCACGTCTTCGCCGACGTCGAACGGGTCGAGGCGCCGGCGCCACGCTTCGCCCGGCTTGTCGAACCGCAGCGTCCCGCCGCCGTCCACGAGAATGTGGCGGCCGGAAGGCGTGCGGATGAGCGCCGCGTCGCCCTGGCCGACGTCGAGGAACGAAACGGTCGCCGTCCGGTCGAAGCGGCCGGGATTCCAGGCGTACGCGAGCAGCAGCGCGGCCGCGGCCGCCGGCAGGATGATCCGCATTCGCAGGCGCAGGCGGCCGGCGGAAGAACGGCCGGACGGTCCGCCGTACGGATGGTCCGTCAATCCGGCAAGCGGGAGCGTCACCGTCTCTTGTTCGCCGTCCGCCTCCCCGCCGCTCTCCGCCGAACGGTCGGGCAGCCGGGACGCGATCAGCAGCAGGACACCGTACCAGGCCAATATCCACCAGAGCGGCGGCGAAGGCCAGATCGTCGCCAGCTCCGGCCGGTCGGCCAGCATCTCCACGAGCCTGAACGTGGCGTCGTTCGCCGCCTCCGCCGCCCGGGCGAGCAGCCGGCCCGCGTCCGGCCAGAGGTATGTAACGAGCATCGCCACCGTCCCGAGCGGCATGACGACGAAGCTGATGAACGGCACGAGGACGGCGTTCGCGGGAAGCGACAGCAGATGGAACCGGTTGAAGTAAAAAATGGTCAGCGGGAACGAAACGGCCTGCGCGACGACGGTGACGACCAGCAGATCGGCCACCATCCGCCCGCGCTTCAGCGGCGGCAGCGCGCGCCTGACCGGCGGCACGAGCGCGATCAGTCCGGCCGTCACGGCGAAGGAGAGTTGAAACGCGATGTCGGAGAGATAATACGGGTCATACACCAGCATGGCCAACGCGGCGGCGGCGAGCAGGTTCATGCCGTCCTTCAGCCGGTTCATCCGCGCCGCGGCAAGCCCGAGCATCGCCATCAGCCCGGCCCGGACGACGGACGGCGAGGCGCCGGTCAGCAGGACGTAGAACGGGACGGCGGCCGCCGTCAGTTCCAGCGTCGTCTCCCGCGGCAGCTTGAGCAGGCGGAGCAGAAATCCGAGGCCGAGCAGGAATACGCCGACATGGAGTCCGGATATGGCGAGGATGTGGGTGAGTCCGAGCTCCGCGAACCGGGCGTAAAGCTCCGGGTCGAGACGCTCGCGCACGCCGAGCACCAGCCCGTTCATGTAGCCGGACTGGTCTTCGGGGAAGAGCGCCGACATCCGGCCGGCCAGCGACCCGCGCAGCCGGTCCATGGCGCGCAGCACGGCCGCGCCCACGCCGCCGGCCCGGCCGAGCGGCTCCAGGCTGCCCGCCGACTTCGCTTCCAGCACCCAGTGGATCCGGTGTCTGTACAGGTAGGCGCGGTAGTCGAATCCGCCAAAATTGACGGCTTCGCCGGGCCGCTCCAGCACGCCGGAGACGGCGGCCCGGTCGCCCCGCCGCCACGCCGACGCCGTCTCCAGCTCGGCTTCCTCCCCGAGCCTGATCCGGACCTGCACCCGTTCGCCGCGCAGTTTCCGAGGCGCACCGCCTTCGTAAGCAACCGATTCGAGCCTGGCGCGAAACATGACGCGGTCCCCGTCTATCCCGACGTCCGAGTCGATGGTCAGCACGGCTTCGACGGCTGCGGGCGGCTCGCCATCTTCGGCGGCAGCGGCCAGGTCCGCCAATTCCGTCACGTTGCGCTCGTCGGTCCAGACGCGGTGGCCCGCGGCAAGCGCGTACGCCAGCACGCACGCCGCGGCCGTCCGCGGGCCGAGCCTGCACGCCAGCGCAAGGGCGGCAAGCAAGGCCGCAAGCGCCAGACCGGCCAGCAGCACGCCCGCCTGGCCGAACGTCGCGGCCGAAGCGCCGCCCGCAATCCAGCATGCCGCGAACACGGAAAGCGGCCTCCGGAACAAGGTTTCTCCCCTCCTTCGTAAACAAAAACCTCCGTGCGATCGGTCTCGCACGGAGGTGCTTCCTCCCAATGGTAATGTCAGTTGTCGTCAATGCCGCCCGCGGCCTGCGCCGGCGGCTCATACGACTCCAGCGGCCGGAAGATGATGCCCTTCTGGCCCATCAGGCGGCTCACCTTGTCTGCGTCCTTCGGATAGGGGCGATGGTAGACGATTTCGGTGACGCCGCTGTTCGCGAGCATGTTCGCACATGTCCAGCACGGCTGGTCGGTGACGTAAACCGTCGAACCTTCGCGGTCGATCCGGTCGGTAAACAGCAGCAGGTTCTGCTCCGCGTGGATCGTCCGGATGCAGCGCTCCTTCTTGACGACGCGCTCCTTGCCGTCCACATTCTCGACTTCGTATTGCTCGGCGATCATGCAGCCCGCCTCCGAACAGTCCGGAACGCCCATCGGCGCGCCGTTGTATGCGGTGCCGAGCAGCTTCTTGCCTTGCACCAGCACGGCGCCCACCCTGCGCCGCAGGCAGCGCGAACGCGTCGACACCATGTAGGCGATATCCATGAAATAGGTATCCCAATCTTTGCGCGCGGCAACGGATTGCGACATTTTCGTTCACCGATCCTTTCAAATCCGATTTCCAGCGGGGCACCAATATTCCCATTGTCGCATATCCGCCGAACCGCGGCAACAGGCTCACGCCGCGGTGCGTCTTTGCGGCCATAGAGTGCAGATTCACACCAAGCGAAGCGGCCGCGCGAGGCGCGGTGAGAAATCTCAGCCGCCCGAAGCGTTTCGCGCTTCGATCGCTTCCCGCAACCTTTCCAGCAGCTTCGGCCCGATCCCCTTCACCCGCGCGAGATCGTCAATGCTGCGGAACGGCCCGTTCCGCTCCCGGTCGTCGACAATCGCCCGCGCCTTGGCGGGGCCGATGCCCGGCAGCTCGTCCCATTCCTCCACCGTTGCGCGGTTGATGTCGAAACCGGCGGTGCCGGACAGAGCGCCAACCTCCCCATCCGTGTCGGAACGATCCGGTGCGGTGCCCTCCCCGCCGGCCGAATCCGGCCGATCGGTCGCCGCGCCCTCCCCGTCGGCCGCATCCCGACCATTCGGCGCAGCGGCTTCGTCCGCACCGCCGCCGGATTGCCCGCCGCCGGCGCCGGATTGTTCACCGTGCGAGACGGCCTCTCCGGCGGACGCAGGCGCATTCGTGCCAACTCCCGCGGCAACATCGGAAACGGACAGGTCCAGCCGATCGTTCACGGGCTCCCAACCGGGCGGCAGCCGTTCCGGCTTCTCGTGCCTGAACGCTCCCCACAGAAATCCGGCGGCCAATAGCAGCAATCCGGCGGCGGCAAACATCCGCGTCTGCGTCCGCATCCGCATTTTCCATACAGCCTCCTTCGAACACCGCGCCAGTCATGTCGGACAATCGGGCGGGCATAAGTTGATTAGAGCAGCTTTTTACCGAAAGATAAGAATTTATAGGTTTCGCGCTTATAACGGCTTATCTCTTGCGCAAAACGGATGCGCCCGTCCAAAAGGGCGGCGCCGGCCGTTTTACTGATCTCGGACGGGAGGGTTCAACGGTGAATGTCGGGTTTATCGGTACGGGCAGCATGGGCGGCATGCTGGTGGATGCGTTCATCCGCTCCGGCGCGCTGCGGCCGGAGTGCATCACGGTGGCGAACCGGACGCCCGCCAAGGCGGAGCGGCTCGCCATCCGCCATCCCGGGGTGCGCGTCGTCCGCTTGAACGCGGAAGCCGCCGCCGGCCGCGATCTCGTCTTCCTGTGCGTCAAACCGCTCGATTTCAAGCCGGTCATCGACGAAATAAGGGCCAGCGTGCAGCCGGAACAGTTGATCGTCTCGATCACCAGTCCAGTGCTTCTGGCCCATCTGGAAGAATGGCTTCCCTGCCGGGTCGCCAAAGTGATTCCGAGCATCACGAACATGGCGCTCAGCGGCGTGACGCTCTGCATCTACGGCGGCCGCATCGAGCCCGGGCAAATGGCGATGCTGGAAGGGCTGCTGTCGCACATCAGCCAGCCGGTCCGCGTCGACGAAAAGTATACGCGCGTCGTCTCCGACCTGTCGAGCTGCGGCCCCGCCTTCATGGCGTTCGTCCTGCGGCGTTTCGTCGACGCCGCGGTCGAGGAAACGGGCATCGGCCGGGAAGAAGCCGAGCGTCTGGCCACCGGCATGCTGTTCGGCACGGGGCGGCTGCTCACCGGCGAGGGACTGTCCGCCGACGAGCTGATCCGCCGGGTGTCCGTGCCGGGCGGCATCACCGCGGCAGCGCTGAAACAGCTCGATTCGGAACTGGACGGCGTCTTCAACCGGCTCATCCGGACGACGCACGCCAAGTTCCGGGAAGATCTGGCGAAAGTCGATCAGGCTTTCGCCGTTAAGCATTGATCCGTCCGCCGCGCCGGATCAGCCCGCGACGATGTTGACGAGCTTGCCCTTGACGACGATCGTCTTGCGCACCGTCTTGCCGGACGTGAGCTCCTGCACCCGTCCGCTCGCCTTCGCCAGCCGCTCGAGCTCGTCTTCCGGCGCGTCCGCCGCCACCTTGATCCGATCGACGATCTTGCCGTTTACCTGAATGACGATCTCGATCTCCTGGTCAACGGTCCAGGCTTCATCGTATTCCGGCCACGGCTCGTAGGTGATCGTGTCGCCATGGCCCATCCGCTCCCACAGCTCTTCCGCGATATGCGGCGCGATCGGCGAGAGGAGCTGCAGGAAGTCGTTCATCGCCTTGCGCGGCAGCCGCTCCGCCTTGTACGCGTCGTTCACGAAAATCATGAGCTGGCTGATCGCCGTGTTGAAGCGGAGGTTCTCGTAGTCTTCCGTCACTTTCTTGATCGTCCGGTGCCAGGTGCGTGTAAACGCTTCATCTCCGCCCTCGTCCGCAATTTTCGGATTTAGCGAACCGTCTTCGCCGATATAGAGCCGCCATACGCGGGAAAGGAAACGGTGCGTGCCCTCGACGCCGCTCGTGTTCCACGGCTTCGTCGCTTCGAGCGGACCCATGAACATCTCGTACATGCGGAGCGTGTCGGCGCCGTACTCGTTCACGATGTCGTCCGGATTGATGACGTTGCCGCGCGATTTGCTCATTTTCTCGTTGTTCGTGCCGAGGATCATGCCCTGGTTCACGAGCTTCTGGAACGGCTCCTTGGTCGACACAACGCCGATGTCATAGAGCACCTTGTGCCAGAACCGCGCGTAGAGAAGATGGAGCACCGCGTGCTCGGCGCCGCCGATGTACAGGTCGACCGGCAGCCAGTATTGCTGCTTCTCCTTCGAGCAGAACTCCTTGTCATTGTGCGGGTCGATGTAGCGAAGGTAATACCAGCAACTGCCCGCCCATTGCGGCATCGTGTTCGTCTCCCGGCGAGCCTTCATGCCCGTCTCCGGGTCAATCGTGTTGACCCAGTCCGACGCGTTCGCCAGCGGCGATTCGCCGGTACCGGACGGCTTGATCTCGTCGAGATCCGGCAGGAGGAGCGGCAGATCCTCTTCCGGAACCGGCTTCATCGTGCCGTCTTCGAGATGGAGGATCGGAATCGGCTCGCCCCAGTAGCGCTGGCGGCTGAACAGCCAGTCGCGCAGCCGGTACGTCGTCCTGGCGCGCCCTTTGCCTTCCCGTTCGAGCCACTCGATCATCTTCGCCTTCGCTTCTTCGTTGTGGAGCCCGTCCAGCAGGCCGGAATTGACGTGCGGACCGTCGCCCGCATACGCTTCCTTCGCCACGTCGCCGCCCTGGACGACTTCGACGATCGGCAGATCGTACTGTTTCGCGAACTCCCAGTCGCGCTGGTCGTGGGCCGGAACGGCCATGATCGCGCCCGTGCCGTAGCCGGCCAGGACGTAGTCGGCGATCCAGATCGGCAGTTTGGCGCCGTTCACGGGGTTGACCGCATAGGCGCCGGTGAAGACGCCCGTCTTCTCCTTCGCGAGATCGGTCCGTTCGAGGTCGCTCTTGCGCGCCGCCACGTCGATGTAGGCTTGAACGGCCTGCCGCTGCGCGTCCGTGGTGACTTTTTCGACCAATTCATGCTCCGGAGCCAGCACGCAGTAGGTCGCGCCGAACAGCGTGTCCGGTCGGGTCGTGAACACGGTGAACGTCGCGTCATGCCCGTCGATCGCGAACGTCACCTCGGCGCCCTGCGACTTGCCGATCCAGTTCCGCTGCATCTCCTTGATGCTCTCGGGCCAGTCGAGCTCCTCGAGGTCTTCGAGCAGCCGCTCGGCGTACTCGGTAATCTTCAGCATCCACTGGCGCATCGGCTTGCGGATGACCGGGTGGCCGCCGCGCTCGCTGACGCCGTTGATCACTTCCTCGTTCGCCAGCACCGTGCCGAGCGCGGGACACCAGTTCACCGGCACCTCGGCGACGTAGGCGAGACCTTTCTTGTACAGTTGGAGAAAAATCCACTGCGTCCACTTGTAGTAATCCGGGTCGGTGGTGCTGATCTCGCGGTCCCAGTCGTACGAGAAGCCGAGCGATTTGATCTGCCGCCGGAAATTGTTGATGTTCAACTCCGTGAAGCCGTGCGGATGTTCGCCCGTGTTCAGCGCGTGCTGCTCGGCCGGAAGACCGAACGCGTCCCATCCCATCGGGTGAAGGACGTTGTAGCCGCGCATTCTTTTGTACCGGGCGACGATGTCGGTTGCCGTGTACCCTTCCGGATGGCCGACGTGCAGCCCCGCTCCCGAAGGATACGGGAACATGTCGAGCGCGTAGAACTTCGGCTTGGACATGTCGTCATGCGTCTTGAACGTCTTGTTCTTCTCCCAGTACGCCTGCCATTTCGGCTCGATCGTCCGGGGGTCGTAACCGTGCTGTCTCTCTTCCTTGCCCATTTTTCGCTGGTGTCTCCTTCCGTTGCTTTCCGCCTGAATTCAAAAAAGCCTCCATCCATAGCGCATCGGCTAGGGACGAGAGGCTTCTCCCGCGGTACCACCCTAGTTAACAGCGGGCGTGCTTCGCCGCTGTTCACTCGCGGCCTGTAACGCAGGCCATACGGCATCGCTGGCGGCGCGAAGGTGCGCCGGTTCACGCATGCGGCTCCGAGGCGAGTTCGTCCGTCGCACGGTCCGGCTTGCACCAACCGCCGGCTCTCTCGTTCCGGTGCGAATCGAACTACTGCTCCTCATCACAGCCATCATCTGGTCAGAAAATGGTTATTCCGATTATAGGGCAGCGTGCCGCGCGTGTCAAGCTTGGGCGGATATGCGGCTGATTGGCTGTACGTTGTAAGGGGCGGTGAACAGGCGCTTGGCTTTCCGGCGGATGTTGTGGTAATATGGGAACGAATGTTCGTATATTGGAGGCAGACATGCGACCGAACGTGGAAACGATGGCTGCGAAAACGATCCTGAACCGGGTGCGCGTCCCCGCCATGCCGTTCGACTGGTCGATCAATCCGTTCCGCGGCTGCCAGCACGGCTGCAGCTTCTGCTATGCCCGAAGCACGCACACGTTTCTGGGACAGCCGGCCGACGACACGTTTCAGCGCCATCTTTACTGGAAAGCGGGAGCGCCGGACATTCTCCGGCGGCAGCTTGCCCGTCTGGCGCGGCAGGGCAACTTGCCCGACCATGTGGCGATCGGCACGGCGACGGACCCGTATCAGCCGCTGGAAGCGAAGACGATGCTGACGAGGGGCTGCATCGAGGCGCTGGCCGAATACGGCGTCCCGTTCAGCGTGACGACGCGCTCGCCGCTCGTGCTGCGCGACCTGGACATTCTGCGCCGGGCGCGGGTACTGTCGGTCAACATCAGCCTGCACACGCTGGACATGAAGATCTGGCGGCGGTTCGAGCCGGCCAGTCCCGCGCCGTGGCGCAGGCTGGAGACGATCGGCCGGCTGGCCGACGCGGGCGTGCCGGTGACGGTGTTCGCCGCCCCGATGCTGCCGCACTTGACCGATTCCCGCGAAGCCGCGGCGGAATTGGCCGAAGCGTGCAAGAGCCGCGGAGCGGACCGGGCGATGGTCGATTTTCTGCGGCTTCAGACGCCGGAGGTGAAACAGTGGTTTTTCGGTGCTCTGCAGCGGCATTACCCGGATTTGGCGCCGGTTTACGGCAATCTGTATTACCGCAGGGCCGGTCTGCCGGACAGCTACGTCCGTCCGGCGCGCGAGCGGGTGGAGGCGGAGTTTCGCCGCCGCGGCCTGATCGGCCGGGGGGCCGGGAAGCGGAACCTTGCGGAGGGCCGGGTCGAGGGGACTGCTTTACGGAACGCGGCGGAGAACCGGGTTGGACAGGCGGCGGATGGCGGAATGATGGCGGGCGGCCGGTACGGGCGGACTGCGGCAGGCGGAGTGAGCGGAAGGGCCGCGACGGGCGAATTGTCGGCGGACGGATTTGCGGCGGACGGATTTGCGGCGGACGGATTTGCGGTGGACGGCCGTGGGGGATGGGCCGCTGGACAGGCGGCGGAGTCCGGGCTGACGGCGAACGGATTGGGGCCGGGGACAGACGGGTTTGCTGCCGAACCGTTTGAGGCTCCCGTGACCGGCTCTGGCTGCGTTCCTTTGCAGTTGACGCTGTTTTGATTTATGGGGCAGATTGTGGGTGGACGGCTGCGGGAACGGTTCAGGGTCGATTCACGGAGCTGCCGGAACGGTTCAGGGTCGGTTCACGGAGCTGCGGAAAGGATGTCAGCCAGGCTTCAGGTGCCGGCGGACGGTTTTTCGACGGTTTCCCGGTCGGATCCGGAGCAGCATCGAGCCTGGGACGGGATGAATAAGCGAAGTTTTTTCTTCTATATTTCGATTTTAGGCCAAAGCCAGCGAAATAGAAGAAAAAAATTCGCTTATTTTTTTCGAAAACCGCCAAATTGGGCCGATTTTTCAAAAACAAGCGAAAATATTTCTCTTATTTTGTCTGTGAATGCAGTTTTAGCCAAAATAGAAGCAAATTTTTCGCTTATTTCAGCCGCTCGGCGCCTTTGCGCCGACACGCGAAGAACGGCCGCTCCACACCTTTACGCCTTCGCCGCGAAGAACAGCCGCTCGGCGCCTTCGTCCGGCTGCTCAGACTTGAAGTCGGCGTACAGCTCGACCTGCGAGAATCCGGCCCGGATCAGAGCGCCCCGGATCCATTCCGGTTCGTAGGCGCGCTGGACGTGCGTCTCCTCGAACCGGATGTAGCGGCCGTCGTCGCCGTCGCGCGCGAAGATGGTCAGATGATGCTCGATCTCCCGCCGTTCCGGTGCATATTCGCTGGTCCAGATATAGGCGATGTCGCGCTCGTTGAACGTGAACGGCTGCTCCTCCGCGTACCGCTCGAGCTGCCGCGGCGCGTGAACGTCGAACAGGAACAGGCCGCCGTCCTTCAGCCCGCGCCGCGTCGCGCGGAACGCCGCCTCCACGTCATCCTCTTCCAGCAGGTAATTGATGCAGTCGCAGAAGGACACCACCGTGTCCACCCGCTCGGGCAGTTCCCAGTCGCGCATGTCCTGCTGCAGCCAGCGGATCGAGCCGTCGCCCGAGTACCGCTGCGGCTGCGCGTCCCATTTGCTGCGCGCAACGGCCAGCATCTCGGCCGACAAGTCGATGCCGAAGACGCGAAACCCCGATTTGGCAAGCGGGATCGCGATGTTGCCCGTGCCGCAGCCGAGGTCGACGACCGTCTCCGGAATGCCGGTCCGTTCCCAGCATTGCCGGGCGAACCGAAGCCATTCGGGATACGGCATGTCTTCCATCAGCCGGTCATAGACGCTAGCGAATTGTCTGTAGGCCCGCATACAGACTCCTTCCGGTTCAGCCGTTCCGTCACGGATCGTCCGGGTGACTGCATTTCCGTCCCGGAAGCTTCCCTGGCGGAATCCCGCGCATCAAGGCTGATCCTGTTGATCGTTCAGATAGGTCCAGCTTCCTTCCTGCCGCACGACGCCTTCCCGCATCAGCTTGCCGAGCGCCCGCTTGAACGCCGCCTTGCTGATGCCGAACTTGCGCCGGATCACATCGGGCGGCGTCTCGTCGGAATACGGCATCGCTCCCGTATTCCTGCCGCGCAAATACGCAAGGATGCGCCCGGCGTCCTCCTCGCGCCCGATCTCCTTGCGCGGCCGCATCGACAGGTTGACGCGGCCGTCGTCCCGAACGTACGTCACGCGCGCTTCGAACACCTCGCCAAGCCGGAGCGGCCGCGACTGTTCGGTGTGCGGGATCAATCCCAGCACGCCGGCGCGCAACGCTTCCCCTTCCACGAACACGAAAGCGCCAGCCTTGACAAGCCGCGTCACCCAACCGCGGACGGTCCGGTTGAACCAGGCGGCCGGCGCGGAGACGGTCAGCTTCTCCAGATCGGCTTCCTCCGCCAGTTCGGCGATGATCCGCCCGGACTTGTCGTGCGCCATCCGGACGAACACCTCGTCGCCCGGCAGCGGCCTGAGCTCCCGTTCCCGCGGCAGCTCCGCGTTCGGCAAGAGGAGCTGCCGGCCGAGCCCCATCTCGAGGAAGCAGCCGTAGCGCGGGTGCGCATCGGCAACCTTCAGCCTGGCGACGCCGCCGAGCCGAAGCAGCGGCTTGCGCGTCGTCGCGGTCAGCCGGTCCAGCGTATCGTGGAACAGGAACACTTCCACCAGATCGCCGGGATTCGGCCGTTCTCCGGCGATCTCGCCGTACGGCAGCAGCACGCTGCGCTCGCCGTCCGTGAGGATGAATCCGTTCGGCGGCGCCTCGCGCACCGTCTCGAGCCGGACGGTCGTCCCGGCCGCCAGGCTCATGCGAATTCCACGACTTTCGCGTCCGACCAGAGCTTCTCGAGATTATAATACTCGCGTTCGTCGCGATGGAAGACATGCGCGATGACGTCGCCGAGATCGATGAGCACCCAGCGGGCGGCTTCCAGCCCTTCGATGCCGCGCACCGGCACGCCCCGCTCCTCGGCCCGCTTGCGGATTTCGCCGGCGATCGCCTGCACCTGCGTATCCGAGTTGCCGTGGCAGATGATGAAATAGTCGGCGACGAGCGAAATGCCTTTCAATCCAAGCGCGACGATGCGGTGCGCTTTCTTCTCTTCCGCCGCGTCCACGACGAGCTGCATCAATTCATCGGCTTGCATCAACCGTTATCGGCCTCCTTGTCGAGAAGTCGGATCAGATCGTTGCGCGCCAGCACGGTCAGCGGGTAGATCGGCCGGCCATTTGCGAGCAGGAAAGTTATCGTCGAATCGAATCCGAGGACAAGCGCCCGGTCCAGGCTGCGCACGGCTTCCTCCCGAATCCGGTCCACGCCCGGAAATTCCCGTCCCGGCTCCATATAATCGGCGAGACAGACCACCTTCTCCAGCGTCGTCATGCCGATACGTCCGGACGTATGCCAGCGGATCGCGTCCAGCACCTCCGGGTCCTCGATGCCGTAATCGCGCCTTGCGACATAAGCGCCGACATGGGCGTGCCAGAGCTGCGGATCGTACTCGAGCAGATCGCCGGCTTCGCCGCTCTCGATCAGCTCGCGCTTCTGATCTTCTATTTTCCAATACTTGGCAACATCATGCAGGATGGCGGCGAGTTCGGCTTTCGCCGGATCCGCGCCATACCGCTCCGCGAGGCTGACCGCCGTCTCCATCACGCCGGCGGTGTGCGCCCAGCGCCGCTCGGGCATTTGCGCCCGGACGCGTTCCGAAATCGCGTTACGATCCATACAGACCCTTCCTTATCATATAGTCATGCACATCGTCGGGGACAAGATACCGGACCGACCGGCCTTCCCGCCTCATGGCCCGGATGCCCGACGAGGAAATGTCAAGCTGCGGCATCGGCACGACGCTGACCCGCGCGCGGAGATATTCCGGCAAAGCGCCGATATCGACAGGATGCCCCGGCCGCCCGACGCCGATGAACGCGACGGCCGCCGCGAGCTCTTCGATCCGGTGCCAGCGCGGCAGATCGTTCACCCGGTCCCCTCCGATAATGTACGAAAAAGAGCAGCCGGGGTAGCGAGCGTTCAACTCGTTCACCGTGTCGATCGAATACGACACCCCCGGACGGCCGAGCTCCAGATCGAGCGCCTTGAAAGCCGGATTTCCGGCAATCGCAAGGCGCACCATCTCCAGCCGGTCTTCGCCCGATGCGGCCGGTTCGCCGGTCTTGAGCGGCGGCTTTCGGCTCGGGATGAACCAGACTTCATCCAGGCCGCACCGTTCCCTGGCCGTCTCGGCGGCCAGCAGATGCCCGAGATGAATCGGGTCGAACGTGCCGCCCATCAGTCCAATGCGCTTCATCGCACTTGCGGCTCCTTCGGCTCGGCTGGCCCGTCAGGGCAGCTCGATCTTCTTGTGATCCTTCGACTCCCGGTACAGCACGATCGTCTTGCCGATCACCTGCACCAGCTCGGCGCCGGCGCGCTCCGCGATCTCGGCGCCGAGCTCCTTCGGGTCGCCTTCCTGATTGTTCAGAACCGACACTTTGATAAGCTCCCGCGCTTCGAGCGCCTCCGACACATGGCGGATCAGATGATCATTGATGCCGCCTTTGCCGATCTGGAAGATCGGGGTCAGAGGATGAGCGAGCGCGCGGAGATAACGTTTCTGTTTTCCCGTCAGCATGATGGGATCAACCCGCTTTCTTGCTGTGGCATCTTCCGGCGTCGGCCGGGTGCGGAACCGGAGGGCCTGGAGGCCGACCGGCCCGCGGCTGCGCGCTCACTGTCCGAGCGCCCGGATGACCGTCTCCCGCATGGCGGCGACGGGAGCGGCCTGTCCCGTCCAATATTCGAAGGCGTATGCGCCCTGATAAATGAACATGCCGAGTCCGCCATGCGTGCGGCACCCCGCCCGTTCGGCTTCCTCGAGGAAACGCGTCCGCATCGGATTGTAGACGATGTCGCTCGCGACGGCGCCCGGCTTCATCCAGGACGCGTCGATGCCGAGCGGCAGCTCGTCCGTATTCGGCGACATGCCGGCGGACGTCGTGTTGATGACGATGTCGGCGTCCGCGCACGCTTCGCGCAAATCGTCCGGCCCCAGCGCCGCCTTCGGCACATCGGCCGGGAGCGACTGCGCCAGCGCTTCCGCGCGCGCCGCGGTCCGGTTCACGATCGCGATATGCGCCGGCTCCTCCTGCGCCAGCGCATGGAGGATGCCCCGCGCCGCGCCGCCCGCGCCGAGGACGACGATGCGCCGGCCGGCGAGCTCAACGCCCGCTTCTTCCTTCAACGAGCGGACGTAGCCCGGTCCATCGGTGTTGAAGCCGATCAGCTTGTCTTCCCGGCGGACGACCGTATTGACCGCGCCGGCCGCTTCGGCCGTCGGATCGATCATGTCGAGATGCGCCATGATCGCCGTCTTGTGCGGAATCGTCACATTGAAGCCGCCCATGCCCATCGCCCGCGCCCCTTCCGCGAAGGCGGCCAGCCGGTCCGCCGTAACGTGGAACGCCAGGTAGACCGCGTTGACGCCGGTCTCCCGGAACGCCCGGCCCAGCATGGCCGGCGATTTCGAATGGCGGATCGGGTCGCCGATGACGCCGTACAGCACCGTCCGGCTGTCGATGGCCGGCCCCGCTTCCGCCGCAAACGTCTGCTTCATCGCTGACAACCTCTCCCCCCGCGCGACATTCCGCAAGGCTCAAACCATCGCTTCGCGCAGGATGACATGCACGCCCTTCGGCGCGTAGACTTCGACGAACGCGCCGGCCGCGCTGTTCGCGCGAATCCAGCCGAGCCCGGAGACGCTGATGTCGGTCCGGCTGCCGGGCGGAATGCGCAGCGAATGCCGCGTCCACGGCGCAATCAAATCCAGTTCGCCGGCATCCGGCGGCGACAGCAGTCCGCCCTTGTGCTCCGCGTACAATTCGTCCGCCCGCTCGAGCTTCGTCCGGTGGACATGCAGCGAAGGCGAGACATAGAGCGTGAATGACTGCGGCTCGCCGCGCACGAAATCGAAACGGGCGAGCGCGCCGAAGAACAGCGTCTGCCGCTCGTTGAGCTGGTAGACCAGCGGCTTCAGCGGCTTCTCGGGCAGGAGCCGCTGCAGCACGCCCCGCGGCACCTGCTCGGTCAGCCGGTGCGGATAGACGATACCCGGCGTGTCGATGATATACCGGCCGTCGTCCAGCGGAATGCGGATCTGATCGAGCGTCGTCCCCGGGTAGCGGGATACGGTGAGCTCCCGATCCAGATCGCTGTAGTCCCGGATAAGCCGGTTGATCAGCGTCGACTTGCCGACGTTCGTCGCGCCGACGACGCAGATGTCGCGTCCCCCGCGCAGCGCCTGAATCGCCTCGATGAAGCGGTCGAAACCGGTCCGTCTGGCGGCGCTGCACAGCACGATCCCGGTCGGCTTCAGGCCGAGCTGCTTCGCCTGCCGCTGCACCCAGTTCCGAATCCGGTTCCAGTTCGTCGATTTCGGCAGCAGGTCGATCTTGTTGACGACGAGCAGCACCGGATTGTTGCCGACGAACCGCTGCAGGCCGCTGATGACGCTGCCTTCGAAATCGAACAGGTCGACGATGTGGACGACGAGGCTGTCCGTCGCGGCAATCCCGGAAAGCATGCGGAGAAAATCGTCCTGGTCGACCGCGACATGCGTCACATCGTTGTAATGCCGGATGCGGAAGCAGCGGCGGCAAATGGCGTCCTCGCGTCCGAGCGCCTGCTCCGGCACGTATCCGGGCTTATCCGGCGATTCGGTCTGCAGCCGGACGCCGCAGCCCGAGCAGACGAGCGCGCCCGTTGTCGGTTCGCTTGCTGTCACAATTGATCCTCCTTGGGCCATAATCCTCTGCGCGTGAGCCTCCGGTGCGCCGCCCGCTCGATGAGCCGGTTGAAGCGGGTAAAGACGCTTTCGTCCGCCGGCGCGATCGGCTTGACGAGGATGACGCGCAGCCCCGTCCGCCTCGCGCCGAGCACATCGGTGAGGAGCTGATCGCCGATGACGACGACTTGTTCGGGCGATAGTCCGAGCAAGGCCAGCGCTTTCCGGAACGATGCGCGCACCGGTTTGCGCGCGCTGCAAATATAGGGAATGCCGTGCGGCTCCGCAAATCGGGACACCCGCGTCCGCCGGTTGTTCGAGACGATGATCACCCGGAATCCCAGGGAGCGGACGCGCTCCAGCCATTCGACCAGCTCCGGCGTCGCCGACGGCACGCGGGCGCCGACCAGCGTGTTGTCGAGATCGCAAATGATGCCGGACACGCCTTCCGCCCGGAGTTTCCCGAGATCGATGTCATAGATTGTTCCCGCCACCTGATGCGGGAGCAGCCATTCCAGCATAATTTGTGCTCCTTGCGTAACGTGTTCCTGTCGCCGTGCCCTCAGCTTATGCCAAAACTATATCACACAGGGGAAAAAGTTTGCAAAAAAGCGGCGGCGGTTCCGTCATCCGCCCGGAAAGCGGCATGCGGCGGAACCGCCGTACCTTCCTACAATCGCTCTCGAATCAGCTTGACTTTCGCGGCGAACCGCCGCACATCCTCTTCCGCGACCGGCCGGCCGCCGTATTTCGCGCGCTCGAAGACGGCCAGCACTTCCTGGAAGTCTTCGGCCAGCGAACGGCGCCGCTCGCTCCAGCGCCGGACCGTCTCGCGCAATGTCTCGTGCTCGCTCCGCTCCAGCCCGCGGCGGCGGCAGACGCGGATGAGCCGCTCCGTCTCGTGCACGATCTGCTCGTTCGCGCTCATCGCGCCGAACCGGATCCGCCGCCACAAGGCCGCAAGCGGCTCCCGCTTCAGCCAGATCCAGATCAGCAAAGCCGCTGCCGCCAGCGCGCCGGCCGCGTAGCCGACATACGCGGGTATCCGGAACCCGGTCTCGCCGCCGGATTCGACAACCGGCCCGATGTCGGAGAGGTCGGGCAGCACGATCTCCGGCGTCTCGCCGGCCGGGTAGGCATACGGGTACGAGAACCCGGGCGTCGGTTCGAACGGAATCCAGCCGAACCCTTCAAAATACACTTCGACCCAGGAGTGGGCGTCCGCGTTGCGGACCGTGTACGAGCCGCCCATGTTCGGATCGATCACATCTTCCGGCATGCCCATGAAGAGCTCGGCCGGCAGGGAGCCCGGCGCGTAGCCTTTCACCCAGCGGACGGGAACGCCGGACGCGCGCGCGAGGACGGCCATCGCCGTCGAGAAGTAGTCGCAGTAGCCTTCCCGCACTTCGAACAGAAAACCGTCGACGAAATCTTCGCTGCGCCGTTTCGAGATGTCCGGCGTGTTCGTGTAAGGGTAGTTCTCCTTCAGGTAAGCCTCGATCCGGCGCACCTTGTCGTAGTCGTTGTCCGCGCCGGCCGTCAGCTCCCCGGCGAGCTGCAGCACCCGTTCCGGGACGGACGGCAGCCGGGTGTACCGTTCGGCGACGCGCGGGTCCGGCGGACCGGCGCCGCGCAGCAGCTCCTCGTCGAGCGCGACCTGCTCGGATTCGATGACGTAGGTTTCCGGATACGGCGTGCTGTCCGACCGCGGCCAGCGCAGTTCGGCGGATTCGGGCAGCCACGCCAGCGCGGGCGGAATCGTCTCCTCGCCGTCGATCGACTGGATCTTCGCCGCCTGATGGGCGCCGAACAGCACCGGATACGGATCGTCGCGGCGCATGGTGACCGTCGCGACGACGCTTATCCGCTCGACGTCGGGCGACAGCTCCAGCGGCTCGCCGGCGAGCGCCCTCGGCAGAAACCCGCCCGCCTCCAGGCCCGACACGGCGGCTTCCGTCTGCTCCTCCTCGCTGTCGACCCAGCCTTGTCCCGTATACTCGGCTTTCGCCTCGCCGCGCCAATAGCTGCGCCGGCTCGTGTTGACGACCATCACTTCCGAGTAATCGAACTCGAAGCCGTCGCCGAGCCGGTCGTCCGCCCGGCTGTAGCCGGAACGCGTGTCGAGCTCCCTGATCGACGACGGCAAGCTCCGCACCTTGTCGCCGACGAAGGACGGCACCGATTCGCCGCGCGCTTCCATCCAGAGCGTATACGGGTCCTTCAGCACCGGATTGACGCTCGGCGCCAGCAGCCCGGCCGTCATGACGAGCCCGAGGATGGCGGCGACGGGCAGGCCGAACGATACCGGGTATTCGATCAGTTCGACCCAGGTGTCGGGATGGCTGCGCCGGAACCGCTCGAAATGTTCGGCAACGAGCCAGCACAGCGACACGAAAACGCACCAGGCGACCTCATCCCACAGATAGATCGTGGTAAACGAATCGAGCACCGCCAGCGAGACGAGCACCGCCCCGCAGAACAGCGCGACCTGCGGCCGCTTCCGGCTGAACCGCCCCGCGAACAGGAACAGCCCGTACGCGGCGGCGGACACGCCGATGAAAGGCGCAAGCGGCTCCGCGATCTCCGCGAGCCAGTCGCCCCACGCGGCGGCGACCTTCCATTCCTCCGACGGAACCGGAATCCAGCGGAACCCGCTCCAGGCCATGACGCACGCCAGCAGCGCGATCGCGTGCAGCGGCAACCGCCACCTCAGCCGCCCCGGCACGAGAAACTCGATCGCCGTTCCCGCGACAAGCGCGGTATGTACGATGGCGAACGTCTGCGGCCACCAGTAGCCTTCCAGCGAATCGAACCATTGCCAGAGCAGCACGGCGGCGAAGAGGAAGCAGAGCATTTCGTAGCCGTGCCGCGAAAACCGGCGGAGAAATTCCTCTTCCCAACGATCCAGCATCACCGGCCGCCCCCTTCCAGGGCCGCCGGCAGTTCGGCGAGCGTTCTCACGTTATAGACCGGCCATCCGCGGGAGGTGAGCATCCTCTGCCATCCGGACGCCTCCGAGAGGAGCCGGACGCCCGGCAGATGGATCAGGCAGGGCGTGTTGCCGCTCCGCTCGAGCCATTCCATCGTCCGGATCACTTCCTCGCCGCTGTGCGGCGTCACGAGCACGACGAACGATCCGCGGGGAATGGAGAGCGGCGACTGGCGAAGCGAGCGGTACAGGCCGGCCGCGCCGTCGGCCTGCACGCCGACGAGATGGTTCAGAATGAGCTGGCGCTGCTCGGCGGACGAGCGGGGCAGAAAGCCTTCCGCCGACGCGCCGGACGAGACGAGGCCCATCGCCGTCTCGCGCCGGATGCCGTATTCGACGAGCGAAGCGGCGATCGAAACGGCCAGTTCGAAATGGTCGGCATTGTCGTAAGCCGAACCGCAGCGGTCCAGCACGATAACGTTGCGCGGCACCGATTCGCGGTCGAACTCCTTCGACTTCCACTCGCCGGTCTTGGCCGTCGCGTTCCAGTGAATCCGCGACAGCCGGTCGCCGTAGATGTATTCCCGGACGCCGTTGATCTGCGTCGTCTCCTTCGAGAAGCGGTTCGAAACGGCGTGGGCGTACGGCCCTTTCAGACCGCGCTCAACCCGGTTCCACTGGCGGATCGGCACCGTCTGCGGCAGCACGGTGAAGCGGGAGACGGAATCGATGCTGCCCCGGTGCTCGAACAGGCCGAAAATGTCCCGCGTCACGCATTCCGTTTTCCGGAACGCATACCAGCCGCGCTGCAGCGGAGGCGTCGAGTAACCGACCGAGCCGGTGCGCCTGAAATCGGGGATGAACGATACCTCGAACACCATCGGCTGGCCGCCGGTCCGCTCGAGCGTATCCTGCACGAGCACGTAGGGCACCGGCCAGAAGCCCGGAATGCGGATGGAGAGCTCGACTTCGAGCCGCGATCCGGCGCTCAGCACATGGTTGTGCGGGACGGCGCTGCCCCCGAGCCGGCGTTCGCCCTTGACCCGCCCGATGCCGCTCAGCTTGCCGAGCGCGAGATACACGATCAGGACATTCAAAATGATGAACAGCATGAACGCCGTCTTGCCGCCCTGGAACAGCAGATACAGCGTGCAGCACAGGTACACGAAGGCGGTCAGCCGCCAGCGTACGGACAAGGCTCTGGCGGTTGCCATCGTTATCGCTCCAATCGGACGGGAACCGTCGTGCGCTCGACGACTTCGCGGACGACCTCCTCGGGCGTCAGGCCGTTCATGCGCGCTTCGGTGTTCAGCAGCATCCGGTGCGCCAGGACGGGCACCGCGAGATGCTTGATGTCGTCCGGAATGACGTAGTCGCGGCCTTCCAGCAAGGCGCTCGCGCGGGCCGCCGTCATCAGCGAGATCGAAGCGCGCGGGCTGGCGCCGATCTGCACGCCGGGATGCGCGCGCGTGCCGCGGATGATGCGCACCAGATACTCGCCGATCGCGTCGTCGGCGTGCACCGTCCGGACGCGCTCCTGCAGCCGCACGATGTCCCCGATCTCCGCGCACTGCTCGACGCGCAAGTACGCCTGGTCCGAGTGGCTGCCGAGCACCATGCGGCGCTCGGTCTCGTCGTCCGGGTAGCCGATCGAGAGCTTCATCATGAACCGGTCAAGCTGCGCTTCGGGAAGCAGATAGGTGCCCTCGAATTCGACCGGGTTCTGCGTCGCGAACAGGACGAACGGCACCGGCAGCGGGTGGGAGACGCCGTCGACCGTCACGTGCCGCTCTTCCATCGCCTCGAGCAGCGCGGACTGGGTTTTCGTCGTCGCGCGGTTGATCTCGTCCGCCAGCAGAATGTTCGCCATGATCGGGCCGGGCCGGAAGACGAACGTTTCTTCCTTCGGATGATAGATGGATACGCCCGTGATATCGGTAGGCAAGAGGTCCGGGTTGCATTGGATGCGCCGGAACACCCCGCCGCAAACGCGTGCCAGCGCTTTTACGAGCTGCGTCTTGCCGGTGCCGGGAACATCCTCGAGCAACACATGTCCGCCCGCAAGCAGCGCAACGAGCAGCCTTTCGATCGCTTCGGGCTTGCCGAGAATCGAGCGCCCGAGATTTTGTCTTATATTGTCAATCAGCTTGAGATCGTTGTCCGTCGTCCCCATCGCTTTCCCTCCCGGTCTCGTATATCCTCTATTTTACAAGAAGGGAAGTCGGACCACAATTGTGGCGCATGGAAGAAAAAATTGGAGGATCACACAGTGCGTGCGATCCTCCGGCATGGGGTCAGGCTGCGGGTTATCCTTTGGGCCTTACGACCAGGGCGGCGAGGAACGAGAAGATGATCGCGGCCGATATGCCCGCGCTCGTCACTTTGAACATGCCCGCGATGACGCCGATCGGGCCGCTTTCCTTCAGTTCGGTCAGCGCGCCGTGGACGAGGGCGTTGCCGAAGCTGGTGATCGGAACGGTTGCCCCCGCTCCGGCGAATTCGACGAGCGGCTCGTACCAGCCCAGGGCGTCCGCGATCGCCCCGAGCACGACCAATGTCGACATGGTGTGCGCCGGCGTCAGCTTGAGGACGTCGAACATGAGCTGCCCGAGGACGCAGATTCCGCCTCCGACCAGAAAAGCCCACACGAACTGCATTCAGGCGTCTCCCCTTTCGATGGCGACCGCGTGCGCGATGCACGGAATGGTCTCGCCCTGCTGGTAGGAAAGCGGCGAGAGGAGCGCTCCGGTGGCGACGACGAGAATCCGCTTCAGTTCGCCGCGCCGCAGCCTTTTCATCAGATGGCCGTAGGTGACGACCGCCGAGCAGGCGCAGCCGCTGCCGCCGGCTTGCACTTTCTGCCGTTCGACGTCGTAGATCATCAACCCGCAGTCGCTGAACACCGTATCCTGCATCGGCACGCCGTCCCGCGCGAACAGGTCGACGGCGATCCGGTGCCCGACGGTCGCGAGGTCGCCGGTCACGATCATGTCGTAATCGGCCGGCATCCGCCCGGTGTCGCTCAGATGCGTCTGGATCGTGTCGACGGCGGCCGGCGCCATCGCCGCGCCCATGTTGAACGGATCGCTGATGCCGAGGTCGACGATCTTGCCGATCGTCGCGCAGGTGACGACCGGCCCGTTCCCCGACGCGGCGACGACGGCCGCGCCGGCTCCCGTCACCGTATACTGGGCGGTCGGCGGCTTCTGCGAGCCGTACTCGGTCGGGTAACGGAACTGTTTTTCCGCCGTGCAGTTGTGGCTGCAGGTCCCCGCCATCGCGAACTCCGCCGTGCCGGAATTGACGAGATGCGCCGCGAGCGCCAGCGACAGCATCGACGTCGAACAGGCGCCGAAGACGCCGATGTACGGCAGGCCGAGATCCCGCGCGGTGAAGCTGTTGCTGATGAGCTGATTCAGCAGGTCGCCGCCGATGTAAAATTGCACCTGATCTTTCCGGAGCCCGGAGTTCTTGATCGCGAAGTCGGACGCCTGCTCCAGCAGAAGCCGCTCGGCTTTCTCCCAGCTTTTCTGGTTCAGGTCGAGCTCGGCGTGGACGAGGTCGAAGTCGGCCGTGAGCGGCCCCGCGCCTTCGTCCGGGCCGACGACGGTGCCGGTGCCGATGATGACGGGCCGGTTCTCGAACCACCAGGTCTGTTTACCGCGCAGCATGTCAATGCCCCCTGATCCCGAAGATGACGTGGATCAGCCCGATGACGAACGCGGCGACCGTCCCGTACACGATGACGGAACCGGCCAGCTTGAACATGTTGCCGCCGACCCCGAGCACGAGCCCCTCGGCGCGGTGTTCCAACGCCGCCGAGCACATCGAGTTGGCGAAGCCCGTCACCGGCACGGCCGAGCCCGCGCCCGCCCATTGGGCCAGCTTGTCGTACACGCCGAAGCAGGTCAGCAGCACCGAGATGAAAATGAGCGTCGCGACGGTCGGGTTGGCCGCCTGCGTGGCCGACAGCTTCATCCACGACATGTAGCCGTTCTGGATGGCTTGTCCGAGGACGCAGATCAGGCCGCCCGAGACGAACGCTCGAACGCAGTTTTGCAGGACGGATCGGGATGGTTCGCGCTGTTTCGCGAAGGTCTTGTACTCTTTCGACGACATCGACATGGGCTTGAATTTGCCTTTCCCGGCGGTTCTGGTCGCCACTTGACGAATCCTCCTGTCGCTTGCGATCTTACGCCTTACATTGTTTGCCGATTCGACCCGTGTTATGCCTGCCCCGGGCCGCGCCGGCGCCCGCCGCAAGTCCTTTGCCGCGCGCAAAAAAAAGAGCCGCGACGCGTGCGGCTCAGGCAACACGGGGCGGCGCGCAAAAAAAAAAGAGCCGCGACGCGTGCGGCTCCGGCAGATGGGACAATGTCAGAAGGAAGCGGCAAAAACAAGCAGCAAGACCAGAAGCACGTACAGAAGCAGGATCAACAGCCCGAGTCGGCTCACCCCTTCGGCTCCTTTCGCGGTTGGTGCGCTTCTATCTTATGCCGGCCGCTCCCAGTTGTTCTTCAGTGACCGGTCGGATGCGGCAATTGTAACGCTGTCCGTCTGCGATGCGGCCGGTGCGAATGAGCCGGTACAGAGGCGGCCGCTGCTTCTCTTCCGCGCCGGCTGTCTCGCCGGCATCATCGGATGACGACTTCGCCATCCATTCTTCATAACGCTTGAAGTCGATGCCGAGTTGCTCCAGAATCCGCTTGACATCCAACGCGACCAACACAACAGGTTCCTCCAATCAGCTTGATGCCTTCAAGCGATGTCACCCTGATGTTGAAGAGTCCAACCGGTTCTATTGTATAAAGCTTATCAGGACAGCGTAAATAGGAAGTATTGTCGTATTCATGGGAACTATTGTCGCTTGATGTCAATTCCGGAAAAATCAGGCGTTTTTCAGGACTTTTGCGTGATGACGACGCCTTTCTTCAGAATCAGGTTGGCGTACAGCGCCGTTTCGCCGGTGGCGACGATCGCGTACGCCCGCTTCGCGCGCTCGTAGAACTTGAACCGCTCCACTTCCTCGAGCGGCGCCGTGACGCCGGCGCGGTCTTTGATGATCCGCCGGTATTCGTCCCAGATCGGCGTTTCGACCCGGTCGCCCGGCACCACCCGCATGACGGCGGCGGGATGCTCGACATAACTGTCGAGGGGCATCAGCCTCAGGATATCGTCCAGCAGCTCCGCCGCGCCGTGGCCGTCGCAGCGGACGAGCCGGTTCGCGTGGCTGGCCGCCGGGAAGTTGCCGTCGGCCAGCACGATCTCGTCCCCGTGCCCCATCTCCATCAAAATTTTGAGCAATTCGGGCGACAGTCGCCCCGGAATGCCGATCAGCATCGTGTCACACGCTCCTTCGGGTCTTGTCTGTCATACTCCGGTAACGGCCGTACGCTTCGTCCCGCGCCGCGGGCTCGCCGGGGTCGAACGTGTCGGCCGGGAACGACGCGGCGACGAGCCGCCGCGCTTCATCAAGGCCGGAGAGGCTGCCGAGCGCCATCCACTGCACGAGCATGTTGCCTAGGGCGCTCGCTTCGACCGGCCCGGCCCAGACGGGACGGCCGATCGCCTGCGCCGTCAGCCGGCAGAGCAGCGCGTTGCGCGATCCGCCGCCCACGATGTGGAGGCCGCGGAACGCGCGTCCGGTGACGGCTTCCATCTGCTCCAGCGTCTCGCGGTAGCGGAGCGCCAGACTTTCGAGGATGCAGCGGACGAACTGCCCCTTCGTCTCCGGAACCGGTTGACCGGTCTCGCGGCAGTAGTCCGCGATCCGCTCCGCCATCCGCCCCGGCGGGTAGAACCGGGCGTCGTCCGGGTCGACCAGCGAGCGGATAGGTTCCGCTTCCTCCGCGGCGGCGATCAGTTCCGGATAGCCGGCGTCCTCCCCCGCGTCCGTCCATTCCCGCCGGCATTCCTCCAGCAGCCAGAGGCCCATGATGTTCTTCAGGAGCTGAAACTTGCCGCCCGCTCCGCCTTCGTTCGAGAATTCGAGCGCCATCGTCTCCGGCGTGAGCAGCGGCCGGTCCAGCTCCGTGCCGAGCAGCGACCAGGTGCCGCAGGAGAGGTAGGCGAACGTCCCGCCGCCCGCGGGAACGGCGACCGCCGCCGACTCGGTGTCGTGGGAGGCGACGGCGATGCCGAGCAGCGGCGGAATGCCGCCCAGCTCGCCGCAAATCTCCGGCAGAAGCCGGCCCGCCGGCGTTCCCGGCGGAACCGGGGCCGGAAACCATTCGGGCGGAATGCCGATCTTCTCCATCCAATCGGCGTTCCATGTGCCGGTCTGCGGATCGACAAGCTGGGTCGTCGTCGCGATCGTCCACTCGCAGGTTTCGCGGCCCGTCAAGAGATACATGAGCAGGTCGGGCATGAGCAGCAGCCTGCGGGCGCGCCCGAGGACGGGAGCGCCCCGCTTCTTCATCGCATAAAGCTGATAGATCGTGTTGAACGGCATGAACTGCAGGCCGCTCCGCCTGAACAGCTCGTCTCTGCCGATCAGGGCGGCGACTTCCGGGATGGCGCCCTCGGTCTGGGCATCCCGGTAATGATACGGATTGCCGGCGAGCTCGCCGTGTTTATCGAGCAGCCCGAAGTCGACGCCCCAGGTGTCGATGCCGAACGAATCCGGCGCGAAGCCGGCGGCGAACGTCTTGCGGATGGCCTGCTTCATCTCGTGATGGAGCCGGAGCACGTCCCAATGCAGGCGGCCTCTGACGCGGATCATGTCGTTCGGGAACCGGTGGATCTCCGTCATGCGGATGGCCGGCCGTCCCGAGCCGGCTTCCTCCCGCCATTCCCCGACGAACGCGCGCCCGCTGCCCGCGCCGAGGTCGAAGGCAAGAACGGTGGGCGCTTTCATGGCAGTCCCTCCTCCCCGCTGGTTGTTTCGCCGCGGCGTCATTTCATTTTCCGCAGCAGCTCGATCCGGTACGCTTCGCTCTCGAGCGACGCGATCTCCCGGTACTCCTCGTCCGTCAGCGCCTTCGGCCGTCCGACGCTTGCCGCGATCAGCCAGATTTTCGCGCTCTCTTCGACGACCTCGGTCCGGTAATAGGCTTCGCGCAGGTTGCGGCCGGTCGTCACAAGCCCGTGATTGCCGAGCAGCATCGAGCTCGCTTCGCGGGCCCGCGCCGCCACTTCGTGCGCGAGCTTGTCAGTCGTCGGCAGGACGTACGGGACGAACGCCGTCCGGCCCGTGAGCGCCGCCTGGTCCGGGAACATGACCGGCAGATCGTCGCGGACGAGCGTCAGCGCGATGCAATAGGGCGGATGCGTATGGATGACGGCCCCGATCGCCGGGTCGGCGCGATAGGTGAACAGGTGCATCAGCACTTCCGACGACGGGCGCGGGCTGCCGGGTGCGATCCCGCCGCTCGGGATGTCCACTTTCACCCAGCTTTCAGGCTCGATCTCATCCAGCGCGTACCCGCTCGGCGACAGGTACATGCTGTCCCCCAGCCGGGCGCTGATGTTGCCGCCGGGGCCGACGACGAGTCGGTTCTGCGTGATTTTGCGGGCGTAGCGGCACAGCTCTTCGCGAATGTCCCTCTCGTTCATGATGGCGCGTTCCTTCCGCCTCTGCCGTGCAGCTCAGCCGTACAGCGGCCCGAAATTCGCGCAGGCCCGGTAGTCCGCGCCTTCCGGGTCGTCGGTGCCGAACAGCGACCAGGCTTTCGGGCGGAAAATGCGCTCCTCGGGGACGTTGTGCATGTTCACCGGAATGCGCAGCATCGACGCGAGCGTGATGAGATCGGCGCCGATATGGCCGAAGCTGATCGCGCCATGGTTCGCGCCCCAGTTGTTCATGACGTCGTACACGCTGCGGAACGCGCCCTTGCCGGTCAGGATCGGGGCGAACCAGGTCGTCGGCCACGTCGGGTCGGTCCGCTTGTCGAGCGCGTCATGCACGTCCGGCGGCAGGTCGACGGACCAGCCTTCCGCGATCTGCAGCACCGGGCCGAGGCCGCGCACCAGGTTGATCCGCGCCATCGTCATCGGCATGCCGCCGCGCGTCAGAAAGTCGGTGGAGAAGCCGCCGCCGCGGAAATATTCGCGGGACGCCGGGCGCCACGACACCGCTTTCAGGCAGCGGTCGACTTCGTCGTCCGTGATCTCCCAGAACGGCTTCATCGCCGGAGCGCCGTCCTTCGTCTGCTCGCCCGTGCCGTCCAGCGCGGCCGGTCCGGAGTTGATCAGGTGCAGGATGCCGTTCTCCGCCAGGCCGGTGAGCGTATGGCCGGTCACCCGCTTCACCGCGTCCGGACTCCAATAGGTGCGCACGTCGGCGAAAATTTGCGCGGCGTTCGTCAGCAGCCAGCCGAACAGCATCGCCGCCCCGTTCAGGCTGTCGTTCTCCGTCGCGACGATGTACGGCGCGCGGATGCCGTTCCAGTCGAACGACGAGTTCAGGATCGCCTCCAGGAAATCGCCGTTCGGGAAATGGTCGGTCCATTGCCGCTGGCCCTGGAACCCCGAGGCGATCGCGTTTCGGCCGAGCGCCTCTTCCTCGTAGCCGAGCGCCGAAAGGCGCGGATTGCCGACCATGAGATCGCGGGTGATCAGCGCCATCTTGACGACCGTCTCCCAGTCGCGGTCAAGTTCGGCGCGCGACAGGCGGAGATGGGGCGGGTTGTTGTCCGGACCTTCGGCGCAGTTCGCCTTCACCCATCGGAGCGCCCGCGCGAATTCATCCGGATCGTAGATGCCTTCGTCCATCCGGCGGACGAATTCGCTCATGTCGACGTACTCGTTCCGCATGCCGAGCCAGCGCTGGAAGAAGTCCTCGCTTACGACCGAGCCGGCGATGCCCATCGAGACGGAGCCCATCGCAAGATAGGACTTGCCGCGCATCAGCGCGACGGCAAGACCGGCCCGCGCGAAGCGGAGCAGTTTCTCCTTCACATCTTCCGGAATGGCGGCGTCGCCCGCGTCCTGCACGTCCCGCCCGTAGATGCCGAAGGCGGGGATGCCTTTCTGCGCGTAGCCGGCCAGCACCGCCGCCAGATAGACCGCGCCGGGCCGCTCGGTGCCGTTGAAGCCCCATACCGCCTGCGGAATGTTCGGGTTCATGTCCATCGTCTCGGTGCCGTAGCACCAGCACGGGGTTACGGTGATGACGAGGCCGACGCCTTCGGCCTCGAATTTCTCCGCGCACGCGGCCGCTTCCCGCACGCCGCCGATGCAGGTGTCGGCGATGACGCAGCGGACCGGTTCGCCGTTCGGGTAGCGCAGCGTCTCCCGGTACAGCCTGGCAACCGATTCCGCCATCCGCATCGTCTGCTCTTCCAGCGATTCGCGCACGCCTTTGCGCCGCCCGTCGATCGTCGGCCGGATGCCGATCGCCGGCATGCGGCCCTGCCATCTTGCCGAAATGTCCGCCATGGAAAACCGCCTTCTTTCCTGAAATGTTATCGGTATCATAACGATAACTCCCGGAGCGGTTGATGTCAACGTTTACAATCCGGTAATATTTAATAAAAATTGACGTTGTCAAGGAGCGGACGCAGGAATGGTGACGATTTACGACATCGCCGCAAGGGCCAACGTATCTGCCATGACCGTGTCCCGGGTCATCAACCAGCCGGAGCGCGTAAGCGAGAAGACCCGGGAGCGGGTGCTGAAGGTCATGGAGGAGATGCACTACGTTCCGAACGGCATGGCGCGCAGCCTCGTGCTGCAGGAATCGAACATCCTGTTCCTGCTCGTCACGGATATCCGCAATCCGTTCTATACGACGCTGGCCCGCGGCGCCGAGGACGCCGCCGCCGAGAACGGGTTCCGCCTCCTGTTCGGCAACAGCGATGAAAGTCTGGACAAGGAATCGAACTATGTCGAGACGATTCTGAAGACGCGCGTCGACGGCGCCCTGATCGCGCCGTCGGGTGACGCCTCGCTCCCGAACCTGGAGCGGCTCCGGAAGCACGAGGTGCCGTTCGTGCTGCTCGACCGGGAAGTGCCCGGCATCGAATGCGACATCGTGCTCGGCGACAGCATCTCGGGAGCCCGGCAGCTCGTCGGGCACCTCGCGGAGCTCGGCCACCGGCGGATCGCGCTGGTCAACGGCTCGCTCGCCATCTCGAGCGCCCGCTACCGGCAGGAAGGCTATCGCGAGGCGCTCAAGACGTACGGCCTGGCCTATGACGAGCGGTACGTGCTCGAGACGGGCTTCGGGCTCGATCACGATCCGGCGGCCATCGAAGCGTGGCTGAAGCGGCTCGATCCGATGCCGACCGCCATCGTCGCCGGCAACAACGTGCTCGCGCTGCACGTCATCCGCCTGCTGCGGAGCGGCGGCATCCGCGTGCCGGAGCAGGTGTCGGTCGCCTGCTTCGACGATTTCGGACCGTTCGCCGGCGCCGATCCGTTCGTCACCGTGGCCGCGCAGCAAGCGTATCAGTTCGGCCATACCGGCATGCGGTTGCTCATCGAGCGGATCCGCGCGCGCGGCGAGGACCGTCCGCGTAAGCGGATCGTGCTGCCGACCGCCCTCATTCTGCGCAAATCGACCGCGCCCCCGATGGGGGGATCGGCGGGCAATTGAAGGTGTCATCGTATAGCCTTCCGCGGTCAGCGGCGCTTCCGGCTCCTGGCCGGCGGCCTTGCAATGTCTCACGAGATAAATGCGCTTACGATTGCTGATCGCTGCCCACCCGCCATTCGAGAAATTCGATCCGGTTGCCGAAAGGGTCGCTCACGTAGAAGCGTCTGACGCCTTCTTCGGCCCTGGCGTCATCGTCCGTGAGCCGCACGCCGCTTGCGAGCAGATGCGCCCGCAGCTCATACAGATTCCGCACGCGGAACGCCGGATGGGCTTTCATCGCCGGAACAAAATCTTGTTGCACGCCGATGTGCACCTCATGTTCGCCGCACCGGAACCAGACGCCGCCGCGTTTTTGCAGCGTTTCGGGCTTCGGGATCTCCTCCCACCCCAACAGGCCGCCGAAGAACGCCCGCGCTTCCGCCTCGCAGCCTTCCGGGGCCGCGAGCTGGACATGGTCAATTCCTTCGAACGCGAATGCCACCGTTCTCCCTCCCGGTTGTTTCACTTAATGAAACCTTATTTCATTGTTTGAGATTATTATCGCACAAAGGTTTCCATCCATCCATCCGTCCGTTTCCGCATCTCCGGAACGTTGTACAGACCGCTCTTCCCCGAGCACAAGTTCCAGGGCAGCATAAGGATTGACGCCTTCGAATTCACCGGGACCTGCGAGGCCTTTCTGCCGATCAGCACAAGAAGAAACGGAATCTATGCGGGGGGGGGCCTGCCGTACTGTAAACTTGGGCCCGAGCATGTTTTGTCAGCGGCCGGTTCCGCGATGATCTGGTTCGACGGGAACTTTGAATGGTTCAACGTCCGGACGACGCCTTCCCGGGGAAATAATGAGGCGCCCGAACCCAACATGTTCCTTGCAACGGGTGAAACGTATGAGCAAGCGATCGCCAACCAGAGAGCCATGAAGGAACGATTCAGTGACGTTGGCATGTTCTTGCCGCGTGAATGCCACTGACGCGGCGAATGCGCGCAATTCGCGGTATTCACGTGACGGCGGATTTCGGCACGTCTTTGATGGTGAATGGGTCAGCAGTGAAAAAAACCGGAGCAGGTTGTCCCTGTTCCGGTTCGTTGTTGCCGATTCGGCATTCGTCAGGATTGCACCGCGTTCCGTCCCGCCGCCCGCAGCGCCTGCTTGATCCGGTCGATCTGGCCCAGATGGTTGTGCACGTGCCGGACGAAGCCCCGGATCAGATCCGCGATGCTGACGGTCACGCCTTTCGCGTTGACGCCCGTCTTCGCCAGATCTTCGTCGCTCAGCCGGCCAAACAGTTGCGCGTTGTAGTGGAGCAGCGCCCGGTACGCCGCCAATATGTCGTCCGCCCCGGCTTCGTTCGCTTTCTGCCCGGCCACCCACTTGTCCTGCTCGAACGCGGGCAGACGATCCGCCGCGTCCGCCAGAATGGCGCGAATCCTGAACGACGTCACGATGCCGTGGTCGGCCAGATGCGCGAGCACCTCCGTCACGCTCCATTTGCCGGGCGCCTCTTTCCACCGCAGTTCTTCTCCGGACAGGCCGGCGACCGCTTCCGTGAGTTGCCCGTACGTCTCCAGAAATGCTTGAATATCCGCTTGTTGACTCAAGCTTCATACCTCCTGTCGTTTGGTCGGTTCGTTGCGCCGGTGCGCAAGCCCGTCAGATCGCGCCCGGCGGTGCCGCAACGGCGTGTTCCGCCAGGGCGCGTTCCGCGAGCGCCGCGAAGAACGCGGCGGTCGGCGCCAGCGCGCGCTCGTCGACGTCGAATTTCGGATGATGCCATTCCTGCGGCCCGTTCGTTCCGGCGAACACGAACAGCCCCGGCACGTGCTCCTGGTAGACCGCGAAATCTTCCCCGGCCGGCGACGGGACGGGGACGACCGCCTTCAGGCCGAGCCCGGCCGCGATGTCCGCCGCGAGCTTCGCCAGCCGGGCGTCGTTGTCGACCGGCGGCGGCCCTTCGATCCAGCGGATGGCCGCCCGCGCGCCGAAGGCGGAGGCAACGCCTTGCGCGACCTGCCCGAACCGTTCCAGCACGCGGGCCCGCACCGACCGGTCGAAGGTGCGGATCGTGCCTTCGAGCATCGCCCGATCCGGGATGATGTTCCAAGCGGTCCCGCCGTGCAGTTGCGTCACGCTGATGACGGCGCTCTCAAGCGGGCTGACGTTGCGGCTGACGATCGTCTGCAGCGCCGTGACGATATGGGCGCTTGCCACGACCGGATCGATGCCCGCATCCGGAACGGCGGCATGGGAAGCGCGCCCTTCCACTTCGACGCGGAAGCCGTCCGCGGCGGCCATGAGCGGGCCTTCCTTGATGCCGAACGTCCCGACCGGCAGATCCGGCTTGTTGTGCAAGCCGAAGACGGCGCAGACCTTCTCCAGCGCCCCGCTCGCGATCACGAGGCGCGCGCCGGACGCCTTCTCTTCGGCGGGCTGGAACAGCAGGCGCACGGTTCCGCGCAGCTCCGCCTCGCGCTCCTTCAGAAGCAGCGCGGCGCCGATGATCGCCGCCGTATGGAAGTCGTGGCCGCAGGCATGCATCCGGCCCGGGATTTCCGATGCGAAAGGGAGGCCCGTCTCCTCCCGGATCGGCAGCGCGTCAATGTCGGCGCGCAGCGCGACGACGGGCCCTTCGCGCAGTCCGCCCACTTCGGCGACGACGCCGGTGCGGAGCGGATAGCGCTCGGCGATCCGGATGCCGGCCGCTTCCAGCCAACCGCGAATCCGCGCGGTCGTCTCGAATTCTTCGTGCGACAATTCGGGATGGCGATGCAGTTCCCTGCGGATGGCCGTCAGCCTGTCCGCGAGGCGCTCCGCCGACCGTACGGCAAACGCGCCGCTCATTTTCCCGTCACCTCCGCAATCCGGCGGTCACGACGCAACCTGCCCCGCCTCTTTCAGCGCTTCCTGCAGCAGGACGAACGAGCGCAGCCGCTTGTCGAACGGCTCGATGTTCGTCGTGATCATGAATTCTTCCACGCCGGTGGCCTCTTGCAGCTCAAGGAGCTTGCCCAGCACCGTCTCTTTCTCGCCGGCGTAGACGATCATCTCTTTCTCCTCGATTGTATAGGGGATGCCGGCCTGGCGGCCGTAAGCCTCCGCCTGTTCGACCGACCCCACGGTCACGCTCTGCCCGTTCGCGAGCTTTACCTTCACGGGCCGAAACGGCGGCACGAGCGCCCGCGCCTCTTCATCCGTGTCGGCCGCGACCGCCGCGACGGCGATGATCGCCTCGGCCCGGCCGTTACCGCTTCCGTCCCCGCCGGATGAGGAGCGGAAGCGCTCCTTGTAGACGCGCACGGCTTCCACCGCCTCGCGCTCGTCCCCGCCGAGGAAGAGCGAGTACACGTAGGGCAGCCCGAGCTCGGCGGCGAGCTCGGCGCTCCGGACGGTCGTGCCGAGCAGCCAGATATCCGGCGGAACGCTCGGCACGGGCGTGGCGCGCAGTCCGGCCAGCGGATGGCCGTCCGGCAGCGGCCGTCCGCCGATGAGCGCGTCGAGCTCGCGGACTTTGTCCCGGTACTCCGGCTGCTCCGCGAGATGCCGCTGCAGCGCCTTCGTGCTGCGCGGCAGGCCGCCCGGCCCGCGGCCGACGCCCAGATCGACGCGCCCCGGCGCCAGCGACGCCAGCACATGGAAGTTCTCGGCCACCTTGTACGGGTTGTAGTGCTGGAGCATGATGCCGCCCGAGCCGACGCGGATCCGCTCCGTCCGCGCCAGCAGATATGGGATGAGCGTCTCCGGCGAGGAGCCGGCGACTTGCTCCGAGTCGTGATGCTCCGACACCCAGAAGCGGACGAATCCGCTGCGGTCCGCCAGCCGGGCCAGCTCGACGGTGCGCGCGAGCGCCGTCTCCGCGGTTTCGCCGGGATGGATCGGGCTCTGGTCGAGTATGCTGAATTTGAGCGTCATTCCTGCTTCCCCCCAAGACTCAAATCGAATATTCCGGCGCGAGCCGCCTCAGAAACTGCTTCGTCCGCTCCTCCCTGGGCCTTGCGAACAGCTCGGCCGGCGCGCCGTCTTCGACGATGACGCCGCCGTCCATGAAGACGACGCGGCTCGCCACTTCCTGGGCGAAGCCCAGCTCATGCGTGACGATGATCATCGTGATCCCTTCTTTCGCGATCTGGCGGATGACCGCCAGCACTTCGCCCACGAGCTCGGGGTCCAGCGCGGACGTCGGCTCGTCGAGCAGCATCACTTCCGGTTCCATCGCCAGCGCCCGGGCGATCCCGACGCGCTGCTGCTGGCCGCCGGACAGCCGGCTCGGCCAGGCGTCGAGCTTGTCGCCAAGCCCGACCTTCTCCAGCAGCCTGGCGCCGCGTTCCCGCGCCTCTTCCTTCGGCAGTTTGCGTACGACAACGAGCCCTTCCATCACGTTCTCGAGCGCCGTTTTGTGCCGGAACAGATTGTACTGCTGGAACACCATCGCGGTCTTGCGGCGAAGCGCGTGGATGTCCTTTTTCGAAGGTCTCGCGCAGTCCACGCGCAGATCGGAAACGCGGATCTCGCCCGCGTCCGGCCGCTCCAGAAAGTTGACGCACCGAAGCAATGTCGTCTTCCCCGAACCGCTCGGCCCGATCACCGCGACGACCTCGCCTTTGCCTACCTCGAGATCGATGCCCCGCAGCACTTCGTCCTTGCCGAACGACTTGCGAATGCCGGTCAGCCGGATCACACGACTCCCCCCTTGCGGTATCGGTTGATGCGGCGTTCGACGGCCCCGCCGGCCCGTTCCAGCAGGATCGTCATCGCCCAGAACAGGATCGCCGCAGCAAGATAGGCCTCGAAGAACTTCCAGTTCGTCGAAGCGACGATCTCCGCCTTGGCATTGATGTCGACGACGGAAACGACGAACGCCAGCGTCGAGCCGTGCAGCATGCCGATGACGAAGTTGGTCAGATTCGGCACGCTGGCCGCCAGCGCCTGGGGAAAAATGATCCGCCGGAGCGTCTGCATCGTCGTCATCCCGAGCGACAGCGCCGCCTCCCTCTGTCCTCTGTCCACCGCAAGCATCCCCGAGCGGATAATCTCGGAACAATATGCGGATGCGGTGATTGAGAATGACAGATAGGCGAACCCGATCATCGGAATGCGGGCTGAATTCCAGCCGAGGCCGAAATATCCGGTCAAGGTGTCCACGATGAGGGTCAGCCCCGCGTAGATGACGAGCAGATGCACGAGCATCGGCGTGCCGCGGATCACCGTCACCCAGACGGACGCGATGCGGTGAAGCACCGGAACCCGGTGGACGCGGACGAGCGCGATGGCCGCGCCCGCCAGGAAGCCGCATCCGACCGAAACGGCCGTGATCGCGAGCGTCGTCGGCAGCGCTTCAAGCAGCTTCAGCAGCGCTTCCCACATAAATGAAGGATCCAGACTCATGACGACGCGCCTCCCTGCATCCCGGACGCCAGTTTGCGCAGCGTAATCCCTCTGAGCAGCCGGAACCGGCCGGCGGCCGATTCGGGCCGCTCATGGCGCAGCAGCCGATGTTCGGCCGCAAGCAGCAGTTTCTCGAGGATGAACGCGACGGCGAGATAGATGAGAGCCAGCGCCAGATACGCCTCGAGGAAATGCAGCGTGACCCGTGCGAGCGACTGCGCCTTGCCCGACATCTCCATGACGCCGAGCGTGAAGGCAAGCGACGTCTCCTTCAGCAACCCCAGCGTCAGGTTCGCGAGCACCGGCACCGCGATCGCGAGCGCCTGCGGCGCCGCGATGCGCCGGAACGCCTGCGGGCCGGTCATGCCGAGCGAATAGGCGGCTTCCACCTGACCGCGGTCCACCGCCATGATGGCGGCCCGGATCGACTCCGACACGAACGCGCCCGTATGCAGCCCGTACGTCAGGATAACGAACACGAGAACCGGCGTGCGCGTGACGTCGATGTGCATCGCCTTGATCAGCTCCGGCAAGCCGTAGTAGATCAGGAACAGTTGAATCAGGATCGGCGTGCCGCGGAAGAACGAAGCGTAGGCCATGGATATCTGCTCCAGCACCGGAACCCGGTACAGACGGGGGAGCGCCGCGATCAGCCCGAACAGCAGCCCGGAAAGCAACGAACCGGCGACAATCCCCAGCGTGAGCAGGAGCGTCTCGGCCAGCTTCGGAATGAACGAGAAGACGTAGCTGATATCAAATGGCAGCCCCAACTTCAACCCTCGCTTTCCAGCCGCGCGAACGAACAGGCGCCAGGCGCTAGTCCTCGTACGTGAAGTCCTGGCCGAGCCATTCCTTGCTGAGCTTTGCCAGCGTGCCGTCCGCCTTCAGCTCGAGCAGCGCGGCGTCAATGTCGTCAGCGAGCTGCTGCGACGCCGGATCGTTCTTGCGGAAGATGAACAGGATTTCGGCTTCCGTCAGCGCTTTGCCAACCGTCTTGAGCTTGCCCTGCGGATCGACCAGCGGCAGCGAGAAGTCCGCGCCGATCGACGCGTCGACGCGCCCCGTCGTGATCTGGGTGACCAGGTCGTTCGCCCCGCCGTTGTTGTAGACGATTTCCAATGCGCCGGGATGCTCCTTGTTGTAGTTCTCCAGAATTTGCGCCTGCGCGCTTGTGGCCGTTGTCAGAAACTTCTTGCCGTGCATGTCGTCCAGCGACTCGATCGGATCGTTGTTCTCCTTCGAGACGATGATGAAGTTGCGCCAGTAGGCGTAAGGCACCTTGTTGAACAGGTACTTCTCCTCGCGTTCCGGATTCTTCTCGAACTCGTGCGCGCCGAAATCGATCTTGCCCGTCTCGAGGCTGAGCAGGATGTTGCTGAAATCCATCGTCCGGAACTCGAACTCGTACTGCGGCAGCCGGGCGTCCAATTCCCGCACCAGTTCCACGTCAAAGCCGGTCAGTTTGCCGTTCTCGTCGATGAAGGCGACTTTCGGGAACTTCGTGCCGGTGCCGACGATGATTTTCTTCACGCCATCCTTGCTCCCGTCCGCGCTTGCGCCGCCACAGCCCGCCAGCGCGAGCGCCGCGAGGAGCAGCAGAATGGCCGGTTTCCAGGCGTTTCTCATCCGGACTCCCTCCTGTCGCCGACCGCGTAGACTTCCCTGAATTTGGCGGGATCGAGAATTTTGCGGAGCAGATGCAGCGTTCCGTCCCCGTTCCCCGGATCGAACGCGACAAACCGTTCATAGCCCCGCCGTTCATACATCGGCAGCAGCCACGGATGCCGCTCGGCCGTCGCCAGCGTGACCGCCGGCACTCCGTGCCGCCCGAGGATGATCTCCCGCTCCACATAATCGAGCAGCCTTCCGCCGATGCCGACGCCCTGATAATCGGGGTGAACCGCGAACCATTTCAGGAACGGCAGATCGGTGAACTGCCTGGCTTCATCCTTGCGGGAATGCGTGATCGTCGCCGCGATCACCCCGTCGATTTCCAGCACATAGCAATCGTTCTCCGCGATATTGTCCCGCACGAGCGCCACGTCCGCGTGCGCCGCCGGCCACTGCAGGTTCAGCTCGCGAATCAGGGCATACGCTTCGTAGATGACTTCCCGCACTCGTTCCGCGTCTTCGAGCCGCGCCAGCCGCACCGTTTCAGCCAAAGTGCCTTCCTCCTCTCTGCTTTTTGAACTCCATTTTTCCTATCTTTTTAGTATGAATTGCGTCTGCATCAACTGTAGCACGTCTCCGGTCTCCCCGCCAATAGATAACCTCTATACGCTGATCGCAAAAATCTTGTCCGCCAACGCTTTCCTCAGATCCACCGAGCGCAGCAGCCTGATGATCTCTTCGTGCTCGCCGCTGAGCGCGACCAGGTTCGTCTGCAGGGCGATGCCGGCCGTCTCCTCGATCTCGATCGGCTTGAGCTTCCCTTCGGCAACCTCCTGGCGGACGCTGAGTCCGGGCAGAAAGCAGATGCCGGCCTTGCGCAGCACCAGCTTCTTCGCCGTCTCCGCGTTGTCGGCATGGTAGACGATGTCGGGCGGCTGATCGAGCCCTTCGAACACGCGATGGAGGCGCATCCAGTCCAGCGATCCGCACTCGAAGAAGACGAGCGGCTGGCCGATGATGTCCCGGAGCGAAGCCCGTCCCGAATCCGCGAAGGGATGGTCGGCATAGACGTACAGTTTGATCGGATCTTCATAGAACGTGAATGACTGAAGGGCCGGGTGCGCCATTTTGCGGACGAAGGCGATGTCAATCTCCCGGTTGAGCAGCTTCGCCACCAGGTCGTCCGTCGTCGCGGTCGTCAGCTTGAACGTCAGCTCGGGGAATCGGACCTTGAGGATCGGAAGAAGCCCGGGGATCACGTAGTTCGACACCGAGACCGTGCTGCCGATCCTCAGCTCGTTGGGAACGGCGGCTTTTTGCTGGAGCTGCAGCTTGCCTTTCCGGTACGTCTGCAAAATCTTCAGCGCATAGGGCAGAAACTGCTTCCCTTTCTCCGTCAGGACGATCTGCTTCCCGAGCCGGTCGAACAGCCTGCAGTCCAGCTCCCGCTCCAGCGTCTGGATGCGGGCCGTCACCGACGGCTGCGACAGATAGAGCACCTCCGCCGCCTTGTTGAAGCTGCCGAAATGGTTGACATAGACGAACGCCTCGATGTTCTCCAGGTTCATGACCGAATGCCTCCCTCCCGTGCCGATATCAAATCACTCTTTTCCTATATGTTAAATTGGAAATGTTTCTTGTATCGTAAGGCAGATCGGCATCTCTGTCAATTTGTTCCGCGCTTCACAGCGGCAGGCAGACGATTGAACTTTTCTATCATTTGATAGAAATCTTCGATTCATGGCAATGGAAAACCCGGCGCCGATCCGGCACCGGGCTGTCGCATTCCGTCCGCGGCTAGACGAGGGGGGCGGATTCCGCCGCCCTTGTCTCCTCCACGAGCTTTTCCACCGCCGCGTCGAGGCGCTGGCGCAACTCTTCCTGCAATTCATAGGAGGCGCCCGACGGCGACTCCGTCCGGCTGACCTGCGTATCGAGCGCATAGATTTCCCCGGCGAAATGCCGCGCGCCGAGCGCGGACAGCACCGGCTTGAGCGCGAACCCGATCGCCAGCAGATGGGCGATCGTGCCGCCGATCATGACCGGCAGCACGGTTTTGCCCTCCAGGCTTTTCTGCGGCAGCAGGTCAAGCAGCGTCTTGAGCAGTCCGGTACAGGACGCCTTGTATACCGGGCTCGCGACGACGACGGCGTCGGCCCGCGCCACGCGCTCGATCGCTTCCCGGACAGCGTGGCTGTCGAACCGTCCCAGGATCAAATCTTCGGCCGGCAGCGCCGCTGCGGCGAGGTGGTCGACCGTCGCCCCTCGTTCGGCAAGCCGCCGCTCCAGATGGGATATGACGCCGGCCAGCCGCGATTGCGGATTCGGGCTGCCGGAGAGAATCGCGACCGTGATGGACATGCTCACCCGCTCCTTCTTCCATTCGACATCATCCGCATCAAACGTTGACCGTCCTTGCCCGGGTATAGCGGTTCACCGGCACCGGCAGCCCGAGGTTTCCGCGCAGCGTGTCGCTCTCGTACTCCGTCCGGAACAGGCCGCGCTTCTGCAGGATCGGCACGACGTGGTCGACGAAATCTTCGAGCCCGCGCGGTACCACGGTATGGAAGATAAATCCGTCGGCTGCGCCCGTCTCGAACCATTCCTGAATCCGGTCGGCGATCGTTTCCGGCGTGCCGATGAAGTTGCCGCGCGGCGTGGCCGTCCTGAGCGCGACTTCCCGGAGCGTCAGGTTCTGCTCCCTGGCGATGCGCTTGATCCGGTCCGTGCCGGCCTGGAAGCTGTTCCGACCCAGATCGCCGATGTCCGGGAACGGCTCGTCAAGCGGATACTGCGAGAAGTCGTGGTGTTCGAAGAAGCGGCCGAGGTAATTGAGCGCCTCCTCCACCGTGACGAGCTCGGCGATCTCGCGATATTTCCGCTCCGCCTCCTCCTCCGTCGATCCGATGATCGGCCCGATGCCCGGGAAGATCAGCAGTTCGTCCGCATTGCGCCCGAAACCGGCGGCGCGCCGCTTGACGTCCCGGTAGAACTCCCGCGCTTCCTCGATCGTCTCCTGTCCCGTGAAGACCGCGTCCGCTTCCCTGGAGGCGAAATTTCTCCCGGCCTCGGACGATCCCGCCTGGAAGATGACCGGGTGCCCCTGTTTCGAGCGTTGGATGTTGAGCGGCCCCTTGACCGAGAAAAACTCGCCTTCGTGGTTCAGCGTGTGCATTTTGGCCGGATCGAAAAATTGCCCCGTCTCCTTGTTGCGGACGAAAGCGTCGTCTTCCCACGAATCCCACAGTCCGCGCGTCACTTCGAGATATTCCGCCGCGATCCGGTACCGCGTATCGTGGTCCGGATGCTTCTTCCTGCCGTAGTTGAGCGCCGACCCTTCGAGCGGCGACGTCACGACGTTCCATCCCGCCCGGCCGCCGCTGATGTTGTCCAGCGAGCCGAACTGTCTGGCCACCGTGAACGGCTCGCTGTAGGACGTCGACAGCGTGCCGACAAGGCCGATGTTCGTGCTGACGGCAGCCAGCGCGCTCAGGATGGTGATCGGCTCGAACCGGTTGAGGAAATGCGGGATGGATTTTTCGGTGATGTAGAGACCGTCCGCGATAAAAATGAAATCGAGCTTCCCTTCTTCCGCCTTCCGCACCCACTGCTTGTAAAGACCGAAATTGACGCTGGCGTCCGCGATCGCATCCGGATGGCGCCAGGCCGACGTGCTGCCGCCCACGCCGTGCAGCAGCGCCCCGAGCTTCAATTGTCTCTTCTTGCCCACGCGTTATCCCTCCATCGTTCGCAATTGGTGGTGTTGTGCAAGTAAACGTCCCGATGTGCAAATGTATTTTATCATAGCGGTATACTCGGGATTTACATGAAGTTTGAATTGAACGATAAAGAATTTCGATTGAAGGTCAGCATCCGTCAATGGATCCGGCCAGGAAACGCATGGTGAGCTTCAGCCGTCATCCTGATCGCCCCTGATAAATAAGGCATCTCTGTCATCTGCACCATATGAATACCGTCAATTTTGAATTTAAAGCAATGTGTGATAAAGTTTGAAAAGACCGGGAATAGAATCAAATAAAGGAGAACGAAACGTGGCCAGTTGCGGACTCCACTGACGGAATATTTGGATGGAGCTCCAAATGACATGGGTTGGAAATGGAATGAGAAAATCGGCAAATCACTGGACTTGACTCTTGAAAGAGAAAAACTTCGCCAAAGCTATAGAGAGACAGTACGCAAGTACATAACACCATAAGTAAAGACGAGGCACCTTTCCAGACCCATTAATCGCAATGCGCCGAAAATCCGCAGGTTCAAAAGCATACAAGCACAAATAGGCCGCCGCCCACATACACTGTAAAACAGTCTTCCGCCGCCGGAGGCGCGGGAGACCGTTCCGGTGAATCATCTTGGGGGTGGCCCGTTCATGCCTGGATTGTTTGCTGCCATCGCTTTGTTCATCAAGCAACTCACGCTGCTGGTATCCTACGTCAAGAACAACGCCTTCCCGCAGCCGTTGCAGGAAGAGGAAGAGGCGAAGCATCTCCAGTTGATGGCCGAAGGGAATCAACATTCCCGGAACCTGCTGATCGAACACAACCTGCGGCTCGTGGCCCACATCGTCAAGAAATTCGACAACACCGGCGAAGACCTCGAAGACCTGATCTCGATCGGCACGATCGGGCTCATCAAGGCGATCGAGAGCTTTCAGCCCGGCAAGGGGACGAAGCTGGCCACCTTCGCGGCGCGCTGCATCGAGAACGAAATTCTGATGCATCTCCGCTCGCTCAAGAAGACGCGCAAGGACGTGTCGCTGCACGATCCGATCGGGACGGACAAGGAGGGCAACGAGATCACCCTGATCGACATTCTCGGCTCGGACACGGACGAAGTGGTCGACAAGGTGCAGCTCAAGATCGAGAAGTCGAAGATTTACAAGAACCTGGACATTCTCGACGAGCGCGAGCGCGAAGTCGTCGTCGGCCGGTTCGGGCTGGAAGGCGGAGGCGAGGAGCGGACGCAGCGGGAGATCGCGAAGGAGCTCGGCATCAGCCGGTCCTACGTGTCGCGGATCGAGAAGCGCGCTCTCATGAAGCTGTATCACGAGTTTTACAAACAGAAGAAATGAGTACCAACGGCATACAACCGGGGCTGCCCTAAGCCCCGGTTATTTAATTGCGGGCATCGCGCTGTACGCCATGACCCGATGGATCAGGAAGGAGCTTTGGGCAGGAGGACTATTTGAGGGTGCTGCAGAACAAGATAGACAAAGAGAGGGGTGTTGGAATGCTGCGTACGGTTACGGGGCTCGTTGATGCGGAGAGTGCGGGGCGGATTTTGGCGCATGAGCATATCCTTGCAGGATTTATCGAAGACGGGAAGCTTACGAGGGAGGATTACGACGAAGAAGAGGTGGTTTCCGCCATAGCCCCGTTGCTGTTGGAAGTGAAAGAGGCGGGATGCGGCACGATGGTCGACTGCGCACCGGAGTATTTGGGCCGGGACCCGTACCTTCTGCGGCGATTGTCCGAGCTCACGGGCGTTCATCTCGTCACGAACACCGGATTGTACAAGAAGCCGTACCTGCCCGCCTTCGCGGATGAAATGAGCGAGCGGGAGCTAGCCCGAATGTGGACGCGTGAAGCGTTGTACGGCATCGGAGACAGCGGCGTATACCCGGGTTTCATTAAAATCGCGCTCAACAACGGGGCAATGATTGACGAGACCCAGCAAAAAATGCTGCGCGCCGCCATGCGGACTTCGCTCGAGACGGGACTGCCGATTCAATGTCATACCATCGGCCCCGAAATCGCGATGCACGCGTATGAGATCATGAACGATGCGCATTTCGACATGAGCCGGTTTATCTGGATTCACGCGCAGACGTTCCAGGACGACGATCTCTATCGCAGGCTGACGGACGCGGGGGCGTGGATTTCCATCGACTCCATCCGGATGGAGAAGTACCGGGAACACGTGGAGCTGCTGGCCCGGCTTCAGGAGATTGGCGTCGGCGAACGGGTGCTGCTGTCTCAAGACACGGGATGGTATAACGTGGGCCAGCCGAACGGCGGCGCCATTCTTCCCTATCATCCGCTCTTTGCGGCATTTATCCCCGCGGCGGCGGCCGACGGCCTGAATGCGCAATGGCTGGAGCGATGCGTAACGGAGCACGCGTTCAGCGCGATGAGCCTGCGCGGATGACATCGGGCGGCATGACGTTGACTCCGCGGCAGGCATAAAAGCCGGACCATGACATGGTCCGACTTTTATTTTTGACATTCTTGACGGAGAACCGGCAGCCTGAGCGGCGGAATCGGCTTCGCCAGAAACAAGTCGCAGTCCGTCGGGATTCGGCAACCGGTCGAATCGGCGCGATTTTTGCCGAATCGGTGTCGAATGCAGTCTTATTTTTTGATTGACGATTGTTGCTCTGCATGATAAGATTTAGCCCAACTAAACCTGTAGGTTATACATGATTTCATAGTTGCTGATTGGTCAACCAAAGGCATCCTGTGAAGTTGTCCGGGACTGCCTTTGGTTTTTTTATTTTCAATCATTCCGTGACTGGCTGGAAAGGAGCATGGAAATGCAGCTCAATCGCTTTATTATCCGTCCGTTTGTGGAGCAGGCATTAAGGGAGGAACTGGGACCGGGAGACACCACAGGCGGATTCCTGTTCAATCGGGATGATATCGCCAGCGGCGTCATTTACGCCAAGAAGCCGTTCGTCGTCTGCGGCCTCCCGCTGGCGGAAGAAACGATCCGAACCCTGGACCCGGACGCGGAACTGGTTTACGAGGTTCAGGAAGGAGATTTCGTCGAGCCGGGCCGGGTGCTGCTCCGGATCAAGGCCCGCGCCTGGGCTTTGGTGGCGGCCGAGCGGTGCGCGCTGGACTGGATCCAGTATTTGTCAGGAATCGCGACCCGGACCCGCCATTTCGTGAAGCTTGTTGAACCGTACGGCACCCGGCTGACGGACACGCGCAAAGGGGTTCCGGGCATCCGGGTGCTGCAGAAATACGCCGTCCGGGTCGGCGGGGCCAAAAATCATCTTTTTGGGTTGCACAACTGCATCCTGGTCAAGGACAACCACATCAAGATCGCCGGCAGCATTGCGAAAGCGGTCCAAATCCTGCGGGATCAGGCGCAGCATACGTTCAAAATCGAAGTGGAATGCGAAACACTGGAACAGGTCGAGGAAGCGCTGGGCGCCGGCGCCGACATTATCATGTTCGACAACATGACGCTCGACATGATGCGGGAAGGCGTGAAGCTGGCGGGCAAACGGGCCGTCATCGAAGCGTCGGGCGGGGTGCGGGAAGACACCATCGTTCCGATTGCGCAGACGGGGGTCGATGTCATCTCCGTCGGCGAAATTACCCACACGGTCCGCGCGATGGATTGCAGCCTTGATATCGGCGAAATCAAGCCGAGCGCCAGACGCCAGATTCGCGAAGAATTGGAAACGGGATCGGACAGATAGGGTGATATCCTGTGGAGACGTTGAATTTTCGTTCAGAGTACGGCATCATTCCGGCGCTGGATCTGGAATCCGTCGACGCGATCCGCTCGGTCGTGGAGCAAACCTGCGAAGTTGACGGCGTTGTGGGCTACAAATTGGGAGTCGCCGGCGCCCTGCGCCTCGGATTGTCCGGAGCGGTTCGCGCCATTCGCGAAATCACCGATCTTCCCGTTCTGTATGACCACCAGAAAGCGGGACTGGACATCCCCGACATGGCCCGGAAATACTGCGCCATCTGCCAGGAAGCCGGCGTGGATGCCCTCGTGTTGTTCCCCCTGGCCGGACCGACGGCTGTCGAACAATTTGTCGTGCATACCCGGGAGCATGGCATGTGCCCTGTCGTCGGCGGGGATTTTCCGATGGCGGACTACAGGGAAGCCGGCGGCGGATATGTGGCCAACGACGGGCCGCAGCGCATTCGGGAGAAGGCGCTGGAGCTTTCGGTGACGCATTTCATCGTGCCGAGCACCGATCCGGCCGAGGTCCGGCGGGTCAGCGAGTCGCTTTCGTCCCGGATCGGCAGGCCGAAATTGTTCCTGACGGGAATCGGCGCCATGGGCGGCAGCATCAAGACCGCCTTCGCCGCCGCGCGGGGCAGCTCGTGTTACGCCATCGTCGGCCGGGCGGTCTACGGCAGCGCCAGTCCGAAAGAAGCCGCGAAAACATTGGCTGCCGAAGCATTGACCTTTGCTTGAAAACGGCAGGAAGGAGGATCACCCGTGACCCTGAAGGATGCCGCGAACGCGGTGCCGGCGGAATTGGATTTTTCCAAACTGAACGGTCTGGTGCCCGTCGTGCTGCAACATGCCGAAACCAGAGAAGTGCTGATGGTCGGATTTGTGAACCGGGAAGCCTGGGAGCAAACCTTGCGAACCGGACTGGTGACGTTGTACCGCCGCACCCTCGGACGGGTGCAAGTCAAGGGCGAAGAAAACGGCGAGTTTCTGGCCGTCCGGCGGGCCGTGGCGGATTGCGACCATGACACGGTCGTGCTGGAAGTGGTGCCCGGTTCCCCGGTTTGCCACTACGGCTGCCACAGTTGCTTCTTCAACGAAATTCCGCTGCGTCTTGATTCGCAACCAACCGCATGAATGGTGAGGGAGAACACATGTCCATCAGTACGAATATCGAAAGCGCCAAAACGATTGATTCCTCGCCCGCGAACGCAACGGGAAGGAAGCAGGTCGTCACCGCGACGACCGCTTCCCTCCTGGGATGGGCGTTTGACCTGTTCGATCTTTTTCTGCTGCTTTATGTGGCGCCCACGGTCGGGAAACTGTTCTTCCCGGCGTCAAGCCCCATCCTGCAGCTCGCCGCCACCTACGCGTCGTTCTCGGTCACGCTGCTCATGCGGCCGATCGGCTCCGCGGTATTCGGATCCTACAGCGACAGAATCGGCAGAAAGAAAGCGATGATCGTGTCCGTAACCGGTGTGGGGGTTTCGACCGCCCTGTTCGGCGCGTTGCCGACGGTGGAGCAAATCGGCGTCCCGGCCACCATCCTGTTCATCGCGCTGCGCCTGATTCAGGGGATCTTCGTCGGCGGCGTCATCGCTTCGACGCATACGATCAGCACCGAAACCGTTCCGCCGAAATGGCGCGGGCTCATGTCCGGATTGATCGGCGGCGGCGGAGCCGGGTTGGGGGCGCTGTTCGCTTCCGGCTGGTACTTTGTCGTTTCGTCCGTTTTTCCCGGATCGTCGTTCGACGTCTGGGGCTGGCGGGTCATGTTTTATGCCGGCATTGTCAGCGCCATACTCGGCATATTCGTTTACAGATCGCTTGAGGAATCTCCATTGTGGCTGCAGTCGAAGAACAGCGACGCCGGCAAGCTGGGCAAAGCTCCGGTTCGCGCCGTTCTTTCCAGGCAATACCTGCCGATCCTGCTGGTCAACCTGCTGATCGTCGCCGGCGGTGGAACCGCGTATTATCTCACATCCGGCTACCTGCCGACGTTCCTGAAAATAATAAACGAACTGCCCGCCGGCACGTCTTCGCTTGTTCTCATGACCGTCAGCATCGTGAACATCATCGCCAGCGGTCTGGTCGGACACGCCAGCGAATTTCTCGGGCGCAGGAAAACGATGCTGATCACGGGAATCGTGTGCCTGATCGGATTCCCCGTGCTGTACGCGAAGCTGGCGGCCGCGACGGACATCGCTTCGGTTTATTTCTATGCGTCCGCTCTTGTCTTTCTGGGCAATGCGTCCTACGCTCCCGTGCTGGTCTTTCTCAACGAACGGTTTCCCACGGCGATTCGCTCCACGGGAGTCGCACTGTCCTGGAATGTCGGGTTTGCCGTCGGCGGCATGATGCCCACATTCGTCTCGCTGGCCAGCGGTTCGATCGGACAGATTCCCGCAACGCTGGGATATTTCCTGGCCGGCATTATCATCGTCTATCTGATCGGCACATTGGTCATTTCCGAGACCAAAGGACAATTGAAATAGCCTTGCGAACAAGACATTCGCCTCCCGGATTGCCGACAGGCCGATTTCCGGGAGGCGGTTTCTGCAAGCTGTATTTCAAGACTCGGGCGGACGATTTGACCCGCGATTTGACCCGTCGCGCGTTCGAACGGTGCCCGTCCATCTGCCATTGCCGTGCGGATCATGAGCCCTGACGCGAATCGGGCGGGACAGGCCGCCAGCGACGCCATCACCCCGTCAACTCATGCCCGGCGCGGGCGATGACCTCTTTCAGCTTCGCGACATAAAGCTGCCCGAGCCGGCTCAGGGACGTCTTCCGGTTCGTGATGTAGCCGATGAGCATGTCTTCGTCCGTCCGGAGCCGCACGGGCTTGATCAGCCCGCCGTACACGTCCTGGTTCAGCACGCCCGAGCTGATCGTATAGCCGTTCAGGCCGATCAACAGGTTGAACAGCGTCGCCCGGTCGCTGACCAGAATCTTCTTCCGGTAGCTCCGCGTGCTCAGCATCTCTTCCGCGAAGTAGAACGAATTGTACTCCCCCTGCTCGAACACGAGACACGGGTATTCGTCCAGCTCGTCCATCTCAAGCAGCTCCCGGTTCGCCAGCGGATGGTGGACGCTGATGAACACATGGGGCTTCGCGGTGAACAGCGGATGAAATTTCAGATCGTGGTCCCGCAGCAGCTTGGTGATCACTTTCCGGTTGAACTCGCTCAGGTACAGAATGCCGATCTCGCTGCGCAAGTTCCGCACATCTTCGATGATCTCGTGCGTCCGCGTCTCGCGCAGCGTGCATTCGTACTCGTTCTCGCCCAGCGTCTTCATGAGCGCAACGAACGCCTGGACGGCGAAGGCGTAATGCTGGGTGGAGATCGAGCACAGCTTCCGGGACGGCCGCCCGTTCAAATACCGCTGCTCCATCAGTTCCGCCTGCTCCACCACCTGGCGGGCATAGCCCAGAAACTCGATCCCTTCGTTCGTCAGGGCGATCCCCTTCGGCGAGCGCACGAAGATCTCGATGCCGAACTCTTCCTCGATCTCCTTCACCGCGCTCGACAGGCTCGGCTGCGAAATATAAAGCTGCTTGGCCGCCTCGCTGATCGAGCCGCAGCTTACGATGGCGAGAATGTATTTGAGCTGCTGCAGCGTCATGCGAACGCCCCCTTGCCGCCGTCAGAACACGAACGTCTCGTCCGTGATGGGCGCGACTTTCGCCACCGCGTACGTCGAACCCTTTTGCGAGAAAAAGTCGTAGGTGGAGCCTTCGTTCCGGATGCCGTTCATGACGATCGGATTGACTTCCTCGTCGGGGAACATCACATCCATCCCGAGGTTCATGAGCGCCTTGTTGGCGTTGTAGCGCACATAAGCTTTCACTTCCGGGCCGAGCCCGGTCTCCGCGTACACGTCGTTGGTGTAGGCGATCTCGTTGTGGTACAGGTCGAGCAGAAATTCATAACCCCACACCGTCAGTTCTTCCTTCGTCTTGTCCGGGAGCGTCCTCATCAACTGCTGCGCGAAATAGCCGACGGCGACCCCGTGGATCGACTCGTCGCGCAGGATGAGCGAGATCACTTCCGCGCTGTTCCGCAGCACCCCCTGCCCGCCCAGATAGAGCGGGTAGAAGAAGCCGGAATAGAACAGGAACGACTCCAGCATGACCGAGGCGAACATCGCTTTCCACAAGGTGACGGGGTCCCCGTCCTTGATCGAGCGGTACACGTCGCTGATCCGGTTCGCCTTGTATTGCAAATACTCGTTCTTCTTCACCCAATCGAAGATCGCCTCGATCTCGCTGTTCGTGCAGAGCGTCGTGAAGATGTACGAATACGACTTCGCATGGATCGCCTCGAAGGCGGCGAACACCGTGTAGAGCGCCTTCTCCTGCAGGTCCGGCGCGCGGCGGGCGATCTCGTTCATCCCGATGTTCGTCTGGATCGTGTCGAGCAGCGTAAGGCCGCCCAGCACCTGCTTGTACGTCTCCCGGTGCTCGAACTGGCTCCACTGCTTCACGTCCTTGCTGACGGCGATCTCCTCGGGGAACCAGATCTGCCGCCATTGCTGATCCCAGAACGTCTGGACGAGCTCCCGGCCCTGCCGGTTCCAGTTCACCGCTTCATAGGTTTTCATACCGAGCATGCGACACACTCCTCGATCGTCTGCAGCCGCTGCCGCACGTAATAGACCGTCTTGATCCCCTTCATCCACGCGTAAATGTACAGCCGCGCCAGCCGCTCCGTCGTCCACTGGTCGGTCACGTACAGCGTCATCGAAATGCCCTGGTCGACATGCTTCTGCGCCGCCGCGTACAGGTCCACCATGCGGAACGGATCGATCTCGTACGCTTCCTTGTACAGCTGCTTGTTGTCGTCGCTTAAGAACGGCATCGGATAGATCGTGCGGCTGTCCGCGTAGTCGCGGATTTCGACCCGCTCCGTGATCGGCGCGAGGGACGCGGTGCAGTTCCGGATGTAGGAGATGCTGCCCGTCGGCGCGACCGCCAGCCGGTAGGCGTTGAACAGCCCGTGCCGCATCACCTGCTCCTTCAGCTCCCGCCACATATCCCGCGTGATGACGGGCACCGTTCCCAGCGCGCGCAGTACCGGTCCGGGCAGCTCCCGCTCCTCCTTCTCCACATACGAGTCAAAATAGGATCCGTCCGCGTAGTCGCTCAGCTCGAACCCGTGGAACGTCTCCCCCTTCTCCCGCGCCATCCGCATCGATGCAAGCAGCGAGTAATAGTTCAGCGCCTCCATGAACGCATCGACGAACAAGATCGACTCGTCCGAGCCGTATTCCAGCCCTTGCGACACCAGATGGCCGTGCAGATTCATCACGCCGAGCCCGACCGCATGCATGAGCCGGTTCGCTTTGCTGACCGACGGCACGTTCCGGATGTCGGTCATGAGCGACACGTTGGTGAGCAGCCGCATCGCCGTATCGACGAGCGTTTCGAAATCTGTCCGCGTCGCCTTGTGAACGTCCAGCGAGCCGAGGTTGCAGGAGACGTCCATCCCGTATTCGTTCTCCATGCCGTGGTCGCGGATGACGCTCGTCTGCTGCACCTGCAAAATTTCCGTGCACAGGTTGGACATTTTCACCCGGCCCATCCGGCGGAGCGGATGCCGCGCGTTGACGTTGTCGTCGAACACTTCGAACGGGTAGCCGGATTCGAACTGCGCCTTTTTGATCTCCGTGTACAGCTTCCGGGCGCTCACCCGCTTCAGCTTGCGGATGTTCGGGTTGTCGAGCAGCTCGTAATACATCTCGCTCATGCTGATCTCCGACATCCGCTTGCCGTACTCGCGCCAGATGTCGTACGGGCTGAACAGCACGATGTCCTTGTCCCGCTTCATCAGCTCGAAGAAAATGTCCGGCACGATGACGCCGGTGGACAGCGTCGCGAGGCGGATTTTGTCGTCGGCGTTCGGCTTCTTCGCGGAGATGAGGCTCTCGATGTCGGCGTGGAAAATGTTCAGGTACACGACGCCCGAGCCGTTCCGCTGGCCGAGCTGGTTCGAATAGGAGAAGGCGTTCTCGAGCAGCTTCGCGACGGGCATGACGCCGCTCGCGCGGTTTAAGATGCCCTTGATCGGATCGCCGAGCGGCCGGATGTCCGTGAGGTTCACGCCCACGCCCCCGCCCAGGCGGGACAGCTCCAGGCAGTAGCCGAGGTTTGCGGCGATGCTGTTCATCGAATCGTCCATCGACAGCTTGAAGCAGCTGACGAGCTCGCCGCGGGCCCGCTTGCCGCTGTTCAGCGCCGTCGGCGTCGCCGGCTGATAGGCGGTCATCATCGCGTCGACCGCCCGCACCGCCAGCTCGCGATCGCCACGGGCGAGATAGAGCGCGATGATGACGATGCGGTCCTCGTATTTCTCCAGAATCTCGGCGCCGTCCCGGCTCTTCATCGCATAGCTGTCGTAGAACTTGCTCGCGCTCATGAACGACGGAAAGCGGAAATGATAGCCGTACGCCCGCTCGAACAGCTGCTCGATGAACGCCTTGTCGTACTGCTCGAGAAATTCCCGCTCATAGTAGCCCTCGTCGACGAGATAGCGGATCTTTTCATCTGTATCGAGGAAATGGCGCATCTTGACGTTCACATGCTCGAGAAAATAGCGCCTCGCCGCCTCCCGGTCCTTCTCGAGATCGAGCCGCCCCGTGCGGTTGTAGTGGTGCAGCACCTCGTTGTTAAGGCGCAAGTACGATTTCATGCTCATGCCGGCTCCCCTCCCCGATCCGTTCCCTGTAAAAATGCCGTATCGCCTCGTAATCCCGCGGAAATCCGCGCAGCTCCAGCTTGCGCACGAGCGGCACGTTCCAACGCGCCGCGACCAGATCCCCGGCCCGGCCGAAATTGGCGTGGCCGAAATTGCGGTTGCCGCTCGCGGCCACGCCCCGGCAATGGGCGCCGCTGCGCTCCATGAACCGCTGCACGACCGGCGGCACCTCCCCCAGCCCGTCGGTGTAGGTGATAAGCAGGAACGGCTCCGCGACCGCCGTCTCCTCGCCGATCTCGATGCCCGGCAGCCCGAGCTGCGAGACGATGTAGCGGACATTGCCCGTCCGGCTCGCGTACGCGATCATCGGTCCGCGCCTCCCAGCCGCTCCAGCATCTCCTCGGGGTTCGTCCAGAACGCGCCGCCTTCTTCGAGCGCCGGCACGGTCATGATGCCGGCGCCGATCAGCCGCTCCCGGGCCGCTTCGTCGTGGTCGATGTTGACGATCTCCACTTCCTTGCCGGAGCGCTGCGCCTCGGATTTGATCCAGATGCACTTCGGGCAGACGGTTCTCGTGTACAGTCTCATGGCGGGTTCCTCCTTTTGCGCCGTTTGCGCGGATGAAAAAAGCATCCTCTCGCCGAGGATGCCGGGAAATGACGACAGCATGGCTTGGGCGGCGGAGCTGCAACGGGCAGCCGTCCGCATGCGCCGGCCATTCCTGTTCTCAATCCCCGGAGAAAGGAAACGCGGTTTCGGTCAGGCAGGTCTCCTGGCTTCGCTTCATCCTCCCGTTCCCTTCCCGTGCGCGCGGCGCACAGTGGATGCGAACGTTCGTCCGCGTTACAGTTGCGGGGACAGCGCCGGCTTCGCACCGGCTTCCCTATTAAACCGCTGTCGCGGTACCTGTCCGAAACATGGATATGATATTGTGCGAGATGAGTCCATCCTAACACAAGTTTCGACAAGGCACAAGATATTGTATCTGACTGTTGTGTTACCTCCAATATATTGATTTTACGGCGTTCCGGACATTTCCGGCCGCCCCGGGGTCCCATAGAAAAAAACTATCGGTCGCGATAGAAACCGGGTATTACCCGATAGCCGGTCCGGTCTTCCATAATCGGAAGCGAAGCTGAAACGGGGAGTGATGGGAATGCGGACTTCCGTCATCGGATATCCGAGAATCGGCGCGGCGAGGGAGCTGAAATTTGCCGTCGAGAAGTATTTCAGGGGTGAGATCGGCGCCGGAGAGCTTCGCCGGACCGCCGCGGAACTCAGGAGCGCGCATTGGCGCGCGCAGCAGGCTTGCGGGATCGACTTCATCCCGTCGGGGGACTTCTCCTTCTACGACCAGTTGCTCGACACGGCCGTCCTGTTCAATCTCGTTCCGGAGCGCTATCGGGCGCTGGGGCTCGATGAGCTCGAGACGTACTTCGCGATGGCGAGGGGCTATCAGGGGCCGCGGGGCGACGTGAAGGCGCTGGCGATGAGGAAATGGTTCAACACGAACTACCACTTCCTCGTGCCCGAGATCGAAGACGGCATGCAGATCCGGGCGGCAGGCGGGAAACTTTTCGACGAATACGAAGAAGCCCGGCGGCTCGGCATCGAGACGCGGCCGGCGCTGGTCGGCCCGTTCACCCTGCTCAAGCTGGCGCGGTTCACCGGGCGCAGGCGGGCGGAGCATATCGCGGACGACCTCGTGCGCGCTTATCGGGATGTGCTGGCCCGGCTGGGAGAGCTGGGCGCGAGGTGGATTCAGTTCGACGAGCCGTCGCTGGTGACGGATTTGACGCCGGAGGACATCCGGCTGCTCGCGGAGCTGTACCGGCCGCTGCTGGCGGAGAAGCGCGGCGTGAAGGCGCTCGTCCAGACGTACTTCGGCGATGTCCGCGACTGCTATGACGCGCTGCTGTCGCTGCCGTTCGACGGCATCGGCCTTGACTTCGCGGAAGGCGCGCAGTCCCTGGCGCTGCTCACGCGGCGCGGTTTCGCGGAGGACAGGACGCTGTTCGCCGGGGTGGTAAGCGGCCGGAACATCTGGGCGAACCGCTACGCGGACACGGTGCGGCTCGTGCAGGAGATTCAGCGCCATGCGCGGAACGTCGTCATCGGCCCGTCCTGCTCCCTGCTGCACGTGCCGTATTCCGTCAAGCGCGAGACCCGGCTGCCCGAGGCGTACGCCCGGCATCTCGCCTTCGCGGAGGAGAAGCTGCGGGAGCTGGCGGAGCTGAAAGCGATTCTGGCCGACCCGGCCCCGTCCGACACGGAGGCGTACAAGCGCAACGAGGCGCTGTTCGCGGCGCCCCGCTGCAAGCCGGATGAAGCGGTACGGGCACGGACGGCCGCGCTGACGGAGCGCGATTTCACCCGCCTGCCCTCCCGGGCGGAACGGGAGAAGGTCCAGCGGGACAAGCTGAAGCTGCCGCCGCTTCCGACGACCACGATCGGGTCGTTCCCGCAGACGCCGGATGTGCGGGCGATTCGCGCGGCGCACCGGAAGGGAGACGTGCCGGAGGAGGCGTACAGGCGGTTTATTTTCGACAAGATTGCGGACTGCGTCAGACGCCAGGAGGAGATCGGCCTCGACGTGCTCGTCCACGGCGAATTCGAGCGCAGCGACATGGTCGAATTTTTCGGCGAACGCCTGGAAGGCTTCGTCTTCACGGCGCACGGCTGGGTCCAGTCCTACGGCACGCGGTGCGTCAAACCGCCGATCATCTGGGGCGACGTCCGCCGGTCCCGGCCGATCACCGTCGAGCATGCCGTCTTTGCCAACGGGCTGACGGACCGGCCGGTCAAGGGGATGCTGACCGGACCCGTGACGATTCTGAACTGGTCGTTTCCACGGGAGGATCTCCCGCCGAAGGAGATCGCCTTCCAGATCGCGCTCGCCATTCGCGACGAAGTGCTGGACCTGGAAGCCCATGGCATCGACATCATCCAGATCGACGAAGCGGCGCTCCGGGAGAAGCTGCCGCTCCGGCGGTCCGACTGGCAGGAAGGGTACCTGAGCTGGGCGATCCCGGCTTTCCGGCTCACGCACAGCGGCGTGAAGCCCGGGACGCAGATCCACACGCACATGTGCTACAGCCGGTTCGAGGACATGATCCGCGAGATCGACGCGATGGACGCGGACGTCATCACCTTTGAAGCTTCCCGCTCCGATCTCGAGATCGTCGGGACGCTGCGGGAGAGCGGCTTTCGCACGCGGGTGGGCCCGGGCGTCTACGACATCCACTCCCCGCGCATCCCGGACGCGGAAGAGCTGAAGCAGGCGATCCGGCAGATGGTCCGCATGATCGGCGCGGACCGTCTCTGGGTCAACCCGGACTGCGGGCTGAAGACGCGCGGGGAAGACGAGACGTGGGCGAGCCTGCGGAACATGGTGCAAGCCGCGGCCGAGGTTCGGGCGGAGCTTGAGGGATGATGCGGACATAAAAACTCCGCTTCCGGAATCGGCTCGACTTGTCCGGAGGCGGAGTTGTTTTGTCCCATATTCTTGTCTAGCGCCAAATCTTCCCCAACTCATCCCGGAAGGCCGGTTTCCGCGCGTACTGTTCCATCAGCTTCCGCGTGATCGCCTGCGCCTCCTCCCGACCGCCGGCCTTCGCCAGCATTCGGATGACCCGGCACACATGGGCGTACTCCTTCCGGTTCGCGGCGTATTGTGCCAGGCTTTTAATACGGGACTCGAACAGCGCCTTTACTTCTTCCGGATGATGCGGCATCAACACGCTGTGGAAGGATTCGATGCGGGAAGGCGACTTGCGGACGTGCTTGAGCAACCGTTCGTACAATCCCTCTTCCAGCAGGATTTGCTCGTACGCCTCTTGCGCCCGCCACGAACCCTGCTCTAGCGCGTCCAACAGATCCCGCAGGTACGCCGACCATTCGCCCTCATCGGCAAAAGTGGCCTTCACGGAGTGATAGTACGAAACCTCCCCGCCCGCGATCAGCTCCTTTGCGAGTTCCCGCTGCGGCTCGATCTGTCCCGAGCGCACATAAGCTTCATACCGGAGCTTCTTCCAACGGAACACATGTCCTGGCCACCTCTGATCCCGTTCCTCCCCGTCTTCCAAGAGCCGGATCGCTTCCGAGGTCTTGCCCCGATCCAGCGCGGCGCGTATCGCAATTTCGCGCAGATCCGGAAATTGCAAATGCTCATACGCAAATTCGAGAGCCCGCTCTTCGCCGTGCCGTTCCAACAATCGCCGGTACCGCATCATGGCGATCTGCCTTTCCGCGAACTCCCTGAACCATTCGCCATCGGAATTGCGAGCCAACAGCGATTCCGCCGCGTCCTCCCATTCCCGCGTCATTTCGTCCGATTCGATCAGTTCGTTCGCAGCTTCGAGCAGGTCGATTTGCCATTCCGACCAGCCTTCATAGACGGGATTGCGGGTTTCCTCCAGCAGCCGGCGGAACATGCCCGCGCGTTCCTCCGGCGGAATCCGGCGGCGTTCCCGAACGATGCCGCCGATCGATTCCAGACTGCGCTTGATCACCGCCCCGATATCGCCGTCCGAATCATCGGCGGATTGCAGCAGTTCGATCATCTCTTCGATGACGAGAAGCAACATTTCCAGTCCGTACGGCCAGGCTCCGTCTTCGACGACGGCAAGCGCCTTGTCGATCACCATATGCGCGCCCTCCACCGCGTCGCCCGCATCCCACCGGGACACAAAACCGTTCCGGTCCGAATGGGCGTCAATGTATGAGCGAATGAGCCGGCGGCATTCGTCCGGTTCCCGCTCCCCGTCCCCGGTCGCCAGAAGAAGCCGGATGCGGTCCTCGACGGAATCGAAATCCTCGGCCAACATCAGCAGCAAGTTGACAAGCTGTCCCTAGTCCGCTTGCTCCAACAGATCCTTCAACGATTCGCGAGGGGGTTCACGTTTGTACGCGTGATCCGCGAGCATGGCGAACACGGCGGCCTGATGTTTGCAGACTGGCGCGAGATCATAAGGACAGTCGCATGCGGAATCCAGGATGTTCCCATCATCGTCCAACTCGACGTATACCTCGTAATCTGCACTGCCACGGACAACCGCGTCGTATCTTCCGTGGTCGCCAGGCTTCAGGGATATGACTCGCCCGTCGGCAACGTATTCCATCCCTCTGCGCACGATATCGGGATCGACAAACCTGGCCAAATCGGAAATATTCATGGTGGCCCCCACCCAATCTCAAGATTCGATGACAACCTTCAGATCCAGCGAGTCCAGCCATTCCTTCACGCGCATGCGATTACGCTCATCCACGAACCGGTAGTACCGTTCTTGCACGTTCTTGTCGGCATACAGCGCATCCTTGAATCTGCGGAATATCCTTCTGCCGCCGCTCAAAATGTCCAACAGTTCGTCCCGCAGTTCCCCTTCTTCCAGCGTTTCCGCAAAATCTTCCATGTCCCGAAATCCCGTTCGCGAATCCTTCGTCGGGATCGGTTCGAAGAGATCCGGATTCTCTTCGATCTGCTCGACCAATTCCCGGATTTCTTCTTCATCAAATTCATACTCGTTAACAGCGACCACTTCACCGGTCTCGAGGTTCAGAAACGATTCCCATCCCTCAAAATTCATGTCATACGCGTCCACGATCTCCTGAAACTGCTGCTTGGTCAAATACAATGTTCTCATGGTTCCTCCTGTTTCAGCGCTCCTCTCAATCAATTGATCACGCATATCCCGATAGTACTCTTCCCATGTGATACCATATGGAAACCCGCCTTCCGTATATCCTGCGATAAAGTAGAAAATTTCATCTTGCTCCGCCGGATAAAAGAGTCCCGATTCAGAGCCAAATTTCTTTTTCTTATTGTGTTTGCTCTTGCCCATCACCGTCACCAAAACAAGTATAGCACGGAACGCAATCCATGCAGGAACCATCGCGCGGATCCTCGAAAAATACTGTCTTGTAAGCTTCAGGAGGCGGATGAAATGAAAACCACTCTCTACATGGTCCGGCACGCGGAGTCTCCTTACGTGCACGGACAGGAGCGGACGCGCGGGCTGTCGGCGGAAGGATGGAAAGCGGCGGCGCGGGTGGCGGAAATTTTTGCGGAGATCGAGATGCACGTCATGGTCTCCAGCCCGTACGCGAGAGCCCGGCAGACCATACAGCGGATCGCGAAGGACAAGGGTCTTGAGATCGCGGAGTACGAGGAGCTTGCCGAACGTCTGATCGCCGGCCCGGACCGCCATGAGCCGTGGGATGTCGTGAAGGAGGCGATCCGCCGGTCGTTCGACGACAAGGACTTCGCCCTGGAGGGAGGCGAGTCGACGCGGAAGGCGCAGCGGCGGGCGATTCCGGTCATCCTGAAACTGCTTGCGGAACACCGGGGACGGACCATCGTGGTCGGGACGCATGGCAACATCATGACGATCATCCTGAATTTCTTCGATAACCGCTACGGGTACGCGTTCTGGGAGGCTTCGACCCAGCCGGACGTCTACAGGCTGACCTTCGAAGGCGAGCGTCTTGAGTCGGTCGAGCGAATCTGGACCCCTGCGCAGGCATGACACATTTTGCGTGGAGGGAAGGGGATGAAAGCGCCTTGAACCTGGGAATGTCCATCGCGGTGAACGGGCTTGTCCTGTCGGTCTCGCTCACGGCCGTCATCGTGGGAACGCTGGCTGTCGAGCCGAGGCTGCTGCTGCGGTCGTACCCCGCCGACATCAGGCGCGCGGCCGGCGCGCAGACCGCTCCGGAACGGAGGACGACCCGGATCTTCGGCCTGATCTTCCTATTGCTCCTCATCGGCGTTCCGGCGGTTTCCACCGGACTGCTCGAGCGGTCGCGGGGCGGGGACATGGATTTCTTGACGGCCTTCCTCAACGGGATCGGCATCCTGTCCTGCTTCAACGCGGTCGACTTGTTCCTCATCGACTGGCTGTTGTTCTGCACCGTCACGCCCCGATTTCTCGTCATCGAAGGTACGGAAGGCATGGCCGGGTACAAAAATTACCGCTTCCATTTCAGGGGTTATATCGTGGGCACGATGCTGGCGGCGATCGCGAGTCTCTTGATCGCATCCGTTTTCGTGCTTTTGTAGACCCGCCCCGCATCCGGAGGGATGTCGCAGCATACGTGACCGACGCGTCGCCCGGCTCGAGAGTTGAAGGTGTATGACGCGTCTCCGGAATATCCTTTTATCATCGCGAGGATCGGAAAGGGGGCCGCATCCTCTTCGGTCGAACTGGTCGCGGAAGAGGACGTCATCATCATCGGCCTGTCGGACATCGAGCTTGAACGGAATAAGGAAGCCGTCTGCTCCGATCCGGAAACCTTGAGCGGGATGGTCTGGCATCTGGCCGCTCATCCGGATTACCGGAGGCGGGGAGTTGCGAGCGCCTCGTGGCTTATTGCTCATCGGTTCGCAGAAAAAGCGACATCATGTGATGAAATTTGACATTCATCATATAGTGCATTTCACGAGAATCCGTTATGATAAGCGTATCGGCAGGAATACGGTCCGGGCGCACTATGAACATGACGGGGGCAACCGGTTCATGATCTTGAAAGACGGCTACTTGTTTACCATCTTTCTCAGCTCGGTCGTCTATTTCGTCCTGTTCTTGTACTGACTCTTCATCCGCAAGTCCGCCGGCATTGTCTATCTCACGATCCTGATGGCGATGCTCTCCCTGCAAGGCGTGCTCAGCATCAAAGAACTGCTTGCGGAAGGCCTGGACGCGAAACTGTTCTGGCGCAATCTGCAGCAAATCCCGCTCTTCAGCTCCGCTGTCCTGACGCTCGGCATCATCATGTTCTATATGCGCGCAAGCGGCAAAGTCCGCAACAGGAGCCTGCTTGTCCTGAGCGCGGTCGCCGTCGTCTTCTGGATTCTGCTGTTCACCGATTCGCATCATCACCTGATCCGCCGGGAGGTATGGGTCGAGCCCTACGGCAATTTCGATCGGATCGGCGCTTCGCGGATGCCGCTCGGCTGGCTGTTCTTCCTGTTCTTCCACACGCTCGCCTTCTGGGGATTGGCGCTGCTGGCCAACCATTACCGCAAGGTTGTCGGCGGCCGGAAACGGCAGCTCATCCTGCTCATCTTCGCCGGCCTCTGCCCCTATCTGCTTCCGGAACTGGCGAAACTCGCCGGCGGGCATGTCAACGTGTCGACTTCGCTGCTGCCGGCGGCCGTCATCTTTTTCTACGTCCTGCACATCCACGAATTTCTGCAGGTGCGTCCGCTCGCCCAGGAGAAAGTGCTGGAGCACATGTCCGAAGGATCCTGATCGCGGACGAGAAGGGCCGGATCATCGACGCGAATCCCGCCGCCCGCATGATCGGCAATCTGGCGCCGAAGGACAAGCTGTCCGGCGCATCGCTGGCGGATCTGTTCGCCAGCCACCCGGATTTGCGGGCGTTATGCGAAGCCGGCGAGCAGAGCCGCATCGAAACGGAGATCGCCGGGAAGCTGTTCGAAGTCCGGTTCATCCCGATCCGGGTGCGCGAAGAGCGGACCGGCTCGCTGTTCATCTTCGCGGACATTACCGAGCGCAAGCTCGCCGAGCGGGAGCTGATCCGGCGGGCGACGACGGACGGCCTGACCGGCCTCGGCAACCGGCTGCATTTCTTCGAGAAGCTGCACGAGGCCCTCGAAACCTGCCGGTCTTCCGGCATGCCGATCAGCCTCATGGTGATCGACCTCGATCATTTCAAAAGCATCAACGACCGGTACGGCCATACGGCGGGCGACCGTCTGCTGCGCCATTTCGCCGACATGCTGCGGGAGGCGGCCGGATCTGCGGGCACGGCCGGAAGGATCGGCGGCGAAGAATTCGCCGTGTTCCTCCCCGGCATGGACGGCCATACCGCCTTCAGGCTGGCCGAAGCGATCCGGCAGCGCGTCAGCCGGGAGCCGATGCGCCTCGCCGAATCCGGAGACGGCATCGCCTACTCCGTCAGCATCGGCGTCGCGGAGCTTCAAGGCTCCGGCATGACCGTGGAATCGCTGTACGCCGCGGCCGACGACTGCCTCTACGCGTCGAAGCAGAACGGCAGAAACCGCACGACGCTGGCGGTGCCGAAGGCTTGACGAAACAACAACGGACCGATCGGAGCGGCGGCTGCCGCGTTCCGGACGGTCCGTTGTTTCTTGTTCATGCCATTGCGATCATTTTCTCAAGCTGGCGCACCGTCGGCGTCAGATTGGCCAGGAAATACGCCTCCCGCAGCCGTCTGGAAGCATCGCTGCCCGCCTTGTAGCCGGGGCTGCCGACGTGCAGCATCGCGGTCTGCGCGGCGCGGAGCGCGGCGTAGACGGCGTCCAGCCGGAGCCTGACGACGTCCGGCCAACGGTTGCTTCCGGCATCGCCGGCATCGGCCGGACCGTCGACCAGCCGGTCAAGCCGCTCCTGCAGCGAGGCCAGATCCTGCTCCAGATCGGCGGCCTGCACGCGCTGATACGCGTTGCACCCGCCTTGCTTGCCGCACATCCCCCGGACGGCTTCCGCGCTGGCTTCGATCAGCCCGAGCGCGAGCGGAACCTGATACAGGACGAAGGTCGTACGAATCCGGCGCACCCATTCGTCCGCGTCCTCGGTGAGCAGCCATTCCGGACGGACGGCGACGCCGTCGAACCGGCAGGAATAGGTCGCGCTGCCGTTCAGGCCGATGAACCCGATCTGCTCCGTCCGCTTGAGCCCCGGCGCGGCGCACGGCACGAACGCCGCGATCCGCCTGTCTCCCGCGTCCGCCACGATGCCGAACCAATGGTCGTCCCCGAGGTTGGAGACGAGCGGCAGCGTGCCATGGACGACGAAGCCGCCGCCCGACCGTTCCGCGCGCAAATACAATTTGTCCAGACCGGCGTAAAACTTCATCGGATTCGACAGTCCGGTGCCGCCGATCAGCGAGCCGTCCGCGAGCCGCGGCAGCACCGATCGGCGGAGCCCGTCGCTCCCGCCGCTGCGGACATAGGTCATGGCCGCCAGATGGCACCAGAGGACGAAGCCGGTCGTCACGCAGCGCCGCGCCGTTGCCCGCACGACGGGCACGCCCGCCCGGACGGCGTCCCGCTCGTCCAGGCCGGGTTCCGGCAGCAGGCCTTGTCGGCCCAGTTCCCGCAAATAATCGCCGGGATAGAAAGCTTCCTCGTCAATCCGCTTCACGTGCGGCTTCAGATGCCGGTCCGCAATCCCGTCGATCCGGCTGAGACGATCTTGCCCGATCATGTCACAACTCCCCCATCGCCGGTGAGCCGGCTGGTGGCGCGCGGGTCGCTTACGCGTCGGCGGACAGCTTCGTAATGGAGTCTATCGGCGTCCGCACCGCTTCCCTCGCCCGCTTTACCGCCGACTCATCGGGTGCTTTGTAGAAACAGAGACATTTCGTCATATCCTCGCACACATACGTCCGGGAAAATTCAACCTCGGGAACTTCGGAGTAATACACGCTGTTCGTCTTCTTCCGTTCGAGATACTGCTCCATCGTCAATCCTTCCGGTATGTTCCACTCGACCAGATAGTTCACGTCCCGGGCGTCCACGTCGCTGCGGACGTCCTTGCCGATCAGCCGGACCGGCTTGATGAGCGCGATCGGCACGTTCGCCCCGCGGAACGCTTCGGCCACCTCCGTCCGGCTCTCGCCTTCCAGAATGAAGAACGCCCGCGTATGATCCGCCGCGGCCTGCACTTCGATCAAGCGCACGCCGCGCGCCTCCGCCGCCGATTGCAATTCGCTGACGACCGCCTGGAATTTCGTCCGATCGACCGCCCCGAGCACCGATTCGACCAGAAACAAGGTCATGACGATCACTCCTGTGCATGGAATGTGCAGCTTTATGGCAAAAGCCGCCAGAGGCTATTATATTACACCAGGTATATTAATACAACCTAATAAAGTTTGTGTTATACTGATAGGGAGATACCGGTTTTGAAAGGGGCCCCCCGTATGAACGAACGATACAATTTGCCTTGCAATATCGCCCAGACGCTGAATCTGATCGGAGACCGCTGGACGCTGCTCATCCTGCACGAAATTTTCGCCGGCAGCCACTCTTTCAACCAGATCAAGCGCAACCTTCAGGGGCTGTCCTCGCGGCTCTTGTCCGAACGGCTCCGCTGCCTCGAAGAGGCCGGGCTGCTCGCCGCGGAGCTGTATTCCGCGCATCCGCCCCGCTACCATTACACGCTGACGGAGAGCGGCAAGGCGCTCGAGCCCGTCTTCAACGCCCTCATCCTGTGGGGCCGGCACCATCTGAAGCGCTGCTACAAAAAGCTCGTGCACGCCGAATGCGGCCATGAGGTGCAAATCGCCTACTACTGCGAGCATTGCGGCACGAACGTCGGAGACGTTGCGGCGATGCCGATCGAAGAGGCCGATCTCGCGGAAGCTTCCGAAGCCTGACGGCCGGATGCGAGCCTGAAGGACGCGAGCCTGTCTGCCGGACGCGGGTCTGAAGGCCGGACGCGAGCCTGACATCCGGACGCGATTCTGACGGTCGACATGCGCCTAACGGCCGGACGCGCCCCAATGCCGGCCGACCCAGGACTCGAACAGACCGACGAGCCGGTCCAGCAGCAGGCCGAACAGGCCGATGCAGACGATGCCGGACATGACGAGGTCGAGCCGGAGCGTGTTGCGGCTGTCCACGATCAGGTAGCCGAGTCCGGACTGCGCGCCGACCATCTCGCCGGACACGAGGAAAATCCACGACGTGCCGATCGCGATGTGCAGCCCGTTCGCGATCGTCGGGAACGCGGACGGCAGCACGATCCGGGTGACGAACGCCGAGCGCTTCATCTCGAGATTGCGCGCCAGCTTCACATGGATCGGATCGACCTTGCGCATGCCGGACACGGTCGACAGCAGAACCGGGAAGAACGCCGCGAGAAAAATGATGACGATCGCGGGCGTGTTGCCGATCCCGAACCAGAGCACGATGAACGGCGACCAGGCGATCGGGGATACGGGACGGATCACCTGCACGATCGGATCGATCATCTTCCATACGCGCGGAAGCTGCCCCAGCAGCAGCCCGAGGCCGACCGCCGCGGCGGACGCGGTCACGTATCCCGCGGCGAACCGGAAGAGGCTGATGCGCATATGCCCGGCGAGCGTGCCGTCCGTGACGAGCTCGGCGATGCCCCGGGCGACGCTGCCCGGCGGCGGGAACAGCGACGCGTCGTAGCCGCCGATGACGAATACGGTCTGCCAGACGGCGATCAAGAGCAGAACGCCCAGCGCGACGTATCCCGCCCGCTTCATGACGCTCCCGCCGCCGCGTCAATGAACGAATTGTCGACGAAATCTCCGAACGTCGGCGGATTCTCGGACAGCCCCATCTCCCTGAGATAGACGCGCAGCCGCTCGTAGGACTCCTCGTCCAGCCGCAGTTCGTCGTAGGCGATCCATTGCAGCGACAACTCCAGCACCTTGTCGTCGACGTTCATGTATTTTTTCAGCACCGCGCGTTCGTCCTCGCTCTTGTGCTCGGCCTTCCGCCCGGCTTCCAGATACGCGTTTACGAATGCCTGCGCCAGCTCCCGGTCCTTCCCGATGAAGGCGTCCCGCAGCACGAGACCGCAATCCACCGAGTTTTCCCAAATCTCCCCCGACTGGTAGAGCACCTTGCCCTTGCCGGCGACGACCGAGATGGCGCCGAACGGCTCGGCGACGACGTATCCCGCGATTCTTCCCTCGGACAGCGCCGCGGGCATTTCCGCCGGCGCCAGCTCCACCGCCTGCACATCCGAATAGGCCATGCCGGCGTTCTTGAGCATCTGGTACAGCAGAATGTTGTGCGTCGAGAACCGGCTCGGAATCGCGAACGGCTTGCCCTTCAGGTCCTCGGTCTTCCCGATGTCGTTCGCGACGACGAGCACATTGCCGTCCTTGTGGCCCAGCGCCACGGCTTTCAGCCCGATCCCCTGCTCCTTCGCCTTCATCGCGAGCTCGATCAGCACGGATGCGCCGTCGATGTTGCCCGTGTTCAGCGCGTCCATCAGATCCGGCCAAGAGCCGAACTTGATCAGTTCGAGCGTAAACGGCCAGTCGTTTTCCTCTTCGAACGCGTCCGCGATATAGAGCGGCGCGGCATGCGTAATCGGCAGATAGCCGATCTTGATGACGGGCTTTTCGCCCGAACCGCCGGTTCCGGCCGCGCCGGCCGACGACGGGCGGTTCTCCTTCGCGCCGCTGCAGGCGGTAATCGTGGACAGCATCAATATGAAAATGGCCAAAGTCCGAATAAGCGGACGTTGCGGCATCGCGTAACCCCTCCTAGATGGCAAACTCCGTCTGGATTTCCTGTCCCGACAGATGGAACAGATCGTAAATGACCTTGCGGTAATGCTGGAATTGCGGACTGCCCCGGTCGCGCGGCTTGTAATCCGGAATGCGGATCTCCCGGCGGATGCGGCCGGGCCCGGAGACCATGACAAGAATCCGGTCCGCGAGAAACACGGCCTCGTCGATGTCGTGCGTGACCAGCACGACGGTTTGCTTCTCGCTTTCCTGCAGGCGCAGCAGCTCGTTCTGCAGCGCGTAGCGGTTGAACGTGTCCAGCGCGCCGAACGGCTCGTCCATCAGAAGCACTTTGGGCCTTATGGCGAGCGCGCGCGCCAGCGCGACGCGCTGCTGCATGCCGCCCGAGAGCTGGTGCGGGAAATGGTCGATCCGGTCGGACAGTCCGACCCGCTCGATATATTCCTCCGCCCTCCGCCTGCGCTCGCCGGCGGTCAGGCCGGTCCGCTCGAGCCCGATCTCCACATTTTTGCGGACGGTGCGCCACGGCAGCAGCCCATATTGTTGAAAAATCATGACACAGTTGCGCGACGGACCGTCGACCGGCTTGCCCTCGAACAGCACGGTTCCTTCGTCCGGCCGCTCGAACCCGCCGAGCAGATTGAGCAGCGTGCTCTTCCCGCAGCCGCTCGGCCCGAGAATCGCGACGATTTCGCCCCGCTCCACCCCGAACGTCACGTCATGCAGCACTTTCTCGGACACTTTTGCGTTCTTGTAGCTTTTGCCGACGCGTTCGACCTGAAATATCGGGTCCACATCCTTCCTCCCTTGTGCGTGCTTCAAGTCGTCTTGTCAGCACTTAAATTTCATTAATCCAATATAATTAGTAGGCTTAAAGGTTATTTTAATATACTTGATTAATTTTTACAATCACAAATTTGCGGACGTTGCTCTTTCGAATTTGGTTGCGGGCGCGCGTTCTGGTAGAGTAGAGACATGGGCGAAAGCGTTCACAGGAGAGACGGAGCGGCGGAATCGTGCTCAAGATGAAGGTTGGCGAAACGGCGGAATGATTTTTTGACCGGAAGAAAACGTCTGACCAATTGATGAGGCGCGCGGAGCCGGGCAGGAGCGGCTGTAACGTGGATACCACGCTACAGAAGCGGTTGTAACGCGGAGATATGAGGCGAAACTAACGGTCCTGTATGTTAATGGGTCATTCGTAAAAAAACACAAGGATCTCGAAGCGTCAGAGAGGAGAGGTGCAGACCATGAAAATCGCGCGATTCGTGCCATTGGCGGAGCCGGCGTCCCCCGCCCGCTTCGGCGTCCTGGAAGAAGGCCTGCTCAGGGAGCTGGCCGGCGGACTGTTCGACCCGCCCGCATTCACCGGGCGCAGCTTCGGGCTGGCGGATGTCCGCCTGCTCGCGCCGGTCGAGCCGCGCCATATCATCGGCATCGGCAAAAACTTCGCCGCGCCGGGCGAACCGAAACCGCCCGTGCCCGACATGCCGATCCTGTTCTTCAAGCCGCTCGGCACCGCGGTAGGTCCCGGCGATCCGATCGTCCTTCCGGACAGCATCAGCCGGGTGAAGTTCGAGTCCGAGGTGGCGGTCGTCATCGGCCGGACCGCCCGCCGCATCCGGCCGGAGGAAGCGGACGGCGTCATCTTCGGCTGCACCGTGGCGAACGATGTCAGCGCGCTGGACCTGTTCCACCCCGAGGGGCATTGGACGATTGGCAAGGCGTGCGACACGTTCTGTCCGCTCGGGCCGGTCATCGACACGGCGTTCGACTGGCGCTCGGCGCGCATCCGCGCCTCGGTGAACGGCGTGCCGAAGCAGGACGGCGCGATGGCGGACATCATCATGCCGATCGACCGGCTGATCGCCTGCATCAGCGGCTTCATGACCCTCATGCCCGGCGACGTCATCCTGACCGGCACGCCGGCGGGCGCCGACTGGGTCGGCGCGGGCGATGTCGTTACCTGCGCGGTCGACGGGCTCGGCGAGCTGACGAATCCGGTCGCGGCGCCGGCGTGACCGGACACCGCCCCGGGCGCGGCGTGGCTTACGGCCTGACGCCCTTCAGCACCTGCGCGCCCTCGAAGTGGGAGTCGAGCACGACCACCGTCCGGCAGCCGATCAGCCCCGGCTCCGCGACCAGCTCGTTCGTCACCGTCGCGCTGAGCACGAAGCCGCTGTCCGCGACCATCGGCTCGTCCCGGCCGTATTCGATCGCGTCGTCGTGCACTTCCCCGAGGAGCTGCTCCGGATCGACGAGCACGGACGTATACACCGTCGCGGTCGGCAGGAAGTACGCCGCCAGGAAGAACGGCCGGTCGGCCGGATAGCCGCCGAAGCAGAGCCGCTCGCCGTAATAGCGGAGCACCGTGCCGACGAGCAGCGGCAGGAAGCCGTCCTTGAGCTCCAAATGTTCGACTTGTCTGACATCAACCGATATCCAGGAATCCTGTCGCATGGTGTTTCTTCCTTCCGTCAACCGATCGAATATCCCGGGCGGATTCGGGCAACGATGGTGCTGAAACCTTAAATATCGTCAAAAAAACTGAAAAATCTCCAAGATTTCGAAAATCCGTGGTCTGGCAGCCTTATACAGGTTCACTATAATGGAAGTGAAGCGACCGCTGCAAGCATTCTCCGGCCCGCCTGTCATCAGGCCTTCCCAGTGAAAGGGAGAATGGCATTGAAACGCAAACCGTCCATTCTGGCGCAACTTACGATCGGCTTCACGGCGATTCTGCTCTTCGTCATGACGGCGACGGTGACGGTGACGTACGTGCAGACGTCGCGCTCGTCGCTGAACCAGACCGCCCGGCTGCTGCTGGACTCCATCACCCATCTGAGCGGCAAGCTGGACGCCAATCTGATCGAGTACGACAAGATGACGCAGGTGCTGGCGTTCAACGAGGTGGTGCAGAACCATCTGTCCTCCCGCAATCCGGGCAGCTACAACGAAGAGCTGATCCGCGTCATGAACGCGAGCAACCGGACGAGCGGCCACGAATCGAATATCATGATTCTCGACCGTTACGGGTCCAGCTACCTGGCCAACTCCTCGATGGACTTCCTGTGGCGGTCGATTGAAGCCGTGCGGAAACAGCCCTGGTACGACGAGATGGAGCAATACAAGGGGCGCATGCTCTGGTTCTCCGGGCTAGTCTGGGTGGGCGGCGCCCAGCCGGCCGTCATCGGCGCGCGCAGCCTCAACAACATCGAGACGCTCGAGAACATCGGCACGATCGTCTTCGCCTACCCCGCGATCACGCTGCAGAAGACGATCGGCCAGATGAACCTCGGCAAAAACGGCAAGGTCCAGGTCGTCGACTCGTTCGGCCGCGTCGTCTATTCGAGCGTATGGGACGACGTCGGCACGCCGGCGCCGAGCGTGCTGCTCGAGCAGGTGCGCAAGGTGCCGAGCGACATGATCACGCTGAGCACGGAGGACGGCCCCGCCTACATCTCCTACGCGTATTCGGACTACAGCGGCTGGACGGTGCTCGCCTACATCGACCGCGGCGAAGTGTACGAAGGCGTCTCGCGGCTGCAGCGCACCATCCTCTGGATCAGCATCGCCGGCCTGTCCGTGGGCATTCTTTTCATCACGTTCTATTCGTGGACGCTCGTCCGGCCGATCCGGTTCCTGGCGAAAAGGATCGAGCGGATCGACGAGGGCCATCTGCTTCCGGTGAGGCGCCAGCTCTGGAACGCGGAAGTGACCGGGCTGTACGAAAGCTTCAACCGGATGCTCGCGCGGCTGCAGCAGACGATCCGCGATCTGACGGACAAGCAGGTCAGCGAGCGGCAGGCGCAGTTCGTCGCGCTGCGCGCCCAGTTCCGGCCGCATTTCCTGTACAATACGCTGAACACGATCTACTGGACGCTCGAAGGCAAGCGCGACACCGCGGCGGCCGCCGAGATGGTGCAGCTTCTCAGCGAGCTCTTGCGCTACAGCATCCAGCCGGGCTCGGAAATGACGACCGTCCGCGAGGACGTCGCCCAGCTCAAGCGGTACATCACCCTGCAGAAATACCGCTACGGCGAGCGGCTCGACGTCGAGCTGGACATCGACGAAGAGCTGCTCGACTGCCGGTGCATGAAGCTGCTGCTGCAGCCGATCGTCGAGAACGCGATGACCCACGGCCTTGAAAGCGTCAAGCGGGACCAGTGGAAAATCCGCATCCGCATCCGGCGCGAAGACCGGGACATGGTGCTGACCGTGGACGACAACGGAACCGGCATGAGCGAGCGCGAGATGCGGGAAATTCTGTCCGAAGACGCGCCGCGCCGGAGCGATTCGCGGCATACCGGCATCGGGCTGCCGAACCTGCAGGAGAGAATCCAGTACATCTACGGCCGCAGCTACGGCATCACGCTGTCCGGCAACGAATGGGGCGGCCTGCGCGTAACGGTCCGCATCCCGATCGACCCGGACGGCGGCGGCAAGGAGGGGCCGGAAAATGCGCGAGATGCGTGAGATTGCACCGCATGACAGGACACCGCGCGAATGGCCGCCCTGCGGCATGGATTCCCGCGGCGCGCGGCCGCCGGACGGTCCTTCGCCGCGGCGGCTCCGGCGGCGCGGCGGATGGCGCCGGACATGGCCGCTTCTCGCGCTGGCCGCGCTGCTCTCCCTCTCTTCGTGCGGAGAGGGCGGCATGATCGTCAGCCACGGCGCCCGCGGCGCGGACCAGGGGCCGGAACCGCTCGTCATCTGGCTGTGGCCCGGCTCCGGCTACGAGCCGCTTATTTCACGATATAACGAGGAGCATGACGACGTGCAGGTCGAGATCGTCCGGTTCGACTCCCAGGACCTGCACGCCAATCTCCAGACCGCGTTCGCGGCCGGCTACGGCGCGCCGGACGCCGTCATGATCGACCTCAGCTACATGGAGCGTTTCAAACGGTTCCCGTCCTACTTCCACAACCTGCGGGAACTGGCGTCCGAACCGCTCGACGGCCGGTATCTGGACTGGAACTGGCGGCAGGCGGCCAGCCCGGACGGCTCGTTCGTCTACGCCCTGCCGGCGTCCATCGGGCCGATGACGATGCTGTTCCGCGTCAGCCTGTACGGGCAGGCCGGCCTGCCGCTCGACCGGGGCGAACTCGCCGACTCGCTGCCGGACTGGGATTCGTTCCTGAGAAGCGGCGTCGTGCTCCGCACCCGGACGGGCAAGCCGATGATCGACAACATCGTCACGCTCTACCGCGCCATCCTCGGCCAGGCCGAAGTGCAATATTTCGACGCCGGAACCGGCGCGTTCATCGGCGACGTGAGCCCGGCGGTGCGCGAAGCGTGGGACTACGCCGTGTCCGCGAAGGTGAACGGCCTGTCCGCCGGCCTGCAGACCGGTTCGACCGAATGGGCCGTCGGCATGGAGCAGGGGCATTTCGCGACGCTGCTCGCCCCGGCGTGGATGCTCAGCTACGTGACGGAGAACTCGCCCGGCGCGATCCGCCAATGGAACATGACGCGGCTGCCCGGCGGGGCGGCGAACTGGGGCGGATGGTTCTTCGCCATCCCGCGGGAGAGCCGCCAACCGGATGCGGCCTGGAAACTGATCCGCTGGCTGACCGACGATGAGCGGCAGCTCGAGCTGTTCCGGGAGCAGAACATTTTCCCGTCGCTCGCGGCGCTGTACGACAACAGCGATGTGACAAGCAAGCGGGACGGCTTCTTCATGGGCGCGCCGGTCGGCCGGCTCCTGAGCGAGGCGGCGCACGCGATCCGGCCGGTCTATGCGGGCGCGGGCCAGCCGCTCGTCGAGGACATCATGGAATCGGCGCTGCAGAAGGTCGAGAACGGCCTGCTCAGCGGCGACCTGGCGTGGGAAGACGCGATGCGGCAGATCCGCGAAGCGCTCGACAAGCAATAATACGCCCGCGGGCGGCAGAAGGAGGATCAAGGCCGATGCGGATTCTGATCGTGGACGACGAATCCGGCGTCCGCCAGATGATGGCGGACTCGGTGCGCCGGTTCGACGACGGCTACGAAGTGCGAGAAGCGGAAGACGGCGAAGAAGCGCTGCGCATGCTGGACGATTCGTTCGATCTGGTCATCACCGACATCCGGATGCCGGGCATGGACGGGGTGGAGCTGGCGTCCCGCATCCGCGAGCGCTTTCCCGACATCATCATCTTCATGCTGACCGGCTACGCCGAATTCGAATACGCCCGGGCGGCGATCCGCTCGAACGTCTCCGAATATTTGCTCAAGCCGGTGTCCGTGCAGGCGCTTCGCGAGGCGATCGCCAAGGCGGCCGGCGCGGTGAGGGAGCGCAAGGAAGCGGAACGGATCAGCCGGCTGCGGGAAATGGCCCTGCTCGAAAAAAGAGTGCAGGATCTGCTCTACGAACTGCCTCTCCCCTACTACGACGAATGGATGTTCCCGGAATACGACGCCGTCGGCATCCTCAGCTTCGCCATCGAGGGCGCCGAGGAAGGCGGCACGATCCGCTTCGCCGTCAAGAACGTGCTGGGCGATGTGCTGGGCGGCTTCGGCGTACCCCTCATCTTCGTCGAAGGCAGCCATCTGACCTGCGTCCTGTTCCTGAAGGACGGCCACGCGCCGCCGGAGGCGATCGCTTCGCGCTGCGCGGACGCGGTCCGCGCCACCCTGCGGCGGACGATCCGGTCCGGGATCGGCGGCGTGGCGAAGCGGCTGTCGGAAGTGAGCGGCCTCTACTGGCGCAGCCTGAAGCAGCTCGGCATCGACCGGCCGGCCGTGCCGGCCCCGGGCGACGGAACGGATCAAGGCGCGGACAGCCTGCCGGGGCCGCGCGGCGAGATGCACCATCTGATCCGCCAGACGATTCATATTCTGGAGACGGAATACGATCACGACATCACGCTCTCCGGCCTCGCCGAACGGCTGTACCTCAACCCGAACTACCTCAGCACCCTTTTCAAAAACGAGACCGGCACCACGTTCACGCAAGCGCTCCTCCGCATCCGGATGGAGAAGGCGAAGGAACTGCTCCGCACGACGAAGCTGAAGATTTACGAGATCGGCAGCCGGGTCGGGTACGCCGATTCCGCGCATTTCAGCCGGGTGTTCAAAAACCACGAGAACATGAGCCCCTACGAATACAGAGAAAAATACGCGCAGGCCTGAAAGCCTGCGCGTTCCCGTTTTCCATGCCGCTACATGACCAGGATCTGCTTGCCGAATTCCAGATGCCGCATCATCGTTTCCCCGGCTCCGGCCGCGTTGCCGTTCCGGATATGCTCGAAAACGGACACGTGATCCTCATACGAAACCTGCATGCGATTGCGGTCTTTGCGCATCACGTTCAGGGCGATGCGGAAGAGCTGATTCTGCAGGCGGTCAATCGCATGGATCATCTCCAGATTTTCATGAAAACGGGCAAGCAGCAGATGGAACTCCAGATCCGCTCTGGTGAACGCTTCGTAATCGAATTTCCGCATATGAAACTTCTGCTCGTCCAGATTGGCTTGCACCCTTTCGATTTGCTCGCCCGTCAGAATGCAGGCGGACAATTTGCGGACGATATGGGTTTCAATGGCCATGCGGAAATCGTAAAGATCAACGGCGCGCTGGAGCGAGATTTCAAGAAGCTGGATGCCTTTGTTCGGCGTGTACTGGACAAGGCCTTCCGCATCCAGACGTTCCAGGGCGGCCCGGATCGGCGTCCGGCTCATCTGAAGCAGTTCCACCAGGTGGCGTTCGGTCAGCGTTTCGCCGGATTGAAATTTGCCTTCCCGTATCAGTTGCTTCAATTGCAGATAAGCTTTTTCTTTCAGGGTTGCTGCCATCCGCAATTCTCCCTCCCCTTGTCAAGATCAAATAGACCACAGATCGGAGCACGATGTCAACCTGACTTGAATTCAAATTGTATACATCTTGTATTTAATATGAATTCATGTTATCGTGGTTTTGGAAGTTGCATCGACGCATCCGATCTTGAAGGAGGTTACGCATCATGACGGCAAGCATCGCGTTGATTGGAGCAGGCGGAAAAATGGGCTGCCGCATCACCGACAACCTGAAGCATTATGCGCATCCCGTCTATTACGTCGAAATCAGCGAGCGCGGCGTGGAAAACCTGGCTGAGCGGGGACTTGCGCCGACGGCGCAGGAGGCCGCCGTTCCCCTTGCGGACGTCATTATTCTGGCGGTTCCCGACGTCGCGATTGAAAGCGTATCCAAGTCCATCGTCCCCATGATGAAAAGCGGCGCCATGCTGATGCTGCTCGATCCGGCCGCCGCCTATTCGGGCAAACTGCCGGAGCGGGCGGATGTCACCTATTTCGTCACGCACCCGTGCCACCCGCCCGTGTTCAATGACGAGACGGGAGACGCGCGGCGCGATTATTTCGGCGGAGTGAAAGCGAAACAGGCGATCGTGTGCGCCCTGATGCAAGGGCCCGAATCCGACTATGAACGGGGCGAGCAAATCGCCAGGACCATTTTCGCGCCGGTGATGCGCGCCCACCGGATCACGCTGGAACAGATGGCGATGCTGGAGCCGACGATGGCGGAGACGATCGGCGCGATGCTGATCGTATTTAGCGGAGAAGTGCTGGAGGAAGCGGTGCGGCGCGGGGTGCCCCGTGAAGCGGCGAGAGATTTCATGCCGGGCCACCTCAACATCTCGCTCGCGATCGTGTTCGGCGAAGCCGGCAATCCGTTCTCGGACGCGTGCCAAATCGCGATCGAGTACGGCAAAAAAGCCGTCATCCGGGACGATTGGCGCTCCCTGTTCGAACCGGACAATGTCCGCGGGCAGATCGACATCATGCTTCATCCGGAGAAGCTCGGGAAGCTGGCGCGCTGAGCGCGGCCGGCCCGGAGGTGACAAGATGAACCGTCAAGTCTTGCGATCGGGCGACTGGCAGGTGGAATGGGAGGACGGCGGACTGCGCCGCCTGATGTGGAGCGGCGTGGAAATCGCCAGCGGCCTGTACGCGGCCGTCCGCGACAGGGACTGGGGCACCGTCCCGCCCCGGATCGGCGAAACGGTTCTCACGGAGACGGAGGAAATGCTTGAGTTCCGCTTTGCCTGCGAGCATGTGAGGGACGACATTGACTTCATGTGGCGCGGGACGGTTGTCCTGGCTCCCCGCCGGCTGCGCTTCGAGTTTGACGGCATAGCCCGCTCATCGTTCCTTCGCAACCGGATCGGGATATGCGTCCTGCATTCGATGGCGTTCGCCGGGAAGGCGGTGCGCGCGGAGACGGAGTCGGGCACGGTGAGCGGACATTTTCCCGAGGCGATCTCTCCCCATCAGCCTTTCATGGACATCAAAGCGATGGCATACGAGCCCGTCCCCGGTCTCGCCGTTCGCATGGCGTTCGGCGGGGACCTTTTTGAGATGGAAGATCAGCGCAACTGGACGGACGCTTCTTACAAAACCTATTGCACGCCGCTCCGGCTGCCGTTTCCGGTGAAGGTGGAGGCCGGGGAGCGCATCCGGCAGACCGTGGACATTGTGATTGACCCCGCATCCGACATCCAGCCGGCGCAGCCGGCGGCGCACGGCCGTCCGCTCGCATTGACCGGCGAAACCGTCGGCAGGCTGCCGGAAATCGGCTTTTGCTTGCCGAAGGCCCGCCAACCGATACGGAGCTGGCCCGGTTGAGGGAGGCTAAACCTTCCCATCTCCGCCTTGTGCTCGACTTGACCGATCCCCGTTGGGATACGCGCTTTCGGGATGCCGTTCGCGCGGCGAACCGGCTGGATTGCGGGATCGAGCTGGAATTGCTGGCAGGCGACGGGCAATCGCTCGATGATCTGTTCCGGCTGGCGGCGGATCGAAAGATTCCGGTCCGGCGATTGATGCCGTTCCGGTCCGGAACGTTTGATTCGGAACATTCCTTGCTTGCCGCGTGCCGGGAACGGGCCGCAAAGCTCGGGCTTCCCTTGGGAATCGGCGGCGGAACCCGCGGCCATTACGCGGAATTCAACCGGGCGAAGCTGCCTTTGTCCCTGATGGATTTCGGTTCCTATGCGATCACCCCGCAATTCCACGCCTTCGATGACCGCTCGGTCATGGAGACGCTGCGCGCGCAACCGGTGACCGCGGCGGATGCGAGAGCGAAAACGGGCAAACCGCTGTACCTGGGGCCGATTACCCTGAAGCCGCGCCTGAATCCCGTTGCGACAAGCGGAAAGCCTGTCACCGTAGAAGAACAGCGGGACGACAGGCTGGACAGCCCGTTTTGCGCCGCATGGACCCTCGGGAGCTTGGCCGCCCTCGCCATCCCCGGCGTGGAAGGCATCACCTGTTTTGAAACCCACGGTCCGTTGGGACTGGCGGACGGCGACCGCGTCAGGCCCGCGCATGACGTATTCAAAGCGGTTGCCGACTTTCGCGGCGCCGACATCTTCCGTATAGAAGGAGTCCCCGAATCCGCGGCTGCCCTGGGGTTGAAACGCAACAACCGGAGAAGAATTTTGCTGGCCAACCTGACAGCCGACCCGCTTGAGCTGACGCTCGTTCCGGACGCCGATTTCCCCGGCCCGCTCGACGTTTCGTCCAAAGCGTGCCAATCTCCGGGCAGCCGGATCGTATCCAGCCGGAACGGACTCGAAGTCGTGCTCACCCCCTATGATGTTGCGATGGTCGATTTGGTTTGAGGTTGTCGACAGACTGACGCGCAGGCTTGAAGCCATTTCATTCGTTATCCCGTCCACACCGCTTCCGGCAGATCGAGCAGCGTGCGCCGCAAGGCCCGCCACGCCGCCTCGAGCACCCGCTGGAGCCGCCACGCCGCGCCTCCGGCGGCCATGACGACGATGCCGTGGCGCCAGGTGCGGGAGGCGCCGGCGACGCATCCGCCGGGCACGGCCGCGGCCGCGCGTTCGGCCGCTTCGCGCGCCGCGTCGAGGTGGGAGCCGTCCACCCTGTCGGAGAAGCAATACAGCATGCCGATGTGCGTGCAGTCTTCCCAGGCGCCCGGCGCGGCGATCCGCTGGTTCGCCGGTTCGATGAGCTGCCGGCTGCGGAAGATCGGCTCTCCGCCGTAACGGACGGTCAGCGCCGCATCGTACTGGCGGAATGCGAACTTCTCGCCGCGCCCGGCGCGGCCCGGGCAGATGATGTCGGCCGACAGCCAGACGGCGCCCGGCGCGAGGTCGACCTCGGTGCGCGCGGCCAGCTCGGCGTCCCGGTACAGCATGAGCGGCTCCATCATCGACTGGACGCACGCCCCTTCCCGCAGCGTGAATCGCTGCGTCAGCGCCGCGCCGCGGCCGGGCGCGGACGGATGGATGCGCGTATGCCCCTGGTTCGTCAGATAGACGCGCGCGTCCTTCTCCGCCGTCCACGCCAGCTCGTAGCGGTCGCCGGCGAGCATGCCGGGGGACGCGTCCATGACGATGACGGCCAGCTCGCGCGGGCGGTCGAACGCCTTCGCGATTTTGAGCGGCGCGGTGTGCATCTTCGAGACGAGGACGGTGCGGCCGCCGCGGACGGCGAAGGCGGCTTCGAGGCGCGCCCGTCCGGAGGCCGGCGCCGCATGCGGTCCGACCGGAGCAATCGCGCGCGCCGGTCCGGCGGAAGGTTCCGCCTGCGGCAGCCTGTCTGCCGATGCGGCATGCGTCCCGACGTCGGGCCCTGAATGCCCGTCAGCCAACGCGGCATTCGCCTCGGCTCCGGGCCCCGCGTGCGGCCGCCTTGCGCCCGCCGCGCCGTTAATGCGTGTGCTGGACGCCGCGGGCATGCTGAAGCTCATGTTCCAGCCAATGGACAATCGTATCGAGCCCGTCGCCGCCTTGCAGCAGATTGGTGAACACGTACGGCCGGTCGCCCCGCATCCGGATCGTGTCCTCCTCCATCACCTTGAGGCTCGCGCCAACATGCTCCGCAAGATCGATCTTGTTGATGACGAGCAGATCGGAACGCATGATGCCCGGCCCCCCCTTGCGCGGGATCTTCTCGCCCTGCGCCACGTCGATGATGTAGATGAACCGGTCCGCCAGCTCCGGGCTGAACGCCGCCGCCAGATTGTCGCCCCCGCTTTCGATCAGAATGAAATCGAGGTCCGGGAACCGGTCTTGCAAATCCTCGATCGCCTCGAAGTTCATCGAAGCGTCCTCCCTTATGGCCGTGTGCGGGCAGCCGCCCGTCTCGATGCCGATGATCCGTTCCTCCGGCAGGCAGCCGGTCTTCACGAGGATGCGCGCGTCTTCCGCCGTGTAAATGTCGTTCGTGATGACCGCGATGCTGTAGCGGTCCCGCATCGCCTTCGCGATTTTTTCCACGAGCGCCGTCTTGCCGGAACCGACCGGCCCGCCGATGCCGATCCGGATCGGACGGTCCGCCGGAACCGCCGGCGTTTCCCAATCATGATGGTGATGATGTCCGTGTCCTTGACACATGTGAATCCCTTCCTCTCTCGTAATGGTCTCGAAATGGTAATCTTGGGCCGCTACGACATGAACAGCCGGGAATACAGCGTCTCGTGGCGCATCGCCATCAGCTCCGCGAGCGGCGCGTTGCCGTACGCATTCTCCGGGTCGAGCCGCCTGGCGAGCTCCCACCCTTCGGCGACAAGCGGAATGAGCCGGGCGATGAGCGCCTGCCCCTCCGTCTGCCCGATCGCCATGAGCCGCAGCGCGCTGTTCACGCACGTAACGACGTTGCCGTAGAGCAGCCCCTGCACCGCCTGATGGAGCGGAAAGCCGAGGGCGCTGCACAGGAAGCCGAAGACGAGCGGATGCGTGGCGAGGCACCGGCCGCTTCGGAAAGCTTCTTCGAGCGGCGACAAATCGAGCCCGGGATGAACGCTGACCGCGAGCCGGAGCAGCCGGCGTCCCATCTTCTCGGCCGCCGCCCGCGATTCGGACGCCGCGCGCTGAAGATGCACAAGCCGCTCGATGCGCCACGCCCGCTCCCAGATGCCGGCCTGCGGGCCGTCCCGGCGCGGATCGCCTGCCCGCGCATTGCCGTCTCGCGCGCATTCATAGACCGCCTTCACAACCATCGCGTCGAGCGTTGCCCAGCTCTGGAGCAGCATCGTCTCCGCGTAACCCGCAAGATCGGCCGCCGTTCGGATCCGGCCCTCCTGCACCATCGTCTCCAGCCCGAACGAGTGCGAAAACCCGCCGACCGGCAGCGCGGAATCGAGCAATTGCTGCAGCATCAACCACGACACATCGGCTTCGTCCCGCGCCGGCGCGGGCGCCGGTCCCGCTCCATCGGCCGCCGGACCACCCGGCGATTCCCGAGCTCCCGCCACAGGCAACCCCTCCTTTGCCGCCTCAGAACAGGAAATACCGCTGCGCCATCGGCAGCACGGCCGCCGGCTCGCACGTGCACGGCTCGCCGTCGACGGTCACCTTGTACGTCTCGGGGTCGACCTCGATGCGCGGTGTCGCGTCGTTCAGCACCATGTCCTTCTTGCCGATGTTCCGGCAATTCCGCACGGGCTCGATCCGCTTCTTCAGGCCGAGCTTTTCCGCGATGCCTTGCGCATAGGCCGCCTGCGAGACGAACGTGATCGAAGTCGCGGCCCGCGCCCTGCCGAACGCGGCGAACATCGGCCGGCCGAACACCGGCTGCGGCGTCGGAATCGACGCGTTCGGGTCGCCCATCTGCGCCCAGGCGATCGCGCCGCCCTTCAGCACGAGATCCGGCTTCACGCCGAAGAACATCGGGTTCCAGAGGACGAGATCGGCGAACTTGCCCGGCTCGACGGAACCGACCAGATGCGCGATGCCGTGCGTGATCGCCGGGTTGATCGTATATTTCGCGATGTAGCGCCGGATGCGGAAATTGTCGCTCGCCCGGTCCGGAGCAAGCGGTCCGCGCTGGCGTTTCATTTTGTCCGCGGTCTGCCAGGTGCGAAGGATCACTTCCCCGACCCGCCCCATCGCCTGGGAATCGGAGCTGATCATGCTGAACACGCCGAGGTCGTGAAGGATGTCCTCCGCGGCGATTGTCTCCGGGCGGATGCGCGAATCGGCGAAGGCGACGTCTTCGGGGATGCGGCTGTCGAGATGGTGGCAGACCATCAGCATGTCGAGGTGCTCGTCGATCGTGTTCACCGTGTACGGGCGAGTCGGGTTCGTCGACGACGGCAGCACGTTCGGGTAAGCCGCCGCGCGGATGATGTCCGGCGCGTGGCCGCCGCCCGCGCCTTCCGTATGGTAGGTGTGGATCGTCCGGCCGGCGATCGCGGCCAGCGTGTCCTCCACGAAGCCCGACTCGTTCAGCGTGTCGGTATGGATCGCGACCTGCACATCGAACTGGTCCGCCGCGCGCAGGCACGCGTCGATCGCCGCCGGCGTCGTGCCCCAGTCCTCGTGCAGCTTGAGCCCGATCGCGCCCGCTTCAATCTGCTCGACGAGCAGCTCGATGAACGACGCGTTGCCCTTGCCGGTGAAGCCGAGATTCATCGGGAACGCCTCGGCCGCCTCCAGCATGCGGGCGATGTGCCAGGCGCCCGGGGTGCACGTCGTCGCGTTCGTGCCGGTCGCCGGTCCGGTGCCGCCGCCGATCATCGTCGTGATGCCGGAGGCGAGCGCCGTCTCGATCTGCTGCGGACTGATGAAATGAACGTGCGTGTCGATGCCGCCCGCGGTGACGATTTTCCCCTCGCCCGCGATCACCTCGGTGGAGGCGCCGACGATCAGGTTCGGATCGACGCCGTCCATCAGATCGGGATTGCCCCCCTTGCCGATGCCGACGATGATTCCGTCCTTGATGCCGATGTCGGCTTTCACGACGCCCCAGTGGTCGATGATGACGGCGTTCGTAATGATCGTGTCGAGCACGCCGTCGTCGCGCCGCGCCCGGCTCGACTGCCCCATGCCGTCGCGGATTACTTTTCCGCCGCCGAACTTGCATTCGTCGCCGTACACGGTGAAATCCCGCTCGATCCCGGCCCACAGTTCCGTGTCCGCCAGCCGGATCGCGTCGCCCGTCGTCGGGCCGAACATGCCGGCATAGCTCTTGCGGTCCATCCGGCTCATCGCGGCCCCTCCTTCCATGCTTCAAGCCGCTTGCGCGCTTCGTCCGTGACGGCGCCGGGCGCGGCCTCGCCCCGCGTCAGCCCGTTCAGCCCGTGGACGATGCGGGCGCCGCCGATCGCGGTCAGGACGACCGGCTTCTCCTCGCCCGGCTCGAACCGGACCGCCGTCCCGGCCGGGATGTCGAGCCGCATCCCGAACGCCGCCTCGCGGTCGAAGACGAGGGCGCGGTTCACTTCGAAGAAATGAAAGTGCGATCCGACCTGCACGGGGCGGTCGCCCGTGTTGACGACGATCAGCTCCCTGCGCGGTCTGCCGGCGTTCAGCTCGATCTCGCCTTCCGCCGTCCGGTATTCGCCTGGAATCATGTACGGTATCTCTCCTTCCCGCATGTGCCGGTTATTTTTTTCAGCGGCCGGCTGTTTACGCGATCGGATGGTGCACGGTGACCAGCTTGGTGCCGTCCGGGAACGTCGCCTCGACCTGCACTTCCTGAATCATTTCCGGCACCCCTTCCATCACCTGGTCCCGACGAAGGATGGTGGCGCCGTACGCCATCAGCTCGGCGACTGTCTTGCCGTCGCGCGCGCCTTCAAGAATTTCGGACGTGATGAGCGCCACGCTCTCCGGATAGTTCAGCTTGACGCCGCGCGCAAGCCTTCGCCTCGCCAGATCGGCGGCCACGCTGATCATGAGCCGCTCCTTCTCTCTTTCCGTCAGCAGCATGCGTACATCTCTCCCTGCCATCCATCTTAATGTTCGGTTTTATAACATGATTATAACGTGTATTCACGTTATTGGCAATTTAATGTTAGGTTTTATTACACAAATTTATGAAGAGATTTTGGTTCTTGAATTTGGAAAAGCAATCATGGTAAGTTCGAAATGATTGCTGCTATAAGGAGAGATGCGCGTGAGTGAACAAGGAATTCGCCGCCTGACGGCTCAAGACATGGATGACAGCTTCAAACTGTCCTCGTTTGCGTTTCAATACAGCCTGACCCCGGAGATTCTGGAAAAGCGCCTCAAGTCGCTGAAGCCGGCGAACAACTGGGGGTATTTCATCGACGGAAAGCTGGCGGCCAAAGCCACCGTTCTCCCGATGCGGTTCTGGCTGAACGGCCGCCTCGTCCCGATGGGCGGCATCGCGGGCGTCGCCTCGTGGCCGGAATACCGCAGGCAGGGGCTTATCCGGAAGCTTCTGCTGCACGTTCTTGGCGTAATGCGCGACGAAGGCGTGACCGTTTCGTTTCTGCACCCGTTCTCGATCCCGTTTTACCGCAAATTCGGATGGGAAGTCGTCGCGGACTCCGTCGTACTGGAACTGCCGCCGGCAAAATGCGGCGGATTTCCGATGCGGGGCGGCATGCGGCGGATCGAACGGCCCCTGGAGGAGATGGAACTGCTCAGGCGGCTGTACGGGCGGTATGCCGCGCGGTTCAACACGATGAACGACCGCGACGCGGTATGGTGGGAAACGCGGGTGCTCACGGGCGAGCGCTATTGCTTCATTTACGAGGATGAAGCCGGCGAGCCGCAAGGGTATATGCTGCTCACGGTGAGGGACCGGCTCATGAACATCGCGGAGTGGGTGTACTTGAACCGCGAAGCGCGGGAGGGCATGCTCGCTTTCATCGTCAATCACGACTCGATGGCGGACAAGGTGCAAATGAAACGTTCGGCGAACGAACGTCTGCCTTTTCTCCTGAACGATCCCCGGATCACGCAGACGCGGATGCCGCACGTCATGGGCCGCATCGTGGATGTCCGCGGTTTCGCCGGGGAGTACGCGTTCCGGCCGGCGGGCGCGCCGACCCGCGTCCGGCTGCGCATAACGGACGAGGCGGCGCCCTGGAACGACGGCGAGTTCGTGCTCAGCGTCGACGCGGACGGACGCGGAAGCCTGGAGCCGGCATCCGCCGGCGATGCGGATGTTCCGGCGCTCGCGTGCCATATCCGCGCGCTGTCGGCGGCGCTCCTCGGCGACCTGCGTCCGGCATGGCTGTACGAGGACGGCTTGTTCACCGGCGACGCGGCGGCCGCGGAGGCGCTTGAAGCGCGCGTTCCGGCGACGCCGACGAATCTGATGGATTTCTTCTGAAAAGAGGCGGGGCGCTGACGCCCCGTTTTGTTTGTTGCCGCGCGCCGACCGGCCGAATCCGGCGGATTTCCCCGCCAAGTTGGCCGATCCCCGTCCGGGCGAATTCGCCATATCCCGCATATCCGCCCCTCCCGTCCTGCTGGTCAAGGCATCGGCGGATATGCTACACTAAAAAAGATAGTCCCGGCGTTCGCACGGAATCGCGGAACGGAACGCCTCCAGAATCGGAAAGGGGAAATCGCAGGTGACCACGACCACAGCACGAAAAATGAGATCCGACATGATCAAGCGCGGCTTCGACCGCGCGCCGCACCGCAGCTTGCTGCGCGCCGCGGGAGTCAGAGAAGAAGACTTTGACAAGCCGTTCATCGCGGTCTGCAATTCTTACATCGACATCATTCCGGGCCACGTCCATCTGCAGGAATTCGGCAAGCTGGTCAAGGAAGCGATCCGCGAAGCCGGCGGCGTTCCGTTCGAGTTCAACACGATCGGCGTCGACGACGGCATCGCGATGGGCCATATCGGCATGCGCTATTCCCTCGCGAGCCGGGAGCTGATCGCCGACTCGGTCGAGACGGTCGTGAACGCCCACTGGTTCGACGGCATGGTATGCATCCCGAACTGCGACAAAATTACGCCGGGCATGATGATGGCGGCGCTGCGCATCAACATCCCGACGATCTTCGTGAGCGGCGGTCCGATGAAAGCCGGCAAGACGTCCGACGGCCGGTCGATCTCGCTGTCGAGCGTGTTCGAGGGCGTCGGCGCCTACCAGTCGGGCAAAATCGACGAAAAAGGCCTGCGGGAACTCGAGCTGTACGGCTGCCCGTCCTGCGGCTCCTGCTCCGGCATGTTCACCGCGAACTCGATGAACTGCCTCGCCGAAGCGCTCGGCCTCGCGCTGCCGGGCAACGGCACGATCCTGGCCGTATCGCCGGAACGCCGCGAGTTCGTGAAGCAATCGGCGCGCCAGCTCATGGAGCTGATCAAACGCGACATCAAGCCGCGCGACATCGTCACCGAAACCGCGATCGACAACGCGTTCGCGCTCGACATGGCGATGGGCGGCTCGACGAACACCGTGCTGCACACGCTGGCGATCGCGCGCGAAGCGGGCATCGACTACCCGATCTCGCGCATCAACGAAGTGGCGGAGCGCGTGCCGCATCTCGCCAAGATCGCGCCCGCGTCGGATTACCATATCGAAGACGTGCACGAAGCCGGCGGCGTGTCGGCCATCCTGAACGAGCTGTTAAAAAAGCCCGGCGCGATCAACGGCGAAACCTTGACCGTCACCGGCAAGACGCTCCGCGAGAACGTCGAAGGCCGCGAGATCAGGAACAAGGACGTCATCCGTCCGCTGGACAATCCCCACAGCGAGCGCGGCGGCCTCGCCATCCTGTTCGGCAACCTGGCGCCGGAAGGCGCGGTCATCAAGGTCGGCGCGGTCGACAAGTCGGTCGGCGGCTACCACAAAGGCCCGGCCATCTGCTTCGACTCGCAGGATGAAGCGCTCGCGGGCATCGCGTCCGGCAAGGTGAAGGAAGGCCACGTCGTCATCATCCGCTACGAAGGACCGAAAGGCGGTCCGGGCATGCCGGAGATGCTGGCCCCGACTTCGCAGATCGTCGGCATGGGCCTCGGCGCCAAGGTCGGGCTCGTGACGGACGGCCGGTTCTCCGGCGCGTCCCGCGGCATCAGCATCGGCCATGTCTCGCCGGAAGCGGCGGAAGGCGGCCCGATCGCGTTCGTCCGGGACGGCGACATCATCGAGCTCGATCTGAACAACCGCACGATGAACGTGCTGATCAGCGACGAGGAGATGGAGAAGCGCCGCGCGGCATGGCCCGGCTTCAAGTCGAAGATTTCGGGCGGCTACCTCGCCCGGTACTCGCATCTCGTCACGAACGCCAGCATGGGCGCCGTGCTCAAGATCTGACCACGCAACACGCAAGCAGGGCTGTTCCAGAGATCCCGCAAAGCGCGGGATGCCGGAACAGCCCTATCTCGTTTCGCCGCAGATTACTGCTGCAGCGTCTTCCCGCCCGACAGGACGGCCGACGGCGCACCTTCGGCCGGCAGCGCCTCGTCGGCCGACCGCGCGCCCGCGGCGGCCGTCTCGAGCGCGCCGGCAGTCTCCGGACGGCCGGCCGCGCTGCCGTACCGCCGCAGAAACTCGGCCATCGACATCGCCATGACGCGCGGATAGAACTGCGCGTTCTTGTCCTTGAGCAGCATTCCGCCGTGCGGATGCAGCACCCGGATCAACAGCCGGAGATACCGGGTCGTAAAAAACCGGAACGCCCCTCTCGGCAGGTCGAGCACGCTGAACCCGAACGCCTCCGGACCGCGGTGGATCATGCTGATGCCGTACAACCCCTTGATTTCGCCAAGATTCTCCATGCTCTCCAGATGCCGCGCCAGCGCCGGCATCGCCTTCTCCGTCTCGCGCACCAGGAAGATCGCGACTTTCATGAGGGAGCGCGAATTTTCCAGCAATGCCTTCAGCTTCGCATTGTCGAAATGCAACTCGACGATCTTGTCGTTCGGCCGGATGACGGCGCCGTCGTTCAGCGCGAGCTCGCCGCCGCGGTACGGGCGGATGCGGTAATGAAACAGCGAGCCGTCGCCGATGTCGACGATCCGGAACAGCACGTTGAAGCAGCGCTCCCACGCCATCCAGCAGGCCGTCACCGTCCGCTTGAACCGGCCCGGCGGCCGCTCCGCCCTCTCGCGGGCGCGGTTTTTGTCCGTCACGGCGATCATCTCCCCGATCGTCACAAAACGATAGCCCTGCTCGCTTCCCCGCCGCAAATAGACTTCCAGCGCCTGCAGCATCTGTTCCGGCGCGTCTTCGTCCGCTCCGAACGTCCTGCCGCAGTCGTGGAGCAGCAGCACTTCGCCCGGGCGCAGTTTTTTCAGCATCCGCTCCGTCAGCCGCCCGGCGCCGACGCGCTTGCGCCAGTCGCCGAACATCGCCGACCACAGAATGATCTGCAGGTAGCCGAGATTGGCGAAATCGAACAGATTGACGATGCCCCACGGCGGACGATAGTAGACCGGCCTTACCCCCGTCGCCTGCTCGATGATTCCGCTCGTGCGGGCGATCTGTTTTTTCACCGTTCCGGGGGGCATGAGCCAATTCGTCTTGTGCACATAATTATGAATGCCGATGTCATGTCCTTCCTCCGCCATCCGCCTGAGCAGCTCGGGGTGCCGCTCGGCGTGGGCGCCGACCACGAAGAACGTCGCCTTCGCCCCGTATTTGCGCAGCAAATCGAGAAGGCGCGGCGTATAGACCGGATCCGGCCCGTCGTCGAACGTCAGCGCGATTTCCTCAAAGGCGCGTCCGCGCTTGAACACGCGAAATCCGAACGTCCGGCTGATGAATCCTGGAAGAAAAGCGTAGAACGTCAAAAAGTAGAATCCCCACAGCAGCACATTCTCCATGCGAACGTTTCCCCACCATCCCAAGCGAACGCCGCGCCGGAACCGCGTCGCCGGCGTCGTTTCATCTTGTTTATTGTATCACAACCGCCAAAAAAATAGGCGGTTTATCCAAAACTATAGTAAAATCAGATTGTCCGATGTTTTGGCGCCACTACCATTCCAAAGGGGAGTCGATATGCTCACGTTCTACAAGCGCTACTGGAGGACGGCGTTCGATATCGCGCTCATCGCGCTCACCGTATGGCTCATCATGTACGTCTTCAGCTTCCTGTACAAAATCGCCGCGCCCGTCTTCATGTCTTTCCTGATCTTCGCCTGCATCGAACCGCTCGCGAGAAGGCTGAACCGGATCGGCATCAAGAAGGCGGTCGCTTCCGCGATCAGCGTCCTGTTCTTCACGCTGGTCATCCTCGGCGCATTCATCGGCGCGGGCGTCCTGCTCACCTACGAAATCATGGATTTCGTCAACCGGCTGCCGGATTATCAGACGATCTTCACGAACGAAGCGACGTATTGGATCGCCTGGCTCCAGAGCCGGATCAATCTGCTGCCGGAAGGCATCGTGCAGCAATCGCAGAGCGTCATCGACTCGATCACGGGCTGGGGGCAGCGGATCGCGACGCAAATTCTGGTCGGATTCGCAGGTTTCCTTTCGTCCCTCAGCACCTTCGTGTTCAACTTCGGCATCGGCATCATTCTTGCGTATTTTCTGAGCATCGAGATCGAGACATGGAAGAAGCTCGCCCGGGAGAAAACGCCCAACACGTTCAAAACGGCGTTCTACTTCCTGAAAGACAACGTGCTCGCCGGCATCGGCGGATACCTGAAATCGCAGCTCATCCTCGTCTCGATCACCTTCGTGGTCATTCTGATCGCCTTGATGCTGCTCGGTGTGAACAACGCCTTCACGATCGCGGCGCTGTCGGCCATCGCGGACATCCTGCCGCTGCTCGGCGTCACGACCGTGTTCGGGCCGTGGATCATCTACCTGTTCATCGTCGGGCAGACGACGCTCGCGATCTGGCTGACCGTCATCCTCGGCGCCGTCCTGCTGACGCGCCAGATTCTCGAGCCGAAAATCACCGGCGGAACGCTCGGTGTCTCCGCCTACACGATGCTCGTCTGCATGCTTGTGTCCCTGTCGCTCTTCGGCGTGGCCGGCGTCATTCTGTCGCCGGTGCTCGTCATCCTGATCAAGCAGCTTCACGCGCAGGGCTACCTTCGCCGGTGGATCCGGCCGCCGCTCGACTACGACAACCCGCCGTCGGATCCGCCCGGAGGCGGCGGTTCGTCCGCCGGCCCGACGCCCGCGACCTGACCGGCCGAGCCGCCGGACAAACCGGAAAGCTCCGCCTCCGTTAGCGTACGGAAGCGGAGCTTTCTTCATGCGCCGCGAGGACATCCATCACTTGCCGGAACAATTCGGACGCCTGATGCGCGCTGTCCGGCGGACGGTTCAGCGCCACGACGGCCGCGGCGTAACGCGGCCGGCCGACCGGTCCGTAGCCCGCGAACCATTGATGATTGACCGGACGGCCGTCCTTCGCCGCCTGGGCCGTTCCGCTCTTGCCCGCGAGCGGCCATGCCGCGTTCCGCATGCTTCGGCCCGTCCCTTCCCGGACGACCGCCTCCATGCCGCGCAGCAGGAAGGCGGCCGCGCGCGGCGACACCCGCCCGAACCGGGACGGCGATTCGGCGGGCCCGAACGCGGCCATCCGGCTGCCGGAGGCGTAGCGGATCTCCGCCACGATGCGGGGCGCGGGCACCCGGCCGCCGTGCAGCAGGGCGACGACGGCGGCGGCCGCCTGCAGCGGCGAGGCGGCCGCATCCCGCTGGCCGATGGCGGTCTGGACGATCAGACCGCCGTCATGCGCGGGCGGCTGGCCGGCGAACACGCGGCCGCTCTCCTCTTCGGGCAGCGGCCGGACGGCGCCGTCAGCCCCCGGCCAGCGGACCGGGCGGATGAGCGGCCGGCCGAAGCCGAGCCGGTCGGCCGCCGCCGCGAGCTGCTCCGGCGCGAGCCGCTCGGCGATCTGCGCGAACGCGACGTTGCACGACTGGGCGAACGCCTCTTCCAGCGTCAGCACGCCGTGGCCGCCTTCTTTCCAGCAGGAGAGTCCGTAGCGTTCGTATTCGCCGTCGCAGCGAAAGCGCTCCCCGGAATGCACAACGCCGGCATCGAGCGCCGCCGCCAGCGTGACGACCTTGAAGATCGAGCCCGGCGCGGCGGCGCGGAGCGCGTTGTTCTCCGTGCCGGAGAGGCCCGGCGCGATCCGCAGCGGATCGTAGGCCGGCCGGGAGACCATCGCCGTAATGTCGCCGGTCGCCGCGTCCAGCACGACGATCGCCCCTTCCTTGAGGCCCGCCCGGTCCGCCAGCGCGGACAGCTCCCGCTGCAGCCGGCCGTCCAGCGTCGTCCGGACGGTCAGCGGAAAGTAGCCGCTTCCCGCCCGCACGATCCGCAGCGCGCCCGGCAGCGGCCCGCCGCCCGCGTTCCGCCTGCGTTGGGCGACGACCGGTCCCGGTCCGCGCAGCAGCTTCTCCAGCGAACGCTCGAGTCCCATCCCGCCGATCTTCGCGTTCAGCGGCATTACGCCCCTTGCCGCCTCCTCCGCGTACAGCCCGGCGAGCAGCCCGGGATTTTCGCTGACGTAGCCGACGACATGCTGCGCCCCCAGGACGGACGAATCCCGCGGCGTGTAAGGCAGCACATGAACGCCGGCAAGTCCCGCTTCTTCCGCCGCGCTTGCCGCCGGCCCCCGAAGCGGAAGCGGCGCCCGGCCCTCCGGATCCATGAGAAACGCCGGCTCCGCAAGACCGTCCAGCCAGCCGCGCAGCTCGTCCTTACGGATGCCGACCGCTTCCGCCAGCATCTCGTATTGCGCGTCGCTTCCGCGCGGCCCGCTCACCGGAAACGCGGCGAGGGCGGCGTGCGGCAGGCCGACCAGCGACAGGCCGGTCCGGTCGACGATGCGCCCGCGTCCTGTATCGGCGACCAGCCGGTCGAACCGGCTTTCCACGGCCCGTTCGGTCAAGTCCGCGGCGGCGGGCACCACCCCCGGCAGCACCTGCAGCCACGCCAGCCTGCCGATGCAGACCGCGGCCGCAACCGTCGCGGCGACGCCGATCAGGCCGATCCGGCGAATGCGGCGCCCGGTCCGATCTTCCATAAAACCCCCGCCTCCTTCCACTCGCCAGTGTTGCCCTCCGGCGCGCTCCCTATCCCCGGCGCAACCCGCGCATGAAAAAACCGGCTCCGCGCACACGTGCGCGAAACCGGCCATGCGGATCGTATGAATTTTTTATGAATTGCCGCCCTGATCCTTCAGGTCGTCCGTCCGGAAGTGGGAAAGCGTCTCTTTCAAATGATTGGACACCTTCTCGAGCTCGCCCGAAAGCACGACCAGATTCTCGCTGATGTTGAGCTGCTCGTTGCTGAGCGAGGCCACTTCCTCGCTGGTCGCCGACGATTGCTGCGCCACCGCGCTGACGTTGCTCATCGCTTCGGAGAGCACGCTCTGCGTCTGGCCGAGCTGGGCGACCGACTCGTTCACCGTCTCGAGATGCGTCGTGAAGGCGTTCATCTGCGCCTGGACGGACAGGAAAATCTGATTCGCTTCCTTGACCGAGTCGATCTGCTCCTGGAAGATCGGATACGCTTCGCTCAACACGGCGACCGTGGCCTCGATCTCGCTTTGGATCGACTCCGTGATCGAGGCGACGACGTCGATCGACTCGCGGGACTGGTCGGCAAGCTTGCGGATCTCGTCCGCGACGACCATGAAGCCTTTGCCCGCGGCGCCGGCCCGCGCCGCTTCGATCGTCGCGTTGAGCGACAGGATGTTCGTCTGCTTCGTGATATTGTTGAGCACGTCGAGAATTTGCCGGATCGACCGCGTGCTCTCTTTCAGCCGGTCGACCTTCTCGACCATGTTGCGCGTCATTTCCTCGGTCATGCCGGTCTTCTCGATGAGCGAAGCCATATAGCGCGTGCCCTGCTCGCTCGCCCGCTCGACCTCGTCGGCCGACGAGGCCATCTGATCGCGCGCTTCGTTGACCTCCTGCATCTTTGCGCCCATCCGCTCCGTCAGCTCGCTGCCGCGCTCCGCCTCGACCGCGAGGCTCGTGGCGCCGTTCGCGATCTCTTCGGTGGCGACGGCGATTTCCTTGGCGGAGAGCGCCGTCTTGCGCGACGCTTCCGACAGATTTTCCGCGGTTTGCAGCACCTGCGCCGCCGACTCGTTCGTCCGGTTGACCAGCGCCGTGATCTGCTCCATCATCTGGTTGAAGCTGAGCGCGAGCTGGCCGATCTCGTCCTTTTTCCTGATGTTCGAACGGACGGTCAGATTGCCCTTCTCCCCTTCGTTCATCAGGTTGCGCAGCTTGGCCAGCGGCATCGCGATCATCCAGACGACGAGCAGGCCGATGCCCGCGGCGAGCAGCTCCGCGATGCCGAGTATGCCGAACATCACGTTGCGGATGACGCCGGCGTCCTTGACCAGTTCGCCGACCGGCAGCGTGCCGACCAGCGTCCAGCCGGTCATGAGCGTCTGATACGGCGCCAGAACCGTCGCGCCGTCCAACTCGGCGATGACGGCTTCCGCCTGTTTCGCCTCGCTGAGGGAAAGGTCCATTTTCTGACCGATCTCATCATCGGCGCTGAACAGGATCGTGCCGTCGGAATCGATAATGCGGATCTTGCTGCCTTCGCCGAGGGATACGTTGGCGAACTGCTCCATGACCACCTCATAGTCGAATTCCAGCACCAGCAGGTACATCGGCTCGTTGGTCGCCGTGGAGCGGATCATCTTGGCGAGGCCGAACGACGCTTTGTTCAGGCTGCCGCTGAGACCGCCCTTCAGCGTCGGAATCCAGTACCCGACTCCGTCCAGCTCGACCGCCCGCTTGTACCAGTCCGATTCGACCGCCGTCTGGACGTCGATCCGGCTCGACGCGCTCAGGATGGCGCTCAGCTTGTCCTTCAGCGGAAGCAGCGCGCCGCCGACGACATACCGGCTGTTGCCGAACAGGAAGTTGTTGAAGCTCGTCTCGATTCCCTGCACGTGCTGGTAACGCTCGAAGTCGGACATATTCGTGGCGTAGGCCAGCTCCCGGGAATTGGTCTGGATCGTCTGGTCAAGAACGACGGACATGGCCAGGTTCTCCATGCTGGCGAGCTGAAGGTCCAGCTTGCCCGCCGTCTGGGAGATCGCCGTCTTCGTCGTGTCCGTCACCTTTTTCTCGATGATGTCCTTCGCCGTCTCGTACGAGAACAGCCCTACCGCCAAGACGCAGACGAGCGTGCTGAGAAAAATGATGGCGAACAGCTTCACGCCCACGGAACGGGTTAACCTTACCTTGTTCAGGCTGACGCCGAATTTCGATACAGCGCCGGTCACCCGACCGATATCGGCCGCATTCCGGCTATCCGTTGGTGCATCGGATGCGGCACTCTGATCCTTCCGTTCCTTCGGTTTCAACGTCCATTTCATGATGTCCACCACCCATATCGCATTAGTGTTGCGTTACCGCTTTCATTGTTTTCGCTATCATGCGCTCGACTTGTTGCTTCCGGAGCACCACCAACGGACTGGTCCCGCCGCCTCCTCTCTGTATGCCGGTTCTGCCATCTCCGGCGCATCGTACGGCTTCCTTATGTATGCAAGAACATATATATACTTCTATATCGGAAGAATCGGCTTGCTTCGTTAGTCCCGGCTGGCAAAAAAATCCGGGCCGCCAAGCCCGGATTTAAGTCCGACCGTCTTCCGCCGCTCACGCGCCGTAGGTCCGCTTGCGCATCAGATCCATCGGCCGGACCGGCTGCTCCGCGCGGACCCGCACGCGCTGCAGCGGATGGCGGGCGACGTCGATCGAAGCGCCGGACTCGTCTTCGAGCTTCCCCAGCGTCTGGCGGAACAGCCGGCCGCCCGGACCGAAAAATTCGACCTCCTGCCCCGGTCGGAACGGGCTTCGCTGTTCGACGACCGCGATTCCGGTTCGCTCGTCATAGTCCAGAACGACGCCCGCGAAATCGTACGGCGCGCCCTTCGGCTCCGGACCGTAAATGTGATCGTCCGCGTCCGGCTCGCCGAAGAAGAAGCCGGTCGTCAGCGGCCGGTTCGCCGCCTTGTGGATCTCCTCCAGCCATTCCGGCTTCAGCCGGTAGCCGGCGGGATCGGCGAAATACGCGTCGATGGCCTGGCGGTAGACACCGGTGATCGTCGCCGCGTAATGGAGGCTTTTCATTCGCCCTTCGATCTTGAAGCTGTCGACGCCGGCCTCGATGAGTTTCGGCAAATGCGCGATCATGCACAGATCCTTGGACCCCATCGTGAACCGGTCGCCTTCGCCGGTAAGGACCGGCGCCTCTTCGCCGAAATACAGGTCGTACTGCCAGCGGCAGGACTGGCAGCAGCCGCCGCGATTCGAATCCCGGTCGGTAAAATGGTTCGAAAGCACGCAACGGCCGCTGAACGACGAGCACATCGCGCCGTGGATGAACACTTCCAGCTCGATGTCGACGCGCCGCTTGATCTCCAGAATTTCTTCGAGGCTCGTCTCCCGGGCCAGCACGACGCGCGGCAACCCTTCTTCCTTCCAGAACTGTACGGTGCGCCAGTTCAGCGCCGACTGCTGCGTGCTGAGATGGACCTCGAGGCCGGGCGCGGCGCGCAGCGCGGTCTCGATGACGACCGGATCGGCGGCGATGATCGCCGCGACGCCCGCTTCCTCGAGCCCGCTCAAATATTCCTCCAGCCCGTCCAGATCCTCGTCATGCGCGTAGATGTTGACCGCGCAGAACACCTTGGCGCCGTAGCCCCGCGCGAACTCGACGCCTTCTTTCATCTCTTCGAGGGTGAAGTTGTCGGCGTTCGAGCGCAGCCCGTACTTTTGGCCGCCGATATAGACCGCATCCGCGCCGTAATGGACGGCGAACTTGAGCTTCTCCAGACTTCCGGCCGGCGCCAAAAGCTCCGGCTCCCGGACTTTCGCCGTCACAGTCGGCTTTTGACCGTCCGCCTCCGCCAGCGGCTCCGGCTCCCGGACTTTCGCCGTCACAGTCGGCTTTTGACCGTCCGCCTCCGCCAGCGGCTCCGGCTCCCGGACTTTCGCCATCGCCGGCGATTCCGGACGCTCAAGCCGGACTCTCTTGCCCGTGGCGGCCGGCATCGTCATTCCGGCCATCAGCGCCGCCTCCTTGTTCCAAATGCTAGTAAACCTGCTCCTTGTAGTAGAAACCGAACGTGAGCTCGCGGCGGGGATCCTGCAACGCCCGGACCGGCTCAAGCCACTCTTCCCGGAAACGGTACCCTTCGGGATCGCGCAGCCACTCGTCGATCGCGGTCCGGTACGCCCGGACGACCGCCTCGTTGTATTCGGGGGATTTCAGCAATCCTTCGATCTTCAGCGCGTCGATCCCGCCCTCGAGCAGCTCATGCACGACTTCGAGCAGACAGATGTCGTCCGGGCTCATGATATGCGTCCCGGCTTCGTCCTCGAAGATCGGCAGCCGGCTGTCCGGCCGCTCGGTCTCGATCAGATAGAGCCCTCGCGACGGACCGGCCGGCCGCTCCGCCTCCTTGCCGTCCCGCCCGCGCAGCTCGAACGCGCGGCCGGTGTCGGCCATATGCTCCAGGTAGCTTTCCACAAGCCGCCGCTTCGAGTGGTAAATGTTCGTCATGCCGTGCACCTGGACCTGCACGTCGAGCGACGTCTTCGCCTTGAAGGCGAGAATCTCTTCCCCGTTCAGCTCGCGCGCGAGCACGGCGCGGGAAGCGCCGCGCCGGCCCCAGAAATCGGCCGTGCGGGCATTCGTCGCCGTCATCTCGGCGTTCCAATGGATTCCGAGCCGCGGCGCTTCCTCGCGGACCGTCATCATCACGGCGGGATCGCCGCACTCGACCGCGTCCGCCCCCGCTTCCGCGAGCCCGCGGATGTAATCCGGCAACGCCTCGAGCGCCGCGTTGTCCAGCAGATGGTTCACAAGCACATACACGCGTTTGCCCCGCGGATGCAGCAGCCGCGCCGCTTCGCGAATCATTTCGAGGTCGAACGGGCCGGCGGCCCGGGCGGCGAACGGCGGCCCGCCGACGAGCAGGGCGTCCGCGCCGGCGTCCGCCAGCCGCTTCAGCTCGTCGAGGCTGGACGCCGTTGCCAACAGCTCAGGCTTGCGGCCCCCCGTCGCCGGAAGCTCCGGCTCCCGGACCTCCGCCGCGACCGGCGGCTTTCGACCGTCCGCCTTCGCCGGTGACTCCGGCTTCCGGCCCGCCATCATCCGCCGCCTCCCTGGGCGGCCATCGCTTCGCTCTTGCGGATGTTCTCCTGGTGCTCCTTGAACGTCTTCGCGAAGAGGTGCGTCCGCGAGCCGTCTTTTTTCGTCACGTAATAGAGGTATTCCGTCTCCTCCGGCTCGAGCGCCGCGCGGATCGCCGACAGGCTCGGGCTCGCGATCGGTCCCGGCGGAAGCGCGGGAATTTTGTACGTGTTGTACGGGCTGTCGATCTCGAGATCCTCTTCGAGCAGCCGCTCCTTCGTCCCGCCGAGCGCGTATTGCACGGTGGCGTCGACCTGCAGCGGCATGCCTTCCTTCAGCCGGTTGTAGATGACGCTCGCGACGATCGGCCGCTCCTCCGCTACGGCGACCTCGCGCTCGACCAGCGACGCGACGGTGAGCAACTCGTGCAGCGTCATGTTTCGCTCCTCCAGGATGTCCTGCCAGTTGTCGGGCAACTGGTCCAGCTTCCGGTCGAGCTCGGCCATCATCCGCTTCAGAATGTCGGCTTCGGTACTGCTCGCCTCCATCTCGTAAGTCTCGGGGAACAGATAGCCCTCCAGCGGGTGGACGAGCTGCTCGTCATTCGGCACAGACGCGGCCGCCGACGACCAGACCCGCGCCTCGGCGGAATCGGCCAGCTTGAGGAACGCGGCCTTGTCGATCAAACCTTCCGCCTCCAGCTTGTCCGCGATCTTCTCGATCGTGTAGCCTTCCGGAATCGTAAAGCGGAACGTCGGCGGCTTCACGGTGCGTCCTTCGTTCAGCATCGCGATGATCTCGTCATTCGTCATGCCCGGCCGCATCTCGTACAGTCCGGCCTGGAAATGATCGCCCTGATCCTTCATCTGCAGATAATACTTGAACAGAAGCGCGTTGCGGATGATGCCGTTCTGCTCGAGCAGATCGGCGGTCCGGTTGGCGGAAATGCCTTTCGGGATTTCAATTTGCACCGGTTCTCCCGCAGCCGTCGGCTTCAGGCCGTTCCAGACGTACAACAGGACGCTGCCGGCTCCCGCCGCCATGAGAAACAGCAGCGACAGGATGACCCACATCGTAATCTTCCATTTCGGTATCGGCATCCGGACGCGGCTGTCCGTGCCGGTCGGTTCAACCTGCATGTGATCCGACATGTCTGTGACCCGATCCTCCCGTTCAACAACATCAAGGGACGAGCTTCCCCGTCCCTCGGCGACCCTATTCGAGCGTGCCGCGGTCTTCTGCGCTTTCCTCGAAAATGAGCTCGTCGTAGCCTTCCGCGGCCGTTTCCCACTCGTCCTCGTCTTCGATATCCGCCAGACCGAATCCGCCGTCTTCCCGCTCTTCCACGCGGAAAAAGGCGATTTCGTCATTCCGGCGCATTCCGGGCGTCTGCAGCGCGGCGTACACCGCGTCCCCGAGCCGGAATTCGGCGAGCAGCTCGAACGTCTCCGTCCCGCCGCCGCCATCGATCAGCTCGATCTCCCGTCCGTACGCTTCCTCAAGCCGGTTCAGCCGCTCGGGGCCGCTCATGATTCCGGCTCACTGCCTTCCAGCTCGGCGAGCAGCGTATTGAACGTCTCCTCCACCATGTTCCACTCTTCCTCGTCTTCGATCGTGTACAGCTTAAGGTCGTCCCCGTCTTCCTCGTACCGGAACGCGTACACTTCGTCTTCCTCGCCGTCCGGCGCGTCGACCGGCACGAGCATCATGTATTTCTTGTCGGAATTGTCGAGCTCGAACTTCATGATGACTTCGAACTCTTCCTCGTTGCCTTCCTCATCCGGGATATAGATGATTTCCGGCTCTTCGGTCAGCTTGTTGTCATCGGCCACATTTTCTCACCTGCCCGCTTTGGAATCGAGATAGTGCTGCAAAATCAGCGTTGCCGCCAATTTGTCCACAACCTGCCTGCGTTTTCTGCGGCTGACGTCCGCTTCAAGAAGCGTTCGCTCGGCGGCAACCGTAGTCAGCCTTTCATCCCACAGGTGAACGGGTAATTGTAGTCTTCCGCGCAGCATTTCGGCGAATGCGATGCAGATTTCGCCACGCGGACCGATCGATCCGTCCATGTTGCGCGGCAGACCGACAACGATCTCGCTGACCTCCCGTTCGCGGACGAGCCGTTCAATCTCCGCAACCTCCCGGCCGTCCCGATGCCTTTCCACGACGCCGACACCCTGCGCCGTCCATCCGAGCGCGTCGCTCACCGCGACGCCGATTCTCCGGTCGCCCAGGTCCAATGCCATGATCCGCAATCCGCCATAGCTCCTTTATTCTCCGCAGGATGAGGCTTCAAGCGCCCGCTCCCGAAGGTCACGGCCTGCGCCGGCTCAGATAATACCGGACAAGCTCTTCGATCAATTCGTCCCGTTCCTTCTTGCGGATCAGACTTCGAGCGTTGTTGTGCCGGGGGATATATGCCGGATCTCCCGAGAGCAGGTATCCGACGATCTGATTGATCGGGTTGTATTCCTTCTCCACCAGCGCGTCGTACACCGCCAGCAGAATATCCTCGGCGCTCGTCTCGACCTCTTCCGCCTTGACGTTGAATTTCATCGTCTTGTCCATGGATGAACTCATCGCCGGCACCTCCCTTTCGGGTGAGACCAGATTCATGTTTCCATCATATCACATTTGCTTGCGCCAGAACCAGTTCCTCCGCCCGTTTGAGCGCTTCGTCCAGCTTCGACGGATCCTTGCCGCCGGCCTGCGCCATGTCCGGACGGCCGCCGCCGCCCCCTCCGCAGACCGCCGCGACTTCCTTGATCAGCTTGCCGGCATGGAATCCCCGGCCGACCAGGTCTTGCGAGACCGCGGTGACAAAGTTCACCTTGCCGTCCTGCTCCGCGCCGAGCACGATGATGCCGGAACCGAGCTTCGCCTTCAGCTCGTCGGCGATGCCGCGCAGCGCGTCCATGCCGCCGGCGCTCACCCGCGCCGCGATCAGCTTCACGCCGCCCACTTCGCGCGCCTGGTCCGCGAGCGAGCCGGCCTCGATCCGGCCCAGCTTCGCCTGCAGCGATTCGATCTCGCGCGACAGTTCCTTGACCTGCGCATGCATTCCCTCGATCCGCTTCGGCACGTCCTGCACGCCCGACTTGAGCAACCCGGCCGCCTGGCGCAACAGGGCGAGCTGCCCGTCCATATATTCATACGCGCGCCGTCCGGTCACCGCTTCGATCCGCCGGACGCCGGAGCCGATGCCGCCTTCCGAGACGATCTTGAACAGGCCGATTTGGGCCGTGTTCCGCACGTGGATGCCGCCGCACAGCTCGATGCTGTAGTCGCCGACCTTCACGACGCGCACGATCTCGCCGTATTTCTCGCCGAACAGCGCCATCGCGCCCATCGCCTTCGCTTCGGCCAGCGCGTGATACGAAATTTCGACGTCCGTGCCGAGCCAGATCTGTTCGTTGACGCGGCGCTCGATCTCGTCCAGTTCTTCCTGCGTGACCGCGCTGAAATGGGTGAAGTCGAACCGCAGCCGCTCCGCCTCGACGAGCGAGCCCGCCTGGTTCGCGTGGCCGCCCAGCACTTCCTTCAGCGCCTTGTGCAGAAGATGCGTCGCTGTGTGGTTCTTCGTGAGTGCTTCGCGTTCGGCCTTCGCGACGGCCGCCTCGACGACATCGCCGACGCGCAGCACGCCGCTCATCACCTTCACGTGATGGACATGCTGGCCGCGCGGCGCCTTCGAGACGTCCTGTACCGCGGCGCGGACCTGCTTGCCGCTCAGTTCGCCGCGGTCGCTCACCTGGCCGCCGCTCTCCGCGTAGAACGGCGTCCGGTCGAGGATCACGAGGCACTCGGTGCCTTCGCCGGCGAGATCGACGAGCTGCCCGTCCGCCACGATCGCGGCCACCTTCGCCTCCACGGACACCCCGTCATAGCCGACAAATTCGCTCGCCTCGGCGTAATCGTCCAGCGGTCCGCCCTGCACCTGCATGCCGCCGGTCTCCTGCCGCGCCGCCCGCGCCCGCTCCCGCTGCCGCTCCATCGCCGCTTCGAAACCTTCGCGGTCGACGGCGAGGCCGTTCTCGGCCGCGTAGTCTTCCGTCAGGTCGAGCGGGAAACCGAACGTGTCGTACAGCCGGAACGCGTCCTCGCCCGAGATGACGCCGCCCTGCCCGCGCGCCGCTTCGGCGACTTCGGCGAGCTTCGCGAGGCCGCCTTCGAGCGTCTCGTGGAACCGCTCTTCCTCGGTCCGGATGACGCGCTCGATGAACGCCCGCTTCTCGACAACTTCGGCATAATGCGAGCCCATGATGTCGCCGACGACGGCCGTCAGCTCGTACAGGAACGGCCGGCCGACGCCGAGCTTGCGGCCGTAGCGGACGGCGCGCCGGAGCAGCCGGCGGATGACGTAGCCCCGCCCTTCGTTGGACGGCAGGACGCCGTCGCCGACGGAGAAGACGACCGTCCGGATATGGTCGGCGATCACCTTCAGCGCAACGTCGGTCTCCTCCCGCTCCTGGTAGCGGACGCCGGCGATTTCGCACGTCCGGTCAATGATCGGCCGGAACAGATCGGTGTCGAAGTTCGAGTCGACATCCTGCAGAATCGACGCGAACCGCTCGAGTCCCGCGCCGGTGTCGATGTTCTTGTTCGGCAGCGGCGTGTAGCTTCCGTCCGGGTTGTGGTTGTACTGCGAGAACACGAGGTTCCACACTTCGAGGAACCGTTCGTTCTCGCCGCCCGGGTAGCATTCGGGGTCGCTTAAGTCGCCGTATTTTTCCCCGCGGTCGTAGAAAATTTCGGTACATGGCCCGCACGGCCCTTCGCCGATGTCCCAGAAGTTGTCCTCCGTCTTGAAAATGCGCTCGGCCGGAATGCCGATCTTCTTGTTCCACAGCTCGAACGCTTCCTCATCTTCCGGGTGGACGGTAACCGACAGCCTGTCCGGATCGAAGCCGATCCACTCGGGGCCGGTCAGAAACTCCCACGCCCAGGTGATCGCTTCTTCCTTGAAGTAGTCGCCGATCGAGAAGTTGCCCAGCATTTCGAAAAAGGTATGATGCCGGCGCGTCTTGCCCACGTTCTCGATGTCGTTCGTGCGGATGCATTTCTGCGCGTTCGCGATGCGGGGGTTGTCCGGCTTCACACGGCCGTCGAAATACGGCTTGAGCGGCGCCATGCCCGCGTTGATCCAGAGCAGGGAAGGATCGTTGTGCGGCACGAGCGATGCGCTCGGCTCGATCGCGTGGCCTTTGCTCGCGAAGAACGCAAGCCATTTCGAACGGATTTCACTGGCTTTCATGTCTGTCGAACTCCTTCTTGCTTTTTCTCGGGATAATAAAAAACGTCCTTGCATCAAGCAGGGACGAATTCGTGATTCGCGGTACCACCCTGGTTACCGGTTCGCCCTGATCGGGCACACCGGTCGCCTCGCCGGACGATAACGGGTCCTGCCGGCGGATTTTCCCTCCGCACTCCGAAACGAGCTTCGGCCGCCCTGATGCCCGGGGCCCTTCCAGCCGCGCCTGGGTGCTTGCGCGGGGCTCCCTCTCTGTCCGGCCGGACACGGCTTACTCCTGTTCCATCCTGGCTTTGTCTGATATAGATAAGATTTTATGAATTTCACGCTTATATTCGGCTAATCTTTCCCCGCAAAACGGACGTGCCTCCGAGAGAGGACGGCGCCAGACGTTTTGCTCGGTATTCGGTTATTCCCAACGTATTATAGTATTGCCGCGCGGCCCGTGTCAAATCGTTTTCCGGCGGATGTAGTACGCGAACAGATGCTGCAGCACGACCTTCGCCGCGGCGAACGCCGGCACGGCCAGAATCATCCCGATGAGCCCCGCGATCTCGCCGCCGGCGAGCAGCGCGAAAATGATCGTGAGCGGATGCATGTGCAGCGAGCGGCCGACGACCTGCGGCGAGACGACGTTGCCTTCGATGATCTGGCAGAGCGTGTTGACGAGGACGGTGAAGAGCACCATTTTGAGCGACACGGTGGAAGCGACGAGCAGCGCGGGCGCCGCTCCGATGAACGGCCCGAGATACGGGATGACGTTCGTGATCGCAACGAAGGACGCGAGCAGCAGCGGATACGGCAGCCCGATCAGCAGGTAGCCGGTGTAGGCGAGCAGGCCGACGATGGCGCAGACGATGAACTGGCCGCGGATGTAGCTGCCGAGCGCCTCGTCAATGTCCTTGAACAGCCGGATGACGCCTTGCCGCCGCGAGCGCGGCACGTAGTTGATGATCGCGCGCTCGAACGCGTCGAGATCTTTCAGGATGTAGAACGCGAGAAACGGGATTATGAACGCGATGAAGACGGCGTTCAGCATCGACCCGATGTTGTTCATGAACGACAGCGCCGCTTCGGCGAGCCGCTTCTCGAGATCGATCAGCGACTTGTCGACCGCTTTGCGCACGCTCTCCGGGAGAAACGAATGGTTGTTGAGCCGGTCCATCAGGTTCTGGGCCCGCATCGTCAGCTCGGGCGCGTGCCGGTTGAGCTGCTCGACCTGCTCGGCGATCATCGGAATCGCGTTGAGCAGGATGACCGTCACCGCGGCGACGAACACGGCGTAAATGAGCAGCACCGCGACGGACCGCGGCACCCGCCTCCCGGCGAGCAACGTGACGACCGGATTGAGCACGTAGGAGATGATCATTGCGATGATGAACGGCGCCAGCACCGCCTTCAGGAATCCGTACACGACGAGCAGCACGGGCTTGAGCTGCTGGAGAAGCAGCAGGACGGCCAATATGAGAATCGTATAGACGAGTCCTCTGAACAGCCGGCTGCCCGCCCATGGATTCATTCGGGCCACCTCCTTCCCGCCGGATCGGGACCCCGCAAGACACAGTACATTATATGTAGCGGGAGGGACATTCATCCTCCTTGTCCGCGGGCCCGTTGGTTCGAGCCTGCCGGCTGAAGATGGTGGCTGTCTGCCGGCCGGGAAACTCCCGGCCCGGTTGCCGTCCGTTCGTTACACGGATCAGTCGGACGGGCTGCAGCGTTCATGGCGCGTTGCGCGTGCGAGCCCCAAATACGGTGTCGGTCCGGGGAACGGAATGGATCGTTGGCCGGGAGTTGGCCGGACGGCCGGGTGAGATGGATAGAAGAAAATTTTTCCTCTATTGTGGATTTTTCGGATATTATCCCTGAAATAGACGAAGAAATTTCACTAGCGTTGCACGAAAGCTGACATTGGATACCTGAATAAGGGAAAACGATCCGTTATCACAATATAAGCTAAAAATTAACATCTCTTCTTCCCAGCCCAATGCCAAAAGGTTAATGACGCCGTAA